>Ga0247727_10006876_pt1 | contig 22074 bp, 31 predicted proteins | sample WisWelCaveWW1625_FD_202498 | JGI IMG/M metagenome (GOLD analysis project Ga0247727, IMG submission 202498) | Biofilm microbial communities from Wishing Well Cave, Virginia, United States - WW16-25 | ecosystem: Environmental > Aquatic > Deep subsurface > Groundwater > Cave microbial mat | place...
CGACGCTTTTGTGGCATTCCATAATCCGCAGCATTGATCACACGCCACTCCACGATATAGCCAAGGTCCGAAAGAGAAGCTAGCATGACAGCAAAGTCTCGACCCCGCTGTTTCGCAGGAGATTTGAGCAGCCTATCTACGTTCTCAAGCAATAGGTAGGAAGGTCTTTTCAACCCTTTTTGCTTAACTATCCTGTGAATCTGCCACCAGAGGACCCCTTTTTTTCCTATGAGGCCGCGTGCATCCCCAAGATTTCTGGCGACCGAATAATCCTGACAGGGGAACCCACCAACGAGGAGATCGTGGTGGGGTATCTTGGAAGTTATTACTTCGGTGATGTCCTTGTTGCTGTGACCATTTGTTCCCCAATGTTTAACATAGATATCAGACGCATGCTGCGTCTTTGTGGCGGGTTCCCATTGATTGCTCCAAACGACCTTATAAGGAGAACCTGGAACGCTTTCAAGGCCAATCCTGAAGCCGCCGACCCCGGCGAAAAGCTCCACGACTTTAATTGAGCGTGATGTGGACCGCTTGTGAGACCTTTTGCGCTTTTTAGCCATATGAGTGATAACAGTATTATAATGGATCTTAATGACGAGATCAACAAAAAAATACATCCGTGACGGTCGTGCACCGGTGCCGGTCATGGCGAAGACATCGGCTAATATGAGCAAGATTCGCTCCAAGAACACGACCCCCGAAAGGGTTCTAAAAAGAGCATTATCAAAGGCGGGCATGACCGGTTATCGTTCTCATGTATCCAGCATCCCGGGAAGGCCGGATATTTGCTTCACAAGGCCCCGATTGGCTATATTTGTTCATGGCTGCTTCTGGCACAGGTGCCCGCATTGTAAACCCGCTATCCCGAAGAGTCACCGTAACTTCTGGCGAGAGAAATTCCTACGGAACAAAACGCGGGATAGGCGAAAAATAGTGGAATTAAGGAAGGCGGGATGGTGTGCAGTGGTGATATGGGAGTGCCAAGTGAAGAACGCGCTAGGGAGGTGCATAAGGATGATAGGCACAAAACTAAAATGACCTCTCTTTTAAAAGTTGGAAACCTATTAAAAAAAGTTCGTGCACTGGCTATTGCCTATTACAAGGAAACGGGTAAACCGCTTGGGGTCACAGGGGAGATTGCTGAGTACGAAGCTGCCAAATTACTGAGTTTAGAGTTGGCCTCTGCTAGGGAGCCCGGGTTTGATGCCGTAAGGAAGAAGGGTGTTATTGTTGAGCGGATCCAGATAAAGGGGAGAAGGTTGGTCGTTGGCTCAAAAAATAGCGGGCGAGTTCCTAGTATTAATTTAAAAAAAGATTGGGATAGTGTAATGCTCGTTCTATTGAACGATGCCTATCAGCCCACAGCGATCTATGAAGCGACGCGAAGACGGATTACTACAGCGTTGATGGCGCCTGGATCAAAAGCAAGAAATGAGAGAGGGGCCCTTTCAATAAGTAAGTTCAGGGCTATCGGTAAAAAGATATGGTCACAAAAAAAGCAGGAATAGGGATGTGAAACGAAGATCTCAGAAGTTTCCAAAAGATAAAAAAAGGGTCGTCGTGGATTGGCTGGTCAAGGCCAAAGACCGACCTTCACAACGAAGGGTTTTGGCTGAAAAATGGCTGGAAGAGGGACAGTACACCAGCTATCGGTACAACGTAGAGACTTGTGAAGACGGAAAAAAAGTATACCTACTAAGACCCACTTGGCTGAACAGGGGATTTGATTTTCAGGTGAATGTGGAAGGTTTCCAAAGTAAAACACGAACATCCAAAGGCCAGACAGCTGAAATGCCTTCCCATGAGGATGTGGGTGAGGATTTGAAAGAAAAGCTCCAGGCCCATCCTTCATGTAAAGAAGAGCTTTTTGCTGCTATCAGCGATGTTTATGACTGCCTTGAACCTGATCAAGTTTTGAAAAATCGTCCGGGCATTAAGGCGGTCACTACGGGTCTTCCGATGGATAAACTTTTAAAAATCATTAAATGGTTATTCATAGAACAAGATCTGACGTATTGGCTTGAGACAGGCCGAAATATGCTTATGTCAGGGATTGAAAAGGATATATTTGGTTTAGATTCCGATTTGAAAGAAAAATGAACCACTGGCTCCTCAAATCCGAACCCACCACTTATTCCATCGATGATCTAAAAAGGGACGGCCATACCTCCTGGGAAGGTGTGCGGAATTATCAGGCGCGGAATTTTATGAGGGATGGCATGAAAAAGGGCGATCTCGTTCTTTTTTATCATTCCAATGCTGAGCCGCCGGGCGTGGCGGGGGTTTGCCGAGTCAAAAAAGAAGGCTATCCCGATACGACCACCAAAGAGAAGGGTTGGATCCTGGTGGATGTGGAGTTCATCGAAAAGCTTAAGCGCTTCGTGCCGCTGGATGAGCTTAAGGCCGATGCGAAACTCAAAGGAATGCTCGTCATCCAGCGCGGCCAGCGGCTCTCCGTCCAGCCGGTCGAGAAACCACATTTTGACGAGATCGTAAGGTCGGGTCGTTCGTGATTTACGTCGATGCCGATGCCTGTCCGGTCAAACCGGAAGTAATCCGCGTCGCCAAACGGTATGAACTTCGTGTCATTTTCGTCGCGAATTCGTGGATGCGTCTTCCTGAGGACTGGGGCGCCCAGTTGATGGTTGTGGAGGGGCAGTTCGACGCGGCCGATGATTGGATCGTCGAGCGTATCCAAAAAAATGACATCGTGGTGTCGTCTGACATTCCACTCGTTCATCGTTGTCTCCAGAAAGGCGCGCGGGCGCTGAACGCATACGGCCGTGCTTTTACCGAGCAAAGCATCGGAGAGATCATCTCGAAGCGGGATCTCTTGACCGTGCTTCGCGGCAGCGGGGAAGTGACCGGCGGTCCGCCGCCATTCCAAAAAGAAGACAGGTCGCGATTTCTCATGACGATGGACCAGATCATTCAAGATATTAAATGCGGGAAGTAGCCATTTTATCATCCGCAGACGATCCAACCAGTTAGCCGATAGTCAATAGTCCGAAAGATTTTTGCACGAAAAAGGCCCCCTCGCGCATCTTGTATAGCAGGGGATTCTTAAGCGCCCTTTGCAGGCGGCCCCCTAAAGTTACAGTACATATAAATATATGTATAAAAATATGCATACGCGGAGAATCTATGGTAAAATTTGAATGGGATCCGTGGAAGAGCCTGACGAATGAGCTTAAGCATGGGATTCGTTTTGAGACGGCACAAAAGGTGTTTGCAGATCCTCATCGGCAAATTTATATCGATGAGGCTCACAGTACCCGGGAAGTCCGCTGGTATTGCCTGGGCTTGGTAGATGGCCGGGTGATGACCGTGAGGTTTGTTTATAGAAAGTACATCATCCGTATCCTTGGTGCGGGGTACTGGAGAAAGGGGAGGAAGCTCTATGAAGAAGGGTCGAAAAGTGAATCTGAATCCTGATATGCCGCAAGGCAAGTTAACACGCGTAGCGGATTTTTTACCGCCCCCCAGCGAGATGATTTTTTCCTCACCAAAAAGGCGCATCACGATCGAGCTTACATCAAACACGGTTCATTTCTTTAAGGCGCAGGCGCGAAAGCACCATACGAAGTATCAAACGATGATCCGCCAGATCCTGGATCGTTACGCAGCAAATAATAAATAAACGATCATACCGGACCCCGTCCGGCGGAGGCACGTTAGGTTTTAACTAGATTTAACAGTCCTGAACTAGTTTCTTGACGAAATAACTCTCCGGGACTATCCTCTCAGACGGAGTAAGACCGTCACCCCCGTCACAAAGTCGATTGAAAGAGGCCCGCCATGGAAAATCAAGGATTCTTCAGAAATTCACAGATCGTAGTGCTCGGAGTATGCATCGCTATCGCAACGATAGCGTCGACAGTCATTTTGTCGAAGGGCGTGCTCAAGGCGATGCAGTTCACGAAGCAAATCATCAGCGTGACGGGTTCGGCCGAGAAGAAGATCGTGTCCGACTACATGGTGTGGACGTTGAAGTTCTCTAAGAGGGACATTGCGATGACCGAAGCCTTCAACCAGCTCAAGGGCAACCTGCAGGTGGTGAAGGAATATCTTATCTCCAAAGGCATCCCCGAAAAAGACCTGATTATTTCCCAGGTGACGACACAGACGCTCTATAAAAAGAACGAAAAGGGTAATGACACCAACACCATCGAAGCTTATGTGCTCAGCCAAGCGGTGGAAGTGCGGTCTACGGATGTCGACAAGGTGACGGCCATCTCGCGAGAGGCGACCGAACTCATCAATCAGGGTATTGAGCTGGAGTCGGCAGCCCCGGAATATTTTTATACGAAACTGCCTGATCTCAAGGTGGAAATGCTGAAAGAAGCCACCAAGGACGCCAAGCGGCGCGCCGAGGAGATCGCTTCCTCCAGCGGCAACAAGATAGGCGCCATCCGTTCGGCGAAGATGGGCGTGTTCCAGATCACACCCGTCAATTCCTATGATGTCTCGGACTGGGGAAGCAACGACACCAGCTCTCTTGAGAAGAAGGTCAATTCCGTCGTCCGAGCCGACTTCGCCATAGGCGTTTAGCCCCGACAGGCCCCGCCGCTCTCAATTTGATATAGCATCACTTATGTGATATACTTATGGAAGAGGTGAGCGATGACCAGGACCATAGTGACGATCGAGGAAGGGGATAAGAGGTGGCTGGACAGGTATAGCAGCCAGCATGGCCGATCCACGGCGGAAACGATACGGTTGGCCATAAAAGCGTTCCAAAAAAAGGCGCGGGCCGGGGAATATCGCAGGCAGCTCGAGAGCACAGCAGGGCTTCTAAAGGGCGGAGAAGACAGCGTGCGTTTTGTCCGTAAACTGCGCTCAGAGTGGGATTGATATGTCCGCAAAGTATCTTTTGGACTCCACGGTACTGATCGACCACCTAAACGGTATCCGGAAAGCCACAGAGTGGCTGTCCAAATTGGATGAGGACGAAGCCTGCATCTCGGTGGTGACTAGGGCCGAAGTTCTGGTCCGTTCGGGCGAGAAATGGGAGGAGGTAACAGTTTTTTTGGATGAGTATGTCTGTCTACCCATTGGTCCGGATGAAGCGGACATCGCTGCAGGTATCCGGAACCGCTTTCGCATCAAGCTTCCGGACGCTTTCCAGGCGGCCGTTGCGCGCAACGAGGAACTTTCATTGGTGACGCGTGATCTTACCGACTTTAAAAAAATCCCCGATTTGGACGTTAAGATACCGTATACCCTCTAATATTTAATGCCTGACCCCCATCAACAGCCTCTTGACGCGCTCATGACACGCCTTGGACTCACCAATGCCGATCTGGTGAAGGCCTCTACCGAGCAGCTCACTTTTAAGATGGTGCAGAAAGCCCGGAAGGGGAAGCTCCTCACGCCGAATGTCCAGCAGAAGATACTGACGGCGCTCCAAACAGTGCGGCCGGAAGATAATCTCGCCTTAAAAGATATATTTATCTAGTTCACCGATAGGCATGGCTTGAGGCGTAAGCTCCTTGGGAGCAACTCCTTCCCGCGTTACAGCCAAACTTGATCTGCCTTTGGTATACTGGCTGCATGGAAGACGATACCGACCTCACCCGCCTCTCCTGCCCCGAATGCGGCAAGGCGTTTGACATAGAAACCATGCCGTTTGGGCAAAGCATCCTCTGCCCGTACTGCGGCGCGGAGTTTGATACCTGATTGTCATTTGACTAAATATAGCAAATATGCTATATTTTAGTCATGCAGATCGGGAGCAGCATCCAACTCCAAAGGATCAAAAAAGGGCTCACCCAGCCCCGGCTGGCGGCCCTCTCGGGCATCGCCCAGGCCAATCTCTCCAATATCGAGAAGGGGAAGAGAGACCTCAATCTTACCACCCTCAAAAAGATCAGTTACGCACTGGGTGTGCCGGCATGGGAGCTTGTTCGTTCTGTTGAAGAGGCGAAGACCGGCATCCGGCTTACCCGCGACGGCTTGGAGGGTCTGGCCAAAGCCATTTTGGGAGACAAGGCGCCAAAGACAGGTCCCGTGAGTCGAGAGCTCTTGTCTGCGCTTCGAGGTGTTTTTTTACCAAGGCCGGATACTTCCGATAAAGCACTCCAAACGGATTGGGCCGAGGTATCGAGGTTTTTCTCCAGAAAAGACATCGAGGCCATTCGCTCCAGAGTGAACGATGAAAGGACGAGGCGGCCGTGACGGAAAAGACGATACGTCTTTATTTCAAGGAATTGGACCGGCGCCTTCAAGCGGATGCGACGGTCATCCTCGTGGGAGCGGGGGCGGGGAGTCTCATGGGACATATCCGCCCGAGCTTGGACATCGATTTCGAAATACGCCTTGATCGCCGCTCGGCAGCGGCCCGCAGGCGTCTGGACCGGGTGGTGCGCGAGGCAGCGGCCGCTATAGGTGTGGCGGTCAATTATTCCGAAGATATCGGCCACTGGTCCATGGTCAGTTATCTGGATTACCGCAAGACCGCGCTTTCCTATCGCCGCATCGGCAAAATAACGGTGAAACTTATCGCGCCGGAATATTGGACGATCGGCAAAATGACGCGGTTTTTGGAGCTGGATATACGGGACATGGTGAAGATCATCCAAAAGAAGCAGCTCCGCCCGACCCGGCTCGTCGGGGTGTGGTCCAGGGCGATGAAAGACAGCGACCTTTCTCTCGAGCTGGGGCAGTTCAAAGAACATGTTTTGTATTTTTTTAAAAAATACGGGAAACGAATCTGGGGAAAAAAATTCAACGCAGATCGATACAGCCGCTCATTCGCGGCCCAGCATTAGACTAATCCGGTTTATCCTTGTAGACTGATGGGATGGCAAAACGAGTGAAGTCCAAAAATGTTCCGAAGGTCGACCCGTACATAGACGGTCTCATGGCCAAGCTGCTGGAGCGGCTGGTCAGTCTGGAGCGGAAGATGGATTCTGTGGTCTCCCACGTGTCCAGGATGGCTTCCGGGAATGGAAATCTATCCAAGACCTCTCAAGCTTCCGCCATCCAGCCACAACCGCAACGGCATGAGCGGATGATGTACGAGGCCATCTGCGCGGACTGCAGCAAGGTCTGCGAAGTTCCTTTCAGGCCCTCCGAAGACCGTGCGGTGTATTGCAAGGCCTGCTGGGCCGTGCGCAAGTCCCCGCCTGCCAAGAAAGGCTTTCCGATGTTCACGCCGGTGGCTCTGCCCCCGAAGCCTGTCGGCAAACTGCATCTGCCCGTGCAAGCTTCGCCGGCACAGGCGGTACCCAAGAAGACAAAAAAGAGCGCGCCCGCCAAAAAGGCTAAGAGGAAAAAATAGTGAGCCAGTCGCTCGTCGACAGAATTCAAAGATCCTTCCCGATTTTTTTTCTCCTTTTCCTGGCGGTATCGGCTCATGCCACAGAGATCCAACTGGAGGATGAGACGTTAAGCGGTAAGATCCTGGGTAAAGAAGGCGGCGAGATTTTTTTTGAGACCTCCGCTGGGATCATCAATATCCGCAAGTCCGATATTTTTTCCATCGACGGCAAGCCCTACGCCTATGCGCCGCCAAAACCTGCCGCGCCCCCCGCTCCTGCCGCAGGCGTTGTGACCGAGCCGGCCCCTGCGGAGGACCCGGCGGCTTCTAATGCAGTCGCATGGGAAAATAGGCTGGTGCATCCCGAGGGCATCACAGAAAAGGAGCTCAGGGATTATTATGACGCGCATCGCGAGGAGTTCCGCGAGCCGCTCAAGGTGCATGTGCGTTCCCTGGGGCAGGCTTTTTTTACGCGGGGGGTGGGAGAGATCCGCTCCGACCCCACTTCCGAAGGCGCCTGGCGGGACGGTGGCTGGATCGAGTTCGGAAAAACGGTGGAGCCATTCGAAGAATCGACGCTACGTCCGCTATTCGACATGACTGCGGGAGGCGTTTCCCAACTCTTGAAAGACAAGGACGGCGTCGCCTATCTTCTGTGGGTCATCGAACGCAAAGAATCCGCGATTCCGTCCTATAAAGAGGCGCGTCCAAAAGTCCTGAATAGGATCCTCAGCTCGCGCTAAACCCAGCCATTTTTTTATTAACAAAAATTACTATTTGTTATTAAATCTACTTATGATAATATGCATTTTACTATTTTAGGAGGAGAGCCATGGGCATCATCGCATTAGTTATCCTATCAGTCAGCATCGGTTGGGCGGCCTTCACGGGAGGTTTTAACGCGCTTACCGGAGGCGTGACCGGGCCCAGGCAATACAATTGGTTCGAGAGCGGCCGGGCGCTTAAGCGCTTTTATGAGTATCAGCCGCCTGCCCGCAAGGCGGTGGTCACGGATATTTCCGGTATGGCCTATCGCACCGCGGACGGCACTCAGCCGACCAAGCGCGATAGAAGCAAGCCCTATCCCAGACTCGACAAGAATATCCAGCAGGATTCCCAGCAGCTTTCATCGCCTGTGGCTCCGCTGCCTGCCGCTTCGATGCCTCAGCCGGTGATCCTGCAGGAGGTCGCGCCGCTTCGTCAGGGTCAGATCGAAGAATTGCCGTTGGCTCCTTCCGTGGCGGTGACATCGGTCCCGGTATCCTCCGAGAAGACGTGGAGTCTTGGCCGGCGGGTGCAGTTCGGGCTCAAGGCTGACAATTCGCTGTCGCGTTCGGCCGAATTGACGCTGAGGGCTGTTTCTCAAGGCAGCAGGGTGACGCTGAGCGGTATCGTGCTGGACCAGGAGGAAAAGGACTATATCGGCGCGCAGGCAGAAAGGATAGCCGGCGCCGGCAATGTGGACAACCGCCTCACCGTTCTATAGAATAGGGGCCCAAACTAGGGAGAGACCATGAAACCGCAGACCATGTATAGGGCTGAATCCAAGAAGCCGAAATTGACCAAGGTCGAGAAGATGTTCAACCACTTCGCCAAAGTGAAGCGCCAGGAAGAAGCCCGCAAGAAAGCTGCCGAGAAGCCAGCGGCCTAAGAAGACCGCGGCCACACCAAACCATGCGTTCGACCGGAGGGTCTATGAAGCGTCTACTGCTCGTTTTGTTTTCATTCGTGTTCGTCTCGTCCGCGCAGGCGGAATCGAATTCTTTTGGCCGGCTCATGGCGGCGGGCCAGTCCACGGAGTGCACCTACGTGAATCCGGATGGCAGCGGGAGCGGAACGGTCCATCTGGCCGGCGGGAAGATGCGGATGGATATGCAGGTGAACGAGAACGGCGCCACTTACCCGATGCATATGATCCACGACAGCCAGCGGATGTATTCCTGGGGCGGACCGATGGGAGAGGGGCAGGGCATCATCATGCCGGCCAACATGGGCGGCGCCAACCCCATGGGGAACTCTCAGCAGACCAACATGGACGAGGAAATGGATTTTACCTGCAGCCCCTGGGCGGGTGACCCCAGCCAGTTCGAGCCGCCTTCGGACGTCACTTTTCAGGATATGAGCCAACTCATGGCCGGTATGGGCCTTCCGACCAGCTAGAGCAACAAGAAACCCCCTACCTCCTCGCGGAGATAGGGGGTTTTTTATTTGGCTTGTGGTTAGAGCTTAACGACGTTCGTCGCCTGCTCGCCCTTGGGGCCCTGGGTGATATCGAAAGATACCATCTGACCTTCGGCTAACGACTTGAAGCCTTCGCCCTGGAGTGCTGAGAAATGGACGAACACGTCCTTTGCTCCGCCCTCGGGGGTGATGAATCCAAAGCCTTTTTCATCGTTGAACCACTTGACTGATCCCTGTGCCATGCTATGTACTCCTATTGCTTTTACTTGGTGATCAAAATGTTTTTGGTCCAGCAAAAAACAAAAAAACCGCGAATCAAGTAGATCGCGGTTTTCAAATGCTATTCTGTGCAAGAATTCAAAAACAACCATTTACTAACGACGAGGGGAGTATAACACATCCGGCTTGGGTGTCAAGAAGAACCCTGAGGCCCAAAAAGAAGAGGAGCGCGGCTTTTGACCGCGCTCCTGATCTCTTGCTGAAAAGACTTGTTTCTTAGCTCTGTCCCGCCCAATTGCCCCAGTTCCAAGGCAGCGCGTTGTAGCAGAATCCGCCGACGGAATTCCAGAAACCCTGCCAAGCGGTGACTTCGCCGCCGTCCGCCGCGTAGGCATTCGAGGTGAGAATCACAGCCAACACGATAAAACCAGCCACTAGTGCAAACTTACGCATGCTTTCCTCCTATAATAAATGTTATCCTTGAAACACCCCCCCTATCATAGCGCGTTGCAGTGTAAAGAGTAAGAGAAAAATTTAGGTCGTATCTGGTATAATGCCACCTCGAATGGAGATCCGTGTGAAAAAGGCTGCCCTGTTCCTCATCTTCACCGTCCTGGCAATTCCCGCTTGGGCCAAGGAAGGGCAGGTTTCTTCATCCTTCTCGCGTTTGCTTCAGTCCAGCCAAAGTCTTGCCTGCACGTTCGCGAGATCGGACCCCTTGGGGTCTCTATCGGGAACTTCCTACATCGCCAAAGGCAAGATGCGCGGGGATTTTAAAACGACTCAGTCCGGGACAGCCGCCGTCCTGATGCACGTGATCCATGATAAAGAATGGCATTATATGTGGGGCGGTCCGTTCGGCGAGAACAAGGGATTGAAGACGCGTGCTTCTCAGGGTGGAGGCTATGCCCCCCGGGGCGAGAAGTTTGGACCGGATATGGATGAGACCCTGGACTTGGAGTGTAAACCCTGGCCGCCGAGCGCCGGTAAGTTCCAGCCGCCGGCCGATGTCGAATTTCAGGAACTGGCGCCTCCTTTGGAGCGCGTGCCGGATGCGGCCCGGACCAAAGCCGCTCAGTGCGCTGCTTGTGAACAGGCGCCTGAGGGGCCTGCGCGCGCAGACTGCCGGCAGATGCTGGGCTGCGCCTGAGCCCCATGGCTTTTTTTGACAAGCCAGTCGTCTGGCTTCTTACCAGCGCGGTCCTCTTGTCGGCGTGCACTTTTCTGCCGCTGCGGATCAAGAACGATACGTTGCGCAATTTCGTGATGCGGTGGGTCCTCGTTCCGGTGAGCCTCATCCTCATTCTGTATAGCTATCCCGTGGGGATAGAGGTGTTCCGGAAAATAGCCGTCGATTTCAAATAGAACGACAGGAGAAGCCATGAGCGAGAACGAGATGATGGAACTGCTGCAAAGGATGCAGCAGCAATTGACCTATCTGGAGAAGAAGCTGGATACCCTGCTGGCGCAGTCCCAGCAGAAGCCGGCTTTTAACCGTGAGCGGAGTTTTTCAAGGCCGTTCCGCCCGTTCGGCAACCGGCCCAACCGTCCGGATCAGGGCCATGGCCCGAGTTTTGGACAGGGCGGACCCAATCGGGGACCGGCAAAACAGGACCGCGGGGACCGTCCGAGAGAAGGGAATTTCGCGCCGAAAAAGAAATTCTTCGGCGGGCATAACCGCGACCGGCACTAGGAAGCGCTCAGCTTCTCCAGGGAGTCGTTGAGCTCCAGCCAGCGGACCTCTTCCTTCTCGATGAGGCGTGCCAACTCCTCATAGCGCTCGTTCCTCTCTCTGGACCAGGACTCGGCGTCCCGCACGAAATCCTCGTGGATGGCTTCGCGTTCCTTCTTGAGCGAGGCGAGAAGCTCTTCCGACTTCTTCAGCTGGGAGGCGGCTTTCCGTTTCTGGGAAGACAGCTCTTTCTGGGCGTGGTAATTCGACTTGGGTTTTTCGGCGGTTTTTTTGGACCCGGCTGAGGGCGAGGGCGCGTCGTCTTTTAGTTCATTGCGTAGCTGCTGTTCCAGATGGTAGACATAGTCCTCGTAGTTGCCCGGGTAGAGTTTGACCGCGCCATTGTTCACTTCGATGATCTGCGAGGCCATCAGATTCACGAAGGTCCTGTCGTGGCTGATAAAAAAGAGCGTGCCCGCGAAGGTCTTGAGCGCCCGTCCGAGCGCTTCCACCGTTTCAAAGTCCAAATGGTTTGTGGGTTCGTCCAACAGCATCACCTGGCTTTTTGTCAGGAGGAGGCCAGCCAGGCACAACCGCGCCGTCTCGCCGCCGCTTAGGACAGGCACTTTTTTATCGACCTCTTCTCCTTTGAACAAGAAACTTCCGGCCAGGTTCAAGATCTCCTGACGCGTCACTGAACGCTCCGCCACGCTCGAAAGATGTTCATAAACCGTGTGCTCCGGGTGCAGGGTCCCGAAGACATGCTGGGCGTAGTAGGCGACCTTCAGGCCGTGGCCCCAGCGGTGTTTGCCCGCCTTGGGAGCAAGGTCTTCGGCGAGTGTTCTTAAGAAAGTCGTTTTGCCCTGGCCGTTGTCGCCGAGCACGGCCACGTGCGAGCCCTGGTGGATCTCCAGGTTGATGCGCTGCGCGACGAGTTTTTCCGGGTAGCCGATGGCCAGGTCCTCGCAGCGGAAGGCGATGCCGTTCTTTCTCTCGACCGCGGGGATGCGGATATGCACGTTGGTGAGCGGGTGGCCGATCTCGATGGTCTTCAGCTTCTCGATCTGTTTCATCTTGGACTTAGCCTGGCTCGCTTTGGAGGCCTTGGCGCCGAAGCGGTCCACGAAAAGCTGCAGCTGCTTCTGTTTGGCCTCCACGTTCTTGTTGTAGCTTAGAGCCTGCTCTTTTTGCTCTTCTTTGAAGACGAGGTATTCCTCCACGGAGCCGGGATAGAGCGTGCAGCTGCCGCTCTCGATCTCCAGCGTGTGCTCGCAGGTTTTTTTAAGGAACTCACGGTCGTGCGAGACGATCAAAAACGCGCCGTCATAATCTTGCAGGAACTCCTCCAGAAGGATCAGCGTTTTTAAGTCGAGATAGTTCGTGGGCTCATCAAGGATGAGAAAATTTGGGTCGCTTAGAAGCATCGAGATGAGTTTGATGCGTGTGCGGTAGCCGCCCGAGAGCGACCCGATGGTCGCGTCGAGCGCCGCGCCTTTCATCTGGAAGCGGCCCGCGACCTTTCCGCACTCCCACTCTTCTTTGCCGGTGTACCGCATGAGGAACCCCAGAACGGTCTCTTCCAGTTTGTACGGATCGTGCTGTTCGAGGTAGCTCAAGCGCAGGCTGGGGCTTTTCATCACCTCACCGCTGTCCTGCTGTTCGTGACCGGTGATGATCTTGCAGAGGGTGGATTTTCCGGCGCCGTTGCGGCCGATGACGCCTATCTTCTGGCCCTCACCGAACGCCACCGTCGCGTCATCCAGGATGACGCGGGCGCCGTAACTTTTGTGTACCTCTGAGATCTGAAGCAATACTTTCATAGGAATGGGCACCATTAAGCCACAAACAGGGGCATGTGATACAATGTTTTTTTACCCAAGGAGGGATGATGAAAAAGACGATGGCGGTATTTGTGTTGTTGATGATGGCGGCAGGTCCGGCTCTGGCTGCCCAAAGAGGCACGGCGGAGTACGAGCAGATGAAGGAATATAAGAAGAAAATGCGCGCAGAGAAGGCCGCCGGCACGGTCGAAGGCGCCGCGCCCAAGGAAAAGAACTTCTGGCAGCGCGAAGCCGAGCGTTCGGGATTCGCCGGCACGGGAGCGATGTTCACCCGGGGCCTCTCGTCGCTTGTCCCGCTCGATAAACCCAACTCAAGAAAGGAAGCGTAACAGGGATGAAAAAGAGAGCATTCTTATTGGCGGGTCTGGCCCTGTTTTTGGGCCTCAACGTTCATGCAGAGGGGGAGGACATCGTGAAGGTAAAGATCGAGACGACATCCGGCGACATCTACGCGGATCTGAACGCGAAAGAAGCGCCGAAGACCGTGGAGAATTTTGTGAAGTTGGTCAAGCAGGGGTTCTATGATGGGATCGTCTTCCACCGCGTGATCCCTAATTTCATGATCCAGACCGGCGACCCGACGGGCACCGGCACGGGCGGCCCCGGCTACAAATTCGCCGATGAGTTCTCGCCGACCCTGAGGCATGACAAGCTGGGGACGCTTTCGATGGCCAACTCCGGCCCCAACACCAACGGCAGCCAGTTCTTCATCACCGACGCGGCGACCCCGTGGCTCGACAACAGGCACTCGGTGTTCGGCCGTGTGACGGAGGGCATCGAGGTTGTGAAGAAGATCGCCAACGCGCCGCGCGACTCCGGTGACAAACCGCTGACGGAGATCAAGATGACGAAAGTGACGGTGCTTTGACGGAAAGGTTTATCCACCTACACGTCCACTCCAACTACAGCCTCCTCGATGCGGTCTGCCGCATCGAGGATCTGGCTGAGACGGCCAAGTCCTATGGAATGCCTGCCCTGGCCGTCACCGACAACGGCAATCTTTTCGGCGCGATCGAGTTTTACAACGCCTGCAAGGCCGCGGGCGTAAAACCCATCCTGGGCGCCGAGGTGTATGTGGCGCCCGAGGGCCGTTTTGAGCGTGCCACGCACGGTCTTCCCGGGGCCTCTTACCCGCTGGTCCTTTTGTGCAAAAATGAGGCCGGTTACCGCAACCTCATCTCGTTGGTCTCTATCGGCTACCTCGAAGGTTTCTATTACCGCCCCCGCGTCGACAAGGAGATGCTGAAACAGCATTCCGAGGGGCTTATCGCGCTCTCCGGCGGTCTGCGCGCCGAGGTGCCGCACAATATCAATATCGGACAGAAAGAAAAAGCAAAAAAGGCCATCCAGGATTATATCGGGATATTCGGCAAGGACAATTTTTATATAGAACTTATCCGCAGCGGCGTGCGTGAGCATGAGCGCGCCAATGAAGAGCTGGTCAAGCTCGCGCGCGAAGCGGATGTACCGCTGGTGGCCGCCAATGATGTGCATTACCTGAAACGCGAATACCAGCAGGCCCATGAGGTGCTGGGCTGCATCCAGTCGCAGAACACGCTGGAGGACCCCCAGCGCTACCGCGCGGCCACCGATCAGCTTTATTTCAAATCGCCCGAGGAGATGCAAAAACTCTTCGCGGACCTGCCGGAGGCTCTCGAGAACACGGTGAAGATAGCCGAGCGCTGCACGCTCGAGCTGGATTTTACGAAGACCCATCTGCCGCATTTTGAGCCGCCCAAAGGCAAGGACCAGGAACAGTATCTGCGTGAGCTCACTTTTGAGGGGCTTAAACGTCGTTACGAGCCGCTCACGAAGGCTATCGAAGACCGCGCCAATCACGAGTTGTCGGTCATTTCCAAGAGCGGTTACGACAGCTATTTTCTTATCGTCTGGGATTTTGTGCGGTTCGCGAAAGAAAAACAGATCCCGGTGGGGCCGGGGCGCGGTTCGGCGGCCGGCTCGGTGGTCAGCTACGCGCTGGGCATCACCGACATCGACCCGCTGCGCTACGACCTTCTTTTTGAGCGTTTCCTGAACCCCGAGCGCATCTCCATGCCGGATATCGACATCGATTTCTGCTATGAAAGGCGCGATGAGGTCATCCAGTACGTGACGGACAAATACTCGAAAGACAACGTCGCGCAGATCATCACGTTCGGGAAGATGATGGCCAAGGCTGTCATCCGCGACGTGGCCCGCGTGATGGCCATTCCCTACGCGGATGCCGACCGTATCGCCAAGCTCATCCCGACCGAGCTCGACATCACCATCGACGACGCGCTCGAGCGGGAGCAGGAGCTAAAGACGCTTTATAAGACCGACCCCAAGATCACCCAGCTCATCGACATCTCGCTCATCCTTGAGGGTACGAGCCGCCACGCGTCCACGCACGCGGCAGGCGTGGTCATCAGCCGGCGGCCTCTCCGCGAGCACGTGCCCCTCTACAAGACGGGGGACGGGCAGATATCCACGATGTTCGGCATGGAGTCGCTCGAGAAGATCGGCATGCTTAAAATGGATTTCTTGGGCCTGCGTACGCTGACCGTCATTGATGACACGCTCAAGATCATCCACCGCACGCAGAAAAAGACCATCGATTGGCCTCCCAGACAGTTCGATGACAAGAAGACCTTCGATCTTCTGAAGGACGCACAGTCGGCCGGCGTGTTCCAGCTGGAATCCTCGGGCATGCGCGACATCTTGAAGAAACTGCGCCCCGACAAGTTCGAGGACCTCATCGCCATCCTCGCGCTCTACCGCCCGGGCCCTATCGGCTCCGGCATGGTGGACGAGTTCATCAAGCGCAAGCACGGGCAGATCCCCATCCAATACGACCACGCGATGCTCGAGCCCATCCTAAAGGACACCTACGGCATCATCGTCTTCCAAGAGCAGATCATGAAGATCGTGAACGTCCTGGCCGGCTTCTCGCTGGGCAAGTCCGATTCGCTGCGCCGCGCTATCTCGAAGAAGAAAGAGGATGTGATGCGCGAAGTGCGCGCCGACTTCATCTCGGGTTGTGCGAAAAGCAAGATCGACCAGAAGGTCGCCGAGAAGATATTCAATTTCATCGTGCATTTTGCCGGCTACGGCTTCAACAAGTCGCATTCGGCCGCCTACGCCATGATCTCCTACCAGACCGCGTTCCTGAAGGCCAACTACCCGGTCGAGTTCATGACGGCCCTGCTTTCGTCGGAAAAAGACAACACGGACAAGGTCGTGTTCTACATCGAAGAGGCCAGACGCATGGGGCTCAAGGTCCTGCCGCCGGATGTGAACGAAAGTTTTCCCCAGTTCACCGTCATTTCGCAGGACACGATCCGTTTTGGACTGGCCGCCGTGAAGAATGTGGGGCAGACCGCCATTGACGCTATCATCCAGGGCCGCATCAAGCGCAACCGCTTCAAGTCGCTTTTTGACCTGGCCGAGCACGTGGACCTGCGCGTCGTGAACCGCAAGGTCCTGGAGAGCCTCATCAAATGCGGCGCGTTCGATTCGATGCATACCAGCCGCGCGCAGATCTTCGAAGCGCTGGAAGGTGCGCTCGGACGCTCGGGCGCCATCCAGAAAGACCGTGAGAGCGGCCAGATATCTTTTTTTGAGTCCTTTGACAAAGAGGCCGCTGCCTCCCAGAGCCTGCCCGTCGTGGCGGACTGGGCTGAGAACGTGAAACTGGCCTATGAGAAGGAACTATTGGGTTATTACGTCACAGGCCATCCGCTGGAGCGCTACCGCAAGGAGCTTAAAAGCTACTCCACCATCCATACCAACACAGCCACCAACCGCCGCGATGGGGAAGAAGTGGTCATCGGAGGTCTTGTGAACAAGCTCAAGTTCACGCAGACCAAGAAAAACAACGAAAAAATGGCCATCGTAACCCTTGAGGACCTCGAGGGTTCCATGGACCTTCTGGTTTTCCCGCGCGCCTTCAAGGAATGCGGCCACCACTTGCAGAAAGACGCCATCCTGTTCTTTCGAGGCAACCTCGACAAGAAAGAGCAGACGCCCAAACTTCTCGTCAATGAGATCACGCCCTTAACCGAGGCGCACAAGAAGTTTACAAGAAGCATCCACGTGCGCATCGTGACGTCCCAATCCCAGGAAGGGACCCTCAAAAACCTCCAGGAGATCCTATCTAAATACCCGGGACCGACGCCGGTTTACCTCGAGTTTCTCGACAACAACCAGGTGCGTTCCCAGATGCTCGTGGACAGGAGTCTATTCGTCCAACCGAGCGAAAATCTGGTCATTTCCTTGTCGCAAGCCCTTGGGGAAGAAGCAATTAGCCTCCGGATGTAGTACAAAATCCCCGCGTTGACACCGTAAGTCCTTGTATGATAATATCCTGCGTACTTCGTCAAAGACGTCCTGAGTTCCATGGAGGATTTATGGCCATCACAAAAAAAGATATCGTACTCAAGATTGCGAATGAGACGGGCATCAAGCAGATTGATGTAAAGCGTGTGGTGCAAAGCACCTTGGACAAAATCACGGGCTATCTTTCCGAAGGCCAGACCGTCGAGTTGAGGAATTTTGGTATTTTCAAGATCAAATCCCGCCGCGGCCGCCTGGGACGCAACCCCCGCACCGGTCAGGAAGTACCCGTCCCACCCAAAAAGGTGGTGGTTTTTAAGCCGGGCCTGATCATGAAGCGGGACGTCAAATAACCCTTCCCTTCCGGGGCGTTCCGTCATGAAGATACAACGCCTTCGCGGTATGCACGACCTTTATGGCGCAGACGCCTTAAAATTCGAGCGCATGGAGAGAGTCGCCCGCGGGGTATTCGCTCGTTTCGGTTTTGAAGAACTCCGCACGCCCCTCCTGGAAGACAAAGAGCTTTTTTCCCGCGCGCTCGGCACAGACACCGACGTGGTCCAGAAGGAGATGTACGAATTTACCGACCGTTCCAAGGTCCGTGTGGCGATGCGTCCGGAAGGCACGGCCGGCGTCGTGCGCGCGTACCTTGAGAACGAATTCGACAAAAGGGAAGGCCTCAGCAAGTTCTACTATATGGGTGCGATGTTCCGCTCCGAAAGGCCTCAGGCCGGACGTCTGCGCCAGTTCCATCAGATCGGGGTAGAACAGCTGGGGATCGACAGCCCCTACGCCGATGCCGAGACCATCCATGCGCTTACCGTGTTTCTAGACGAGATCGGCGCTTCCGGATATAAAGTGAAGCTGAACAATCTGGGCACGTTCGAAGAGCGCAAGGAATACAGGACGGAACTCGCCGGCTATTTCACGCGCCACAAGGACAAACTGTGCGAGGACTGCCTGGAGCGTCTCGAGCGCAACGTGTTTCGCCTCCTGGACTGCAAGGTCCAATCCTGCCGCGAGGTGGCCAAGGATTCGCCCCCCATCAAGAATTACCTGATGCCCGCGAGCAGGACGCACTACGACAAGGTGCGCAAAGGGCTTCAGGACCTCGGCGTTGCCCACACGGAAGATCCCTTCATGGTCCGAGGCCTGGATTATTACACGCTCACGGTGTTCGAGCTCACGCATCCTAAACTGGGCGCGCAGGATGCGGTGGCGGCCGGAGGGAGGTACGATTCTCTTATTGCGGCTTTCGGCGGGCCGCCTTCCGGCGCTGTCGGATTCGCTCTCGGCATGGAGCGGCTGGCGATGTGCATGGAGGCGCCGCAGGTGTCCGATGTCTCGGAGAATTCCGTCTTCATCGTGACGCTGGGAGAGGAGGCGTTCACGGCCGGTTTCAAGCTCATGTCGCAGCTGCGAGCCTCCGGGGTCTGCGCTTCGATGGACCTTTCTTCCAAATCCATGAAGAGCCAGATGCGTCTCGCGGACAGGACGCAGAGCGCGTTCTCGATCATCCTGGGCGAAAATGAATTGAACAGCGGCCGTTGGGTCCTCAAGAATATGAAGGTGGGCTCGCAGGAGACCATTGACGGGGCCGACTGCGTGTCGCTTTTGCAAAAGAGACTCGGGAAACGGTGAAGACCTTCTGGCGCACACACAGCTGCGGGGAGCTTACAGAAAAAAACATCGGCGAAGGCGTGACGCTTTCCGGCTGGGTGGATTCCGAGCGTGACCATGGCGGGATCCTTTTTGTGGACTTGCGCGATCGCTACGGCAAAACCCAGATCGTGATCGACCCTAAACACGCCCAGTATGAGGGGACCACGCGTCCCAAGACGGAGGAATGCCTGCAGATCACGGGCAAGGTCCAGCACCGCCCGAAGGGCACGGAGAATGCGAAGATCGCCACCGGCCAGGTCGAACTGGTCGCCGAAAAAGTAAAACTCCTTTCGGCCTGCCAGACGCCGCCGTTCGAGATCAATAAGAGCGCCGAGACGAACGAGGACCTGCGCCTGCAGTACCGTTACCTGGACCTTCGCAACCCGGCCGTCCAAAAAAATCTTTTTACGCGCCATCAAATCTACCAGGCCATCCGGCGCACGCTGGACGAGGAGCGATTCATCGAGGTGGAAACGCCCATTCTCACCAAATCCACGCCCGAGGGCGCGCGCGACTACCTGGTGCCCAGCCGTTTAAACCACGGCGAGTTCTACGCGCTGCCGCAGTCGCCCCAGCTTTTCAAGCAGATCCTGATGGTGTCGGGATTCGACCGTTATTTCCAGATAGCCAAATGTTTCCGCGACGAGGACCTGCGCGCCGACCGCCAGCCCGAGTTCACTCAGCTGGACATGGAGATGGCGTTCATCAAGGAAGAGGATATCTTCGCGGTGGTCGAGAGGGTCTTAAAAACGATCTTCAAGGATGTGATGGGCCGGGACCTGAGCGTGCCTTTTACCCGTCTTTCTTATCAGGAGGCGATGACTTCTTACGGCAGCGACAAACCGGACCTGCGTTTCGGGGTTAAGATCGTGGATATAGACCAGGCGGTCAAAAAATCGGAGTTCAAGGTTTTTAAGGAGGCGCCTTACGTGCTGGGTCTGTGCCTGCCGAAGATGGAAGCCTCGCGCAAGGACATCGATACCCTCACGGAGTTTGCCAAGAGCGAGGGGGCGGGAGGGTTGGCGTATTTCAAAGTAGAGAATGGAAAGCTGGAGTCGCCCATCGCCAAGTTCTTTTCCCCGGACATCCTCGATGAGCTTAAGAAGAAATTCGAAGCCAACGACGGGGACCTCGTTGTTTTCGCGGCCGACCAGCGGCACAAGGCTGCGAAAGTACTGGGTGCCATCCGCCTTCACGTTTCGAAATCGAAGGGCTGGACGAAGCCCGACACGTTCCATTTCAGCTGGATCACGGATTTCCCGCTTTTTAAATGGAATGAGGAGGACAAGCGATGGGACAGCGAGCACCATCCGTTCACCTCACCCAATCTCAGCGAATGGCAGAAATACAAACCCGCCGGAGAGCTCGACAAGATACGCTCCAGCGCCTATGACCTTATCTTAAACGGCAATGAGATCGCTTCCGGCTCCATCCGCATCCATGACCGCGAGTTGCAGCGCGAGATATTCAAGACCATCGGTTTGGATGAAAAAGAGGCGGACAGCCGTTTCGGTTTTCTTTTAAAAGCGTTTGAGTACGGTCCGCCCCCGCATGGAGGTATCGCGCTGGGCATCGACCGGGTCGTAGCGCTTTTGTTGGGACTCTCCTCGATACGCGAAGCGATCGCTTTCCCGAAAAATCAGAAGGCTGTCGACCCGATGACAAACGCCCCCTCTCCGGTGGATGAGCGGCAGCTGAAGGACTTGGGGATTAAACTCCGTTGACCCTTCGACAGGCTCAGGGTAAATGATCGACGTGCGGTTCGAGAAGCGATGCGGTGTCACGGCCGCCTGGGTACGCCGCGTGATTGGCCGGACCCTGAAGGCCGAGCGTTCGAAAGCCGACATTCAGGCGCTGGTCACGGATGATAAGCGCATCCGGCGGATCAACAAGCGTTATCTGAAGCACGATTACGCCACCGATGTGATCTCGTTCGACACGGGAGATGTTGTGGTTTCAGCAGACACGGCTCGCCGCTATGCGAAGGAACACGGCATTCCGTTCAGGGAAGAGCTGGCGCGCTATCTGGTGCACGGGGCGCTCCATTTCCTGGGTTACGACGATAGGAAAACAGCCGAATGCCGGCGCATGCACGCGCGGCAGGAGGCGCTTTTGAAAAAGGTCCTATGATCGAATCTGGCCACCCGTTGCAGCCGCATGAGAGGCGCCGCCGCAAACGCTCCTTCCTGCACAGTCTGAACAAAGCGGTCGATGGCTTCGTGCACGCCGTGCGCTATGAGCGCAACATGCGCGTGCACTTTTTCGTCGCCTTCTGCATCCTGCTTTTGGCGGTGTTCATGGGTGTGCCCAGAACGGACTGGCTGATCCTGTGCATCGCCGTGTGTCTGGTCCTGATGGCCGAGATGCTCAACACCGCCGTCGAGGAGATGCTGGACCTGCTGCATCCGAAATACCATGTCAACGTGGGTCTCATCAAAGATATCCTGGCCGGCATGGTGCTGGTGGCGGCGGCCAATGCCTTCATCCTGGGATTCTTTGTTTTTTCGCGTTATTGGGGCATGCCGTTCGAGTTTGTGGTGACGCGTCTGCGCCATTCGGCGCCCTATGTGATGTTCATCTCGCTTTTGACCGCGGTCCTCATCGTCATCTACGGCAAGGCGCATTATAAAAAGGGCACGCCCTTCCGCGGCGGCGTGCTCAGCGGGCATTCGGCGGTCGCGTTCTCGCTGTGGACCGTGCTGGTCTTCACGCAGGAGAACCTGTTCGTGACCGGCGTGGGATTCCTCTTGGCGCTTCTGGTCGCCCAGAGCCGCCTGCGCGCCAGGATCCATTCACTCAGGGAGGTCGTGGCCGGAGGGCTTGTCGGCGTTTCCGTCACGGCACTCTTCTTCAAGGTCTTCATGTAAGGACCGCATGTTCAAGGCTCTGCGCATTTATTTCGCTTCGGGAATTTTGATCCT
>Ga0247727_10006877_pt1 | contig 22073 bp, 19 predicted proteins | sample WisWelCaveWW1625_FD_202498 | JGI IMG/M metagenome (GOLD analysis project Ga0247727, IMG submission 202498) | Biofilm microbial communities from Wishing Well Cave, Virginia, United States - WW16-25 | ecosystem: Environmental > Aquatic > Deep subsurface > Groundwater > Cave microbial mat | place...
AAGCGGTTTTGCCGGCGTCATGTTTTTCTGTGCTACTCATTGTTTGGTCGTTGATGGACTGTGAGCGGGTAGGTATTCTGTTTTCCAACGGCGTCCTGGTTTAGACCCGGTTCGAGTTCACCTTGGATTCCGGATGCGTTGATAGGTTTATTTTAAGGATGGAAGCTTGAAAAAATTTATCCAATTCATCCTCAGCCTGGCGGTGCTGCCGTTTTTGTTGCCCTGGTATTTATCGGAGAAACTGTTTGAATACCTGGTGCAGCCGCTGGTGTTTCGCAAATATCGCCTCGAGATCGGCAAGCGCAAAAAAACCATCGCGTGGCTGCTGGCCGCAGCCTTGCCGGTGCTGTTTCTTGCCTATTTGGCCAAGACCTCTTACGCATTTTATCTCAGAAAAGAATCACTCGGTTTAGCCGCCCAGCACAGCATAGATCTCCTCAAAACGTTTTACAACGATTTTGCCAAGCTGTTGCCCATATTGCAATCGCCGCTCAGCACCGTGCTGGCTTTTCGCGACGGTGTGGAGGTGAATTGGCCGTGGCTGTTTTTTTCTTTTTACATTTTGTTTCTGCCGGTTCTGTTCATTTGCAATATCGGCTTCCGCTGGTATGCCACCACGCGCTCGCTCAAGCACGCCGTCAAGCTGCGCAATGAGGCGGTTCGCGACGTCAACATTATTCGTTTTGCCGAGCTGGCGAAAGACGACGAAATCTTTTTCGGCATCGACATCAATCGGCAGGGCGCGCCGTTTTACGCCAAAACCAAATGGCTGCAGGGACACCTGCAGGTGATCGGCTCGCCGGGCAGCGGCAAAACCGAGAGCATCATTCAGCCGCTGTGGTTTCAATCCGTGCGGCGCAACGTGCCGACGATCGTGCTGGACGGCAAGGCCGCGGGGCAAAACATCGACCGGTTGTATACGATTGCCAGCTCGCTGGCGCAGGGCCATGAGATTATTTATTTCAACCCGGCGGATCCGGATCGCTCCGCCACTTACAATCCGCTGCGCCGCGGCAACATGGCGGAAATTAAAAATCGCCTGCTCGCAAGTTTGAGCGGCACCAATATTTCCGCGGCCACGCGCGAACGGCTGGATTATTATCTCAATCTCGCGTTGCGCGCCATCAAAGAAACCGGCGCGGTGCTGACGCTGCATGAGCTGGCGCAATATTTTCTCTCCAAGACGCACGTGCACGATCAACTGCGCCGCCTCAACGATCGCTACGTGCATGACGGCGTGTCGGAATGGCTGCGCAATTATGCCGCGTTCCAAACCGAAACCGCGCTCTTCGCGGAGTTGCTGCGCGAGATCGACCAATCCGAATATGCGTGGCTGCTCGACACCGCCGAGCCGGATTTGGATATTCTCGAGGTTTATCAGAAACGCAAAGATTGCTACTTCTCCCTCCCCATCGGCCCCGGTAATACGGCGATGAATTTTCTCGGCCAGCTTATTCTCGGCGACATTCTCGCCACGTTTCACCAACTCGGTATGCAGGGCAATCACGCCAATATCAAAACCGGCGACGGCCTGCTCATCATTGATGAGGTGGTAAAATTTCTCAATCCGCAATTTATCGAGTTGCTGCGCGTTAGCCGGAATATCGGCGTCAGCGTTTGTTACACCAATCAATCGCTCGCCGAATTGGAAAATCCGGAATTGCGCCTCACCCGCGCGTTTGTTGATCAACTCGCCGACCACACCAACGCGATGTTTTGTTTTCATCTCGGCAGCCCGGAGAGCATTGACACGATTTTGAATCGCATCGGCCCGGAGCGGAAAATCGAAGCCGCAAGCCCGCCGCCGGATAAAGCCGATAAAAAAAATAAGCCGGATAAAGCCGGCAAAAAAGATAAAAAGGAAGAAACGCCAACGGCGAACAAAGAAATCGTCATCGATCCGAAATTTCTCCGGCATCTCGAAGTGGGACGTTGCGTCGCCTTCGTGCGCCAGCCGCGCGTGCTGGGCGTTTTGAAAACCGGTTATTTCAAATTCGATAAGCTGCTGCCGTACGTGCGGCGCGACGGCGAAACGAAATCAGTGAAACGATAAATGTCTTGCTCATTTTTGAACAGCGATGTTTGATTTTGAGCAAAAAACTTTGATTTGAGGTGCTCGGCGCTGCCATCGAAGCTTGCTAATTATAGACTTGGGCACAGTTATTCGTGCTTCGGCGGTGGCATCGTGCTTGCAAGTTTTAGTCATTTACCAAAGGGTTTATCGGTTTTTCAATGCTCTTTGCGTAGTTGTCACACAGCGCGTGTTATGCACTAATTTTTTTAAAACCACAGTTCCCCCAATCCCTTCATACTTCACGGAGGAAATATGCAAACAATTATTCAAGCCTTGCGTAACGTCACTGACGCGGTGATCGTGATCGCCGGAGTGATTTTGGTTATTGCATTGATTAATGCCGGCCTCAACATGGCGAGCGCGGACGGCGGGCGGCAGGAAAAAGCGAAAAAGCAGCTCATCGGCATCGTCATTGCGGCCATCCTGATTTTCGGCGCGAGACTCATCGTGCCGGCGATTGTCCAACTGGTGCCCGGCGCCAGCGCCACGTCGTTTTAACGTAGTCCCCCGCCCCTTGCGGGCGGCTTTTACAATTATAAATTTTGGTTTAACAAAAGTGCCCCACAAGGGGGCAGGGCTACGAAATGGAAGAAAAATGTTATCGTGACTTGCAGAGCCGGGGCGAGATTGCCGGCGTCGGCCTGTTCGCCCTGTTTGCGCTGGTGGGGGTGCCGGTTGTGCTCTTTCCGATTTTTACGTTGTTGCACGTGAGCTTTTTTTATATTCTCGTGCTTGATCTCATTTTGTTTTTTTTGTTTCGGTTGGGCAATCGGGTTTCGCCTTTCGAGCACGGACTGCTGTCGTATCTCTGTTATAATTTCCTCTGGCCGCGAAAATTGTCGGCGTATCGTTTGGATGAACGCGAGTATTTGGTGGAAAAGAAATAGATTGGCGCGGCGTCGCGTTGCCGGGTTTGGGAAAACTAATTTCGCCTTTTACAAAATATGGCCTATATTAAACTGACTGAACACCGCGTCCATCACGAGCGGCCGGCGCTCGCCAAAGCGCTGCCGTATCTCGATCTGCTCGACGACTTTGTGATCAAGAAAAACGGCAACTTTGTCGCCGGCTTCGAGATTTTGCCGCTCGATAACATGGGCATGTCCACCGATGATTATCGCACGCTCGGCACGCGGCTGGAAAATGTGTTGAATCAGGCGGCGGAAGGCGTCAACCTGCAATTTTTGTACGACTTTGATTATTACCCGTACAAAAACGATTTTGTCTACACCGACGATCACGCGCTGGATTTTTTCAAATTTCGCCGCCATCAATATTATTCGTTTTATAAATATCTCACGTGCCGGATGCACCTGTTCGTGGATTTCGACGCCGGCCATACCTTGCGGATGCCGCATAATATTTTGATGAACGCCGCGGCGGCAACGCAACGTTTGCAACAAGAGCATGACAAGCTGGTGATTGAAAAGAATCACGATCTTAAAACGCTCAAGACCAATATCGAGAACACCGGCGTTCGTTTGAAGCGCTTAAAAAATGCCGAGCTGGCGAATGTTTTGTACAAAGCGCTGAATTTGACCGCGGAGGATTTTACCGGCCAACTGTCGGGCCGGGCGATTAATAACGAGTTGGCCAGCCGCGATTATCAAATCGAAAAAGGCTATTTGAAAATCGGCCAGCAATTTGTCGCCTGCCTCTCGCTCAGTTTGCTGCCGGAAATGACGCGCTCGCATTCGAGCTTCAATGGCATTCCGCTGCCGTATATTTTTCCGCTGCTGCACAACCTGCCGTTCCCGCACCGCGTTGCGCTGTCCATGCAGAATTTAAACATGGAAAAAGAAACGGCCTCATTGTCGCGGCAGTTGAATTTCACGCGTTTCATCATGGGTTTCTCGCGCAATCGCGAGGGCCGCAAGAGCGAAGTCCGCTACCGCCAGCTTAATGATTTGCTCGACGAGATTTATCATCAGCATAAAAAGCTGGCGAGTCTCAGTTTGAACGTGATTATTTATGACACCGATATCGAGCGGCTCAATCAGAAAATCAATCACGCCAATCTCGCGTTCAGCTCGATGGACAAAGCGCAGGCGGTTTTGGAAACGCTGGATGTGATGCCGATTTTTGTGAGCTGTTTGCCGGGCAATTCGTCGGAGAATTATCACCGGCTGATCGTCAAAACTTCCAACGCGGCGCAATTCGTCAATCTCACCAATTTCAATCGCGGCTATCATCACGGTATTGTGTTGAAGAATCGCAACAGCGAGCCGATTCTGTTCGATTATTTTGAACCGCAGCTTAATTCGTGGAACAGCATCATCGTCGGCCCGACCGGCACCGGCAAGAGTTATTTGATGCAGGCGTTGCTGCTGCAATTGCTCGAACAGGGCGTCAAAATTTTTGGTCTCGACGTGGGCGGCGTCGGCGACACCGGCGGCTCGTATAAAAAAATGATCACGCTGCTGAAAGGCCGTTACGTCGAGCTGAATATCGACAATCCGATTCCGCTGAATCCGTTCGCGCTCATCGGCGAGAATTTTGACACGAAGAAGCAGCTTTTTCTTCGCGCGTTTATCGAGAAACTGATTTTAGAGCGCGATCAAACTTCGATTTCAAAAGTTGAACAGGCCTTCATCACTAAAGCGCTGGAAAAATATGTTGCCGAATTTCGCGGCCGGCGCAATCTCAAAACGTTTGTTGATTTTTTTTCGCAGTTGAGCGATCCCGAAGGTTATGTCGACGTGAAGCTGCTGGCGCGCAAGATGTACATGTACACGCACGGCGAGTACAGCCGCTTTCTCTGCGCCGATGAGATGATCGACATTCGCGAAGATCTCGTGTGTTTCGACCTCAAAGGCCTCGAGTCGCATCCGGATTTGCAGGGCATCATCGCGATCATCATCACCGGCCTGCTGTGGGAATTGATGGAGCGCCACCTCGCCGACCACAAAGTGATATTCGCCGACGAGCTGTGGAAGGTTCTCGGCGACAACAGCACCATCGGCCATCTGGTGGTCGAGCTGTTTCGCACCGCGCGTAAAATGGGCGCGGGCATTTTCGCGATCTCGCAGTCGATTGAAGACATCGAAAAGGTAAGTTTCTCTTCGCCGATCAAAGACAACGCCTTGAATCATTTTATTCTCGCGCACAAGCCGAAGCAGATGGATTCGCTCAGCCGCGCCTTCGGCTACGGTGAACGGGAACTCGCGCTCATTTCCAGCTTACAACGAGGCGAGTTCTTCCTCGATCGCGACGGCCGCATGACCGTGTTGAAGGTTGACATGAGTGTTTTTGATCATTATCTTTTTACCACCAACCGTCAGGAGAACAACTGGCTGGAAGCGAAGCTGGACAAGAACAAAGGCGATTTGTTGAAAGCCATCACCGAGATTGCCCGCGAAAAGGAGAGTGAACATGAGCTGTCGCCGTACCTCCTTTAAGCAAAGAGCAAAAAGCAAAAAGCAAAAAGCAACTTGCGGCTTGCCTCTTAACGCTTGCCTTTTGCTTTTTGCCTTTTGCTCTTTGCCTTTTGCTTTTCCCGCGAAAGCGCAGTTCTTCGATCCGCAGAACGGCGTGATCATCAGCGTGCTGCGCGAGATTTCGCTGAAGAACCAGCTCGGCCTGGAGGAGCAGCGCATGCAGACGGCGAAGATGGTGCAGCAGCTCAAACAGTTTTATGACAGCTACACGCTGCTGCGGCAGGACGTCGAGTTTACGCAAAGCCTGTATCGCGATTTCAAAGCGATTGACAATATGCGTTTGAATAATTCCTTTGCCGTTTCCAACTTTATTATGAATGCCGACCGGCTGAATTACTGGCTGCCCGGCGTGACGCAGGATATCAGCCGCTCGACGATGGACACGCAGGCGTTGTTGAACAATGCGGACGAGCTGCGGCGGACTTACGAGAGTTTTGCGCTGTCGACGCAGGACGCCGACGCGCCGCAAGACGCGGAGACGCGCCGGACGAACGCCATTCTCGGACAGGAGGCTTTTTCGCGCGCGCTGTTCGAGCAGTCCCTGCGCAATCAGCAAATGGCCAAAACCTATGACTCGATGGCGGTGGAGTTGTATCGGCAGGTGAAAGACGGACGCAATAAATTTACCGAAGCGGAGCGGACGCAATTTTTAATCGAAAGCGTCAAGCTGCGCGAGTTGTCCAATTCTTATTACGAAAAATACCTCAAGCAGGCGCAGGACGCGCACAACACCGAACTCAGCATGTTCGATCAAAAAATGGATTTGCTGCGCTCGAAGACGAATTGGAAAGCGATGAAGAATCAGGTCAATCGCACCTCGAAAGTACGATATGGATTTTTTGATATTACCCCGGCGGTGATTGAATGAGCAGTTTTCAGTAATCAGTGACAAGTAAGTAATCAGTTCATGTTATTGAGATAACAATTATTCAAAACTGGCAAATTTTCAAACGCCGTAGGCGTGAGATGTTTATAGCATAATTCCAATCTTGATATTAAAACCCCGAAGGGGTGACATGTTTTGTTATTCAGCATTATCAAATGAATTCACATGTCACCCCTAAAGGGGTTCCAAAGATTGCCCAAATTACTTTTCTATAAACATTTTACCCCTAACGGGGTTTGCCCCACTGTCATTACCTTAAATGACATGGAACAGCCAGTGCTCGGTTGTTTTGTGCATGCGATAATAATTTTGCCGAGGCAAGGCAGTTATGTTAGAGGTATTTTTCAGCCCGACATTTTTCAGTTCGGTGCACCAAACGGTGAATGAGATCATCCGCATTGCGACGATTTTTTTGACGCTGGGCGTGGTGGTTTATTTCATCGGCATGGTGTTCCGGCTGACGACAAAAGACGGCGATGACACCACGTATCGCATTTTTTTCGTCGTGTTCACGGCGATCGGGCTGGCGACGTATCGGATCTGGGCGGTGTGGCTGGGGAAAATTTTCGTGTTGCTGGCGCGCGCAATTTTTGATCTCGAGGGCGGCAACATCATGACGGAATACCTCGCCAAATTTTTTGCGGCCGAAGACGGCAGCGGCCTGCGGCTGTCGGTGCTGAATCTGATGAGCCTCGAAACGCTGTCCTCGCTGTCGTACATGCTGGTCATGGTCGTTTACGAGCTTTTCGTCATTGTGCAGGTTATCGTGCAAATCTTTTTTTATCTGCTCGGCCCGGTGGCGATGGTCATTTCGCTGTTTCCGGGCTTTCATGATATTTTCAAAATCTGGCTGTCGAATTTCTGCGCGGTAAATTTCTGGTCGGTGCTGGCGGCGATTCTGTTTCGGCTCGTCAAGACGCTCACCGGCTCCGCCGCGTTTCAAACCGCGGTGCAGAACGGCGAAAAAGGCATTCTGTGGGATTCGTTTATTCTCGGCGTGATCATTGCGATTTGCATCATTCTCATTCCAAAAATTTCCGCGGGCTTTTTCAAATTGGCTTCGGCCAGCGCGGATATGGGAACGTACGGCACGGGCATCACCGCCGGCGTCGTGGTATCAACGGTGTGGAAACGCCTGCAAACTTATTCCAGCCAGGCCACGCATAATGTGACGAACACTGCGGCGAGCACGATCATCTCCGGCGCCCGCGCGCTTTCCTCCAGCCCGGCGGCGGCGGCGACCAACACCGCCGCGGATTCCATCGCCCGCGCCGAGACGCCGATCGCGAATTGGCCGTTCGGCGGCGCGGCGCAGACCGCGGGAAATGTGAATAATGTAAGAGGATAAATCCAGAGAACTCTTTTTCCTACTCGTACTTGTCTTTAAAAGCCCCCAAGCGTACGAGTATTGATGACATGCTTATGTGCCCTAAACTTTTTTTGTTGCCAAAACGCAGCCTCGTGTTCTGTCTGATATTCGCGATGGGATTGACCGTCGTGAGCTTGTTCACCCTGCCGGCTTGCAAACAAGGCAACATGTCAGTTGATGCAAAGCCCGACACCACCAGCCACAATTTCGTTTTCCAAATTGATACGCTGGGCGACGGCGAATCCAGTATTCTAAGCGATGTCTTTATCCTTAACGAGAACGACATCTGGGCCGTTGGTCAGATTTATCTCAAAGACGCTTCAGGTAACTTTACCTCTCCATATAATGTCGCTCGTTGGGATGGTACTAAGTGGAATCTTCAACGTTTAGCACTTCCTCAATACAATTTTGATTGTACGATAGCATTTTATTCTTCGGCACTGGCAACCGCGGTTTACGGTTTTAGTCCAGCCACAGTTATTCTTACTGATGGTATATCAGTATTAAAATTGAATGGGGAGCAAATCTCGCATTACCCTTGTATTCCTCTGCCTATGTTAGGGGATGGACGGATCGTCAAACTCTGGGGAACTTCTGAAAACAGCTTTTATGCTGTGGGTAGTAAGGGAATAATTTTTCACTACAACGGCAGTAGTTGGCAGAAGCTGGCAAGCGGAACGATTGTGGATATTCAGGATATTTGGGGCGCGGTGGATAGCAAGACAGGACAACCAACGATTTTGGCGGTGGCATCCTATCGTGCCGCTGTTCCTCAAGCTAAACAGTTATTTGGTATACAAAACAATACGGTTTCAATTCTCCCTGACACGGGACTTCCTTTTGATCTCTCTGGAATCTGGTTTACTGCGGGAGAACGATATTTTGTCGTTGGAGATGGCGTCTATTACAGCGATGTTTTGGGCAACCCATGGCAATCTGATTCGAGTCATCCCTTACTGTACAAAGATGGCATTCGTGGTCTAGCACAGAATGACATTTTCATTACCGGCTCATTTGGCTTGGTTTCTCATTACAATGGCACAACTTGGAAACATTATACTGGAAGTGAGTTACCGCGCTTTTATGGTCGTTATAAAGCTGCAAGCTACAAAAGGAATTCACTGGTTGCGGTTGGCTGGCTTGATGAGAAAGCAATCATTCTGCGTGGTTTACGAAGATAAACGAAACAAACTAATCAGGAGGTCGATATGAAAATTCACAAAATGTTTTTAGCCGCCTTCATGCTGGCGCTTGTGCTGGTTTTAAGCGTTTTTGCGCAGACACGTGTTACGCCAACTTCAACGATAAACCAGTCTGAGTCGCACATCGCGGTCAATCCTACCAACCCCAACAATATCGTTGTTGTAGCCATAACGATTCCCCCGCTGGGCGTGATCAATATCGGCGCTTTTTACACCACCGATGGCGGGCAAAGCTGGAGCGGGAACGAGGATATTACAACTGAAAATGCGGGCGCGGGCGATCCGGTGATTGCCTTTGACGGAACCGGAATAGCTTATTGCCTCTACCAAGTCCGGACGCTTCAACAATTGGTTCTCAAAAAATCGACCGATGGCGGCGCGACCTGGAACATCCAAGGCACGATCTCGTTCACGAACGACTTGGACCGACCGTGGATGGTCATCAGTGAAAATCCCGATGCGACTGGGGTTTACGAAATCTATGTGACAATCACTGACATCAACCCAGGAACCAGTCAAAATAAAATAAAATTGTACAAGTCCTCCAATGGCGGCACAAGTTTCACCAATATATATACTTTTGGCACGGGGACGCCACAACTGCATGGGAGCTCAATAGCGCTCGGTCCTAATGGCGAAGTTTGGGTGGCTTATGCAGAAATAAACTCGTCAACATTTGGAGTCACTACAATCCGTGTTGAAAAGTCCACGAATGGCGGACAAACGTTTTCGCAAGATGCGGCATTCACTGTCAGCCAAATAGGGTCTCGAATTGGAACGGAATATTACCTAAAAAACGGACAAATTCGTGCCGATAGCTATCCCCGCATTGCGGTTGATCGCTCGCCGAATCCTTCGACTTCGGGAACGGTGTATGTGACTTGGGCGAACAAAGCCGTCCTTCCAGCGACGGATGCGAATATCAGGATGGTAAAGCGCACACCTTCTGGGACGTGGTCCACAACCGATGTTGCTCAAGGAACTGTTGACGAGTGGGCGCCGGCGATTGGGGTCGGTCCGGATGGTGCGCGGCACATGCTATGGTATGAAGGCGTTTCGAATTCGGATGAAATCAAAATTCACCTTTTATCTCGCAATGCCGCCGATACCCAGAATTTAGTGAATACATTTGTGGGAGTCGTACCCGCCTTTCAAATTAACAACTCATATAAGCCATTTTTAGGCGATTATTTTGGCGTCACCGGATGGTATGAGAAAGTCTTCGGCACCTGGATTGAAGCGCGAGGGCAAGTGGGTGGGCACAGCAATGCACAAACTTATTTTCGACAGTATGCGTATACCCAACAGTCAGTTCCAGGCGGATATGCCCGCGTGGATGTGACACAAATTGATGAGTCCAATGCGAATTTTGGAAATTTGGGGCGTTGGCGCGTGAATAAGTTCGTGGATTATGCGGCGCCGTTCATCTTTGTCTGGCCAGTCAATTCCACTGAAATCTTGCGAGCCTTTCAAAGTTTCAAAACTGGAACGACGCAAAAGTATAATCTTTGGCAAAATTACTCGAATGTCGTTAATCATCAGAGTTTTGTGATTGCTTCAAATCAGCAACCCTTAAAAGCACAGTTTAAAACCGCCAACAACTCTACCATCCGCACGGAATTAATCGAAGGTGGCACCGGCGGCAATGTCGAGTTTCGCGATCCGTGGCTGATTGATAATTCCGACAGCTATGGCTCAAAAAATCGTGGTCAAGCGGGAGCATTGTGGTACACCAAAGCTTCTCCATTTTCCCTCAATACATCTGATCCCAACTATAAAGGTGTTTTATCAAATCAAACGGTGCCAGCTGGTACCTATTACTCCATTCGTGCATTGTTGAGCCAAACAATTAACAACTTTACGTGGCTTTTTCAGAATTGGAGCGCTACTGGCGCTACTTTTCAACAAGTGGGTTCTAATCCTCCTAACTATGATGAGAAGGCTGCTATTTTCACCACAGCCAACGCTGATGTGAAAGCGCGCTACAAAGCGCATCTCGGTACGAACAGCACCGTGGCCACGGCTTACAACAACCAACGCAAGTTGGTCTACGACGGCACGACCTATCATCTCATCTACGAATCCGCCGGTGAGATTTATTACACCTCATCAAGCGATAACGGTGTCACATGGAGCAATGAAGTCTTGATGAGCGACGGCAACGGCGGCTGCAAATATCCCGCGATTGATGTTGCGCCAGGAGGAATTATTGTCGTCGTCTGGCAACAAGAATTTCCGAGCACCGGCAAAGTTTGCATGCGCCGCAAGACTGCCGCTGCTTGGCAGACCCAACAACAGGTTGTGTCATTTACTGCCAGTTCCGGTTTTACGGCCACGCCGGTGGTCACGGCTTATCCCGCGCCGTATTATTTCATTGTCTGGCATGATTACGGCACGAATAATCTCATGATTCGTTCCTACAATGAGAGCAATAGCACCTTTGGAACGGCAACCGGTATTCTTTCAACCAATAGCAATTCGCTCTATCCAACCCTGACGGCTGATCTTTACACCGTTCTGCATCTGGCGTGGGCCGAATCGAACAAAATTTATTTTTCCAAGATCAGCCACAGCAGCGGCGGCAATTATTCCTATGACGTCAACAAAGAAGAAGTCACACTGAATTATGGCTCATACACCGAGCATAGTTTTCCGGCGATCACAACCGATTATAATCGCCGTCCAAATATTGTCTGGGAAGCTTACAACACGGTCACATATACACGCAACATCGTCCACCGCCGTCGCGAAACCAGCGGCAGTTGGAGCAGCTTCACCAACTTTTCTCCCAACGACGATGAGTATCTGAAACCGTCGATTGGCTCGCATTTCAATATCGGCAATAATAACACCCTTGAAGCCGTTTGGTATGTGTTGGGAACCAATCAGCTCAAGCTTGCCAAGTACAACGGCACCTCGTGGACGCAATTTACGCAAACTCCAACCGGCCAATATCCAACGATGAGTCAAGACATGAGCGCCGTCACCGCGAAAGCGAAAATGGCTTATCGCAGCGTGAGCGGCACGCCGTACACGCTGGCCACTACTTCACAAAATTTGCCCAAAATCTCGGGCCAATCCGTTGCGCACCATCGCCGCGGCGTTTTGGGAATCGGCGGCGCCGAGCTTGTTTTTGAATTAGGTGAATTTGAGGTGGGCGGCACGGAAGTAAAGCTCTTTCCATATGTAGATACGCTCGCGATTGGACATACCGGCAAGTGGGAAGAAATGTTTCGCACGGAATCGTTTCCGGTTTCGAATCAAACCAACTTGAATTTCTTGCGCAGTTCTGCGGTAATCAATCCTGCAAGACTCAAAAACGTTTTGCCGAACGGCGCTAAAGTGGCGTTTCAATTGGAAGCCGTGGACGCGCCAAGCAGCCAGGTTTTGGCCGTCATTGATCAGCAGGATGTCACGAATAATCCGGCGCCGTCTTCGCGAGAGAATAAGAGCGTGGTTTTTAATTTGGCGGGGAACAAAGAGATTTTTCTGCGCGTTGGTATATCGATTCCAACCGGGGTGACGCCAACGCAGGCGATGGTAGAATCTTATATTGAAAGCCAGGCTGATAGTGTTGCTAAACAGATCGCCGGAAAGACAATTGAAATACATTTGACACCTAAAGATTTTTCGCTCAGTCAGAATTATCCCAATCCGTTTAATCCGACGACGACAATAACCTACCGCATTCCCGACGATAACTATGTCAGTTTGAAAGTGTATGACATTTTAGGAACCGAAGTTGCAACTTTAGTGGAGGGCAGCCAGAAAGCCGGTGAATATCGGGTTCAATTTGATGGCAAGAGTTTTGGTGCTGGAATTTACCTCGGTCGTTTGCGGGTGAATTATGTGGTCAAGACCATCAAGCTGGCGCTGGTCAAATAAGTGCCTGCATAATTGACTATGGAGATCAATATGAACGAAAAATCGCAATACTACGAATTTTACGGCGAGCTGGTTAAAAGCAACATCTTTTTCAAGCGGCTCGTCATTTGTCTCGTGGTCGTGAATATGGTCTTGGCTTATCTGGGTTTTCTCGGTTTCACCCGGCCGGTGGAAACCTACATGGTGAAAGACGGTTATGCGTATGCCACCGAGCCGGCGCAAGAAACGCGTTCGATTCATGAGGTGAGAAAATTTACCCAGGAGTTTGCGCGAAATTTTTTGGAGTATAATCGCGAGAGCTTCAACGCGAATTTTCGCGTCGCGATGAAGATGTGCACGAGCGAGCTGGAATATTTCATGTTCGACGCCATCAAAAATTCGGATATTCCAAAAATCGTGCAAAACACCTCCGGCAATATTCAGTTCGAGATTGCCGAGATTCAGGTGCGCGAAGCCAACGATTTCGAGTCCGTCGTCGCCGGACGGCAGGTTTTTCCGGGTTCGCCGTCGATTCCGATCAAATTCACTTTGCAGATCACCATCGTGCCGAGAACGCAGGAGAACCCTTTCGGGCTGCGAATCATTAACTACACACAGGACAAGGCATGAGAAAAATTTCTTATGGTTTAATCACCGCCATCCTGCTCGCCGGATCGAGTGTATGGGCGCAACAGCGCACCGTCAAAGTCAAGCCGGGTTTCGCCACCGTCATCGTTTGTCCGGTGCCGCCGGAGCTGGTGTCGGTCGGCAATTCGCAAAGTTTCACGGTGCAAAGTTCCGGCAATTATATTCTGGTCAAACCCAACGTGAGCAGCGGCTCGACGAACATGTTTATCAAAGCCGGCATGGATTCGTACAATCTCGTGCTACAAGTGGCGGACACGCCGGATTTGGAAATACGCCTGCTGCCGACGTCGCCGAATCGGCCGGCGCCCGCCGCGCCGGAGAAAGACGCCAAAAGCGTCGGCAGCAAAAATGGCGCGGCCTCGCCCAAAAACGGCGCCGCGAACAAAGCCAAAGAACTGGGAGAGATCAGCCCGAAGGCGCGTTCGATTATTTCATCTTACTTTAAAACGACGCGACGCTATACGCACAGCGTGAAAAATTCAAGCGTGATTTTGGCGCTGGATCACATGGTGCAGATTGACGATAAGCTCTACCTCATCGGCTCCGTCGCCAATCATTCGAAAATTCCTTATGACATCGGCTACGTGCGTTTCCGGCTGATCGATTATAATCGCTCGCTGGGCCTGTTCCGAAAAAAAGTCAAAGAAACCGAAATCGAGCCGGTGCGGGAGTTTTATAATGCGGCGGTCAAACCCGGCACGACGGGGCGCCTGTTGTTTGTTTTCGACAAACAGGGCTTTTCCGACAAGAGCACGATTGAAATCAAGTGCAACGAAGAGAGCGGCCGGCGTCATCTCGTGCTGGCCGTGCCGGGTTCGTATGTGCAGTGAATGGTTAATGGTCAATTAGCAATTGTCAGTTATCAATTGACCATTCACAATTCATAATTGTGAATGGTCAATTGTGAATGGTCAATTGTGAATGGTCAATTGTGAATGGTCAATTGTGAATGGTCAATTGTGAATGGTCAATTGTGAATGGTCAATTGATAATTTTAAAGGTGAAGATATGAACATCAATGATTTCGTTTACGGCATGATCAAAGGCCGCACACGCCCGAAGCCGCAGATGATCATAATCGGCATCATCGTGTTGCTCGCCGTCTTCTTTTTTTTCTTCCTCTTTGCGCAGCGCCAGTCCGCGCAGAGCAACCGGAAGCCGGGGCCGATTGTCATGCACAAAGCGCCGCCGCAGAAAGCTCTGGATTATCAGATCGTGCGGGTCGATACGATTCCGTTCAGTCATCCGACGCTGCCGGTCGCCGAGTCGGCGACGACGAGTTCGCCGCGGACTTATTCGCCCTCCGAACGCAACGCTCCGACCCGCAGCAATCGCGAGTATGTCGCGCCGCCTTCGTCCGCGCCGGCGCGCATTGGCGGAACCAGTGATGGCGGCAGCATGATCGTGGTCAGCTCGCTGAATAATCAGTCGCCAAGCTCGAGCGCGATTGGGAGTTTCGGCGGTTTGCAAACGATTCGCCTCAAAGTCATTCTTCCCGACCGGACGCCGGTGACAAACGGCAGCCTGTTGGAAGCGCGAGTGATGAAGGATGAAACGTGGAACAGCATCGCCATTCCGCGGCGTTCCGTGTTGTTCGGCATTTGCAATTTGCAAAACAATCGCGTGCAAATCGATTTTCGCGAAATTCGCCTCGACGGCGTGACCTACACGTGCAGCGGGCGCGCCTATGATTTGAAATCGTTGCCGGGTCTTCCCTATCTGCCGCTGGGCGCCAAAGCCAAACAGGTCGTGGTTGAAGAGTTGAAAAGCGCCGCGGCCGGCGTGCCGATCGTCGGTCGGTATTTGAATCAATCCGACGTCAACCCGTTCAACGAAGAAGTGACGACCCTGGATGAAGGGCTGGAGTTTTACGCGGTGATTGCGAATATTTTTTAATGATGAGATGAAAGTATTGGCCGGGCGCTTAAATTATTTTTAATCCGAAATCAAATTAGTCGCAGCGACCGGCCAATAGTTTCTCATGGGATTCTGTTATACAGGAAAGTGTGAAAATGAAAAAATCTCTTTTGTGGTTGCTTGCCCTCTTGACGGCGGGGGCCGGTGTTTTAATCGTTGCCTGCGAGAAACATAAAGATCCGTTTTCCGCACAGAACGTGAAACCGGCGATCAACGACTTTCGATTCAAGTCGGATAACGTTTTGCCGCCCAATAACCGAACGGACTCGCTGAAGTTCAAAGCGGGAACGAGCTACAAATTGTATTTGAAATATGACGATCGCGAATTCAGCAACTCCACTGCCCGCAAGTTGAAAGCGACTTTTTCGTTTGAAAGCGGCGGCGGAAAAATCAGCAACGATCAATTCGGACAACCGGGCGCGGACGGCCTGACGTTCGACGGCGCGCCGGGAAGTTTTGACGGTGATCTGCTCTTTGTGCCGAATGCGCCCGGCGTCGTGCGGGTAAAATTGCTGCTTTCGGACGGCGTCAAAATCTCCGAAGTGCAGCCGGCTTCCACGACGTTCTTTGAAAATTTGAAACCGATTCCATCATTCACCATCCGCCTGCGCAATCAAACCAATCCGTATGAAGTCGAATTTGATCCGGCGCGCACTCTCGACCGCGACGGCACGATTGCCAAATTTATTTGGACGTTTGGCGACAATTCCAAAGCCGATACGGTATTGAATAATTCTATCATTACCCACAAATATGCGCAATCCGGGCAATATCGCGTGCGACTGAAAGCCGTTGACAATGAAAGCAAAACTGACAGCACCGAGCAACTGGTGACAACGGCCAACCAGCCGCCGCAAGCGGCGCTGAAGATTTCGCCCACCACCACGGGAAAAGTGCCGTTCGAGATCGACTATACCGCCACCGGCAGTTTTGATCCCGATGGAACGATTTCTTCCTACAAAGTTTTGTTTGGCGACGGCGACACTTCCCAGGAGCCGACGGGAAAACATGTCTTCAAAATTGACGGCAATTATCAAGTAACGGTGATCGTTAAAGACAATCTGGGGCTTGCCGACACCGCCAATGTTCCGGTGCGCATTTCCACCCCGCCCATTGCCGCGCTAAAAATTACGCCAGATACCGGCGGTCCCATCCCGTTGAAACTTGTGGTGAGCGGCAAGGAATCGCGCGATCCTCATCCCGGCGGGAGCATCAGTTCGTCGGGATATCGCATTACCATTACCAATCTCGCCACCAACACGCAACAGGTTTTTCCGCAGGATTCCGTCACCACGACTTTAACGACGCCGGCCAATTATTTGATTGCGCTCGAGGTGACAAACATTCGTAACCTGACCAGCCGGGCGGAGAAAGTGATACCGGCGGGGTTGCCGGGAATCATGCGCCGAGGCGACGAAGAATCACCCTTGCCTGCGCTTCGCAAGCCATAATCCGAATCGACCTCGCGTGAAATCACCAGGCGTCAGTTGCAGTGCAATGAAGCAATCGCTTTTAACCAGCGGAATCGATCATGAAAAAATTTCTGTTTTTGTTTGTTGTGTTATTGCCGGCGGGCCTGTCGGCGCAGGATTCATTTTATTATCACACGATTCATTCGAGCACGCTGGCAGCGACTTATGGCCGGACTTACAAAGGCCATTATTCTTATCAATTGTCGCATCGCCGACAATTGAAGCTCTCCGGCATTTACGTGTTTGACGAGTATACGCAGCGCGACGGTAATCGTGTGAAAGCCGAGGTGTACAATGCCGGTTTGCAGTTTCAATACAATATTATCCATCTCGGCAATCTGTTTTTGAGCATCAACCTTGGCGCCGGCGTATATCAAATCCGCGCCCATGATTTGATTGGCATCAAATTCAAAGAGACTAAAGTGAACTTTTTAGGCGGGGGGCAGCTTGAATATTATTTGAAGAAAAATCGGCTGGCGTTGCTCGTCGATTACGACGCGTTGTATTTTCCGTTTGGCAAGTTGTACGAAGTTTTGCACGTGCCGACGGCGGGCGTGGGATTGTTTTTTTAGGCTCCGGAGTGCAAACTTTTGTTTGCGTTTTTGTCAAGCAACGTTTTGCAACTCCCGCATCAGTTTGTCGAGAAGATCGCCGACTTTCAAATCATCCGCCCAGCGGTGCAAGTAGGTGAAGTCCAAATTCTGCTTTTGGACTTTGGCGATATTTACCGCGTCGTTGAGTTGCCGCTCCGATTCACCCATTTTCGACCATTCCAATTTTGCAAGGATGGTGTCTTCTGCCGTTGCGAACCAGCATTTTCCTCCGGCAAAGTTAGTCAGTTTTTTGCGCTGGAATTCTTCATGGCCGAATGGACGGTTTTTTAGGACAATCAAATCAATTTTGAGACCAGAGACGTAATGTACGGCATTGAACATGACGCCGAGACGTAATGATTCTTTAGCAGCCTCGAGATCAAAATAAAATTCTTCACCCAAAGCTTGCCCCAACTTCTCAATGGCGGTCGCATTTATTTCTACGACCATATCCGCATCTTGGGTGGCACGCGCGAGGCCGTAAATGTTGCTGGCAAAGGAGCCGACGATCATATACGGAATTTTGCATTCTTGCAATTTCGCGCTCACAAACGCCACAACTTCTTCTAACGACGTCATGGTAAAATTTCTTTTGCTTGCGGGTAAACTTTAAGAAATAACTTCTCCGGCAAGGTCAGACGAATGACGGCCAAACGTACTTGGTCTTCATTGTAACTTGGATGGCGCATTCGCACGCCTTCGGCAAGCGACTTCCGAACAAGCTGCGTCAGTTCAGCCGCAACGTGCAGCCGTTTTTCCGGCGTCATCTTCCGAAATATCTCAATTTGCACGCGCTCTGCTTCCGGCGATGTATCTAATGGACGACTCTGTTTCATAGTCTAAAATGATCTGTGATTTAATAATCCGTAAAACGCAATTCTACGAATTACATCTTCTCCATCATCCGTTCAATCGCAAAATAATATCTTTCCATCATTTCTGCAAGCGAAACTTCCAGGAGTTCGGGAATCTTCAACGTCGTTCCGCCCGTGTAACCGAGCACGGTAAACGGCGCATCGTGCTTCTGGCAAATCTGCGCCACGGCCCCGCGATACGAGGATTTGTAGGAAATAATAATTCTCGACTGGCTTTCGCCGAACAGCGCGAAGTCGGCGCGATGATACGGCCACAGCTCGAACGTCGCGCCCAGCGGATTTTCGTGATCCATCATGCAACATTCCGCCAGCGCCACGCCCAGCCCGCCGTCGCTCACATCGTGCGCCGAGTGCAATAAGCCGGCTTGAATCGCCTCCAGACACGCGGCCTGAATGGATTTTTCTTCCTGCAAATCAATAAAAGGACAATCGCCCGCGACTTGCCCGTGAATCACTTTGAGAAATTCGCTGCCGCCAACTTCTTCGAGATTCGCGCCGAGCAACGCAATCTCATCGCCCGCGTTTTTAAAATTCGCGCTCGTCGCGTGACGAATGTCATCTAAAATTCCCAACATGCCAATCGTCGGCGTCGGATAAACCGCGCGTCCCGGACTCTCGTTATAAAAACTCACGTTGCCGCCGGTCACCGGCGTTTCGAGCACGCCGCATGCTTCGGAAATTCCGACAATCGCTTCTTTGAATTGCCAGTAAATTTCCGGCTTGTACGGATTGCCAAAATTTAAACAGTTCGTGATCGCGACGGGACGGCCGCCGCTTACCACAACGTTGCGCGCCGCTTCCGCAACGGCGATAGCCCCGCCCCGGCGGGGATTGAGATAAACATAACGCCCATTGCAATCCGTTTTCAGAGCAATGCCTTTGTTCGTGCCTTTGATGCGCAACACCGCCGCATCGCCGCCGGGCGCAATCACCGTATTGCTCCGCACGGTGTGATCATATTGCTGATACATCCATTGCTTGCTGGCGATATTCGGCGATGCCAAAAGTTTGAGCAGCGTCTCCTTCAAGTCAGCAACGCGCGGCAATTTTGTCGCGTCGAACGCACGCGTGGTTTTAAGATAGTCCGGCTCTTGTGTTTCGCGAATATAAACCGGCGCACCGCCGCCGACCACCAGGCTCTCCGCTGGAATTTCCGCGACAGTTTTCCCGTTCATTCGAACGCGCAAAAGATTGCCGCCCGTGACGCGCCCGATCGTCGCCGCGTGCAAATCCCATTTCCGGCAGATCGCTTCGATGTCTTTTTCCTTGCCCGGCTTGCTGATCACCAGCATGCGCTCCTGCGATTCCGAAAGCATGATTTCATACGGCGTCATCCCCGCCTCGCGCAACGGCACTTTGTCAAGATCGATCTCCATGCCGTGTTTGCCATGCGCCGACATTTCGGAAGTCGAGCAAGTGATTCCCGCCGCGCCCATGTCCTGCATGCCGACGAGCAATTCGGCTTTAATCATTTCCTGCGTCGCTTCGAGCAAAAGTTTTTCCGTGAACGGATCGCCGACTTGCACCTGCGGCCGTTTCGCTTCGCTCTTCTCTGAAATTTCCTCGCTCGCGAATGTCGCGCCGTGAATGCCGTCGCGGCCGGTCGATGAGCCGATGAGCATCACCGCATTGCCTTCGCCGGTGGCCGTGGCGTGCGTCACGCGATGATGCCGAACGATGCCGACGGCCATTGCATTCACCAGCGGATTGTCCTGATAGCAATCATCGAAATACACTTCGCCGCCAACCGTCGGCACGCCGAAGCAATTGCCGTAATCGCCGATACCTTTCACTGCGCCTTTCACGAGATAGCGCACGCGTGCGTTCTCCAAATCGCCGAAGCGCAGCGAGTTCAGCGCCGCAATCGGCCGCGCCCCCATCGTGAAAATATCGCGCAGAATTCCGCCGACGCCGGTCGCCGCGCCTTGATACGGCTCAACTGCGGAAGGATGATTATGGCTCTCAATTTTAAACGCAATCGCCAGCCCGTCGCCAATATCGACGAGTCCCGCATTCTCTTCGCCGGCTTTCACCAACAAATCTTTGCCGTCGCGCGGCAGCGTTTTAATGAGCGCGAGAGAATTTTTATAACTGCAATGCTCCGACCACATCACCGAGAAAATTCCCAGCTCGGTGAAAGTCGGCGCGCGGCCGAGAATTTTTATAATGCGCTGGTACTCTTCTTCCGAAAGGCCGTGTTGTTGGGCGAGTTCGAGGGTGACTTGAGGTTCACGCATTTTACAGAGAGTAATTTAAAATGAGTTTGTAGAGAGGCTTTCAGCTTAATAGGGATTCCGGATTGCTTGGGGGCGCACTTGCGGGAGGCGACTGTGGATAATAGAATTGATAAAACGCCTCGGCTACTGTCAAGCACTTTTGCATAATATCCAAAGCCTTTTGGGCATCGCTTTTGTTAAAAAGCGACCAAGGATCTTTATAGTTTTTTTCATCGCCGTAGTCGGTCAAAAAATGTTCTTCAAAGCCAAGCTCGTCAAAATAAGTTAAAGCGGCGTTTAAATCACCGCGCAAAGCGTTATCGACAAGCCCTTTAGCGATCAGCTTGCGCAAGTTAATCGCCGGATTATGTGTTTTCTCAACCGGCTCAAAAATTGCAATAATGGCTTTCCCGGAATTTTCAACCGATAGTTGGGCGTTATCGACACAAGAGCGCCAACGTTGCAATTGGAAATCCTGTTCAGCTTCCCGTTGAAAGCCTTTAGCCAAACGTAATCGATATTCGGCATCAAGCTGTGAGTTCATGATAACCTTCCCAGGTTAATTCCCAACGACCTCTGGGTTGCTGTTTCCATTCCCAGCCAAATTGATGATCATACTTCGTTCTCCCTAATCCTGCCTGCTTGATAATATCTTGAATGCGTTGTAGCTTCCCTGATATGTAGCCTTGTTTATCGTAAAGTACTTTGCCGTCTAATGCCAGATCGAGATAGAAGGAAGGAAAGCCGTTTTCAAATTCTTCCGGTGTACGCGCTGTAATAGAAATTTTTTCTGAAAATTTAACTGCAATAGCATGGCGGACAAAGATTAGTCTTTCGACGGGTCGGTCTGGCAGATCTTTCGCTAATAAAAAGATGTCGTAATCACTCTCCGGTTTGGCATCCCCCCGCGCGCGGGAGCCAAAAAGCACAACAGCAACTAAGCTATTGCCAAAATGTTGCTGAAAGCAGGCGACCAGCTCTTGTTTAAAACTTAAGCTCATTTCGATAGGATAAAATTTGTATAGTTAAAATCTACTTAACCAAAGTTTAAAATGCCAGCAAAAATTAATGACTGGTGCACTTCTCGCACTGGCAAAGTTCGCGCAAAAAATCAAACGTGTAAATTCCCTCCGCATGCCCGTCGCTCCAGTGGAATTGAATGGCATAACGCCCGACGACTTCGGCCTGCCGAAGCGCGACGTTGCTCGACACGATTTCATGCGATTGCAAAACGCGCAATGGATTCGCCGCCGGTTTCGCCGGCGCCCGACGTGCTTCCGAGCACGAGGCGCAGGGGCATTCGCGCCGCAAAAATTCGAACAGATAGCGGCTAACATGGCCGTCGTCCCACTCGATTTGCAGCGTGCGCGCATCCGCTTTTTTAATATCAACTGGCGTCATAAAAAACCCGCGAAAATCCGTTTAATCCGCGTCATCCGTGTTCAAAGCTTTTGCTTTAAGGCTTCCGAGTAAAATCATTGCTTTTTCACGGAAACCGTTTATATTATAGCTAATTTCGC
>Ga0247727_10006878_pt1 | contig 22071 bp, 21 predicted proteins | sample WisWelCaveWW1625_FD_202498 | JGI IMG/M metagenome (GOLD analysis project Ga0247727, IMG submission 202498) | Biofilm microbial communities from Wishing Well Cave, Virginia, United States - WW16-25 | ecosystem: Environmental > Aquatic > Deep subsurface > Groundwater > Cave microbial mat | place...
CTTTGCGACAAGGTTTCTACCGAACTATGCGGACTGCGTGAACTTCATCAATCCCGATTTGATTGCCCGCGGCCTGTCACCGTTCGATCCCGATGCGGCCTTGGCTCGTGCCGGGCGTTTGGTTTTGGAAAGCATCCAGCGAGCGTCGGAATCCCGGGCTGACTTCGCGTTTGAGACGACATTGTCCGGGCGTTCCTATCTTCGTGTGATTCGCGATTTGCGTAGACGCGGTTATCGCATCCACATGTTCTACCTCTGGATTCCCGGGCCGCAACTGGCGCTGCTGCGCATCCGCGAGCGCGTCCGCAAAGGCGGACACAACGTACCGGCCGCAGTTGTACGGCGGCGCTTTGGCCGAACGCTCTGGAATCTATTCCACCTCTACCGGCCATTGCTCGACACACTGCGCATGTTTGATAACTCCACCCGTGAGCCAAGATTGATCTTCGAAGATGAAGATGGCCACACCACCGTGTACGACGCTAACTTGCACTGGCAAATGACCCGATGAAACGACCCATTACACCCAAGAACCCGATGACCCGCAAAGCGTTGACGGCCCTGCGAGAAGCGGTGGCTCAGGTCGTGGAAGAACACCGCCGCGAAGGTCGTCCGCTCGCCGTGTGGCAGGACGGTAAAGCTGTATTGGTCTCAGCCGGCACACCAATCGTTCTGCGCGAAATCCCGGTAACATATCGAACACGCACCAATGGCAAGAGTCGTAGGGCGACACGAGAGCGAAAGTCATGATGGTCGAAACCATCCACGACGGCAAATTCACCCCGGTCACAGTCGTCGGACAGTGAATGAGACAAGAGAAGCTGAGCTTGAGTCAATTCTTGCTTGCAGGTAGGAATCAGGTGCTATGAGTCTCCTCGAAGTTGCCAGAGATGCGCTGAAAGAGATCCCTATATCCGACGTTCTTCGGGAGAGGCTTTCACTTGCACTCGACCAGCTAGCGGATTCGGAACGTAAGATAGCAGCGCTGCAGACCGAAAACGGAAGCCTTCAGGCTCAGCTAGAGCGTGAGCGCCTTGACCATCGGCAAACACAGACGGAATTGCAGCGACTCAAAGAGCTATTGTCCGAAGAGGTTCGTTTTTTCCACGACGTTGAATTTCGGCGCGGCGCTCGCACAGGAGGACGTTGGACGCCGTTCTGTCCGAAATGCCACTTGCCCATAACGCTTTCGCGACAGGGAGGCGAATACCCCTACTGTAACGACCGAAACTGTGGTTGGGTTTCCAATGTCATGTCTCAAGAGTTGCATGGCTACGAGCAAGCCCTTACGTCCTAGCATGCTCTTGCACGGGCCTCCCGCCGCTGCGCTGTGATTGACCGGCGCTCTCCGCGCCGGTAGAGTCTGGCGCATGTCGAACCGGCCGTGGCCGGAGTCGCTCGACGCGTTGGTCGCTGCGCTGCAGCATCACACAAGGAAGCGGAGTAACCACCAAGACACCAAGGCTCCAAGTTCGGACTCAATTCTTTGTGGTTGCCGCAGACGACAGCGGCGTCTCGTCGGACTCGGCTTGGTGTCTTGGTGGTGAATGTCGTCAGCCGTACCGGTGTCTTTGCGGTTGCGACGCTCATAGAGCGCCGCTACAGTGACCGTACGCCGGGCGGCGTTTTGCTAGATTGAAACTGTCGGTGTGTTGAGCTAAAGTGTGCGCGTGACAGTGGCCAAGATCATCGAGGAAATCAGGCACCTCTCGCCAAAGGAACAGGCGGAAGTGATTCAGTTCGCTTACCGGCTGGACGCCGAACGCCGACTTACCGGCAAAGAATTGTCGGCGTTGGCCGAACGCATGACGCAGACGACCGATCCAGCCGAAGCCGCTCTTGTCCGTGAAACCATCGCGCGCGGTTTCTACGGCGGGGAACCTCATGCCTAAGGTTCGCCGGCGCGACGTTCCACCTGCACTCCTCAATCACCTGCTCGACCGCATCGCGAAGCGCAACATCGCCGCCGATCAACTCGGATTGTTCGCCGACTGGCTGGACACGCAACCCGATGTTCCCGTCGGCAAGTGATTCCCCGACATGGTCGCCTGCGGCGAAGGTGAACTGGTGAAAACGTTCCTCACACCGGGTCAGATCGTGGAAGGCGAAGAGATCGAGTAACCGTAACAATTGCCGGGACTGCCCTACTCCATCGCGGACAGCACACCGTCGAGCGGGAGTGTGGCGAAGGTGCTGGCGGAGTCGGACATCGCGTAGGGGATGATGAGTTGCCGGCCGTGCAGGAGACTGCCGCAAGAATAGACGACGTTCGGGACGTAGCCTTCGCGTTCGTTCTTGTCGGGCGTAATCAACGGCTCGCGCAGGCGACCGAGGACCTTGGTGGGATCATCCCGGTCGAGCCGAAACGCGCCGATGCAATATTTCCGCATCGGCCCGACACCGTGGCTGATCACGAGCCAACCGGCTTCGGTCTCGATGGGCGAACCGCAGTTGCCCATCTGGACGAATTCCCAGGGGAACTTCGGCTCCAGAATCAGCTTCGACGTGTTCCAGAAATGCAGATGGTCGGAGAACAGCACGTAGATGTTCTCTAGGTCCTGCCGGCCCAGCATCACGTACTGGCCTTTGATTTTTCGCGGGAAAAGCGCCATGCCTTTGTTCTGAACGGCCGAGCCGTTCAGCGTGATGAACTTGAAGTGCAGGAAGTCGGACGTCTCGATGAATTGTGGCAGGACGAGTTTGCCGTCGTAGGCGGTGTACGTTGCGTAGTACGTGTGCGTGCCGTCTTCGTTGTGGAATTGAACGAACCGGGCGTCCTCGATTCCGTTGCTCTGCGATGGCGTGGTGGGGAACAAGACGCGCTCGGACAGACGCGAGTCGGGCGCGAATTGCACGTCGTAGTTCGATTGGGCCAGCATCAGAATCTTGCGCGCGGCGGATTGTCGTTCCTCATCCCGGGCGCGGAGATGTTTCACGGTGTTGAGGACACTGGTGCGCAGTTCCTCGACCGTGAATTTGTCGCCCAAGTCTTGCAGCGCCTGCCGGCTGAAGTCACTTCCTAGACCGAGTTCGTGAAGCTTCCGGTCAAACAACGCTTTTTCGTAGGAGGTATTGGGCACTTGGGCCGGCTCGAGGCAGTAGCGCGTGGGTTCGTTGATGGTGATGTTGCTGTTGGCGTCCAACATGCCGGTGCGAAAGGTGATCGAGGATATGTGCCCTTCCCCGGTGGCCCGCAGGCTGAGAATGAAGCGCAAGGCACCGGGCGGGAGGTCGGATTGGTCCGGGTGCGGCACGATGGAGGGATTGAACAATGCGGCCGCTTCGAGCGAATACTCGTGACTGAAATAAGCACCGAGCAATAGCTCGCGCTCTTCGGAAAGTTTCTGGCCGGCGGGCAAGACGGACCGGACCCGCTCGAATCGCCGGCGGAGGAACGCTTCGATTTTCACGTGACGCTCTCCGAACTCCGCCCGCACCTGTTCCCAGAGCGCGTGAACTTCGCTTTCGGGAAGGGACATGACCTGCGTCGAGAGATTGATGGCCCGCCGGTCGTACGTCAGCAGAAACGGGCGGAGCAACACGCGCGTGCGGTCGGGATGCAGGATGACATTGGTGCGTTGGATGGCGGTGGTTTTCAAAATGAGTTGCGGCTACGATGCCGGCTGGCTGAAGACGGTGACGGCGTTTCGCATCAGTTGCATCTCGGCCAGCGAGAGCAGGAAGGCCAGAGTCGATTCGGCGCCCTGGTTCTGGTTGACCCGGTCCACGTGCAACGCATCGCGGCAGCCGCCGGTGTTGGAGGAGTACACTTCCAGCCCGAGATCGTTCCAACCGAGAAACCAATCGAACGCGCGCTGGGCCTCTTCGTACCACCACGAGTCCGACGTGACGCGGTAGGCTTCGAGACAGGCCGACAACATGGCCTGCGCTTCGATGGGCTGCTGGTCGAAGGTCGCGCGAGTGCCGCCGCGCCGGTAAAATCCGTTGCTGCCGATGGGACGGAAGTCGCCGCTCTCGGACGTTTGTGTTTCCGCCAGCCAGCGCAACGTTTGCAGTCCGCGCTCCAAGACCGGCTTTTGTCCCGTCGCTTTTCCACTCAGGATCAACGCGTGGGCGAGCTTCGCATTGTCGTAGGAAAGCACGTCTTCAAACCACGGCCAGTCCGGCTGCGCCGTTCGGTCGAAGAGTTCCATGAGCCGGGTGGTGAGTTGGTCGCGGATCTGGCTGGCAAACCGGTCGCCGCTCAGTCGCTGTAAATACTCATGAATGCCGATCAGGATGAACGCCCATGCGCGCGGCGACTTGAACTCGGTCACCGCCGGCAACGCTTGCGCGAAGATCTGTCCGGACATGACCTGAAAACTCCGGTACGGCGAACGTCCCACACCAGTGCCCAGCGCCCAAAGGGCCCGGCCATGCGAATCTTCCGAGCCTTGTTCATCGAGCCAACGCCGGTCGAAGCTCAAAAAGTTATGGAACCGCTTCGTCTGGGGATCGAACGCGTGATGCAGAAATGCCGCATACGTCGTGGCCACGGTCCGCACCCGCTCCGTTTCTTCCTCCATCTCGTCGAGCAGCACCGCGAGAATGAATGCGCGCGCGTTGTCGTCGGTGCAGTAGCCATGGGAAAAGTTCGGCACGGTGAACAGGGCGTGCTGAAAGAGGCCGGTCGAGTCGGTCATCCGCGCCAGATGATCGAGCTTCAGTTCCGGCAATTCCCGCGGCTGTTGGTCGAGCGTTTTCGTCGTAAACGATTTTCGCGTCAACACCGCGCGTTCGAGTCGCGCCAGTTCGAAGGAGCGCATGTATTGTCGCGCGACGTTACTCCAGACCATCTCGCGGCCCAGTTTGTACGCGTTCTTGCGCATGGCGTGCCGGCGTGTGTCGTCGCGCAGCAAGCTGATCACCTCGGTCGCGATGGCCTTGGCGTCGCCGAACGGCACCAGCACGCCGCGCTCGTCCGCGAGCAATTCCGCCGCGTGCCAGTACGGAGTTGAGATCACGGCCTTGCCCGCGCCGAACGTGTAGGCCAGCGTGCCGGAGGTGATCTGCGCTTCGTTGAGGTATGGCGTGATGTAGATGTCGGACGCGCCGATGAACTCTTTCAGTTCTTCCAGTGCCACGAAGCGGTTGTAGAAGATGACGTTCTTCTGGACTTTGTTCTTCTTGGCGAGACGTTCGAGACTGAGCCGGTAGGCTTCGCCTTGTTCGCGCAGTTCGTTCGGATGCGTGGCCCCCAGAACGATGTAAACCACGTCCGGGAACTCCGCCAGAATCGCCGGCAGCGCGTTGAGCACGTGCTCAATCCCTTTGTTCGGCGACAGCAACCCGAACGTGAGCAAGACCACTCTGCCGGCCACACCGAACTGGTCTTTGTAATAGTTCGGATCGACAAACGGGATGTCCGGTATGCCGTGCGGGATGAGATCGAGCTTGGCCGGCGGCGCCTTGTAAATCTCCTGCAACATCTGCCGTCCCCGCTCGGCCATGACGAGCAACCGCGTCGAGCGCGCGATCAGTTCCTGCATCACGCGCCGTTGGTCGGCATTCGGCTTCCGGAGGACGGTATGCAGCGTTGTGACGACCGGCATTCTCAGTTCGCGCAACATCGCCAGCACGTGGCTGCCCGCCGGTCCGCCGAAAATTCCGAATTCATGCTGCAGGCAGACGATGTCCACGTTGCTGATGTTGAGGAAATCTGCCGCGCGCTGGTACGACGACAAATCCTGTTCCTCAATCTCGAAGCGGACCTCGTCCGGATATTCGTAGCCGCCCTCGATGTCATTGACCGGCACTGCGAAGCACTGCGTTTGCGGATGTTCCGCCGCCACGGCGGAAAGCAGGTCGGACGTGAACGTGGCGATGCCGCATTTGCGCGGCAAATAGTCGCCGAGAAACGCGATCTTCCGAATATCAGGTGCTGTTTGCACGAATGTGTCCGTCTCCATCTCATTTGACGGGAGGTCGCCCGGCTCCCGCATGACGAGTATCGTAGCAGACCGGTTAGGCTTTGGGAAGCCGAGTCGGACGATCCAGCGGACTGCCTGCTGCGCGCCGTGATTGACCGCCGATTGTTTCCGATTGCGCCGCTCATACAGCGTCGCTACAGTGGCCGCATGACGGAAGGGACACAGCGCCGATGAGTAACTTGATCGTGTCCCATCGAGTCCAGCTCACGTGGATCATCGCGCCGGGATACTTGCTTCTCCTGTTGGTGACGCAGAGTGCCCATGAGGGCAACCTGATCTCTGCCCTCTTATTTTTCTGCGGACTGATTCTGGTTATCACCGCGACAGCCGGGCGAATGTGGTGCGGCTTGTACATCAGTGGTTACAAGAATCGTGAGCTGGTCGTGGTGGGACCGTATTCCATGATGCGGCATCCGCTGTATTTCTTCTCGTTGCTCGGGTTCGCCGGAGTTGGTTTCGCTACGGGGACAGTCAGCATTGGGCTTGGCAATATGCTTGCGTTTGCGGCCACTTACCCATTCGTTATCCGCCACGAAGAGGAGCGCCTGCGGGCTGCCTTCGGTCAGACATTCACCGAGTATTGCCGACGGACACCCCGGTTCTGGCCGAATCCACGTCTTCTGCGCGAGCCCGAGACATACGTCGTCAAACCTCGGGTGATTCGCACAGCGGCGCGCGATGCCCTAGGGTTCTTAGGTATGATCGGTCTGACCAGACTGATTGGGGTGCTTCATCAGCATCACGTCATCGAGCCTCTCCTCCGGCTGCCCTGAGGCGGGTGCCCGCCATCGTGACGTTTGCGATTGCCGCGATTCACGGGCATCGCTACAGTGCCTCGCATGTCGGGCGGCGAAGTCCTGCTTCAACAACTGATCATCGGGCTGTCCAACGGCATGATCATCGCGTTGATCGCGTTGGGGTACACGATGGTCTACGGCATCATCGAACTCATCAACTTCGCGCACGGCGACCTGTTCATGCTCGGCTGCTTCTGCGCGCTCACGCTCGTCGGCGCCCTCGGACTCGAACATACCGGCTCAGTGATCGTGTTGCTGGCAGTCGTACCGGTGTTTTGCGGGGGAATGAACTGGCTCGTGGACCGGCTCGCCTACCGGCATCTGCGCGGACAAAAACTCGCCCCGCTCGTGTCGGCCATCGGCGTGTCGTTTGTGTTTCTCAACTTCGGATTGTTCTGGGGCGGGCTGCCGATGAACGTGTTCGGCGGCGGCAAGGCGGCGGCGGCGCCGAAAGATTTCCCGTCACTTGTCTCAAACGCAAATCTCCTCAGCGAGAGCAACGTGCTGTTCACGGCGAAAGATTTGATGGTTGTGGCCATCACGATTCCGTTGATGATTGCGCTGACGTTGTTCGTGAAGCGGACGCGTGCCGGTAAGGCGATGCGTGCCGTCGCGCAAGACCGCGTCGCGGCGCAACTCATGGGCATTCCGGTTGATCGCGTCATCGGTCAGACGTTTCTCATCGGCGGCGGATTGGCCGGCGTGGCGAGCGTGATCTTCTCGCTCTACAACAACACGATTTATTTCCAGATGGGCTATCGGGCCGGCATGGATGCGTTCACCGCGGCGGTGCTCGGTGGCATCGGCAGCTTGCCGGGCGCAGTGCTCGGCGGATTGTTCATCGGCTTCGTGCGCGCCATCAGCGACCAATACATCGCCACGCGCTGGACGAACGTCATCGTGTTCGCAATTCTTATCCTCGTGCTCGTGTTCCGTCCGTCCGGCATTCTTGGCGCGAGACACCGGGAGAAAGTATGAAACGCTTCCGATTCCATTGGCTGTTTCTGGCCGGCGCAGCTTTGTTGCCGATGGTCTCACCGCATTTGTCGGAAGTGCTCCGGCCAATCTTCATCATGGCGATTCTCGGGCTCGGACTGAACATCCTCACGGGCTTTACCGGCATCCTGAATCTCGGCGTCGCGGCGTTCATGGCGGTCGGCGCGTACAGCTACGCGATTCTCACGTGCGACATCTATCCGTTCCAACTCGGCTTCTGGGGCGCGACCGGCGCAGCGATTCTGATCGGGTTGGTTGCCGGCGTCTTGCTCGGACTGCCGACGATTCGATTGCGCGGTGACTATCTTGCCATTGTCACACTCGGTTTCGGCGAGATTGTGCAGGACAGCTTGAAGAACCTCGACGTCATCACGAAAGGCACGCAAGGCATCAATCCCCTTCCAGCGCCGCCGCACCCGAGCTATTTTCTGTTTCTCGGTTTCCTTTCCGTCGTCGTGCTCATCAACCGCAACCTCGAACGTTCCCGGGTCGGCCGCGCGTGGATTTCCATCCGCGAAGACGAACTGGCCGCGTCGTGCATGGGCGTCAACGTGATGAAGATGAAACTCACCGCGTTCGCGCTCGGCGCCGCGCAATGCAGTCTGGCCGGCGCGTTGTGGGCGAGCTTTCTCGGTTCCAGTGGCGAACCCGGCAACTACGACTTTCAGATTTCGATCATCGCGCTGTGCATTGTCATTGTCGGCGGGATGGGCAGCATCGGCGGTGTGTTGCTCGGCGCGCTCGTGATGGTCGGCTTCAACACTATCGTGCTCGAAACGTTCACCAACTTCCTCAAAGCGCATCAACTGATCAGCAGCACCAATGTCTTCACCGCGCCCGGCAACTGGAAGTACATGCTCTTCGGTCTCGCGTTGATTCTAATGATGCGTTTCCGACCGGAAGGTCTGTTGCCGTCGAAATCGGTCAAAGCTGAATTGCACCATGACCCTTCTTGATATCAACGAACTCACCGTGAAGTTCGGCGGACTCAAGGCCGTCAACAACGTCACCGTCAGCGTGTCGCCGAACGAAATCGTCTCGCTCATCGGCCCCAACGGTGCCGGCAAGACGACCGTGTTCAACGTCTGCACCGGTATCTACGAGCCAACGTCCGGTCGCGTGTGTTTCAGTGGTACCGATGTTTGCAGACCGTTTTGCTGGCAGACCGCGCTGGGCCTCGCGCTTGTCGGAGTGATCACAGCGAAGTTTCTGGCTCTTGCCGTCAACATCGAGTCGCTGTGGGCGAACGCCATCACCGGCAACTACGTGTACCAGCAGCCTTTCCCGTGGATGAAAGCCCTCATCTCCGCGCGTGAAACTCTCGCCGGTCACTGGGTTTTACCGGCGAGCATCGGGTTTGTGGTGGGTATCGCCGGCGCGTTCGCGGTTTGGCAGCGCTCACGACGCGCACCGGAGATCTCGGCACGCGCCGGTATCGCGCGGACTTTTCAGAACATTCGACTGTTCAATCAAATGACCGTCCTCAACAACGTGCTCATCGGCATGGACACGCAGTTGCGAACACAGCTGTGGCACGCGGCGTTGCGGTTGCCGCTGTTTTGGCGCGAACGCCGGGAGGCGGAAAAATCGGCGGTGGAGATTCTCCGCTTCGTTGGGATTGACCGGCATCTCAACGAACTCGCCGAGAATCTGTCGTATGGCGATCAACGCCGACTCGAAATCGCCCGCGCGCTCGCGATGAAACCAAAGCTGTTGATGCTGGACGAGCCCGCCGCCGGTATGAACCCGAACGAGACGCAGGGCTTGATGGGGTTGATTCGCAAGATTCGCGAGCGCGGCGTCACCGTGTTGCTCATCGAACATCACATGCAAGTCGTCATGGGCATCTCGGACCGGATTGCCGTCCTCGATCACGGCGAGAAGATCGCCGAGGGCACACCGAAGGAAGTGTGCTGCGACCCGAAGGTGATCGAGGCATATCTCGGCAAGGATGAGGGCGGAGGGATGAGGGATGAGTGAGCGGCAACGACAGGACTTGAAGGCACGGACAAAGGCGTATGCGTTGCGAGTTGTCCGTCTGTATGTGGCCTTGCCCAAACGCACCGAAGCACAAGTGCTGGGCAAGCAGTTGTTACGCTCGGGTACTTCTGTTGGAGCACACTATCGCGAAGCTTGCCGGGCCAAATCGGACGCGGACTTCATCAATAAACTGGAAGGCGCGTTGCAGGAGCTTGAAGAGACTGGTTACTGGCTGGAGTTGCTGGCCGACGCAGAAATCGTGACCCTGCAACGTCTCACCCCGCTTCTCTCTGAGACCAACGAACTGACGGCCATGTTTGTTACGATGGTTCGCAACACGAAGAACCGCCCATCGTCATGAGCATTCATCCCTCATCCGTCATCCCTCATCCCTTGCTGCAGATCGAAGATCTGCACGCCGGCTACGGTCCGATCGATGTGCTCAAGGGCATTTCGCTTGAGGTCGGCGAAGGCGAGATCGTCACCGTGCTCGGCGCGAACGGCGCCGGTAAGTCCACGACGCTGATGACGATCTGCGGCGTCAATCGTTGCCGGCAGGGCACGATCACGTTTGCCGGCAAGCCCATCACCAACCTACCGGCGCATGAGATTGTCCGGCTCGGTCTGAGTCAGGTGCCGGAGGGACGACGCATCTTCCCGCGACTGACCGTCCGCGAAAATCTCGAGATGGGTGCGTTTCACCGGCAATCCAACGGCGATGAATTGGAGAAAGCGTTCTCGCGGTTTCCGATTTTGAAGGAGCGCGCCGGCCAGCTCGGCGGCACATTGAGCGGCGGCGAACAACAGATGTTGGCCGTGGCGCGCGCGCTGATGGCCCGACCGAGGTTGTTGTTGCTCGACGAACCTTCGCTCGGACTGGCGCCGCTTATCGTCGCGAAGATTTTCGAGATCATCCGCGAGATCAACGCGGCCGGGACGACGATCCTGCTCGTCGAGCAAAACGCGAACATGGCGTTGCACGTCGCCCATCGCGGGTATGTGTTGGAGACCGGCCGCATCGTGCTGGCCGACGACGCTAAGAACTTGATGTCCAACGAGCAAGTGAAGCGAAGCTACCTCGGGGGTTAGAGCTTTCCTTGCCTTGACGTTCGGCCGCGCTTCGGTTATAAGCGTGTCAGCCGTAAACGAAAACAGGAGTAGCCTCGCCATGTCTCTGAAGATCAAATCACTTGCGCTCGCTTCCTTATGGTCAATCGTTTTATCGGTTCCTGCTCTCGCACAGAACAATTTCAACAGCAATGCCGCCTTTGGCACGGCCGGCCAGCCGCCCGTCGTCACCAACTGGGGTTTTGCCGGGCTCTGGAGCGGCGGCATTCCCGCGAGTGGTCAGGGCGACATCAACATCACGAACCAGTTCCTTCAAGATGCGACAATCACGAACGTATTTTCCGCCAATAACGGCAGCCTGAACTTCCTTCGCATCATTTCCGGCAACGCGGGCCTCGCGAGCTCCAATGTCACCGTGATCATCACGTCCAACGTCGTGACTCAGTTCGGGTTTCAGATCGGCAGCAACTCCACGTTGATCGTTGCCAATACCTCCACGTTTGGAAACAACCAGAACACGGCCTTCGACCTCGGTCGAACAGCTTCGAAAGGACTTGGCACGTTGATCATCAGCAATGGGGCCAGCGTGTTTCTGAATTTCACCAACGCGATCCGCAACGACGGTACGATCGTTCTGCTCACCGCCACGGCGGGCCAGACATCGCAAATCAACTACGGACAGAATAACGGCGCCACGTTCACAAATAATGTCGGCGGCACCATCGTCAAACTCGGGAGCACCGGTACCGGCAGTTTCATCGGCGAATTCGGTGGCGCCAACAAGTCATTGCTCAATCAGGGCACAATTACCGTCACCGGCGGCACACTGCGCCTGGACCCGCGCGACGCGTTCAACAACGGCGGCTTCCGAAATACCAGCTTCGTTCAAGTGGACTCCAATTCCGTCATGGAAATCCGCCGCACCACCAACGCCTGGACGAATGCGGGCGCCCACATGCCCACCAACTCCGGCACGATTTTCATGAACGGCGGCGAACTGCGGACGCTCGACCAGAACGGCGCCACGCCGGGCACCAACACCGCGCGCATCATTGTTATCGCGTCCGGCGGCGTCATTCGCGGCAACGGGCTGCTCGACTTTTCTCCGCGCAACGAGACCGGCGGCCTCATCGAAGCACACGACGGCACATTGTCCGCGGTCACGAGCACCGGCAACAACGGCTCGTGGGTCTCCACCAACTATGGCGGTGCGGCCAGCGTCCTCAACTTCGGCACCAGCAACTTTGACGTCGGCGGCGGTACGTTGCTGAACAGCAATGGCACGATTCGCCTCACAAGCGGTGCCAACCTGACGATTTCCACAAGCTACCGGCAGAATTGGGGCACGATTGACTTTGCCGGCGTCGGTATCCTGTGGGCCGCAAACTCTGCGTTGGCCAACTCGTTCACCAATGAGTTCGTCATCAAGAAAACCGCGCCCGGCGTCGCCGCCATCATTACCGGCTTCGGCAGCGGCACCAATAATTTCGGATTTTACAACCGCGGCACGCTGGATCTTTCGACCAGCGGACGTTTCAGCATCAACACTTCCAATTCTTTCTCGCAGCCGTTCCAAAACAGCGGCAACGTCTTCATCGGCAACGTCAGCACTCTGCGGATCGTGCGAACGTCGGCGGCCTGGACCGGCGCAACTTCCACGTCGCCTACCAATACCGGCACGATCACGCTCAGCGACGGCGTTCTGGAAACCGCCGACGACAGTGGCGTCAACGCCGCGCGCTTCCTTCGCAATGCCGGCACAATCAGCGGCACCGGCACCATCAGCGCCTCCATCACCAACGCCAGCGCGAGCATCCTCGCGCCCGGTCAGAGCATCGGCACACTCAACGTCGGCGGCGCGGTCGTGTTCACGAGCAACAGCACGTTCGCAGTCGAACTCAGCCCCGTAGCCGGCAGCAACGACGTGCTTGCTGTCACCGGCAATGCGACGCTGACGGCGGACAGCATCCTCAACATTACCGGCGGCGCCGTCGGCAACGTGTACACCGTGATGACGTCCTCTGCCGTGTCCGGCACATTCGGGACAAACTCGCCCAGCTACAATGTCAACTATGGCGCGACGACCGTCACCATCGAGCCGGTGCCGTTGACCTCGATCATCACCGGCACCGCGACCGGCAACGGATCCATTGCGCCCACGGCAGTGTGGTCGTCACCAACGGCACAGACCAGGGGTTCATTATCGTGGCCGATCCGTGCAACCACATCGCGGACGTGGAGGTGGACTCGATATCGGTCGGCCCGGTCAGCAGCTACACATTCAGTAACGTCACCGCGAATCACACCATCGACGCCAGCTTCGCCATCGACACATTTACCATCACCGCCAGCGTCAATGGCGGGGCCGGCACAATCAGCCCCAGCGGCGCCGTGGGCGTCAACTGCGGTGACGACCAGCTCTTTGACATGTTCCCCGCGCCCGGCTACCACGTCGCCGATGTCCTGGTCGATTCCGTCTCTGTCGGCCCGGTCACGAGTTATCTTTTCAACAGCGTCGGCGCCAACCACACCATCGCGGTCACGTTCGCCATCAACACGTACGCCATCACCGCCACGGCCGGCAGCAACGGCACCATCACGCCGAGCGGTGCCGTCAGCGTCAATCACACGAACGACCTGAGCTTCGCCATCACGCCCGACACGTGCTATCACGTTCTTGACGTTCTCGTGGACGGCAGCTCCGTCGGCGCGACCACCAATTACACGTTCACCAGCGTCACCACGAACCACACGATCGACGCCAGCTTCGCCATCGACACCTACACCATCACCGCCAGCGCCGGTACGAATGGGACGATCAGCCCGGTCGGCATCGTGACCCTCAACTGCGGCACCAACCAGACGTTCACCATCACGGAAGATCCCGGCTTCCCTGTCGTGGATGTCCTTGTGGATTCGATCTCTGTCGGGACAGTCAGCAGTTACACGTTCAGCAATGTCGTCGCCAACCACACTATCGACGCTTCGTTCGCGACGGAAGCCCTGCGCGTCCTCGCCATCGCACGCACCGGTAACGACGTCGATCTGAAGTGGAACGTGGCCGGCGGCCATGACTACGTCGTCCAATCCACTGCCGGCGCTGCCGGCAGTTTCTCCAACAACTTCACTGACCTGAGTTCGACAATCACCATCCCCGGCATCGGCGAATCCTCCACCAACTATGTCGATGTCGGCGGCGCGACCAACAGCCCCGCCCAGTACTACCGCATCCGACTCGTTCCGTTGCCATGAGCAAACCGACCGTTGCCATCATCGGCGCGAGTGCCGACCGGAGTAAGTTCAGCAACAGATCCATCCACGCGCATCTCGCCGCCGGCTACGAAGTCTTCCCGGTTCATCCGAAGGAAGAAACCATCGAAGGATTGAAGGTGTACAAGTCCATCCTCGACGTGCCGGGTGCGCTCGACCGCATCAGCCTCTACCTGCCGCCGGCCATTGGCGTCAAAGTGCTCGACGATATCGCCAAGAAAGGTTGCCGGGAATTGTGGATCAATCCCGGCGCCGAAAGCCCGGAACTGATGGCCAGAGCCGAAGAGCTAAAGCTCAACACGATCTACGCGTGCTCCTACAGCGACGCCCTCACGCACTAGACCTTGTTCGTCCTCAACTCCGCCAGCGAGTAGTGCGTCCCGCGCCAATCAATCCCGTCGTTCCGGAGCGTCAGGAACGTCGCCCGGCAGATGATGTACAGAAACAACACTACCGTCACCGGGAATCCAACGAAATGCCAGCGCTTCAATCCGTGAAACGGCGCATTGTCCACGTACATCACCGCCATCGTCGCGACCACTCCCAGATTCAGCCACCGCGTCGCGCCGCCGGTCACCGCCAGCGCGACGACCGGCCAAACGAAGGCGACTAGTTGCGCCACGCAGGACCCGATAACGACCGCCACACTGTACTCCACGCCGGCAAACGAGTTCTTCTCCAGTCCGCGCACCAATTCACGCACCGACGCGTACCACTCCACGCGCACCAAGCTCTCGCCGAGCACCATGTCCTGCCGGTACCCCGCATCTTTGATGATCTTGCCGAGTTTCATGTCGTCATCCGGCCGCATCCGAATCCGCTCGTGACCTTCCACCGCCCGGTACGCCTCGGCGCGAACCAGATTGAACGCTCCGATGCCGATGAACCGCTTGCTCTTCGGGTCGCGCGCCTTCCACGGCTTGGCGTACAACCCGAAGAAGATCGTGAATGCGCCACCGAACATATTCAGCAACGTCCCGCGCATGTCGAGATGCGGCGCGACCGCCAGATGATCGAGCTTCTCGGTCACCAACCGTTGCACCGCCCGGCTGATCGTCGTCGGCTCCATCACGATGTCCGCGTCCGTGAAGAGCAGTAGTTCCCCGGTCGCCTGCTGCGTCCCGGCCTGATGCGCGTGACACTTCCCGAGCCAGCCTGCCGGTAACTCACGAACCTCCACCACCTTGACGCCGGTCATTCGGCCGAGAATCGCGCCGGTCTCATCCGTCGAACGATCATTCACGACGATCAGTTCGACGTTCGGATAGCTTTGCCGGAGCAACGACTTCAACGCCTCTTCGATCTTCCGCGCCTCATTGCGCGCCGCGACGATGACCGACACCTTCGGTGGCCGGTCGCCTTCGAACGCCGGCAGGTTCTTCAGCCACTTCAACGACCGGTTGCCGATGGCAAACTCCATCGCCATACCGGCGATGACGACCAATGACACGAGTGCGAGCCAGAACAGAATCATTTCAACAACCGCCTCGCCCGCGCAAACACCGCGTCGAACATCGGTTCGGTCAGTTTGCCGGTATTTGTGTTCTGCCGGCTCGGGTGATACGACGCGATGAGAGTCGGCGGGGAGTCATAGACGCGATTGTGCGCGAACGCCGGTAACGGCGCGATACCGCGCGTCTTGCAGTACGTGTCGAACGCGATTTTGCCGAGCGCAATGACGACGCGCAGGCGTTTCATCTGCTCGAGTTCTTCCCGGAGATACGAATTGCAGTTCGCGATCTCCGCCGGCAACGGTTTGTTGCCGGGTGGCGCGCAATGACACGCGGCGGTTATGTAGCAGTCCGTCAGCGTGAGGCCGTCGTCCCGGCGTTCCCAACTCGGCTGGCTCGCGAAACCGGCTTTGTGTAATGCCCGGTAGAGCCACTTGCCGGACGAGTCCCCGGTGAACATGCGGCCGGTACGATTCGCGCCGTGTGCCGCCGGCGCGAGCCCGATGATAAGCAACCGGCCGTTCGGATCACCGAAACTCGGTACGGCCTTGCCCCAGTAATCCCAATCGCGATACGCGCGCTTCTTCTCGCCGGCAACCTGCTCGCGCCATTTCACCAGGCGCGGACATTGCCGGCAGCGCGTGATGCGGGCGTTTAGTCTTTGTGACCAATCCATTCGTCGTGGAATTGTTGGATGCGTTGCCGGGATTCGGCGAATTGCTCGGCCGGCAGTTTGGCCAGCGCTTCGTGGGCCGCATAAATCTTTTCCGGCGTGTGACAGACCAACAGCATGTCCGCGCCGGCCTGAACGGCTTCCACCACAGCGCCCTCGAAATCGCCGATCGCACCCATTTCCAAATCGTCGGTGAGGACGAGGCCGGTAAAGCCGAGTTGCCGGCGCAGCAAGCCGGTGATGATGGCGGGCGACAACGATGCCGGCTTCGTGTCGAATGCCGGGTAACGCCCGTGACCGACCATGATCATGGTAAGACGTTTGATGAAATGCCGGTAAGGCGTGATGTCTTCGGTAACGTCGCGATGGATCGTCGGCAATTTCTCATGCGAGTCGAGCGTGGCGCCGCCGAGACCGGGAAAATGTTTCGGGCAGGCAGTCACGCCTTCGCGTTCCATGGCGTCGAGGAATGTGCCGGCCCAGCGGATGACTTCGTCGGCGGTGCGACCCCAGCAGCGACCCCGGAGTGCGTTATCGGTCTTTTCGTCGAAGAGTTCGAGATCGAGCACAGGCGCGAAGTTCACGTCGATGCGCAACTGATGGAGCCAGCGGCCGGTGGCGCGGGCGAAATCTTCAACGGGTTCGAGCGAGCCGGTGGCTTTGAGTTCCGAAATGGTCGGGAGTTCGCCGGTAATCTCGCGGAGCCGGTTGACGCGGCCGTTTTCCTGGTCAATGCCGATGATCGGTCGGAACGGGAACTCGCGGCGGAGGGCGCCACAGAAGTTGCGGAGTTGGCCGGCGGATTCGACGTTGCGGGCGAAGAGGATGACGCCGCCCGGCTGGACGGTGTGGAGGAGCTTGCGGGTGGCCGGTGTGAGTGTGGTGCCGGTCAGACCGATGAAAAGGTGTTGCCCGATGTGTGCCGATGGTTTAGACATCGCGCAGGCGTTGTACCATGTGGAGGTGCGCGATGAAAGTGTTCAAGGAACTGACGATTGTCACGCCCAACAAGCCGGGCACGCTCGGCGCCGTGTTGCGCGCCATTGCCGGCGCGAAGATCAACCTGATCGCCATTGATTCATCCTCAGGCTACGACCTGAACATGGTGCGGCTGGTCACGTCGGATCCTGGACACACGAAACGCGCGCTGGAGCGGATCGAGTATCAGGTGACGGAAGCGGACGTGCTGGGCGTGGCGATTCTTGATAAGCCCGGTCTGTTGGCCCAAATCACGTCCGCCCTTGGCAAGGCGAAGGTCAACATCAACTACGTGTACGCCACCGCCGCCGCGCAAGGACAGGAAGCGATGGTGATCTTCCAGCTCTCCGACCTCGCCAAGGGAATGCGCGCGTTGAAAGCCGCCAAGCTCGGATAGTCGTGCCGGCGAAGGAAATCTACCGGCGGCCGAAGCTGACGTTCGGTGTCGGTTCGGGGTGTGACTCGCACGCGGCGTTGGTCGGGACGTCGGTGCCGGTACTGCTGGGTTTGACGTAGCCGTTCTGGATCAACCACGCTTCGACTTCGTCACCGCTCACGTCGGCGACGATCTTGCCGTCGATGTCGAGTGTCGGCTGCAACGGCTGGCCGGACTTCATCACCATTTCCTGGTAGAAGGCCGGATTATTGATGATATCGCGGTCTTCGTAGGCGAGGTCGTACTTCTTCAAGACGGCGCGGACGCCGTTGCTCCATCCGCAGGAGGGCTTCATGTAGGCGATGATTTTCGGTTGATTCATGGTGTTGTCAGGCTCCCCTGCTCTTATCGCCCATCGCGCCGCGCTTTGCAAGCCCGGCGTCATCGCCCCGCGCGTCAACAGCCGTCTGGCTTCCGTCATTTTTGCGCGTGGCACCTCGACTGCTAAAAGAATACGCACAGAGTGCGCGTAAAACACGACATGACGTTGCTGCGCGAAATGCAGCTCCTGCTCGAACGGACGTACGGGACAACCGGGGTCAACCTCGATGAGTTTATCCTGACCGACGACCGGGCCCGGGTGTTGTCGTCCATGGCCGGGGCGAGTGCCGCGCAGATTTCCGATTTGGGGCGCGTCTTCCTGCGCGTCGTCCACGGTGATCTGCGACTCGGCATCTATTACGACCGTGGCGTGATCGAGGCGTTGCAGACGAACAATCCGCAGTACGGTCTCGATGATAACAATGTGTTGCCGTTCATGGTTTTCCTCGAAGAACTCGACCACGCCATCCACGCGATGCTGAAGTTCCGCGAAGGCAACCGCGACGTGTACAGCGAAGCGTTCGTGCGCGATCTCGAATTGCAGGCAAAGGTGGACACATACCTGATCCTGCAGATGTTTGCCGCGTTCTTCAACGAATCGAAAAAGCTCAAGCCGACCGACCGGCGCTGGCTGCGCTCGTGCATCTTTGACAGTGAGAATTTTGCGTACTCCGAACCGCTGATCGCGCAGCGCTACCACGAGACCAACCGGCTCGGACGCCGGTACGCGCGGCATCTCGACCGGCTCAAACCGGCCCGACGCACCACGGAGATTCGTCGTTTCCGCACGTTGTCCTACGTGGACAAGCAGCGGCACATCGAAGCCATCGGCCGGTAGCGCTAAAAACTTCTGGAATTCCTCCCGGCGTTCCGTTAGAGCTACGGGCGAACTTCTGATGAACATCGCGCTGCGGCTCTTCAAATCCTCACTCGGCAAGAAGTTTTTAATGGCGGTCACCGGCGGGGCGTTGTTTTTGTTTGCCGTCGGCCACATGGCCGGCAACCTGCAAATCTTCCTCGGTCCCGAAGCCCTCAACCGGTACGGCCACTTTCTGCAATCGACGCCGGAGATTCTCTGGCCGACGCGGATCGGTTTGCTCGTGTGCCTCGTGGTGCATCTCGGCGCGGCGGCGATGCTCATCATCGAAAACCAGCGGGCCCGCGACACGGAATACGAGAAGAAGGAACTCGTCGCCGTCAGCTACGCGTCGCGCACGATGATGCTCAGCGGCGTGATCGTCTTCGCGTTCGTCGTATTTCACTTGCTCCACTTCACGGCGCAATCCGTTGACCCGCAATACCGGGAATGGCAGGACGCCGCGGGCCGGCACGATGTGTATCGCATGGTCGTGGCCGGCTTCTCGAGTCTTTGGGTGGCCGGCTTCTACTTGCTGGGCGTCGGACTGCTCTGTCTGCATCTGAGCCACGGCCTCAGCGCGATGGCGCAATCGCTCGGCCTGAAGAACGAGGTGAATGCGTGCGCGTTTGATTGCGGCGCGAAGATTGTGGCGGTTGCGCTTTTCGCTGGTTACGCCGCCGTGCCGGTCGGCGTGATGATGGGATGGGTGAAATGAAACTCGACGCCAGAATTCCCTCCGGTCCGCTCGCGCAGAAGTGGGACAATCACAAAGCGCACGCCAAACTCGTCAACCCATCCAACAAGCGCAAGTACGACATCCTCGTCGTCGGCACCGGCTTGGCGGGCGGTTCGGCCGCCGCATCGCTCGCGGAACTTGGCTACAACGTCAAATCATTTTGCATTCAGGATAGCCCGCGCCGGGCACACAGCGTGGCCGCACAGGGCGGCATCAACGCCGCGAAGAATTACCAAAACGACGGCGACAGCGTGTACCGGTTGTTTTACGATACCGTCAAAGGGGGCGACTTTCGCGCCCGGGAAGCCAACGTCCACCGGCTCGCGCAAGTCAGCGTCAACATCATTGACCAATGCGTCGCGCAAGGCGTGCCGTTTGCGCGTGAGTACTCCGGTTATCTCGCCAACCGGTCGTTCGGTGGCGCGCAGGTCTCGCGGACATTCTACGCGCGAGGCCAAACCGGCCAGCAACTTCTGCTCGGCGCGTACTCGGCGTTGATGCGCCAGGTCGGACTCGGCGCGGTGACGCTTTTCCCGCGGATGGAGATGCTCGATCTCGTCATCGTCAACGGCCACGCGAAAGGCATCGTGGTGCGCGATATGGTGACCGGTAAGATTTCGTCTCATGCCGGCGATGCCGTCGTGCTCGCGACCGGCGGTTACGGCAACGCGTACTATCTGTCCACGTACGGTCGCGGCTCGAATGCGACCGCGATTTGGCGGGCATACAAGAAGGGTGCGGCGTTCGCCAATCCGTGTTTCACACAGATTCATCCGACGTGCATCCCGGTCACCGGCGACTACCAATCGAAGCTGACGTTGATGAGCGAGTCTTTGCGCAACGACGGCCGTGTTTGGGTGCCGAAGAAGAAAGGCGACAGACGCGCGCCCGACGAGATACCGGAAGACGAGCGCGATTATTACCTCGAACGCCGGTACCCGAGTTACGGCAATCTCGCGCCCCGCGACATTTCCTCGCGAGCCGCGAAGCAGGTGTGCGACGAAGGCCGCGGCGTCGGCGAGAGCGGACTGGGCGTGTATCTAGATTTCAAGGACGCGATCCAACGGCTCGGCCGTGCAAAGATCGAAGAGCGGTATGCCAACCTCTTCGACATGTATCATGAGATTACTCACGAGAACGCGTACGAAGTTCCGATGCGGATCTATCCCGCGATTCACTACACGATGGGCGGGTTGTGGGTGGACTACAATCTGATGAGCAACCTGCCGGGGCTGTTTGTGCTGGGCGAAGCGAATTTCTCCGACCACGGCGCGAATCGGCTCGGCGCGAGCGCGTTGATGCAAGGTCTGGCGGACGGCTACTTCGTGCTCCCCTACACCATCGGCGATTATCTGGCCGGGCAGATGGGCAAACGCCCAAAGCCGGATGCCGGCGAGTTCAAGCAGACCGAACAAGCGGTCGATGCCGGTATCAAGAAATTGCTCTCGATTCACGGCAAGAAGACGGTGACCGAATTCCACAAGGAACTCGGTCACATTCTCTGGACGCACTGCGGGATGGCGCGCAACGACAAGAGTCTGCGCGAGGCACTGAAGCTCATCCCGGCATTGCGCGACGAGTTTTGGAAGAACGTGAACGTCACCGGCGAGAGCGAAGAACTCAATCAGGCGCTCGAACGCGCCGGGCGCGTCGCCGACTATTTCGAGCTTGCCGAGTTGATCGTGTACGACGCGTTGATGCGCGACGAGTCGTGCGGCTGCCATTTCCGGGAGGAGCACGTCACCGAGGACGGCGAGTGCAAACGAAACGACGATGAATACGCCTACGTCGCGGCGTGGGAGTTCGCCGGCGCCGGCAAGATGCCCGTGTTGAACAAGGAACCGCTCGTGTACGAAGAAGTCCACTTGGCGCAACGGAGCTACAAGTGATGAATGTCAAACTTCGAGTCTGGCGACAGAAGACCGCTGACAGCACCGGGCGCTTCGAGGAGTACGAGGCGCGCGACGTCAATCCCAACATGTCGTTCCTCGAAATGCTCGACGTGGTCAACGAGCAGATCACGAAAGCCGGTGGCGATCCGATTGCGTTCGACCACGATTGCCGGGAGGGCATCTGCGGCATGTGCTCCTGCGTCATCAACGGCGAAGCGCACGGCCCGGAGATGAAGGTCGCGACGTGTCAGACGTACATGCGCAGTTTCAGCGATGGCGAGACGATTACCGTCGAGCCGTTCCGCGCGCGTGCGTTCCCGCTGATCAAAGATTTGATCGTCAACCGCAGCGCGTTCGACCGCATCATCCAAGCCGGTGGGTTTATTTCCGCCAGTACCGGCTCCGCGCCGGACGGTAACGCAATCCCAGTGCCGAAGCAGGACTCCGATCTGGCGATGGATGCCGCGGCGTGCATCGGTTGCGGCGCGTGCGTCGCGGCGTGCAAGAACGCCAGCGCGATGTTGTTCGTGTCGGCAAAAGTCTCGCACCTCAATCTCCTGCCGCAAGGCAAGCCGGAGAAAGACCGGCGCGTGCTGGCGATGGTTGAACAGATGGACGAAGAAGGATTCGGGAACTGCACCGTGACCGGCTCGTGCGAGGCGGTGTGCCCGAAAGGCATCAGCC
>Ga0247727_10006879_pt1 | contig 22068 bp, 21 predicted proteins | sample WisWelCaveWW1625_FD_202498 | JGI IMG/M metagenome (GOLD analysis project Ga0247727, IMG submission 202498) | Biofilm microbial communities from Wishing Well Cave, Virginia, United States - WW16-25 | ecosystem: Environmental > Aquatic > Deep subsurface > Groundwater > Cave microbial mat | place...
AACAACAAAATCAAACGTTTAAAACGAATGGCGTACGGCTATCGAAACTCCCACTACTTTTTGCTGAAGATTCATCAGCATTGTGGACTTCTTAGCCCAAGATTTTCGCCCTAAATACGAAAGAACCTAAAAAAATAGCCAGTCACCGCACATCGGAATGGCAACTGGCTATTTTCTTACTATTCAATTTACTAGGTCAATTATGACCAACTGATACACGTTGTCTGCGAAAAGTGATACACGTTGTCTGTTTTTTAGGCTTCCTTTCGAACATAACTTTCGCCTTGTTGCTGTAAGCCACTCTCAACATTATGGATATACTGAATCAAGTCGACAACTTTGTTAGAATAACCCCACTCATTGTCGTACCAGGAGACAACTTTAACGAAGGTGTCATTTAAAGCGATGCCGGCGCCGGCATCAAAAATCGAAGCCCGGGAATCGCCAAGAAAGTCACTGGAAACCACATCATCTTCGGTATAGCCTAAAATTCCCTTAAGCTCGCCTTCGGAGGCCTCCTTCATCGCCTTTTTGATTTCATCCCACTTGGCTGGCTTGGCCAATTTGCAGGTCAAATCCACCACGGAAACATCCGGTACCGGAACGCGAAAGGCCATGCCGGTTAATTTTCCGTTTAATGCCGGAATAACTTTACCGACCGCTTTCGCCGCACCGGTTGAGGAAGGAATAATATTCTGTGATGCGCCTCGTCCACCGCGCCAATCCTTTTTTGAAGGACCGTCGACAGTCTTTTGCGTGGCCGTGACCGCGTGGCAGGTGGTCATCAACCCTTCAACAATGCCCCAGTGGTCGTTTAAAACTTTGGCGACCGGTGCCAGACAGTTGGTCGTGCATGAGGCATTGGAAATGATATTCATGTCATTCTTATAAGTCTTTTCGTTGACGCCCATGACAAACATCGGCGCGTCCGCGGACGGAGCTGAAATGATCACTTTCTTCGCCCCGGCGGCTAAATGCCCTTTGGCGGTGTCAATCGTGGTAAATAATCCTGTTGACTCCACGACATAATCCGCTTGGATATCGCCCCACTTTAAATTTACCGGATCCTTTTCGGCGGTCACCCGGATGGGCTTGCCGTTGACGACCATTTGATTGCCTTTAACCTCGATGGTGCCTTTAAATGTCCCCTGCGTCGAATCGTACTTAAGCATATACGCTAAATAATCCGCGTCAAAAAGGTCATTGATCCCGACGACTTCCACTTTTGGATTATTGAGTGCGGCACGGAACACCAGTCGTCCGATGCGGCCGAATCCGTTAATACCTATCTTCGCTGGCATAGCTAACCTCCTATGTTAAAATTCATAACTCATCCAATAACCAAGCTCCAAGATACAATAATCAAGTAAGCGATCAAATCCCAATCACCAAAATTCAATCAAAATATTCATCCGCTTTGGTAATTGTATCTTGGTCATTGGTTATTTTTTGGTTATTGCATCTTGATGATTGATTATTATTTATTGCCCAATTATAAAACTCTTTTCCAAAAAATCAACAAATAATTTGTGCCCGCCCGCCTTATCCATGCTTGGTCACGTGCACTTCCCTTAAATGCTTGGCCGCTACGTCCGGTGGGGTGGAAACAATATAAAATCCCGTTCCCCATTCGAAACCGGCAATCTGGGTGAGCTTCGGAATAATTTCAATATGCCAGTGATAACTTTCATTATGTTCATAATGCAGTGGGGCCAAATGCAAAAAGAAATTATACGAAGGGTCCGAAAGTGTTACTTTTAGGCGATATAACATTTCCTTTAAAATAACGGCCAGATTGTATAATTTGTCATCCGAAATATCTTCCAAATGAGCGCTGTGCTCTTTAGGGATAATCCAGGATTCAAATGAGAATCGCGGGGCAAACGGACAAAAACTGATAAAGTCTTTATTTTCCGTGACAATGCGTTCTTGATCCTGATATTCCTGATTGATCATATCGCAAAAAACACAGCGTCCACGATATTCAAAATAATGTTCAGCCCCCTCCAATTCTTCAAGGACGTATTTAGGAACCATGGGCAAGGCAATGATTTGGCTGTGACCGTGTTCCATCGAGGCGCCCGCTGATTCGCCAAAATTTTTAAAAATCAAAACGTATTTAAGCCGTTTGTCATGAGACAAGCTCACACAGCGGCTCTTGAATTTTTTGATAACTTCGAATAATTCCTCATGAGTAAAATCCGCCATGACCTTGCGGTGATCCGGGGTCTCGATGACGATTTCGTGCGCGCCCACACCGTTGGACATGTCAAAAATTCCCACTCCGCGTTTATTGAGTTCACCTTCAATGCGCAAAGCTGGAAATTTATTTGGGACCACCCGGACCGACCAGCCCGGAGAATTGGGTTTGGAATCTTTCGGCCGGACAGCCTCAATCTCGGGCGGAGTTTGATTCTCCCGTCCGTAACAAAACTGGCATTTAGCCTCTTGCTTGGGTGTGTGGTCTTCTTTTTCAAAACCATTGTTCTCTCCCGCATGGTCGGTATCCACAATCACCCAGCGGCCAACAACCGGATCTCTTCGCAACTCTCCCATTACACCGTTACCTCTCTTAAAAATTTGGCGGTCTCTTCCGGCGGGATCGAACAAATATAAAAACCAGTTCCCTTTTCAAAGCCGGCCACGCGCGTTAAACGCGGAATAATCTCAATGTGCCAGTGGTAGTCCTCTTCAATCGTCTTCCATTGATGGCTGTTGCCGCCGTTTCGACGAAACGGGGCCGAGTGAATCAAAAAATTGTACGCCGGATCATTTAAGCCTGTCTTTATTTTTGAGAGAACTTTTTTAAGCATGACCGCCAGATTATGATATCCCGGCGCGCCAGACTTGGCAAAATCACAGCCATGTTTTTTAGGCAGGATCCAAACTTCAAAGGTAAATCTTGAAGCAAACGGCGTTAAGGCGACAAAGTGCTCGCATTCGGCAACCACCCTGGATTCCGTCTCGCATTCCTGCTGGATCATGTCACAATAAATGCAGCGGTCATGGAAATCAAAATATTTTTTGGCGGTGACCAATTCTTCTTTGACACGCACCGGTGTCACGGGAGTGGCAATAAGCTGCGAACGGCAGTGACGGACGCGGCCGCCGCCGGATAAATATCCGTAATTTTTATAGGCTAAAACGTATTTGAAGCGCTGGTCTTTCTCAAGGTCGTTAATGCGCAGCACATGCGTCTGCAAAACCAATTCAATTTGGTGGGCGCTTAAATCCGCCATGTTGGCAATATGCTGCGGGGTTTCGACGATGACTTCATGGGCTCCCACGCCGTTCATCACATCGTAAAGTCCATACCCGCGACGGTTCAAATTTCCTTCAATGCGCAAAAACGGCTTGATGCTGGGGATAACACGAACTTTCCAGCCCGGCCCGTTTACATGCGTGCCGTGATTGCGGACGGCATAGATTTCAGCCGGGGTTTGGGTTTCTTTATGTTCGCAAAAAGGGCAGTCTTGTTCTTCTTCAGTATTCTCATCGATATCAAAAAAAACACCTGGTCTTCTGGCCCGCTCGGTGGAGATAATCACCCACCGGCCTATCGTTGGATCTTTGCGCAATTCAGGCATTTGGATTTTCCTTAATGTTGGAGGATTATATCATAAGAAAATTTGATTAAAAATCATTTAACCGTTTCAAATGTTTTAAAAGAAAACCCCATCGCAATTTTATGACCAACAATAAAACTATGCGCGTCCATCACTTTGGACGATTCAAGATGGACCTTAAGGATGCGAAGGATTCCCGTACCGGCGGCCACACCCATTCCCTGCTTGGATATCTGGACGATTTGACCCGGCTGGGACTGTTTTGCCTGCGCCTCAACAATCTGTGTCTCCAATATCTTCAATATTCTGCCTTTATAGTGCGTGTACGCCCCCGGCCAGGGGACAAGCCCGCGGACGCGGTTGTGGATGTTGACAGCGCTATCCGACCAATCAATGCGGCCGAGTTCTTTAGTAAACTTCTTAGTATAGGTGGTCTCAGCTTCATTTTGCGGCGTCAGCCGAAAAATATTTTTTTCAATCAGTTCGATTGTCTCCGGAAGCAATTCGGTGCTCGCCTGCGCCAACTTCACTTTCAGCGTACTTGAATTATCTTCCGGATTAATACGGACCTCTCTTTGCGAAATAATCTCTCCGGCGTCCATTTTAGCATTCATCTTCATAACGGACACACCCGTGATCGGATCGCCGTTAATAATAGCCCAGTTAATCGGCGCTGCCCCCCGGTATTTGGGTAAAAGCGAGGCATGGACATTGACGCAGAATTTCTTCGGAATTGAAAGAATTTTTGCCGGCAGGATTTTTCCGTAGGCAATGACCACAAAAAGATCGGCCGCGTAACTTTGCAACTTATCAATAAAATCATGGTCGCCGACAGCCTTCGGCTGTAAAACGGGAAGGCTGTGTTTTAAAGCCGTCTCCTTCACCGGCAAGGCCGTGACCTTTAAATGACGGTCTCTGGGCTTATCCGGCTGGGTCACACAGACTAAAACTTTATGCTGTGATTTCACCAGCCGCTCTAAATTCACCGCCGCAAAATCGTCGCTACCGAAGAAAATGATATTCATGGGTCCACATTCACACTAATGATCGTTCCGGATTTTCGTTTGACCCCTTTTAAAGAGGCATAGACAAACAATAAAATCTTTTCCGCGGACTTGCCCTTCACCAAAATCATAAAACGGTACTTGCCCCTTAATTTGGGCATCGCGTCCGGCTGGGGTTCGGTAACCATGATACCGCGCTTAATAGTCTCCTGCATTTTCCGGTAAAGAATATTTGTCTGCTCAAACGCTGCCTTCTCTTGGGCGGCCCGGACAATAATGGAAACAAGATGATTAAACGGCGGCAGGCTCAATTGCCGTCGGAATTTGATTTCTTCACGGTAAAATCCTTTAAAGTCCATCTTCATGGCCGCTTTGAAACAATAATTATCCGGCAGCCTGGTCTGAACAATGAATTTTTCCCTGGCCATTTGCCGCAATTGGACCAGCAAAGAAAATGTCCTGTGCGCCGAACGAAAATCGGAGCGGTTCAGTTCGCTGTCAACGTGGACCGCGCCAATAAGCTCCGCGGAAAATTGATTCTGCACTCTTAAGACCGCTTGGGTGGCAATCAAAATATCAAACTGCATCGGTAAATTTTTCGTGTCGCGGTCATACAAGCCGAGACGGTATTGGGGAAATATCCTGGCCAGTTCGCTTTCTAACTTTTCGATGCCCACGCCTGAAGAACGCAAATAAGAATTCCGGCATTGCGGACAAAGATCCGGTAAATCCGCCGTGTAATTGCAATGGCCGCAGGCCATTTTCTTTTGGGCGTATAAGTAAGACAAGTTGGTTTCACAGCGCGGACATCGCAGAATGAATTGACACTGCGGACACTTAGTCATGGTACTAAAACCCTTGCGGTTTAAAAATAGAATGACCTTCCCCCCGGCCTTGACCGTTCTCTCAATGGCATGGCGCAACGGCACCGGAACTAAAACGTTTCTACGCGACTTATATTCCGTAACATCGACGATCTGCATGTCCGCTGACTTTTCGGCCGCCAGGAACAACAACTTCATCTTGCCCTTTTTTGCCTGCCACCAGACCTCGGGACAAGGCGCGTAATTTTCCAAGATAACACGGCAACCATTTTTCCCGGCGCGCATCAAGGCCACATCCCGGCCATGATAAAAAGGAGACTGCTCCTGTTTATACGCAGGATGATCTTCTTCTAAAACAACCATCAAACCTAAATGATCAACCGGGGCGAATACAGCCGAGCGGGTTCCCAAAACAATCTTTGCCTCTTTTGTCTTCGCCATCAGCCAATGGTCCAGTTCTTTTTTTGCGGCCAGCTTCCGATCCAAGACAACCACTCGATCCGAAACACTTTTCAATATTTCCGCCGTGAAGTAAAGAACCGATATCTCTGGGACAAGGACAATCACGTCTTGCTCTGCAACTATTGTCTTGTGGATATTCTCCAATAAAAAATCCCAGCCCTGTTTTCGGTTCAAATCTTGGAGAAGAATAATTTGGCCAGGGAGCGCTGTTTGCCGCTGAGAATCGCCGGCGACCGGTAAATCCACCACCGTCCCCGACCGTAAGGCCTTTGGCAGGCTTGTTTCAATCACCTCTCCCCACGAACACCCGTAATAATCAGAAACCTGACGGGTAAGTTGTAATAGATCGTCATTTAAAATCGGGGCCGAATCGATAACCGAGAAAATTGATTTTAACCGGCTCATGGGGAAACGGCTTTTATCAGTCCGGCCGACCACATAACCGATGCGCTTTCTGCCGCCGAAAGGGATGCGCACGCGTTTACCAACGGCAATCTGCGTGCGCAGCGTTTCATCTACCCAATAGTCAAACGGGCCTTCTATCGGAAGGCCGACAACGACTTTGGCAATTTTGCTCATGGAATGAGTTTAACGATTTCTTTGACGGCGTCCGGCCGGGCAATCTGCAGGACTTTTTCTTTGGTCTTTTCTAAGTAATCAGCGGACTGACTTATTTTCTTAATTTCTTTCACCATTGCGCGAATATCCGGCTGGTTAAAACCAACGCCGTATTCTTTAAGGACTTTGATATTGTTGGTTTCCTGACCCGGGATAGGACTAAAAAAAATAAGCGGCAGATGATTGACTAAGGCCTCGGAAATGGACAAGCCGCCGGGTTTGGTGATCATGACATCCGCGACGGCCATCAATTCATCCATATTATTGACCAACCCATAAATATGCGCCAGATCCGTGGCCCGCGAAGAAAGCCGTTCATATAAATTTTTATTGTGACCGCAGACGACCAGCACTTGAAAACCCTTTAAAGCCTCCACGATTTCCGCGATAGGCCCAATGCCAAAAGACCCGGTGGCCATCAAGACCGTAAAAATATCGCTTTTGATTCTAAGCTTGTTTTTAAGCGCGGCAATATCTTTATAGGCGCTGAACTTTTTATCGGTCGGGATTCCGGAATTGATGATTTTCTCATCGGGAACGCCCAGTTTCTTTAATTTCTCCCGGGTCCAAACCGTGGCTACGGTGTAAAAATCCATGCCCTCAGCCAGCCATATGCTGTGCACGTCAAAATCCGTCACCACCGAAACGATCTTCGCATGAATAAGATTCTTTCTTTTAAGCGCAGCCGCAATCTCATTAGCTAAAAAATGAGTTGAAAATATCCAATCAAATTTCTCTTGCCTTAAAAATTCCGCTAGGGCTTTGGCCACGATGGAATTAAACACCCGGCGAAAAAATCGCACCAGCCCTCGCAGGCAGGGAATATCCGTCAGCCAGCAGAAGAAACCCCAGACCCGCGGCAATTTAGTTACCATAAAAACATACGCATTCTGATAAGATTTCTTATAAGATGGGCTGGTGTGGTCCAAAGAATTAACTAAGACAACTTCGTGCTGCGCGGATTCCTTAATTCCCTGATACAGCGCTTCAGCGGCCTTAGTGTGCCCGGCACCGGCGGAGGCATGAATGACTAAAATTTTCATGAGTAATAACCCTTCGATGCGTGGTTCGACTTTGCTCACCATCCTAAGCGACCAGACAGACTGGGTCAGATGAGCATTAGTTTCTTAGAAGTGGAGTGGCCCATGTTCCACCTACGAGGTGTAATCTTAGAATTCTTAAATTACACCTCGTAGGTGGATTAAAAGTGGTTTAAAATTTATTAAAAATTTTCAAAATATCGCATTTGCCCAGTCTGAGAGGGAGTCGAAGGACTCCTCGTTTCACTCGTCGCTTGTGGTTCGACAGGCTCACCATGCCTCGAACCATACCGAGCTTGTCGAGGTACTCAGGGTGGTTCGACACTGTGATTCAATGGTGAGCGAGTCGAACCATGATTTTGGTCGCGGCTAAAAGGTCTCTGGCGATAAAATCTGGTTGGGTGGTCCAATTTCTGATACTTTGACGGCTCTCTTTCCCCGATAAAACTAAAATCGTAGTGCAGCCAGCGGCACTGCCCGCCTCAATATCCATTTTGGCGTCACCGACAAAAAATGATTGATGCGGCCCCTTAGGTTTGACTCCGACTAACTTAAAAGCCCTTTGCAAAGATCCGATTCTTGGCTTACGGCAGTCGCAGTTCTCATCGGGGGTATGAATACAGTAAAAAACTTGTCTTATCTTTCCTCCAGCCTTGGTAACGTGTTTCATCATATGATTCGTGATCTGATCCAATTTCTTCTGCGAATAAATGCCGCGGTTGACACCCGCCTGATTAGAAACCACAAAAATCTTAAATCCCTTTTGGGTCAGGATATTAACGGACTTAAGAGATCCAGGAAGAAAATGAAAATCTTTGATCTTGGTGACATAACCGCCATTACCCGGGAAACGATTGATGACACCGTCTCTGTCGAGAAAAACGATTTTCATAGTTGACATAGTCCTATCTTATGCCTTCTCTTTGATTACGTTTCATTTCCCAATATTTTGCATAACTCATCACTTGATACAATGATGCCAAAAAGGCAATCATAAAACCGATAAAGCCGTCTTTGTAACCTTTTTTACCAAAATAGACGCGCGGAAATCTGTCGATCGTCCGCCACACCGCCCGGCCCAAAGACATCTGCCGGCCGGTTTGTATCCATTTCACGGCTTCCAGTGTCGTTTGACGGTTTAAGCTCGCTAAAAAATGTTCAAAATCCGGATACCCTTTGTGAATGATGTCTTTGGTCAAATGCCCGGTATTGCCGTCTAAAAAAACTTTCGGGTGAACGGGGACCTCCTCATATTTAAACCGGCTCTTCATAAACAAACGTAATTTTCCCGCCGGATACCAGCCGCTGTGCTGGACCCAATAGTTACCAATATAATTCCTTAAAGGGATCGAAAATGCGTGGAACTGATTATCGACGCCCCCCACCTTCCCTCCCCCACTCCGGGGGGAGGAATTCAACTTAATAATTCCCTCCCCCTTGTGGGGAGGGTTTCCGCCTGAGGCGGATCCGCCTTTGGCGGAAGGGAGGGGGAAAATAAAAAAAATCCCGGCTATTTCCTCACGCAGCTCCGCTGAAACTATCTCATCGGCATCCAGACTTAGGACCCATTCGTTTCTGGCCTGGCCGTAAGCCCAGTTGCGATGGGTACCTTCATTGTCCATGCGCCGGTGAAGAACCTTATCGGCATAGCTTTTCGCGATTTCTACGGTCCGGTCTCGGCTCTCATCATCGATGACAATGATCTCATCGGCCCAGCCGGCAACACTTTTAAGACAGTCGGCGATATTGTTTTCTTCATTCTTAGTGATGACGACAACCGACAAAGGCAGTTTTCCCACTTTTGTTTATCCCACGAAATTGAAATCACTTTTAATCCACCTACGAGGTGTCGTTAGAGAATATCTCGAGCGACACCTCGTAGGTGGTCTTAATTGGTTTTAATAATTTTCTTTAATACCGCGCAGACAAACTCTATCTGTTCTTTTTTCATATGCGGGTACATCGGCAGAGAAAGGATTTCACCGGCAATTTTTTCGGAAACGGGAAAATCCCCTTTTTTATGTTTCAATTCTTTATACGCCTCCTGCAGGTGAAGAGGAATCGGGTAATGGATCAGGGAACTGATTCCCTCCTTCTTTAACCCCTCCATAACCTTATCTCTATTCTTAACTCGGATGGCAAATGTCTGAAAAACATGGGTCCGATCTTTTTTGAGAACAGGAGTCTTGATGCCGTCATTACCGTTTAAGAATTTATTGTAAAGACCGGCGGCGTCGCCACGCATCTTATTCCATTGGTCGAGGCGTTTTAACTTCGCGTTAAGAACAACCGCCTGGACTGTGTCCAAACGGGAATTAAAACCTTTGATCACATGTTCATAACGATCTTTGCGGCCGTAATCCCGCAGCATCAAGGACTGCTGGTTGATTTCCAGATCATCGGTCACTATCATTCCACCGTCGCCAAAGGCCCCCAGACTCTTGGTCGGGTAAAAACTAAAACAGGCCACATCACCTAAGGACCCGACCTTTTTACCCTGATAAGAAGCGCCATGAGCCTGGGCGGCGTCTTCTATGACCCTCAACCGATGTTTTCTCGCAATCGACATGATCTCCTGCATGTCAGCGGATTGCCCGTAAATATGCACGGGCATGACGGCCTTTGTTTTTTTGGTAATCGCGTCTTTAAATTTTTCGGGATCGATATTGTACGTATCGTCTTCAATATCGACAAAAACCGGTTTGGCGCCGGTATAGGAAATGCACAGCGCGGTCGCAATAAAGGTAAACGTCGGCAGAATCACTTCATCTCCGGGCCCGATGTTCAAGGCAGCCAGGGCCAGGTAAAGGGCATCCGTTCCGGAGTTGACCCCGATACCGTATTTGACGTCGCAATAATGCGCGAAGGCGACTTCAAATTCCTTCTCCTCATCACCTAATATAAAATCGCCTTTTTTAAAAACATTTTTTAAACCAACATCAACCTCATCTTTGATTTCTTCATACTGCGGACTAAAATCAATAAACGGAACGTTCATAAAAGAATCTGTTCTACCTTTCTGAAGACTTCTTCTAATTCCAGTGAGTTAATACAACGGTGATGCTCACAGGCCGCCATGCGAAAATACCGGTAACAAGGCCGGCAGGGTATTTGTTTGCTAACCACAACATGTTTTGCCTTAGGATATGGCCCATAAACATTTTCATCGACGGGCCCAAAAATCGAAACGGTCTTGACTCCGGAGGCCACCGCAATGTGCAAAGGCCCGCCGTCATTGACCACGGCCAGTTTACAGCGTCTTAAAAACGCGGCCATTTGATGCACACTCGTTTGACCGCTTAAATCATAACAGGAACCACGCATCTTCCTGGAGACGTACGAACACAAATCAATCTCGCTGTGATTCCCCATCAGTATAATCTTGGTCGAAAATTTTTCAATCATTTTGTCGGCTAATTGCGCGTACTTTTCCACCGGCCAGCGCTTGAAATGGGCGTCCTTGCCCCAGCTGTCTCCTCCGCCCGGCACGACGGCAACGGTGAAATCCTCCGGTAGAAGATAAAATCGCTCGCACAGTTTATCGGCCCATTGTTCATCTCGGTCATCGGGATAAATCTTCAGTTCTTTGTCCACGATAGGGACATCCAATTCCCTCAGGATATCAAAATAACGCTCCACCACATGTCTTCCTTCGTAGCCTTCCAAGACAATCGAACGGGTCAAAAACGGACTGCGGTTACGGTAATTAAAACCCATACGCTCTTTGATCCCGATAAGCCGCGTCAAGAAACTCACCGATGTATTCAACGACAAATCAATCGCTAAATCATACTGTTCACTTTTTATCTCACTTAAGACCGCCCGCAGCTTGCCGAAAAATCGCAGTTTCGATTTCTCATACGTTGTCTGATAATCATCCCGGTCATAAATAAAAACCTTATCGACCTGAGGATTGTTTTCTAAAAGGCTGGCCGTCCGGCCATTAGCGATATAGCCAATCGAACATTTGGGCCAATGACGTTTCAGGTTACTAATCAGCGGTGTCGTAAAAAGGACATCGCCGATACCGAAGATATTAATGATCAATATTTTCTTGGGAATCATAAAAGTTTAGGGTGAGATTTGTGCAGAAGCCCGACAACATCTTTGACTTTTTGAGAACTATCTTTCCGGCAGATCAAGAGAGCGTCCGGGGTGTCGACCACAATGATATCCCGCAAGCCGACGGCCGCGACAAGACGTTTACCACCAAAAACAAACAACCCTTCGCTGTCGATATTGATAACCTTCCCTTTGAGATAATTGCCTTTTTTCGCATTCGCTGGCGCAATCGTCTGGGACAAGGCCTGCCAGCTGCCTAAATCAGACCAGTCAAGATTCTGCGCCGGGACCGTCGCCACCTTTTGGGCATTCTCCATAATACCGTAATCAATGGAAATGGAAGGCAATTGAGACCATATGGCTTGAGGAGTGTTTTTATTGAACGCGTCGTAAATTTCCGGCAAATATTTTTTGAACTCTTCTAAAATCACATCCGTCCGCCAGACAAACATGCCGCTGTTCCAAAGATAATTTCCAGCTTTAATGAAAACTTCAGCCTTCGATAGCGACGGCTTCTCGACAAATCTTTCAACGTTCCAGACAACCCGCCCCGCCCTTTTTGTCTTCATAGTTTTTAAATAACCGTATCCCGTCTCCGGACGCGTGGGGACAATCCCGATGGTCACTAAATATTTTTTTTCAGCCAGCATAATGGCCCGGCGGATGGTCTGTTGGAACGCGGACACATTTAAAATGAGATGATCCGAAGGCAGGACCATCATGACGGCTTGCGGATTAAGCGCTTGAATGCGCGAAGCCGCCCAGCAAATCGCCGGGGCCGTATTTTTTCCTTGTGGCTCACAAAGAATCTGCGACGCTGGGATTTTAAGACCGGCCATCTGCCGTTGAACCTTTGTTTTATATTGGACGTTGGTGACGACAAAAATATTCCGCGGCTCGACCAATAACCTGGTGCGCCGCAAGGTTTCCTGAAAAAGACTTTTGTCTCCGATGATTTTTAAAAACTGCTTGGGCTGACGCTGACGGCCTAAAGGCCAAAACCGCGTGCCCGCTCCGCCGGCCAATATAACCGCGTATAAATTTTTATTTTTAATCAAACAGCCTCCCCAATGCGAACCCTTAACTTCTCATAAACTCTTTTCAATGCCTCCATTATCAGCGGCCCTCGCAGAAATGCGTAAATTGTTTTGTCCTGATCAAAATCATAGACATGGACAATCTGATTGCGCTTGTCGATCATTTCAATAAATATTTCCTCAAATCTCTCTTCAATGATTCCGGCTTTAAACGCCTCCCGGAACGCCATTAATGGCGTGGGACACTCCACTCCCTGCGGGCGCAGGTATTCTTTAATGGTCTTCCAGAGGCTTTCAAAGGTGTATTCGAAACGCTTCGTCGCTACTTCCACAATCAGCTCCTCGTTTAAAAAACTGAAAAGTTCAAGGGATTCAATTATTTCTCTAAACTTGCCAAACGATTTCTCAAATTTGTCAAAAGTTCGCTGTAATTTTGTGTTTTTTTCCATAGTATTCCCTCCTTTAAAATACTCGCTAACAGATTGCTTGAGACCTTTGGATCGGTCAGATTCACCAAATCAATCTCGCGTAACGTCCCCAGGCTTCTTTCCAATTCATCTTTCGCCTGAACAATCCGAGAATCCGGTATCGACCGGGAAGAATAAACCGCCAGATCAATATCCGAGGTCTGATCGGCTGTTTCTCTGGCAAAAGACCCAAAAACGAATAATAAATAATCCGTACCAAAGTACGAATCCAATATTTCAACAACCCTCTGACGGAATCTACCCTTTTTGTCCATAATCTATGTATACGGCAGCCCTATTTTCAAGTCAATGCAAATTCCGGCTAAAATAACGGCATAAAAATTTTTACTTTTGGGGCTCATTTTTTTACTTTAAGGAGTTCGTCTTCTCCAATAAGTTCAATTAATGCCTTGATTCACTTCCCCACTAAATTCTCATAAACTGCAACCAATAATGAGACGGCCGCTAAAAATACCGGAGAAATTAGAAAAGCGACGACAACGGCAATTATGATGAAAATGGCTATTTCAAAACCGCCCCAGCATTTCCACCCGCCCTTAGCCATACGTAATAATTCAGATCGTCTTTTTACCTCTTTAGCCAACAACTCGGCTTCCATCATTTTATCTTCTGAATCCATCTTGTCCTCCTTTCAAACAATCTTTTGTTTAAGTCTCCTACCTGTCTTATAACGTAATCGAAAAATTTTTCCTAGATGCCACCAAAAGCGACGGGAAATACTTCGCCAATCATCTTGGCTCAGACGATGCGCGGCAATCCTATCTTCCATCACCTTTGGGTGTGTCCCGAAATACACCGGGAAGCGGTTCAAATCGCCATACGAATAATCGTCGCCGCGTTCATGGTTGTTTAAAGACATAAAACCAATCTGCTCGGCGTTGACACGCCTTTGGGTCATCACCTCGCCTGAATTCACCCAGCCATAATGATAAACGAAACGATTGGTTTTTTTGCACCGCAAAGGCTGTCCGTCCTTACGGGCAAAAGCATAAGCATCCCCTATTGACTCGATAGTACCATTATTACGAATGATCCGGTCTTGCTTCTGATACCATCCGCTGTCAATCCGATACCGAAAATAGCTTCCGTAAAAATGCAACCATTGAAAACGCAGCGCATCAACCGCTTCATCGTGAAGATATCTTTGCATAAAATTCTTAAGATACGGCAAGTCCGTTTCATGAATCACTTCATCGGACTGCAAGTAAAAAGCCCAGTCGCCGCTGCAGGCCTTTAAAGCGAAATTGGTCTGATCGGCCAGGACCTTGCTGCCACCGGAAAAATCCCATTTGCTGTGAATAATTTTAATTTTGGGATTCCTGATCGATTCGATGAGCTTCAGGGTATCATCTTGTGAATCACCGACATTCACGACAAACTCGTCACAGATAGGTAAAATCGAATTGATAGATTCGAGGACCGGATAATTATATTTAATCGCATTGCGGACAATGGTAAAACCGCTGATTTTCATTTAACTCTCTTCCCTTCTCGAACCCTTCTACACCTACGAGGTGTCGTCTGAGAACACCGTTAACGACACCTCGTAGGTGTACCTGTGATGCATAGACCCGCCTTTAAGAATTATAAACCTCTTGATAAACCCGCAGCGTATTTTTCGCCGTCGAAACAAATGAAAAATCCAGCGCCCGGTGAAGTCCATTCTCTTTGAGCGTTTTTCTCAGACCCCTATCCTCAAGGATTTGTTCAATGGCCCCGGCAATTTCCAAAGGGTTGTGGGGATCGACCGATAACGCCGCATCGCCCGCGACCTCGGGGCAGGATGATTTATTCGAGGTCACCACCGGCGTGCCGCAGCTCATGGCTTCCACAATGGGAAAGCCAAAGCCTTCATAAAACGATGGAAAAACGAAAACCTCAGCCATATTATAAAAATAACAGAGTTCCTGACTGGAAAGGTATCCCAAAAAAATAATATCATCCTTAAGTTTGAATCGCTCGATCAAATCGAATACCGGGCCTTCCATCCACCCTTTCATGCCAATAACGACCAGCTTCCCGGTAAAAACTTTTTTATCTTTCAGAACGGTGAAAGCCCGGATCAGACCGTCTAAATTCTTTCTGGGCTCAATAGTGCCGACAAAAAGGATGTAGGGATCCTGGACTCCTTTTGAACGCACCAGTTCCTGCGCCATCTTTCTCTCCGGCACTTCCAGCGGATAAAAAACATCGCGGTCAATACCCTGATAAACCAAACGCAACGTGCTCGGCGAAACATCAAAATGCCGCCGAAGATCGCCCATCGTGCTTTTCGACACGCAAATAATCTTTTCGGCTCTTCGCGTGATCCGCTGAAACTGTTTGTGGGTCTCTTCTATGGTCTGCGGGGTGTGGCCTTGCGGGTAGGTCAGATAAATCAAATCATGGACAGTGACAATGACTTTCACTTCCGTGATGTCAAGTCGGTCAGGACTGGGAGCATGATAAATGTCGATATTATTGAGCGCCCTGTCGGGGCCGCGGTTCAGATAATCGACCTTGACGTGAAAATTAGGGGCAGCAAAACGGGGGATTTTTCTTTTCCGATCGAAGATTCCCTTATGAGCGTAAAGATAATATTCGTTTTCATTGTCAATCTCACTCAAAAATTTTACCAAATTATACGCGTAGCGGCCAATACCCGTATATTGGTCCTTAAGAAAAGAGCGGCAGTTGATTGCTATCTTCATACACGGCTCAAACCATCGTCCCACCTACGAGGTGTCGCGTGAGTTATTCTACAACGACACCTCGTAGGTGGATCATGGTCAAATCAGACGCGAATATCCAAATTACTTACCTTTAAGAAACTCCTCAACAACCTCAATCACATACGCCAGATCTTCGATCTCTAAATCCTGGTGAACGCCGATATGAAGCCCGTGGGTACCGAAATACTCGGAGACGGGAAAATCACCGAGTTTATACCCAAGAAATTTATAGCCCGGGCACTGGGTCGGCATGGAATAAAACAGATTCCGCGAATCCACGCCGCGCTCTTCAATATAGTGGACAAATTCATCGCGAGTAAATCGGACATGCTCCTTGAGCGTAATCGGAAAGGCATGGGGCCCGAGTTTTTCATGCGCCTCTTCTCTGATCGAAAAAAAGTAATCTTCAAATTTTTTAAACTCTTTAATCAGGAAACTCATATTACGTCTACGCTTGGATAGAATTTTATTAAATATCTTTATGTTCCCCAAGCCAACGGCCGCTTCAATCTCATTCATCTTCGCCGAAAAACCAATGCGTTTAAAAACAAATTTCTCCACCATCCCGTGATTGCGCAAAGAACGCAAGGCCGCGGCCATTTGCGGATTATTCGTCGTGATGATACCGCCTTCAATCGTGGTGACGATATGCGCGGCATAGAGGCTGAAGGCCGCCATGTCACCGATGGTACCGATCTTTTTCCCTTTATATTCCGCGCCATGGGCCTCGGCCGCGTCTTCAATCACGAAGAGTTTGTGCCTTCTGGCGATGGCCGATATCTTATCCATTTCAGCGGGTTTGCCCATCAAATGCACCGGCATGATACCGCGGGTCTTCTTGGTGATGGCGGCCTCGATTTTTTCGGGATTGATATTTAATGTCTCGCGCTCGACATCCACAAAAACTGGAGTAAAGCCGGCTTGAAAAACCGCGTTTCCGGTGGCGACAAATGATAACGCCGGAACAATAATTTCATCACCCCGCTTGGCACCGTAATCGTAAAGAACCGCCAACGACAAAGCGTCCGCGTCCGTGCCGCTGCTTAAGGCAATGGCCTCTTTGGTCCCGAACAACTTCGCGAACTGCCGCTCGAATTCCTCGACATATTTTCCCTTGGTCACCCATTGGGAATCAAGGATTTTATCAATCAACTGCCGCGCCTCATCAGTAATCGAAACCGTCCCAAAGGTGACTTTAAATTTATTTTTAACGCTCATTTTTTATCCTCAAGTTTAATTTGAACCATTATATGTTAATATTTCCCCTCTTAGTGTCCGTTAAACTTGCTTATTTTGCTTGTGTTAATAATATTAAAAATATGATCGGTGCTAAAAAATCTTCGTAGCTTAGAAATCCCTTTAACAGCAACAAAACCCCATAAGCTAAATGTATTGGAAAAATGAAATAAAGAATTCTAATATTCTTTAAAAAAATAAAAATTAGCAAACCCAACAAATACAAAAAACCTGGAAACATAAAACTTCCCAATATTCGTTTATACTGTAGTTTAATTTGGTCGTATTGATTTTTGGGACGGAAAGCCTTAGGAAAATTCCCAGTATAAGGACCTCTGCAGTTTTGCCATGATTTGCATAAAGCTACATAATCTTCTCTAGGTTGCCCCGTATTAATTTCAAACGGCCCACCAATCCTTCGTCCGATTATATAAGTATTAAACTGGCAAATTGCGAAGTACAAAATCATCATGAGGACAATTAGTAGCTTCAAATTATATTTTTGCATTTTTCGCCACTCCTAGTAACATGGATTTTGCTTGGTTGTATCTCTCCGGGGTCCCGATATCCGTGAAACTTTTATTAACAACAAATCCGTAGAATCTTTTCTCAACTAAATTCGGGAACACATCGTATTCCAATGAAAACTTTTTTTGCTTCGGCATCAGTTGAAAGATATCCTGCTCAAAACAATACACACCCGCGTTAAGCAGAGCAGAAGCGTCACTGTTAATTTTCTCCTTAAAGGCGACGACCTTCTGTTTATTATCAATCACGACGGTACCAAAGTCTTGTCCATCGTTTGCCTGGGACAATACCAAAGAAGCCAAAGCTTTATTCGAAAGATGAAAATCTAAAAATTTTTTAAAATCTATTGGGCAAAAAGAATCACCGTTTAAAACAAAGAATCGCTGAGATTTAACCAACGGCGCGGCCAGCTTAAGCGCTCCACCGGTTCCCAAGGGTTCGTTTTCTTTAGAGAATTCAATCGTCAGAGAACCCTTCTTCTGTCGATAATACTCCTCGATTGTCTGCGACTGATAACCGGTACAGAGGATAACCCGTCTCAAACCCTGCCGTTCAATATGTTCAAGAAGAATATCCAAAAACGGCCGTTCGCCCACACGGGCCATGACCTTCTGGGATTCGCCAATGGCACTTCTCAGGCGTGTTCCTAATCCGCCGCAAAGGATTAAAACGTCGATGTCACTAAAAGCAGATAACGATTTGATAATTCTTACCCTTCTGACCGTCCCAACACCTACGAGGTGTCGCCTGAGTTATTCTTAAACGACACCTCGTAGGTGTGATCCGGTTTACCCAACCCGGCCGCTGTTGGGTTGATAAAAAATAATCTGCGAACCTAAATTCTCAAACTTAAACGGGATCTCTAAATACTTCTTTAACTTCTCGCGGACTTTCTTTTGCTTGTGCGGCTCGACAAAAACGAGCACAAAGCCACCGCCGCCGGCCCCCAAAAGTTTTCCGCCCAAAGCGCCGGCCCGCATCGCTGTTTGGTAAAGCTCATCGATATACGGGGTTGAAACTTTTTCTGACAGGCCGCGTTTCAACTTCCAACTTTCATTCAATAATTTCCCAAAATCATTAATATTGCTTTTATCGCTGTTGAGGATCTCAATGGCCTTAAAGGTCATCTGGTACATTGCTTTTAATTCTTTTTTCTTCTTTGGGATATTGTTGATCTGCTGGGCCGCTATCTCGGACGCTGTCCGAGAAAATCCGGTGAAAAACATCAACAGATGATCCTGCAAAACCCGCGTTTTTTCTTCAGAGATAGTGACCCGCCGAACGTTTAAATGGTCATGGCCGCCAAATTCGATAAAATTGAATCCGCCATAGGCCGCCAACACCTGGTCCTGGCAGCCGACATTGTCTTTGCATTTTTCCTGTTCAATGCAAATGGCCTCTTTGGCCAGACGTTCCTTCGTGGGCATAATGCCTTTGAGCGCATAGAGGGCGTTTAAAAGTCCGACGGTAAATGAAGAGCTCGAACCCAAACCTGTGCGCGCCGGCAAATCTCCGTCATGATGAATTTCGATTCCCTCGTGAATTTCCAGGAATCGTAAGACCTCCCGCACCGCCGGGTGATCGATCTCTTCGATGGAAGACTTAATGTGCTCTGTTTTGGAATAAATGATACGGGACTTATGTTCGAAAAATGGCGGTAGATAACGGCAGGTAATGTAACAATATTTGTCGATGGAGGTAGCGAGAACGGCACCTTTGTTCTGGCTATACCATCCCGGATAATCGGTCCCGCCGCCAAAAAATGAAACCCGAAAGGGTGTTCGGCTAATGATCATGACGTTAAATCAAAGACGGCTTTAAACCGTCGGCTGCTTTTTCGAGAATTTTTCGTCTTAATTTAATTTTCGTGGAGCGCAAGGTCTCATCAACCGCGGTCTGGCCAAATTTCTGTTTCAATAATTCCAGGAAATTTGGGTTGGTATGGTAGGTCATCCAGGCCTTGTCTCTGAATTCCAAAACCTGGGCGGCGGTCAAATATTTTGTCGGCAAAGGCTGGGTATGATAGGAGTGCTGCGAATAACCGGCATAGGTTTCGGGAAGTTTCCAGCCTTCTTTCCTAGCGATGCCGTGCAAAGGACTTCCCGGATAGGCCATGGCCGAATAAAAATTCGCCATTTCCGTATTCAGCTCTAAGGCCAGATCCAGCGTGTTCTGCATGGAATTAAAATCATCCTCGGGAAGTCCGAAGATATAATTGGCGGCCACATTGATCCCTGAGGATCTGATTTTTTTAACGATGTCCCTGATGTCCACATCTTCAAACCTGCCTTTGGTGACGTCTTTTCTGACCCGGGTATTGCCGCTTTCGATCCCCAGCGCGACAAAATTAACCCCGGCGCGCTTTAAGGTTTCCAGATACTGCTCTTTGACCGTGTCAATCCGGGAATAACACCAGATATTAAATTTGTACCCGCGCTCAATGATCAATTGGCAGAGTTTCATAAAATGATTCGGGTTCAAAACAAAAAGTTCATCGGCGATTTTAATATTCTGGATTCCCAATTCGGCGAGTTTGTCAAATTCTTTGATAATAAACTCCGGCTCCCAATAACGAAAGACCGCGCTGCCGTCGGCATATTCATTCTCCTGACGGTTAATGATATTGATCATGCAAAACGAACATTTCATCGGACAGCCTAAACTGGTATACAAAGCGGCAAACGGCAACTTATGAATCCGGTTGGGAAGAGAATGCCAGAGAGCGGTCCGGTATTTTCCCATGGGCAAATTATCCCACGCAATGCCCGGCAACTCTTGCGACAAATCTTTTTTCTCCACAATGGGCGACGGAAGATTAAGAACAACATTCCCTTCTTGATCCCTATACCCTAAACCCTTGACCTGATCCAGATGATCGCGTAAATTCGTCCGCAAAAGGCTGGAAATCGTATAAACCCCTTCGTTCTGGCAGACCATGTCCACGAAGGAATGTCTCTGCAGAACCTCGCGCGGCAGAGCGCTGACATGCCCCCCTACAAACAGGATCTTGATGTCCGGGCAATAATTCTTCAGATTTTCCGCTAACAAAACAGCCCCTGCCATATTCTGAGAACTGGCCGAGGGCTGCTGGCCATAAACCACAAAACAGGCCACGCGGGGATTGAAACTCTTGATCGCCTCAACCGCTTGCACTTTGTCAAATTGCATGGCTTCACAATCGAGGATCTCCGCCCCAAAGCCATGTTTCAGGCAATGCAAGGCGAGCATACCCGCCCAGATAGGAGGCTCAATGGCAGAATATTCTTTGCTTAATTCCTGATAGATTTCTTTGGAAGCGTTAGGATGGATGAAAAGAATGTCGAGTTGCTTCATTAGGTTATGAATTACGGGTGAGTTGTGTGTTGTGGGCCGGATGAAAGGGATGTGGGTGTGGGTATAAACTCATCCTCAAACCTTATCCCCGACTCACATCCCACAACTCATCCCCTATCCTTTATACTAAATATTCGCGTACTGGCTTCGTTTGATCACCTGATAACCTTTAATCAGCTCGGTGATCCCCTGGGACAAGGAAACATCGGGTTTAAAGCTGGTCTTTTCTATTTTTTGATTGCTAACGATATAATCTCTTTTGTCGGGATCTTCGCCGATGGTCGCTTCCACAAAATAGAAATCGGGAACTTGCTTTTTGATTTCCTGGCAGAGCTCTAATTTACTGAGGTTGGCGTCACTCAAGCCCACATTATAGGGTTCGTTTTTCATCTTGTCAAAATTATTCAAGGAATGTATAAAGGCCTTGGCGATATCACGTACATGGATGTAATTCCTTTTAAAATGCGCTTCAAATAAAATCACGAATCGGTCATAAACCGCGCGGTAGACAAAATCATTCACCAAAAGATCCAGGCGCATGCGCGGACTGACACCCAAGGCGGTGGCCAATCTTAGGGTAACCGCGTTGCCGGCTCCTAAAATTTCCTTTTCCGCGTTGACCTTAAGCTTCCCGTACAAAGAAATCGGGTTAAGCGGTGTCTCTTCCGTGCAATGTTTTCCTTTTTGACCGATGCCGTAGCCGCTGTTGGTGGTTGGATAAATAATCATCTGGCTTTTACTGCGCAGCTGCAGGATCATCTTGACCGCATCCAAGATAATGGACTCGGCACCCTGGGGGTCTTTGGCGCACAAAGGCGCGCCGGTCAAACACGCCAGGGGAAAAATCGCGTCGGCATCTTTCATGAATTTCGTCATCAAGGATTTATCCCGAGTATCTCCGCGGACAATGGTTAAATTTTTGTCATTACAGCAATCCAGCAAAGAAACCTGGTTATACATAAAATTATCCAAAGCCACGACCTTGTGTTGCTCCTTTAACAAAGTAGGAACTAAGACCGAACCAATATACCCGGCGGCCCCGGTTACAAGAATTTTCATTTGACCAACTCCATTGTTTGGGGGCTTCCACATCTTGTCATTGCGAGCGAAGCGAAGCAATCTCTACAAAAGATTGCTTCGTCGCTTTGCTCCTCGCAAT
>Ga0247727_10006880_pt1 | contig 22067 bp, 19 predicted proteins | sample WisWelCaveWW1625_FD_202498 | JGI IMG/M metagenome (GOLD analysis project Ga0247727, IMG submission 202498) | Biofilm microbial communities from Wishing Well Cave, Virginia, United States - WW16-25 | ecosystem: Environmental > Aquatic > Deep subsurface > Groundwater > Cave microbial mat | place...
TTAGTTTGTCAACCTTACCCTGTTTCTCACATTACGAATTCCGTCGCGGCGGAATCATTGCTTCCCAGAAACAGCGGAGTGACAAACTTTAGTTTGTCAGCCTTGCCCGGTTTCTCACATTACGAATTCCGTTGCAGCGGAATCATTGCTTCCCAGAAACAGCGGAGTGACAAACTTTAGTTTGTCAGCCTTGCCCGGTTTCTCACATTACGAATTCCGCCGTAACGGAATCATTGCTTTCAAGCAACATGTCATTCCGCTGTGCGGGATCTTTTTTAGCACAAGCACAGTGCTCAATACAAAAAAGATTCTTCCAGGATGACAGGTTAGTATCGCCTTCGCCCTTCGCTATCCTCCCCACCTCACACACACCGCTCCCCAAACATAGCCGATACCCGCTCCGACCATCATCATCAAATCACCTTCTTTGAGCTTGCCTTGTTTCTCGCCTTCGATGATCGAGATAATGCTGTCCTGCTCGCCGATGTGGCCGTAGTCCGAAAGATAAACCGATTGCTCCTCGCGCAATCCCAATCGCTCCAACATCTCGCGATGCGCCGACGGCTTGACGAGAATCATGTTGAGATAATCGACGTCGCGTCGCGTGAGCGGCTTGCCATCGGACCGCACGCCGCTTTTGCGCAGCGCCTCGTCAATGCACCGCATCCAATTATTCATCGACACTTCATTCAAGCGATTCTTCATCGCTTCCGGCTCGACGAGATCGAAGCAAAATAAATTTTGCGCCACCGCGGCGTCGGTGGGATGTTGTACCGTGCCACTGGCGGGAACGATCACGTGTTTGCTCATCGAACCGTCCGTCATGAGATGGCTGCCCAACACGCGATTGCGCGGCCAATTTTTGCGCAACAACATCGCGCCGGCGCCCGCGCCGATATTGAACATAAACGACGTGCGTTGATTTTTCAAATTGATGAAATGGCCGATGCTGTAGCCGCCGGCAATCAGCACGGTTTTAATCTCAGCGTTCGCCTGCATCATGTCTTTTGCCGTCTTGATCGCCGCGATCGTCGTGCAACAGCGCATGTGAATATCCATCGCCCACGCGTTGGTCGCGCCGATCTCGTGCGCCAGATGAATCCCGGCGGTCCACAGCAAATACTCTTTCCATTCTTCCGTCGTGCAGAGCACCACGTCGATCTCTTCCGGCTTGACGTCGCACTTCGCCAGACAATCTTGCGCCGCCCGGACCGCCATTTGATTGGGATGATCATCCGGCCCGGCGACGTATTTTTTGTTGATGCCCAACTTCTCGCGCACCACCCATTCCGGCATGCCGCTCTGCTCGGCAATTTGCGCTGCGGTCATGAATGCTTTGGGCAAATACATGCCCGCGCTGACGATGCCGACGGTGACGTTATTGATCATGGTCTAACAAAATCTCTTTTTGATATATCAATTTTAGGTACAAAGAGACTGTCATTCCGAAGGAATCTTTTTTCATTAGAAGCACAGTGCTTTTACGAAAAAGGATTCTTCCAGAATGACATGTGAAATGAAGACTATGCGCCAAGCCCTCTGCTCTCTGCGCTTTGCTCTTTGCGCAATTCCGATTTGAGAATTTTGCCTGCGCCGGAAATGGGCAAGCTGTCTTTAAATAGAATCGACTTTGGCACTTTATACGCAGCTAAATTTTCCCGCAAAAAGGCCAATAGCGTCGTTTCATCCACATTGCTGTTCTCTTTTCGCACCACAAACGCGCGACCGACTTCACCCCATTTTTTATCTTTCATGCCGACGACCGCGCACATCGCCACCGCCGGATGTTGGTAGAGTATCGCCTCGATTTCGGAGGGATAAACATTCTCGCCGCCGCTGATGAACATGTCTTTCATGCGATCAACAATGAAGAAATAGCCTTCTTCATCAATGTAGGCCATATCGCCGGTATGCAAATAATTTTCTGCATCGAAAGCCGCTTGGCTCGCTTCCAGATTGCCAAAGTAGCCGGTCATTGCCGATGGACCGCGCAGCACCAATTCGCCAACGGCTTTCGTCGGCAACGGCTGATTGGTGGCGGGATCAACCACGCGCGCATCGACAAAAAAATTGGGTTTGCCAATCGAACCGGCTTTGTGTTCCGCATCTTCACTCGCGAGTGAGAAAACGCCGGGGCCAAATTCCGTCATGCCGAAGCCCTGGCGAAACACCACGCCTTTCTCTTTTTGATAACGTTGTATGAGCGACACCGGCATTGGCGCACCGCCGCTCATGCAAAAGCGCAGCGAGCGCAAATCCGCTTTTTCCCAATTCGGCGCCGTGGTCAACATTTGGAAAACCGTCGGCACGCCGCCGAAAATCGTCACGCGTTCCGCCTCGATTAAATCGAGCGCCTGCGCCGGCTCGAATTTTTTCGTTTGAATCACCATGCCGCCTTGAATGAGTATCGGCAGCGAAAAAGCAAACAGGCCGCCGGCGTGAAAGAGCGGAAAAATATTGAGGAACGTGTCCGTGCCCAACACGTCGCCGAGCATCGAATTGATCATGTTCCACACGATTTGACCGTGGCTCATTTGCGCCGCCTTCGGTTTTCCTGTGGTGCCGCCGGTGAAGAGCAAACAGGCCGTATCGGATTCTCGCAGCGATTCACACGTCACGGCGTTTGTTGCGGCGGACTGCATGGCTTTTTTCAAATCAAATTCGCCGGCACTGGCGAGAGGCAGAAACTGCGGCATTTCAGCGCAATGTTGCAAATGCTCGACAATCGTGTTCATCGGCGCTTCGGCGCTGTAAATAAAAACTTTCGGCGTGGTCTGACGAATCTGTTGCTCAATCTCTCTCGCGTGCAAGCGCCAATTCAACGGAACGAAAATCGCGCCGAGTTTGCCGCAGGCAAAAAACGCGTCGTAAAAATGAGCGCCGTCATGCGCCAACATCGCGACGCGATCACTTTTGCCAACGCCGATTGAGCGCAACCGATTCGCGAGCTGATTGGAGCGCTGATTCAACTCGCGATAAGTGAAGCGCCGCGCCGTCGCAACGCTCACCTCGATGAGCGCAATTTTTTCGGGCGTGTAAACACAACGCCGCGCGAGATAATCTCCGATGTACATGACAGCTTCCCTGTCTAACGTATAAGGAAGACGTCATTCCGTAGGAAGCTTTTTTATTTCCAGCAATTATCCTGGATTGAAAAAGGATTCTTCCAGAATGACAACCCTAATAACGGGGTTCACTGAACTCTTGCTCGGCATCTTCGCCGAAAAACTCAATCACCGCTTGATTGAATCTCCGGCTCTGTTCAAAAAAGAAAAGATGCCTGCCTTCAAACAACGCCAACCTGGCCTGTGGAATTTTTTTTTGCAATGCATGCGCATTTTGCGCCGGCACCAACGGATCATCTTTGCCGGCGCAGATCAAAGCCGGCGCGATGATTTTCTCGGCGAGCTTCGCGCCGTCGTACGCATTGCCGGCAAGGAGCTGGCGATAATAAATCGATTCCGGCTGCGGATATTGCGTGCGCCACTCGGTGATGCGCTCCAACTCCTCCGGATGGCGTTGCCGAAAGTCGTCGGTGAAATTGAGCGCATACGCGTCTTCCAAACGCTCGCGTTGCGTTTTGCCGCGCGGGCGAATGACGCGGCTGAGAATGTCGCCGTCCGGGCCAAGCTGGCATTGCCCGCCGAGCGAGGTGCTGACCAAAATCAATTTGCGCACTCGTTCCGGCCATGTTGCCGCAAAATATTGCGCCACAAATCCTCCCAACGACGCGCCGAGAAGGTGCGCCTGGCGAATATCGAGTTGATCGAGAATTGCTTTTAAATCCGCCGCGAACAACGCAATCTTATAAATCTGATCCGGCTTATCGGAACGCCCGCTGCCGCGCAACTCCGGCATGAGGAGTGTAAACTGCTTCGACAATGCCGCGACATTTTTTGACCACAACCAGTTGCCGGCGCCCAGCCCCGGAATCATCAACAAGGGCTCGCCGTTTCCGTGCCGTTCGACGTGCAAACGAATGTCATCGACAGCAATGTAATTGTTCATCCCAAAACTCATGTCACGATTCCACCATCCACCGAGAGCACCGTGCCGGTGATGAAGCTGGCTTCATCTGAGGCCAGAAATAAATAGGCATTCGCAATATCCTGCGGCGTGCCTATCCGCGCCAACGGCGTTTTCTCTTTGAGCATGGCAATAACCTTTTCCGGAATCGTTTTGATCATGTCGGTTTCGATGAAGCCGGGCGCCACCGCATTGACGCGAATGCCTTTGCGGCCCAACTCGCGCGCCCAGGTTTTGGTCATGCCGATCACGCCGGCTTTGGCCGCGACATAATTCGACTGGCCGAAATTTCCATACAGCCCGACGACCGAAGCGGCATTTAAAATCACGCCGCTGCCTTGCGTTTCCATGACTTTCGCAGCCGCCTGGCCGCAAAGAAAAACGCCCTTCAAATTCACATCAATGACGCGTTGCCATTGCTCCAGTTCCATTTTCACCAAACGCGCATCGGACAAAATTCCGGCGTTGTTGATAAGAATGTCAAGGCGGCCATATTGCGAGACCGTGTGGCGCACCATTTGGTTGACGCTCTCCGCGTCGGCAACATCCAAAGGAGAGAAGCCGGCAACGCCGCCACGCTGGGTAATTTCAGCAACCACTTTTCTCCCCGCGGCTTCATTGAGGTCGGCAACGACAATTCTGGCGCCTTCGCGCGCAAAAGTCAGCGCGGTCGCGCGGCCCAGGCCGTTGGCAGCGCCGGTGATCACCGCAACTTTATTTTTGAGTCGCATACGATTTCTCCATCACCACTTTTCGATTTTCTTGAGATATTCTTCAACTTTGGGTAAATCCCTTTTTGCGCTCTTCCATTCTTCGATGAAACGCCGGTAAGATTCGATTTCGCGCAGATGAAATTCGCGCATGACGATGAGCCGCTCGCAAAACAGCCGCAATTTGTTTTTTCCCTCTTTGTTGGCCGCGGCGTATTTTTTCAGCAAATCGCGCAAATGTTTCTCCGCGATGCGCAAATTTTCTTCCAATAAACGCGATACGTTGCTGCCGGCCTGTAAAAAAACATCATCGGCAATTTGATAATAATGTTTGCGATCGCCTTTAACCCAAACCCGGCGGATCAACGCCAGCTCTTCCAGACGACGGGCGATCTGGTTAACAGGACTCTTGCTGGTCTGCAGGCGCTCGGACATTTCGTCGGCGGTCAGCGGCTCTTCGGAACACAACAACAAACCGACGACGCGTCCCATCAGCTCGCTATGGCCGAACTTGACGTAGCCGGTGCCGAAATCTTCGATCAAAGCGTGACGCGTTTCATCCATGCGGAAATTTCTCCACTTCACAACTCAAGCTAAAAACGTTTTTGGTATCCGGATTTTTCGAATCGTCCGGATTAAAATTTCGCAACTAAAAGCTTTAATAGTTTTGCCCAAAATTGTTTTGCCTTCTAAACAGACCTGAATAGTTACTGATTGTTTTCAATTCTTCTTATTGGCCAAAAACGTAATCACCTCCCGATTAAATTCTTCCGCATTTTCAACGAAGAATTGGTGGCCATAGCCATTGTAGATTTTAAGCTGGCTGTGGGAAATTTTTTTATTGAGATTGCGCGCATTGGCCACCGGCACCAGACGATCGCCGGTGGCAGCCATAATCAGCGTTGGCGCTGTGATTTGCTGAACTTTATCGGAGAGATTGAAAGCCGCACCGGCCATCGCCTGCGCCATGTACGCCGACGGCGGCTGCGGATCGGCGAGTCGCAAATCGATGAGATGCTCGACCGCGCCGCTTTTTTGCATGAATGAATCCGAATAAGCTAACGCGAGTTTACGGCGGGTCAAATCACGTGGTTGACCATCGGCGGCAAACATGAGCGCGAGCACGTCCGGAGCCATCGGCACATGATCGGGGCCGCCGGCACTGGTCGCAACTAAAATCAGGCGGTCGACTTTGGCGGGATAACGCAGCGCAAAATCTTGCGCGATAAAACCGCCCATCGATATGCCTAAAATATGCGCTTTCAAAATTTTGAGAGAATCCAGCAAGGCGGCAAGATCATCCGCCATCAGGCTGATCGAATAGGGGCCGGCCGGTTTCTCCGATTTCCCGGCGCCGCGATTGTCATAAACCAGCGTGGTGAAATGTTGGGAAAACGCCGCAACTTGTTTTTCCCAAATCCAGGTTGAAACCCCGAGACCTTCGATTAAAACCAGATGCGGGCCGGCGCCGGTCATTTCATAATACAGCTCGACGCCGTTGGCTTTGACTTTTCCAGTTCGGTGAGCCATGGTTTGTGCTCCTGAATCGACGGCGGTGAAGGCAAGCAGCGCCAGCGCGAAGAGAAAACGCGTGAACGATTTTTTGACCGGCATGCTGAATGAATTGCAAATGGCAAAGATGGTGAAAACGCGCATCCTGTGGGTGGGCAGCCAATGGCCTGATCGGCTGTACGGTAAAATTCGAAAAAACGGAACTTTTCGAATTTACAGAATTATACGAATTTAAAATATTTTAGTCAAGTAAAATTTTTAAAACTTGTTATTTCGGGGTGGACAAAAATGATCTCAAAACCGGCAAAAGAGGGAAATCCGGAAAGAACTATTGACCGGCCGCTCAAAAATAGTTGGACTTAAAAATCAACTGGCGCAGCGACCGGTCAATAATTGCACATATCGTTTCGGGAAAGAGAGCGAGTTAAAGAGGCGTTCGCGCCCAAACTTTTCTCATCCGTAGCTTTCGCGTTTAATCCGATCCGGCGAGAATCCCAATTCTGTCAAATATCGTAAAACGGACTCGAGAAAACGCGGCGGCGGCTCGACGCCTTTTTCTTTCGCCGCTTTTTTCTCGAAAACTGAAATGCTCGGCCCGCAGGCATTTTGACTTCAATTATTTTGACTTACTCAGCTTTTCCTGCGCCACGATCTGCCGGATGTGTTTTTGGAAATCTTCATCCTCGCCTTCCAGCAATTTTTCCAGCACGGCGCGGAAATCTTCGCGCCGGCACCACGCGCGCATATAATCCTCCCACGACGACCACAGGCGCCGGGTTTGCTTGTTCATGTTCTCTTCGTAAACCAGAATATACGCGCGCTCAAAGAGCGACACCAGAATGCCGAAAAGAATCAGCTTCCGCTCTTTTTGTTCATCGGTCAGGTTTTGCGGCTGGCCTTGCTGGCGCAGCAGTTGCAGATCGGCGTTCTCTAAAACCAGTTTGAGAAAATTCGTATATTCATCGGACAAACGCTGATACAACTCGCCTTCCTCATTTTGCCGCTCTTTCCTTTGCTCGTAGAGAAAAATGCCGATGGCCAAGGGCAGACCGATAATGGTCACCACGTAACTGAGCCATTCAAACCATTCCAGCCAAGTCATATTAATTCATACCTCATTATTACCCAACGCGGACTCCCGCAACCAAACAAAAAAAGAATGAATTGCTCACGGAAGTGGAATAGCTCACGGAATTGAAATCTGAAATGTTTTATTTCCGTGAGCTGTTCCATTTCCGTGAGCTAAAAATTTTAGAATTTTTTTAATTTTTGTGAACCGATGATTAATGACAGCTTGCCGGGCCATTGTTTTCATCTAAATTTTACACATTTATAATTTTACGACCAAGCAAAATTTTTTTGAGAGTTTTTCACGATTTTGGGTGTCTATCTTATTAGAATGCCAATTCGAAAGTCCATCTTCAACTTAACCAAAGTAGAGGCCATCATGAAGAAAACCAGATTTTATCCCCTCAGTTTGGCAACTGTGCTCGTATTCAGCATGGGACTGCCAAGCGCCGACCTTCGTGCCCAATCCATTTCTCTGCGTGGGAAATCGGGCAATTGGGTATCCGGTGAATTTTTCAGGCCGAGCTACCAATCGCCTGGAACGCTTAAGCTCTCCGGTTGGATCTTGATGCTCGGCGTGAAAGCGAACATTTCCGAGCGCGTCGCCCTGTTGGCGGAGTTGCCTTATGCAAACGGAAAATTCGATGTCCCCAGCAATTTCCTTCCCAACGATCGTTCGCAAGCGGCCATTATAAACCCTTATATCGGGCTGGAATTTCTTTCTCGCCGGCAGAAGACCTCGGTCGAGCTTGGCGTGCGCCTGCCGGTTGCCGATGAAGGCAAGGGCCTTGCAGCGCAAGCAGGAATTTTATCGGACTTCGATCGGTTCGATGCCTTTGTTCCGAATATTCTCACGATAAACGGTTTAGTGAATGTCAATTCCGTTAGCCCCGGTGGTTTTGCGTTCAGGTTGCGTAGCGGGCCGAACTTCTGGATTGTCACGGATTCAAACAACGGGTCAGGAGACGATGTCGAATTGCTGCTCAAATATGCCGGGGAACTTGGCTATGACACTCAGCAGCTCAGCCTCTCGGCAGGCATATCCGGTTTGCTGATCGCCACCGAAAGCGATCTTGATCTCGGAGAAAGAACCTTGCACCAGTTTATTGCCGCCGCCACCGTCGGGCTGGGAAACGTTCGCCCCGGCATTCAGTTCCGTCTCCCGCTTGACGAAGATACCGGCATCGACTACGTGTTGGGCGCCAATGTGGCGATTCGGCTGGGCAAGTGAAGCAATCTCGGCTTGCGCTTATTTCCGCATACCCCAAAAATCCTCTTGTCTCTCTCCTGGCAATTCTATACATTGGTTTCGTATCTCGAAATTTATTGCTGACCGGTCACGCGGAGTGGCCGGTCAGTTTATTGCATTAAACTGAAAACTCATCAAAATAAAAAGAGGTGACCAAATGCCGCGCATGGTTCATTGCGTCAAATTCAATCGCGAAATGGAAGGTCTCGCGGAGCCGCCGCAGCCGGGAGAGCTTGGCCAGCGCATTTATGAAAACGTTTCCAAAGAAGCTTTCAAAATTTGGATTCAGCGCCAGATCATGCTCATCAATGAATACCGACTGAATCTCGCCGATCCGAACGCGAGCAAATTTCTGGATCAGGCGATGGAAGAGTTTTTCTTCGGCGAAGGCTCGGCGCTGCCGCCGGATTACGTTCCGCAGGCGCAACAAAAGAAATAACGGAGTGCGAAACTTTAGTTTCGCGCCCCGCTTCCACTTAAAAATTTTAAAGGAAGAGCGGGGCACTCCGTCTTTCGGAATGTCACACCCTCAGACTTTCATGCGCCGAAAACAAATCGTGCTGCTGGTGCCGACGACGACCTACCGCCTCGACGATTTTTTGCAAGCCGCCGCGCGATTAGAAATCGACGTCATCCTCGCCTCCAATCGCTGTCACGTGCTGGCCGCCGAATGGCCGGAGCATTTCGGGCTGTCGCTGCCGTTTTCTTCATTGCCGGACGCGGTGGATAAAGCTTGCGCGGCTTTGCGCGATAAAACGATCGATGCGATTGTCGCCGCGGACGATTACACCACGATTCTCGCCGCGCTGTTGAGTGAAAAACTCAAGCTGCACAGCAATCGCCATGAATCCGTCGAAAAAACGCGCAACAAGCTGTCGATGCGTCACGCGCTTGCCGAAGGCGGCCTGCGTTCGCCCAAATTTTTTGCGGCAAAAATTGACTCGCCTCCCGAAGCCTGCTTACCGAAAGTCGAATTTCCGGTTGTCCTCAAACCGTTGCTGCTCTCCGGCAGCCGCGGCGTGATTCGCGCGAATGACGCGGTCGAGTTTGTTGCGGCGTTTCATCGGATTGCAACGCTGCTGCGCGACCGCGAGTTTTTCCAAATACGCAGCGCCGCGGCGAAACGCCTTCTCGTTGAAAGTTACATTCCTGGCGGCGAAGTCGCCGTCGAAGGGTTGCTGACCAATGGCAAACTGCGCGTGCTGGCGATCTTCGACAAGCCCGATCCGCTCGAAGGCCCTTTTTTTGAAGAAACGATTTATGTGACGCCGTCGCGATGGCCGCAAGAAACGCAACAACAAATTCACGGCGCCGTTTCCGATGCCTGCAAAATTCTCGGCCTGCAACATGGTCCGATTCACGCCGAGGCGCGTTTAAACGCGCATGGCGTTTTTATTCTCGAAGTCGCGGCGCGAACCATCGGCGGCCTGTGCTCGCGCACGCTGAAATTCGGCGCCGGGCTTTCTCTCGAAGAATTAGTGCTGCGCCACGCCGTCGGCGAGAATGTCGATGCGATCACACGGCTCACGGGCGCTGCCGGCGTGATGATGCTGCCGATTCCGCGTTCGGGGCGTTTGCGCAGTGTTGAAGGCATCGAAGCCGCACGCACCGTGCCGTTCATTCAGGATTTGAAAATCACCATTCCCCCTGACAATTTGGTCGTGGCGCTGCCCGAAGGCGCGAGTTATTTGGGCTTCATGTTCGCCCGCGCGGAAACGCCGGAGCAGGTTGAGTCGGCTTTACGAGAAGCGCACCGGAAATTGCACTTCGATATTCAACCGGCATTGGCGGTGAAAGCGTGATTTTGCCCCGTTGGGCGTTGGGATTCTTGGTTTGGGTTTCGTGTCATAGGGCGTTGCCCCATGCTGTTATATTATGCCCCTTTGGGGCAAACAAGGTTCGTTAGCATGAATATCAAGAACAACATCTACCCGCCACGGCATAAGTGTCAAGCCAAAAACATCGCTTTGAATCCCGTTAGGGATGAAATGTTTATAGCCCGAAATCGAGTTCGCTCTTTTAACGCCGTCGGCGTGACATGTGGATGATGAACGTAAATTTTTTTCATGCCCTGCCGTTGCTATGTTCACATGTCACTCCTTCGGAGTTCTGACTGCGTGATTGGCGAATTTTCTATAAACATATCACGCCTCCGGCGTTTGGGAATTTTTCAAAATCGCCCAATCCGAAGACAAGCGCCGGGCGTAATTTTTAAAAGCGTTCTTCAATAACATAAGGCGGCCTTAGCCGCAAATAAACTCAACCACAAAGGACACAAAGAAAGAACACAAAATTTAACTGTTTTTTCTTTGTGTTCTTTGTGCCCTTTGTGGTGAAAAAAATCCCTGGCCTGCGGCAGGACAGGCTTCGCGGTTGTGATAGTTTTTCCAGAGTAAAGATGCTATTTTCGTGGTAATACTATATGCGTTCGTAAGGGTATTTTATGATCGGCAAAACCATTTCGCGTTACAAAGTTTTAGGCAAACTCGGGCAGGGCGGCATGGGTGAAGTCTACCTCGCCGAGGACACGGAGTTGGGCCGCAAAGCTGCGCTCAAGTTTTTGCCGTTGCTGCTCACTGCCGATCCGGCTTTGCAAGCCCGCTTCAAACGCGAAGCACGGGCGACTGCGGCGTTGAATCATCCCAACATCAACACCATTTACGAAGTGGGAGAAGATCAGGATCGTACGTACATCGCGATGGAATATGTCGACGGGGAATCGCTCAAAGAATTGGTCGCCCGCGAAGAACTGCAAATTCCAGCGATACTCGATTTGGCCATCCAGGTTTGCGAAGGACTCAGCGAAGCGCATCGTGTCGGTATCGTGCATCGCGACCTCAAGTCGGCCAACATTCTGCTGGATAAAAGAAACCGCGTGAAAATCGCCGACTTTGGTTTGGCCAAGCTCGTCGGCGCGACGCAATTGACCGGCGAAGGCACAGTGATGGGAACGCCGACTTATATGTCACCGGAACAGGTGCGAGGCGAACCGCTCGATACGCGCTCGGATATTTTTTCGTTGGGCATCGTGCTCTATGAGCTGATTACGCGGCGGCTGCCTTTTCCGGGCGACAATCAAATGGCCGTCTTTGCGGCGATCAAAGATGACGAGGCCGAGCCGTTGCTGCGCTACAAACGCGGCGTTTCGCCGGGCTTGCAAAGGATTATCGACAAAGCCTTGGACAAAGAATTGGAAACCCGCTACCAACATGTCGAAGAACTGCTCGCTGATTTGAAGCGCGAAAAGAAAGCCTTGCCGCCGAAAACCAGTAATATATGGCGGCCTCTTTTGGTTGCTGCTGGGGTAGTCTTCGCATTGGCTTTAATCATTTATGTTCTTTTTCTGCCACCAGGACCACTTCCTCCACCGCAAGACATGGTACTCATCCCCGCCGGTACTTTTTTGATGGGCAGCAACGATGGTAATGATGATGAAAAGCCTGAGCACCAAGTTTATGTCGATGCTTTTTATATGGACACGACCGAAGTCACGGTGGCGCAATATCAGCGCTTCGTCAATGACACGGAATATCGAAAACCCGAGAGCTGGGGCGAGCAATTGCAAAATCCCAATCACCCAGTGGTTAATGTGAGTTCTGAGGACGCGAGAGCTTACGCGCGATGGGCGGGCAAACGTTTGCCAACAGAAGCAGAGTGGGAGTATGCCGCTCGCGGAGGCAATACCGGCGTAGAAGGAAAACCAAAATATAAATATCCTTAGGGCAATCAGGCAAGTCACGACCAAGCAAATTATTCTGGAACGGGAGGGAACGATCAATGGAAACTGACTTCTCCAGTCGCAAGTTTTCCACCGAATGGCTACGGTCTTTATGACATGGCTGGCAATGTGTGGGAATGGTGTGCGGATTTTTATAATGATGATTATTATAAAAAGAGTCCGTCGCGTAATCCCAAGGGGCCGATCATCTTTACATCGCGAGTGTTGCGTGGCGGGTCATGGAACACTGATTCGTACAATATACGATGCGCCAATCGCGCGAGGCGTGATCCGAGGGATCTGGTCGGTTATCTTGGTTTCCGCTGCGCCCGAGACGTTCGTTAAGCTTTGTGTTCTTTTAACGCTTTTTATGCCCCGCGAAAAATGCGGAATGCCTTGAGAATGGTCATTCGAAATAAAACTTGCAAATTAAGCCACCACTGATCCCGTTGAAATTATAAAAAATATTCAAATTGACAATTCTTTAGACATTTGCATTTCTACCTCTTTGCTTCAGGCCGCGGCGCGCTCGGGCAAAGGCGGAACCTGGGGTGACAGAGATAAACCAACACTTAAGAAATCGCTGACGGGTGGGGTTGTGATCACATTTAATGTTGCCCGCCACAACTCCTCGGGCAAATTGCGCAGATTCGCTAACGGCACGTTCAGGGGTTTATCACGATGAGAAGCCATGAGGTGTGCGAAACTGATGAACGTCAAACCGATGGCTCGCGGCGCTGTACCCGTGGTTTTGCCGGTATCTAAACGCAGCAAGACATTGTCCGCCAATTCTACCCCGGTGACATGCTCGCTCCGCCCGAAAGAAACGTAGAGCACATCCGCTTCTTTGTCATAATTAGTTTTTATTTCACTCATATTAGTTGTCCTTGAAAGATTGAAAATAAGCCGTGGTCACAAATTAATGACCAAAGATGTTAAATGCAAGTTGATTTGCGAAAATAGATTAAGTAATGACGTGAATTGCTCTGACAAACCAGTGCCGTAAAAATTTCCGCTTGACGAAAGCAACGAAAATAATTATCTTCTTTCCACGCGATTTTCGCGATGATCTTCCACACCAACCGATTCAAAATTTTTAACCCGCTAAACGTAGGGAAGCGAACATGCTGCTACCAAACATCGAGCAACAGCGTCTGTCGGAAGCGCAAACGCGCCAATTGGATTGGAAAAACTGGGGGCCTTACGTCAGTGAGCGCGCCTGGGGAACGGTGCGCGAGGATTACAGCCCGCACGGCACCGCGTGGGATTATTTTCCGCACGATCACAGCCGCAGCCGCGCTTACCGCTGGAGCGAAGACGGCATCGCCGGCGTGTGCAATCGCCATCAAAATATTTGTCTCGCCGTGGCCTTGTGGAACGAGCGCGATCCGATTTTGAAAGAGCGGCTCTTCGGCCTGACCGGACCGGAGGGCAATCACGGCGAGGATGTGAAAGAGTATTATTTTTATCTCGATAGCACGCCGACGCATTCGTACATGAAGATGCTGTACAAATATCCGCAGGCCGAATATCCTTATCGTTTGCTCGCTGAAGAAGGGCGGCGCCGCGGCCGCGAGCTGCCGGAGTTCGAGCTGTTCGAAGCGCTGCGCGAAGGCTTTCTGCAAAATCGTTATTTCGACGTTTGGGTGGAATATGCCAAAGCCACGCCGGAGGATCTGTTGTGCCGCATCTCCGTGATCAACCGCGGGCCGGAAGTCGCGTCCATTCATATTCTGCCGCATTTGTGGTATCGCAACACCTGGTCGTGGGGTTACAATCCGACGCGGCCGGAATTGCGCGCGATCGACGCGAGCACGGTTTATACCGAGCATCGCCATCTCGGCGAGCGCTGGTGGTATGTGCAGCACGCCGCCGAGCATGCGCCGAATCTTTTGTTTACGGAAAATGACACCAACGTGGAGCGCTTGTATGGCTGGCGCAATGCCAGCCCGTATGTGAAAGACAGCATCAACGACGCGGTGGTGCAGGGACAATTGCAGCGCGTCAATCCGCAGCGCCGCGGAACCAAAGCCGCCGCGCATTTCAAAAAAACACTCGGCCCCAATGAAACGCAGGTGATTTGCGTGCGTTTCACGAACACGCGGCTGGATGAACCCTTTGGCGATTTCGAAAAAATTTTCACGCAACGCCGCCAGGAAGCGGATGAATTTTATGCGGCGATGCAAAATCCGAAACTCAGCGCCGATGAGCAACTGGTGCAGCGCCAGGCTTTCGCCGGTTTGCTGTGGACGAAACAGTTTTATCATTACGGCGTGGAGCTTTGGCTGCAAGGTGATCCCGCCGGCACGCCCATTCAAGAGTCGCGCCAGCATGGCCGCAATTCCGACTGGCCGCATCTTTACACGCTCGAAGTGCTCTCCATGCCGGACAAGTGGGAATATCCGTGGTTCGCCGCGTGGGATTTGGCGTTTCATTGCATTCCGCTGGCGATGATCGATCCGGAATTGGCCAAGCGCCAACTGATCATTTTGCTGCGTGAGTGGTACATGCATCCGAACGGCCAGATTCCCGCGTACGAGTGGGCCTTCGGCGACGTGAATCCGCCGGTGCATGCATGGGCGGCCTGGCGGGTTTACAAAATCGCCCGCAATCTCACCGGCCAATTGGATACGGTCTTTCTGAAAAAAATTTTTCACAAACTCCTGCTGAATTTCACCTGGTGGGTCAACCGCAAAGATCACGAGGGCAAAAATATTTTTCAGGGCGGCTTTCTCGGGTTGGACAATATCGGCGTGTTCGATCGCAGCGCGCCGCTGCCGACCGGCGGCCATCTCGAGCAGGCCGATGGCACCGCATGGATGGGCATGTATTGTTTGAACATGCTGGCCATTGCCCTGGAGCTGGCGCGGCACGATGCGGCTTACGAGGATGTGGCCACCAAATTTTTCGAGCATTTCATTTATATTGCCAACGCGATTACGCACATGGGCGGCCAGGCAGCGAGCCTGTGGGATCCCGATGATGATTTTTTTTACGACCGCTTGCACCTGCCGAACGGCCAGCATATACCGCTGAAGATTCGCTCGTTCGTCGGTTTGATTCCGCTGTTTGCCGCGGAAACACTGGAGGCGGATTTGCTCGAGAAACTGCCGCACTTTCGCCAGCGCATGGAGTGGTTCATCAAATACCGGCCACAGCTCATCAAGAATATCGCTTCGCTCACACGACTCGGCGAAGGCGGGCGCCGTCTGCTGGCCATTGTCGATCGCCGGAAATTCGAGCGCGTGATGCAGCGCATGCTGGACAGCTCGCAGTTTTTATCCGAATATGGTTTGCGCTCGCTCTCGCGGCAACATGCCTGGGAGCCGTACACGTTCCACGTCGATAGTCAAAATTATACCGTGCGCTACGAGCCCGCGGAATCCGGCAGCGGCGTGTTTGGCGGCAACTCCAATTGGCGCGGTCCGATTTGGTTTCCGTTGAATTATCTCATGATCGAGGCCTTGCAAAATTATCATCGCTACTACGGCGACTCGCTTAAAGTCGAATTGCCGCGCTATTCCGGCAATTGGGTCACGCTCGCGCAAGCCGCGGCCGAGCTTTCGCGCCGGTTGGCGCGCCTCTTTCTGCGCGATGAGAAAACCGGCGGGCGACCCGTGTTGACGGGCAACGATTATTTTCAAACCGATCCGCACTGGCGCGATTGCGTGCCTTTTTATGAATATTTTCACGGCGACAACGGCGCGGGTTTGGGCGCGAGCCACCAAACCGGCTGGACCGCGCTGGTCGCGAAATTAATTCAGCAGGCCGGCGGACAGGAATGAGACGCCGGCTTCAAATAGTTTCTAATAAAAGGATAACGGGCCAACCGGCAAACGCTTCTCACACCAGCGCCACCAACGGTCCCATATGAAACAAAAATCTTTCCACGTGCTCGGGCGTGACGCTGTCGCCGCCGGTGAGGCTGCGGCCGAATTGCAGGACCATGTTGTGGCCGAAAGTGTAGCGCAAATCGCGAATGTCGTCCGAGGTCAGGCCGCCAGAGATGACGGGCAAAGATTTTTTCAGGCCGACCCAGTTTTGATTGAGCCGCCGAATATCTTGCGTGATAAAATGCTCGGCGAGCAAAATGGAATGCAATTGCGCCACCTGCGCATGCGTTTCAATCATGTCGCCGGTGATGGAGCCGATCTCCACCAAATCCGCGCCGGCCAAACGCGCGAGTTTGCCGAGCGTCGTCATCGAGATGCCGTGGCGTTTGTTGCGGGCTTGCGCGGCGTGCGAGGTGCGGTCGGCGTAAATAATCAATTCAGGAAATTCGTTGCGCAACATTTGTAAAATGCCGAAGCCGGCGGTTTGAAAATCAATCACCACGCCTTTGCCACCGGCCTGCACGACAAAACGCGTGCGTTTCAACGCTACGTCGCCCGCGCCGGTGACATTCGGAAAATATAATTTAGACAAATCGGATTTTTTCGCGGCCTCCTGAGTCAACGCCAGCACGCTCTTCACCCGCTCTTCAAAACGGTTGTTGGGCAAATCGGTCAATTGATGGCTGTCGCGCACCATGTCGCAGCCGCCGACGAGCACGGCAAACGCCTTTTGCGTGTAGGTTTTCAAATCCATGCCGACTTCCGGCGCGATCAGCGCGGAAACCAGAGGCCGCTCCGGCTCACCGAAATATTTATGCAACGCTTCGCTGCCGTGCGCCGGGCCTGGAAAGCCTTTCACATACGCGGCGGGAAATTGAATGTCGAGCACGCGCAAATTGGCAATATTGGCGAGGCCGAAAATTCTGCCGGCCACCACGGAGAGCATTTGCGGAATATTGCCCGGCTCAAAATGCTCGGCGGGATAAGCGACTTTCACCGTGTTGCCCTCCATCCAGTACGCGCGCGCCGCCAGCGTCTCGCGATTCGCGCCGGTGCTCGCGTCAATCGCGGCTTTGCTGCACAATTCTTCGGCAACGGCGGCTAAATTTTTTCCTTCGGTGGGTTCGAGATGATAGCTGCACAGCAAATCCGTCGGCTCCGGACGATACGTCGAATCAAGGTAAGTCATGGCCAGCTCCTTTCGCGCGGTGTTGATGAGGCAATCATTTCGTAGCTATTCAGTTTCCAACCCGAGGTGATCGGGGGGTCGTACAGCAAGTAACATGATCATGTCTTTCCGCAAGAATCTTTTTATTCAGCAGGAGAAATATCGCAAAAAATTCGGCCAATGTCAACAGCGCAGAAAAGATTTGTCGAGGAAGAAATGAGATAAAATCGCTTGATTTTGTTTGATCCGAGCGTTAAGTTTAGATATAAGAAAATATTTGGAGATTTTTATGAGTGAGACTATTAAAGCAATTTACAAGAATGGCATTATTGAGCTTGCCGAACCATTAAAGATTGCCGAAGGCGCTGAAGTTTATGTGGTCGTGCCGAAGATCATTAAATCTTCAGCATATCGTACGGTCCTTGAAGAACTCAGAAGAGAAGGTTTTCTTGATTTTGACGCCCAAACCATCGCTCAACCATTTTCCAAGCGCCGGCGCGGACGTATTCAGGGTAAACCGGTGTCGGAGACGATTATTGAAGATCGGGGAGCGCGATGATATATTGCTTCGATTGAAAATTAGTTAAACCATTGCGAAGATTCACAACAATAACAAATAATCTGGCGAGATTAGACATGGAAGCCACCACTACTATCAACGCCTCTTTTACCCACTCTCAATCTAAGAATGCAACCGATGAAATTGTCAATCAAATTATGAAGATTGGACAATTTTCCAATCTTCCGGATGATTGGGATTCATACGGTGGCAAGGCTATATCCTATGAAATTTGTGCAAAAGCTGCTCAATATTTGTATGCAGCCTTTAAAGAACTCTCGACGGAATTAGTTCCAGTTGAAATGCCCTTTATCGCCCCGGCTGGTGATGGCTCAATCGTGTTTGAATGGACGTCGGATAAGGCTGAGCTGATTGTCGTCTTTCGTCCTGACGCTCAACTTGATGTGGAGTATTTAACGGTTGAAAAAACCGGTGACACTGAATCCGAGAAAGAGGGCGTATTTAGCTCTGTAACTTCCTTTGTGCAAGCCGTAAAATGGTTTTCCCTATGCCAGAGCTTGATCGGTAACGCTCTTCATGTTGTCTGAAAGCTGCTTCATACACCTTCCCATAATTTCCCAAGACCACGCATTAATGGAACTCCTCGAAGGCAAACAATGCATCCTCCCCGCTCTGCAGGCGCGGCAGAGAAAATTCCGCCTGCTGCTGGTGAAACAAAACATCCAGCAAAAGCGCATTCAGGATATTCTTGCCGCGGCGGAAACGCAGGCGATTCCAGTCAAATATGTTGACGTCACGGAAATCGATGCGATGACGAAAGGCCGTTCGCATGGCGGGCTGGCGGCGATTTGCACGCCGAAGCCGGCGTTTGAAATCGATAAACTGCTCGAGCTTTGCCAAAAGTTAAATGCGCCGCCTTTGCTGCTGCTCATTGAGGGCACCGAAGATGCGCAAAATCTCGGTTACACGTTGCGCTCCGCCGAAGCGCTCGGGGCGCAAGCCGTGTTGCTGAAAAAGCATGTGTGGAATTTTGACGGTGTGACAGTGTCGCGGGCCTCTTCGGGCGCATTTGAGCGGTTGCCGCTGGTGTTAATTGAAAATGCGGAAAAAGAGCTGGGGCCGTTGCAGAGAGCGGGAATAAAATTTTACGGCTGCATCGCCGGCGCGAAGCGCGCGATTTACGATGTCGATTTAACCGGCGGGATTATGTTGGCCATTGGCGGGGAACGCCGCGGTTTGTCCGGCGCGCTGCGCGAAATGTGTGACGGCTTCGTGCGGATTCCGATGATCACTGGCGCGTCGTCGCTGTCACTCAGCCACGCCGCGACGGTGGTGATGGCGGAGGTGATGCGGCAGCGGCGGGCGCACGCGAAGAGCATGGAGCAAAGCGCATAGCGCATGGCGTATTGCATTTCTCCTATGCGCTTTGCGCTATGCCCTCTGCGCTCAACGGCGATTTCTCTAATGCGATAACAGCAATGTCATAGCCTTCGTCAATGAGAATGTCATAAGCGCGATCACTGACGAGATCATCAATCTGCTCGACATATTCTTCCGGAACATAAATCTTCAGCCACGCATGTTGTCCTTCATCTCCGGGGATTTGAGAGGCCGTTTCCAGATCCGAAGTTACAGTTTTTGCCAGTGCAACCAATTCGTTGAGATATTGCTGCACTCGCCTTTTCGAGACAGTGCGTTTAGGGTTCATTTGTCGAGTGCCTCCTCAACTTTTTGTATGACCTCTTTTGTGTGGTTGACCATCCGACGAACAATTTTCGCTTGTAACGGGTCAAAATGATACTGAGCAAAATTTCGCAATTTATAAGCATTGACTAACCATTTTCCAAAGTTGCGCGGATAGCGACTTCGGTTCATGATTAGCTCGTGGGTGAACTTTGATCGCAATTCATCATGCTCCCACGTTGGCCGGTTAAAGCCTTCGTATGCCAAAGCCGCTCGCGCCGCCCAGAAGAGCGCCGCGTATGAGCAAATCGCGCCAACATTAAAACAATCATTTTTCACCGCATAATCAGCGCCTTGCAGAAATTCCTTGGCTCGCGCTAAAATTTCCTTTGGCGTTAAATGCGCCATAATTTTCCTCCTCGCCTTGTTAGCCACTTAGAATATAGTCGAAAAACCAAAAACTGTCAACGCAAAAATTTTTTAATTCCATCTTGCTTCCTCCCGCGAAAAGCCGTATTGAGGAAACTGCAATCAACCTCAAGTTTTCCAAGAAGTGTCATTTGACCTTATTTCACCATCTGCAAGCGGCCGCGGAAAATTTCGGCGCCGAGCCGCAGGCGATAAAAATACACGCCGCTGGCCACGGGTCGATTGAAACCATCGCGCCCGTTCCAACGCTGCGCATGCGCGCCGGCCTCGAGAGTGCGGTCGGCCAGCGTCGTCACCAGTTCACCACGTAGATTGAAAATTTGCAGGGTGACCGGCGCAGATACATTTAAATTAAACCGAATCGTCGTCGCCGGATTAAAGGGATTGGGATAAACCGATACGCGCGGCAATCCCTCATCATTCCCAACAGCGGTGACGCTATCCGTCGCTGCCGTTTTCGCCGCGCTAAAATTGACTTGCCGATACCACACGTCATCGCCCGTTAAATTGCCGCCACACACCAAAAGCCCGGACGCGTTATAGAGCGATTTGCCCGGCGCGGTGAGATCGCCGAACGTGTCGCCGTTATTGTTGAGCAACACCGTCGCCGATTGCGCCTCCAACGTGCTCTCGCTGCCGAAAGCACAAACTTTATATTCCGCATAATTCGGCGCATTGGTCCGAATGCCCATCACATAAACCCGATCATTCGTATCGTCGATGCCGACCGCCGGACTGCTCCATTCCACGCTTGTATTCACTTTGAATTTGCTCCACGAGCCGGCGGAATTTCTTTTATAAAGCGAGTTTTTAACTGCGCCGGACGCCGCGGCATTGCTGTTGCGTGTCAATACAAACAATCGGCCGTTGTCGGCTTTCGCGACGCTCACCCAATCGTCGGCGCGTTCGTCGCCAAAAAACGCCAACGCGCTGCTCTCATCCGTCCACACGCCGGAAGGATCCCCGTTGCGATGGCGCAAAAATCCGAAACTCGTGCCGCCGCCGGTCGCGGTCATGCCATAAAATACACCGACGAAATTTGCGCCGCCCTCTGGAAACGCCGTGCCATCAGTGACGCCGCCGCTGCCCGTGAGACCGGACTTCAGTGTGATCGTGCTCGACCACGTTGCGCCGCTGTCCGTAGAAAGTTTTGCTTCCAGCGCGCTGCCGTTGATACGAAACAACCACAGCTCGCCGTTGTTCGCGCGCGTCAGACTCACCGGATTGTCGCCGCCGTCGCCGAAATTTGCGACCTCGACGAGCGCCATTTCTTCAGTCCACACGCCGTTGGCATACAACAAACGCTTGAATTGCGTCGCGCTCGAATGCGAGCTGACATAATACAGCCGATTGTTGGCGGTTTCGAGAACGACGTCGATTCGCGCGGTCGGGCGGGTTTCGATTTTGAGATCGCGGCTCCACACGCCGCCCTGAAATTTCCAGAGAAACCAATCCGTGGCATTGACGTCGAAGGCCACCAGCCACCACGCCGACTGAAAATAAAACAGCTTGCTCTGATTGGATTTGGCCAGCGTCGCCGTCGTGTTGGCGTCGGTCAACGCGCCGGCCGGCGGCAGGCTACTCTCGATAAAAAAATGCGACGAATTAACCGCAGTCGCTTCGGCGCTCGTTTGCGCTTGCAGCAGGTAACTCGCCGGCACGCTCGGATTGATGATGCCCGCGCCGCTCGTGAACACCAACATCACGCTCGCATTATTTTCCAGCATGTTCGGAACCGTGACCACCGCGCGTCGCAAAGCCGGGTCGGTCGTCACATTCACAACATTGTTGCCATTCACCGTGACCGCCGCACTCGCCATCGTCGCTGGAATGATCGTGCCGCTCGGCCACGTTATCGTCATCGTGCCAATCCCGCCGCTGAGCGCGCCGCTGGCGCCAAGGGCGAGCTGGAGGTTATACTCGGCCGTTTGCCCGGAAAAATTGGGCGTCACCGTGACGTTGTTGACGATGAGCGAATATGGCGACGAGCTGCCGTTGACACCGCTTCCGTCAATTGACAACAGGTTGTACCAGATGGCACTGCCGGAATTTTTCTCGGCGCACACCAACATCTCCGTCGCGCCATTGACGCGATGTTGCGGCACGGATAAATTATTGAAACCGGCGTCGTCAAAAATATTCACGATGGCG
>Ga0247727_10006881_pt1 | contig 22067 bp, 18 predicted proteins | sample WisWelCaveWW1625_FD_202498 | JGI IMG/M metagenome (GOLD analysis project Ga0247727, IMG submission 202498) | Biofilm microbial communities from Wishing Well Cave, Virginia, United States - WW16-25 | ecosystem: Environmental > Aquatic > Deep subsurface > Groundwater > Cave microbial mat | place...
CATCGGGCGGCACTACTACATGGCCCGTCGCTACACCCAGGCCCAGGAGGAATTGCAGAAGACGCTGGAGCTGGACGCGAACTATCCCTGGACCTACGTGTTCCTGTCACTCAACGCGCATCAGATGCTGCGCTACGAGCAGTCGCTGGCCTACCGCCAGCGCTACGGGAGCCTCATCGGAATGACCCCGGAATTTGTCGAGAGCCTGGGGAAGACACTCAGCGCTTCTGGCTACCCGGCGGCGCTCAAGAAATGGGCGGAGTGGAACGAAGAGCTGACGCGCAACCGCGGCTTTGTCACTTCCGCGGAACTAGCATCGTTGCGCGCCCACGTTGGGGATATGGACCGCGCCTTCCACTGGCTCGAAGCGGCGCTCAAAGTCCACACCCGCGACTTGATTTACCTGAATGTGGAACCAGGACTGGACCAGATGCGGGCCGACCCGCGGTTCACCCTGCTTCTGAAGAAGTACGGCTATCCGGTGCAGGTGAAACCCTAGCTGCCTGGTCTGGCACTCGTACCACAGGCATTCCTGCCTGTGGGGTCCCCTCCCAGCGTCATGTTTCCGTGAGCGAAATTTTCCCCTAAAACTTCTCGCGCGTCGGAATAATCTCCGCGGTCAGCGCGCCGGGGATGTTCAGTTGCCGTTCGACGCGGCCGCGCTTGGCGTCGGCGATATCGATCTTGTGGACGTTCAGCGTGCGGCCCAGGGCGCGGTCAAACTCCACGCGGGCCTTGCGGAGGTCGGCGAGAGAGCGGACTTCGACGCTCTGCGCCGCGGCCAGGTCGCGCTGCGCCTGAATGACGAAAAAGATAGTCGAGGCCCCAAGCTGGTACTTCTTTTGCTCGGCGTCCAGCGTGCGGTCGGCCAGCTCGCGCGCTTTTTGCGCGGCTTCCACGCGCGCGGTGCTCTGTTCCAGGGCAATCTGCGCATTGCGCACTTCGACCACGATGTTGTTCTCCAGCTGGCGGAGTCTCGTTTGCGATTGGCGCTGCTCGAGTTGCGCGCGGGCGTTGTCGGCCTGTGCGGCGCGGTTCCAGAGCGGGATGCTCAGCGTGAGCTGCACGTTGTAAGTGGGGAAGTTGCTGCGGAACGCCGTGGCCAGGGCATCGCTCCACCCCGCCTCGCTGATCCCGGTAATGGGGACCACCGTCCGCGGCACGAAAAGTCCGGCAACGGGAACGCCATTGGCATCCACAATCTGGCTGCCAGCCACGGTGCTGGACGTCCCCAGGGTGTTGGCGTTGCCGGACAAGCCTGTGGTGCCGTACTGGCCGCTCAGGGTGAGCGAAGGCAGCAGGGCATTGCGCGTGGCGCGGACGTCAATGCCGGCGCTCTCCAGGTTGATGCGCGACTGCTTGATGTCCGGACGGTTTTCCCACGCTTCTTTCACCGCGTCGGGTAGCGGGATCACTTCGGCCATCGCCTGTGCGCCGATTTTGTCGGTAGGCACGATCTCCACGGTGAGCAACGTTGGATCCATCGGGTTTTTCGTCAGCGCGTTGCGCATGAACATCTGCTGCTGGAGGAGAAACGTTTGCGCCACAATCAGGTCCTGCCGCGTGCGAGCCACTTCCGCTTCGGCGCGCACCACTTCAATCGGCGCCAGCGTCCCGATTTCCACCTGGCGTTTGTTGTCGCTGTACAGTTTTTCCGCCAGTTGCACGGAACGCTCTTTCACCTTCACGTCCTCGCGAGCAAACACCAGGTCCCAGTACAGGTCTTGCACCTGGCTGACGGTCAGGATGACCTGGTTCGAAAAGGTCAGGTCGGCGACCCGCGCGTTGTTCTTGGCGATGCGCAGGAAGCGGGTGTTGGCCAGCAGGCCAAAGCCGTTCAGCAATTGCTGCGACCAGGAAAGAAAAATGGACGACTGCACGCTGGGGTTCAGAAACGTGCTGGCCGACGTGGTCGAACTTCGCGAGTTGTCGAATGCCACCGTGAATCCCGTGCCCGTGGGGAAGCCCTGCTGGTAGCCGAAGTTGCCGCGCGAAGACTGGTTGGTGAGCGCGGTTTGCGCGGCGGTCCCGGTGCCGGCCAGGAACGGGTTGTTGATGGGGATGGAACGCCGGTCCCACAGCAGGGTGGAAGTGAAAGTGGGATCAAAACGGAGCAACCCGGTGGAGGAGGAGGCCTTGTTGCGCAAGACGTCGGTCTGCGCCAGCCACGGCGTATAGCGCTGCACGCTGATGTCCAGGTTGTTCTCCAGCGCCAGGGCGATGGCGTCTTGCAGGCTCAGGCTCAGCTTCCCGTCCTTGATGAGCTGCTCCACCCGCGGAGAATTGGTCAGCACGGGATCGGCGACCCCGATCGGGCGGTAGGGACCCGCCGGGTTAGGAAAATGCCGGGGACTCCTGGTGTAGTCCCGGCGGTCCGACAGCGGAGAAGAAATCCCGCTGGCAGACTGGGCCGAAGCCGGGAGGGCGGAAAGCAAGAGCACAGGGATCAGGACCAGCGCTACAGCAGCAGGAATTCGGCGCACCATCATCAGAGATTCTCCATTCTTTGGAATTGCTACAGACACTACCCCGCCAAGAAGATTAAACGCACGGGAAGGGGTTTATGTTTCATTTCGTTCGCGGCCAGCCGGGGCGCAGCCTTGCCGGAGATTCTGAGCAGTGGCGGCGCGGGTTTGCGCGAGACAGGCACGGCGGAGTGTAACACAGCGGCGCGGAATTCTTGACAACCCGACAGGCCGCCGATAGTCTACGCAAAGAGGGCAGAAACGAGCGCCAGCGCCCTGGAGAGAAGGGATGCGGCCACAGGACCTGCACAAGCTGCTGGAGTCCGTCGGCGCCATACGCCAGGGGCATTTTGAATTGTCTTCCGGGCGCCACAGCGCCACCTATGTGCAGTGCGCGCTGGTGCTCCAGTATCCGCAACACGCAGAAGCTCTGGGCCGCGCACTGGCCGCGGAGTTTCACGACATCCAGGTGGATGCGGTGGTCTCTCCCGCTATCGGCGGGATTGTGCTGGGCCAGGAAGTCGCACGGGCCATCGGCGTGCGCGCCATCTGGGTGGAGCGCGGAGGCGACGGCCGCCTCGGCCTGCGACGCGGATTCGAGCTCGAAAAAAATGAGCGCGTGCTGGTGATCGAAGACGTCTGGACCACCGGCGGCTCGACCAGCGAAACGGTGCGCGTGGTGGAACAGACCGGCGGGCGCGTGGTGGCCGCCGGCGCGCTGATTGACCGCAGCAACGGAAAACTCAGCCTGCCGGTGCGCACGGAGGCCCTGCTCGAGATGCGGATGGAGAGCTGCACGGCAGCGGAGTGCCCGCAGTGCCACAGCGGGGGAGTGGCCGAGCGCCCCGGTAGCCGGCACGTGCCCGCGGGCCTGCGCGCGCACTGATCGCCGGCCGCCACAGTCGCGCGTCAGAATCCCCAAACGACGTCATGCGCAATATCAAGCTGACGCTGGCCTATGACGGCACGGACTACTCCGGCTGGCAGGCACAGCCGGGCCGGCCCACCATCCAGGGCGCCGTGGGCGACGTCCTTCAAAAACTCACCCAGCACGCCGTCCTGGTGTACGGTGCAGGGCGCACGGATGCCGGCGTTCACGCGCGCGGGCAGGTGGCCAATTTCAAGACCCCGTCGGCCCTGACCGCCGCCGATTTTCAGCGCGCCTGCAACGCGCTGCTGCCGCCGGATATCCGTGTCCTGGAGTCGGAAGAAGTGGGGCCGGAATTCAATGCCCGCCGCCTGGCCGTGGCCAAAACCTACGAGTACAGGATTTTTCGGGCGCGCATCATGCCTCCGTTCGAGTGGCGCTACATGCTGCACTATCCCTATCCGCTCGACGAAGCAGCCATGGCGGCAGCGGCCCCGATGTTTGAAGGCGAGCACGACTTCACCTCTTTTGCGGCCCCCAGCGAAAACGACAACGGCCAGAAAGACCGCAACCCCGTGCGGGAAATTTTTTCGGCCAGGCTGGAGCGCATCGAGGCTACCGGGGAGTTGCGCTTCGTGGTCCGCGGCCGCTCTTTTCTGCGCTATATGGTGCGCAAAATTACGGGCACGCTGATTGACATCGGTAAAGGCAAGCTGGCCCCGGGGGATATCCCGGCGCTGTTTACAGCCCGCGACCGCTCGCGCTCCGGCGCCACAATGCCGCCGCACGGACTGTGCATGGCCAGCGTGGAATACCCGGAGGAATGGAAAATCGGTTAGAATTCGCTCCGGCGCTAATTTGCGCCGGGATTCAAACTGAGAGGAACTCGCATGGCTGAAGAGCCAGCTCCCGCTGCTATCCAGGAAGCTTCCCCGGCGCAGAAAATCAAAGTGCGCAAATTGAAGCAGCGGGCGTGCGATGAAAAAGACGCCAAAGGCAAGGTCTGCTGCGGGCACCTGAAGCGCTGGTACGATTACCCCAAGGAAATCGAAGCCCTGGTGGGCGGTGCGGTGGAGCTCTACCGCTGCGAGAACTGCAAAGTGCTGTACAAGGCCAACCTGAACGAAATGCCGCGCAGCTACACGCAGCGGTATTGAGCCTCGCGCGCTGTCGCAGAGGAATAACGAAACAAAGGAACGGGATGAACCGGGACGAGCTCATCTACGACTGGAACAAAGTGGCCGGGCCGGAAATCCCCGCGGGCCGGCAGGTGATGCTGGACGACGAAACTCTTCGCGACGGCTTGCAGAACCCTTCCGTTCACGACCCCACCATCGAAGAAAAAATCGAAATCCTGCACCTGATGGAGGCGCTGGGGATTGATTCCGTGAACATCGGCCTCCCGGGGGCCGGTCCGCGGGCCTACACGGACACGGAAGCGCTGGCCAGGGAAATTTCGCGGGCGCGGCTGAAGATTCGCCCCAACTGCGCGGCACGCACTGTCGAAAACGACATCCGCCCGGTGGCGGAGATTTCCCAGAAGGCCGGCATCGCCATCGAGGCGGCAACGTTTCTCGGCTCCAGTCCCATTCGCCGGCTTGCCGAGGACTGGACCGTGGACCACCTGGAGCGCACTACGGAGAATGCTGTCCGCTTTGCCGTGGCCCAGGGACTTCAGGTGATGTACGTCACCGAAGACACCATCCGCACCGACCCGGAGACCATCCAGCGACTGTACTCGACGGCCATCCGCTGCGGCGCGCGGGCCATCGTCCTCTGCGACACCGTGGGCCACGCCAGCCCCAGCGGCGCGTTTCAGCTGGTGCGATTCGCGAAGGAAAAAATCGTGGCCGTGGCCGCCGCAGGCACGCCCATCCGCGTGGACTGGCACGGGCACTGCGACCGCGGGCTGGCTATCGCCAATTCCCTCAGCGCCGCCGCCGCCGGGGCAGACCAGATTCATGGCGCCGCCAATTCCCTGGGCGAACGCGTGGGCAACGCGCCCATGGAGCTGCTGCTGGTCAACCTCCGGTTGATGGGGCTGATTGACCGCGACCTTTCGCGGCTCAAGGAATATTGCGAAAAAGTCGCCCGCGCCACGCGCACCACGATTCCGCCAAATTATCCCGTCTTCGGCAAAGACGCCTTTCGCACGGCGACCGGCGTTCACGCCGCGGCCATCATCAAGGCATACAAAAAGCACGATGCCATGCTTGCCAACTCCGTGTACAGCGGGGTGCCGTCGCATCTGTTCGGTCTCGAGCAGGTGATTGAAGTGGGGCCGCTGAGCGGCCGCTCCAACGTGGTCTACTGGCTGGAAAAGCGCGGCATCCCGGCCAGCGATGAATTGGTGGACCGCATTTTTGCCGCCGCCAAACAGGCCTCGCGGATCCTCACCGAAGATGAATTGAGGACGCTGGCGCGCAGCCCGGCCGCGGCGGTCACTCCCCGTTGAGTTCGCAGGGGGCAAAGCGGGCTCCGAGTCTGCGGCACGCCGGCCGAAAGGTGAGAGCTTTCCTCCTGCACGGTGCGCTTCTTTCCTGTATTCTTTCGCCTATGGCCACTGCTCTGGCCCAGATTCCCGCCGCGCGCGAGATTTCGTCGCCGCTGCAGATTGTCGAAGATTCGCGCGCGACCAAAGCGCTGGAGTCCTTCGGGAAGAATTCCACCTGGATTACCGAACAGCTCATCAAAATCACGGAGGTTGCCGCGCCGCCATTTCGCGAAGCGCAGCGCGCTGTGTTGCTGCGCCGCCTGCTGGCCTCCGCCGGCCTTCGCGCGCGCACGGACGACGTGGGAAACGTCATCGCCGAGCGTGCAGGGCGCCAGCACGGAAGCGTGGTAATCATTTCCGCGCACCTGGATACGGTCTTCCCTCCGGGGACAAACGTCCGCACGCGTCGCGATGGCACTCGGATTCTCGCTCCGGGCGTTTCGGACAATGGCGTCGGCCTGGCGGCGCTGGTCGCCGTTGCCCGCGCTCTGGATGAGAGCAAGCTGAAGACCCGGGCCACCATCGTGTTCTCCGCCAACGTAGGCGAAGAGGGCGAAGGCAACCTGCGCGGGATGCGCCGGCTGGTCGAGCAGTACCGCGGGCGCTTGCGCGCGGTGATTGCCATTGACGGGCCGTCGGTGGAGCACGTCACCACCATGGCCCTGGCCTCGCGGAGGTTCGAGGTCACAGTCAGCGGACCCGGCGGCCACAGTTGGACTGACTTCGGTATGCCCAACCCCATTCACGCGCTGTCCCGCGGCGTGACCCGTTTTGTGAAAGTCCGCGTGCCGGAAGATCCCCGCACCACATTCAACATCGGAACTATTGAGGGCGGCACTTCCGTGAATTCCATCCCCTATCGCGCGGCGATTAAAGTGGACCTGCGGTCGGAGTCGGAGGCGGAAATCCAGAAGCTCGAGGATGCGTTGCGCGAGGCCATCCAGGCTGGGATTGAGGAGGAGAATGCAGCGGCACGCGAGCGCGGTGCGGGTGCCCGGAACAACGGCAGGCTCGAAGCGCGCTTCAAAAGTGTGGGCGCGCGGCCCGGCGGCGAGCTGGCCCCGGGGTCCGCGCTGCTGGCTGCCTTGCAGAGCGCCGACCGCTATTTGGGAAACCGCTCGCGCCAGGAGCGCTCTTCGACCGACGCAAACATTCCTTTGTCGCAGGGAATTCCTGCCATTTCCGTCGGCGCCGGCGGGCGCGGCGGCGGCTCCCATTCGCTGGAGGAATGGTACGACTCCGCCGGAAGGGAACTGGGCCTGAAAAGGGTTTTGCTGACACTCCTGGGTGTCGCGGGGATGGAGAAATGAACGAGCCACGCAGGCGAGCGGTGATACTGGTTGCGGGCGCCAGCCTCATGGCGCTGATGAATTCCGCTGCGGTCACGCGCGCGGCCGCGGCTGCGTGCACGGAGGCGTTCTGCTGGTTTGGTCCCGCTGTAACACGCGTCTCCGCATCAGGGGCGGAGCCTGGGCTGAGCGCGCAGGCGCAAACGGGGCCCGCCAGCGCAGACCTGGTCATCCTGAACGCGATCATCTACACGGGCGACGCCGCAAAGCCGCGCGTAGAGGCGTTGGCCGTTGAGGGCGAGCGCATCGTCGCGGCCGGTACGAGCCGGGAAATCCGCGCGCGGGTGGGGCCGAAAACGAAAGTCGTGGACCTGAAGGGCCGCTTCGCGATGCCGGGTTTCAACGACGCGCACATCCACCTGGCCAGCGGCGGGCTGGCCAAGCTGGCGGTCGAGCTGGGAGGGTCGAAGTCGCTGGCTGCCTTCCAGCAGCGCATCCGCGAGAGGGTGAAAGACTACAGACCGGGTGATTGGGTCGTGGGCCGCGGCTGGGATCACACGCTGTGGCCGGAAAAGCGTTTTCCCACCCGGCAGGACCTCGACGCAGTGTCGGTGGACCATCCCATGTTTTTCACCCGCGTGGACGGCCACGTGTCTGTCGCTAATTCCAAGGCCCTGTCCCTCGCGGCAATCACGAATGCCACGCCCAACCCCAGCGGTGGTGAAATCGAACGCGATGCCGCAACAGGCGAAGCGACGGGGATGCTGAAAGAGACCGCGGCCAGCCTGGTGTCGCGGAAAATTCCTCCGCCGGACAAGGAGCAGCGCCGGCGGGGAATTTTACTGGCCCTGGCTGACGCCGCGCGCTTCGGCATCACCTCCATCCAGGACAACTCCGGCTGGGACGATTTCCTCATCTACGAACAGCTCAAGGGTGAAGGTCTGCTCACGGTGCGCATTACGGAGTGGCTGCCGTTCCAGGCGTCGCTGGCGCGTCTCGAGGAGATGCGCAAGCGCGGCGGTACTTCGGACCCGTGGCTGAAGACTGGCGCGCTAAAGGGCGTCACCGACGGCACGCTAGGCTCCCGGACTGCCGCCATGCTGGCGCCCTTTGCCGACGACGCCTCCACCAGCGGCATCCTGCGCATCCCCGAAGCAGACATCCGGCAGATGACAGTCGAGCGCGATAAGGCTGGCTTCCAGATTGCCTTGCACGCCATCGGCGACAAAGCGAACCGCGTCTCCCTGGACGCCTTTGCCGAGGCGCGCGCCGCCAATGGCACGCGAGACTCCCGGCACCGCATCGAGCACGCCCAGGTAATCGCGCCGGAAGATTTTTCGCGTTTTGCGGAGCTCGGGGTTATCGCTTCAATGCAGCCGGTGCACCAGTCCTCAGACATGCGCTGGGCCGTCGACCGCGTGGGCCCGGAACGCGCCCACGGGGCGTACGCGTGGAATACATTCGGCAAGCGCGGCGTGCGCCTGGCCTTTGGAACCGATTTTTCCGTCGAACCGATGAACCCGATGCTGGGACTATATGCATGCGTCACGCGGGAGCTCCCTGGGGGCGGCCCTCCCGGCGGCTGGTTTCCGGACGAGAAGATTCCGCTGGATGTCTGCATCGCCGCCTATACGCAGGGCTCGGCGTACGCGGAGTTCGAGGAGAAGAACAAAGGCAAACTTGCGCCCGGAATGTTCGCGGACCTCGTCGTCCTCAGCGCCGACATTACTCAGGTGGCCGCGGCGCAACTCCCCAAAACCGAAGTGCTGATGACGTTTGTGGGCGGGAAACTGGTATACGAGAAAAAGCCCTGAGGCTCAGCGCTTCACTTCGATCGAAATAATCTCCCCGGCGTAGGACTGGTTGAGCAACGTTGTGTACGTGGCCAGGACGAGCTTGCCCTTCAGGTGCTCGCAGGGTTTGAAATCCGCCGGCGGCGTCCAATCCCCTGAGGAAAGGTATTCCACCTTGTAGAAGTTCTTCGCCCGCAGCTTTAGGTTGTAGCCTCCGATGCTCAGCGTGAGCTCCATCAGCGCAGGGTCCGTGCAGGTGAGTTCCGAGATGCGCCCTTCGATGGAGGCGTTCGAGCCGGTACTGGCGGAGTATCTGGCCTTGGGCGGAGGTGCGCTCCTGCCTTTCTTCACCGGCGCCGCAGGCGGCGGAGCAGCCGCGGCTTCCGCTTCTTCTCGCCGGCGCTGTTCCTCTAGTTTCTTGCGGAATTCCTCGCGCCGCGCTTCGGCCTCGCGCGCTCCTTCCTCATGCTTCTTCCGCCGTGCCAGGAATTCTTCGAAACCCTGCACAGTGCTTAGAAAATTGGTGGCGTTCTGACGGTCGCTTTCAGTCCGTGCGGCTTGCAGGACGCGCTGCCCGATTTGACGGGCTTCTGCCGCGCGTTCCAGACGTAGCAGCACCTGACCCATGTTCAGATGGAAGACGAGGGTGCCAGGCTCCAGCTCCACAGCCTTGCCCGCCAGTGCCAGCGCCTCGTCCATCCTGGCCTTGTCGTTGCGGCGCACCAGGAATGTAGCCAGCATCGAATACGCCCCCGCGAATTCCCTGTTCAACTCGATGGTGCGGCGCAGGTGCTGCTCCGCTTCGTCGAACGCCCCCTCTCGCCCTGAGTCCTGGGAAGTGAGCATAGCCAGCCAGTAGTGGGTGAGGAAGCTGCTGGAATTCAAGCGCGCCGCTTCGGCCAGTTCGCGCGCCGCATCCTGCCTGCGCCCCTGCCGGAAATGCAGGAACCCCAGCGCCTCGTGGACCAGGGGAAGATTCGGATCCAGCCGGAAGGCCTCGTTCAAGGCAGACGCGGCTTCATCCGGCCGGTTGGTATGCATATAGAAATCGCCGCGCAGTGCCGTGGCCTCTGCCGGGGCCAACATCCGGGCCGCAAACGTGCGTTCGTCTATGTCCGCGGGCGCCGGGAGTTTCACATAGTGCAGCGATTCCTGGCGGACGTAGGATTCCATCTTGCGCTGCAGCTTTTTGAAATCACCGAAGGCTTCCCCGGCGGCGGCCACCTGGTCCATTCCGCCGTCAACCAATCGCAGGTACAGGGACAACGGGCCAGACTTGCGGGCCTCGGGGTCCACCTGGAGGTGGTGAGCGAGCGCCCAGGCCTGCGCATAAAAGATGGAAGACTTGTCCCCCTGCTTGTAGTGCGGCGAGGTGTGGTCCACGGCGAAGAACACTTCCCACGGGATGAGGGAAGTGCGCGTGAGCATCTCTGTGTACTGCCAGTTCGGCCGGCCCAGACCGACTTCCTTTCCCATTACCTGCGTGTGGGCAAAAAACTCGGCCAAACCTTCGTCCACCCAAAGGGGAAGGCGCTCGATGTTGAGTTGGGTCAGCGAGTGCAGATACTCGTGGAACACAACGTGGTAGGGGTCCTCCCAGTTGGTGTCCATGCGCAGGGCCACGTAGCTTTTCTCCTCACCGGCGGCGAACATCCCAGCCAGGCGCTTGGGGTCTTTGCCCTCCCAGTAAGCTGGCAGCAGCTTCTTGAGGTCCTTCTCACTTTTGACCGCGAAAATCAAAATAGGCTTGCCGGAATCCAGCCGCGCTTTGGGCAGGATGCTCTTGATCACCGATCGGATGAGCTCGAATTGCTCGGCAATCTTGCGGCCCTGTTTTTCCCCGGCATTGGTGATGACTGTAAAATGCGGGCTCTTCACTTCCGACCAGGTTTCGGGCTTGTCCGCAGCCGCGAGCGGCCGGGGACCTGGCCAAAGGACGGCGAGGCTGGCGAAAACCAGGAGTGTGCGCCGGCTGTCCGACATAGTTACGTTCATACCGAAAACACAGGCGGCGGTCAAGCAGCGCAAACTTTTCAGCCGCCCATTCTGCTGAGATGATTGCACGGCAGCGCAGGATGCACTAAACTCCGCGACGACAATTCCTCGAGAGGGAATCGGAGGGCAAGATGAAACGGTTGGCTTTGCTTCTCGTCGCGCTGTTGGTGGCCGGCACAGCGACAGAGTTGTACTCGCAGCGCCCCTCGCGCCGGCATTTCAAGCGCGGAGGCGCGGCGGCAACTTTGCCCTTCAGCGACGCCGTCCTGGCGGGGAACACGCTGTACCTGGCCGGGCGCCTGGGCGTGGACGCCAGCGGACGCATCCCCGACGACCTCGAGCAGGAGATCCGCAACATCATGGAGAGTATGAAAACTGCGCTGGCCGATGCGGGAATGACACCGGACGACCTGGTCAGCGTGCAGGTCTTCTGCCCGGATTTGACGCTCTACGGGAAGTTCAACGATATCTACCGCACCTACTTCAAGCAGGATTTCCCTGCGCGGGCATTTATCGGATCGGGGCCGCTGCTGCGCGGCGCGCATTTTGAAGTGCAGGGGATTGCCGTCAAGCCGTAGGCGCTGGGTAGGCAGACGGTTTCCGCTTATGGCGACGAAACGCACCAACATCAAGCTCCCCACGCAGGGCTACCAGGCGCCCTATAGCGATGGCGTGCTCGTCGGCGACACGCTGTACATCTCCGGCCGCGTTGGATTCCTGCCGGATACCGGCGGCCCGCCGGAAGAGCTGGAAGAAGAAATCCGGATGGCGCTGGATGGCATCCAGGTAACCCTGGCTGCGGCGGGGATGAAGATGGAAAACCTGGTCTGGGTGCAGGTGTACTGCTCCGACGTGCGCCTGTTTGACCGCTTCAACGAAGTGTACCGCACATACTTCGCAGACAGCGTGCCGGCGCGAGCGTTCGTGGGCGTCGGCAATTTGATTCACGGCGCGCATTTCCAGGTGCAGGGCGTGGCCGTGAAGTCGTAAGCTGGTGCAATTCTGGACGCGAGCGCACTCTTGCCGGAATTCTTTCACCGACAATGAATACCCGGATCAAGGCACTACTGGCCATGGCGCTGGTGTGCGTGTTGTGGGGCACCACGTTCGTCGTGGTCAAGCGCGCCCTGGAGGATTCCTCGGTCTTCGTGTACCAGGCGCTGCGCTTCGGCCTGGCTGCCGTGGTCATGGCCGCGGCCTTTCTGCCGCGCATCCGGAAAATGGACGCTGCCGCGATGCGCGCCGGCCTGGTGATCGGCCTGCTGCTGTTTGGCGGCTACGTTCTTCAGAACAACGGCCTGCGCCTGACCACAGCCACGAAATCGGCGTTCATCACCGGCTCAGCGGTAGTGCTGGTGCCGTTGTTTCAAGCCGCGGCCGGACTCGCGCGGCTGAACCGCTGGGTATGGCTGGGGGCCGCGGCGGCATTTGCGGGGCTGTACTTTTTAACCGTGCCCGCCAGCGAAGCTCTCGAAGGCTTTCGACACTTAAACACGGGCGACCTGCTGACCCTGGCCGCCGCGGCGATGTTTGCACTGCACGTCATCACCATCGGGCGAGCGACGCAATCGCACCCCGTCGTCGCCCTCAGCACCGTGCAGTTTGCCGTGGCTGCGGTGCTTTCGGCTGCGGCCATTCCGGTCTCAGGGACGGCAGGATGGGAAATTCCCCTGCTGCGCGTGACCGGGCCGCTGGTGTTTGCCGTTCTGCTGACCGGAATTGCTGGCACGGCTGTGGCATTCTCGGTGCAGGTTTGGTCCCAGCGTTACCTGACGCCGGCCATGATTGGGATCCTGCTCACGTTGGAACCCGTCTTCGCAGCCGCGACTTCCTTTGTTGTGCTCGGGGAACGCCACGGGGGACGCGCGTGGTTCGGCGCAGGATTGATTCTCTTCGGAATTCTCCTTGCCGAATTGAAAGGTTCCGCGCCGTCGGCGATTGAATCGGATTTTCCGGCTCCATCCCGCGAAGTGAATTGACAGATTGAGAAACGACACTTAGAGTAGCCGCTTCAAGCGTCCTCGTTGGTTGGAGGCTGCGATGTCTCGAGCTTCAACTCGGATCGTCGTGATGTACCTAATGTGTGCAGGGATTTTGCTTTCCCCCTGCCGGGCGCAATCTCCGCCGGCTTCTCCCCATGCAGAAATCTATAAGAGCTTGGCGCGTTTCGAACTCGCTCCCGGTCCTGTGGTGGTGCAGGGTCTAACTCTGAGGCGAGAGCGGGCGGAAATGACTTTCAACGGGACTTTCTATTTTGAGCGGCCCGTAGCCGGCCACGTACGCGGCGCCGTGTTCATTGGCAAAGGGACTTTCCGGGCCGAACCCCCACCCTCGGCTTGGGAGCGTGACAACCTAAAACGGATGCTCAATGCAGATGCAGTTGAATCCGATTTTCAAACCGCAGTCCTGCGTTTCAGTGACAGCAGCTTCGAGGAGTTGAATAGGGGTGCGCGCAATGACGCTCCCGTGCCGGAAGATGCTCTCAAACTGGCGCGCGAGTTTGGCCCGCGCGTGACCAAAGAGTCTGGAGCGAATCTTGCCGCACGCGTGGTGCTTTCCATCCTGAACAAAGAGCAGCCGGGATTCTTCATCGCCCAGTTCGACAAGGGCCGCCGGGATCGGTTTACCCTGCTGGTGGATTACCAGTGCCGCATTCCGGTCGCTCATTTCGGGATCAATGGCGGCGAGAAGGGAATCATCTACGCCTACAACAAGAATATTCTTGGAAACGATGTGTGGCTTGCGTTTTATTCGCAAGCCGATTACGACAGCAGGCGTGTGGAATACTCCGACACTTTCGACCTCATCGAGATTCCCCATATGCAGATGGAGGTAGACCTGCGGGAACCGAAGAAGCGAATGCGCCTGTCAGCCAGATTGACCATCCTTCCGCGGCTGAATGGGGCAGTCGCTGTCCCTCTGGCGATCAACGAAGGTTTGGGCGAGGGCGACAATGAGCGGCAGAAGAAGGCGCTCCGGATCAAGGCGGCAAAATCTGGGAACGGGGGAGTGCTCGAGGTGATCCAGGAGGAGTGGGACGGCGGGGTTCTGGTGTTGCTTCCCTCCCCGGCAAGACAAGGCGAGACACAACTTCTTGAGCTTGAGTTCGAGGGAGATTCGATCTACGACACTCAGGTCATCCCCGATTGCTATTACCCGCTCAGCGACTCCTGGTATCCGCGGCACGGATATCTGAACCGCTCAACCTTCGACATCACCTTCCGCCACCACAAGCGGTACGCTGTGGCGTCCATCGGCGTCCGGGCTCGTGATAAAGCGCCCGCAGACGGTGGAGATAAGAACGACGTGGTGACCCAATGGAAGATCGATTCGCCGGTGGCACTAGTCACCTTCGGGATGGGGCCCTTTGAAAGGCACGCCGAAGAATTGGACCGCAAGGAGGGCAAATTGCCCGTGGAGTTTTACTCCATGCCGGGCGGGATCATGGCCATCAAAGAGGACTTCATCGTCGCAGAACTGAAGAACACCGTGAACTATTTCAATTTTCTTTTCGGCGCCTATCCTTACCCGCGATATGGCGCGATGTTCTATCCTTTCAACGTAGGGCGCGGCTTTCCGACGATGCTGATGATCCCCCCGGCGGATCGCGCCAATAAGTACACCTACTCGTTCGTGGCCCATGAGACCGCCCACCAGTGGTGGGGGAACATTGTGGCATGGCGCAGTTACCGCGATCAGTGGCTCAGCGAAGGATTTGCCGAGTACTCCGGATTGCTTTACACCTCGCGGCGTGAAAACCCCAAGGCTGCCAGGGACTTGCTCGATTCCATGCGCAGGTCTTTGCTGGATCCGCCCGCAACGCTTACGGGGATTGGCTCTGGACGCCTGGTGGACATTGGCCCGCTCATCCTGGGAGCGCGGCTTGCGACTCGGGAGAGCGCGGACGCCTACGTGACGCTGATCTACAACAAGGGAGCCCTGGTTTTGCGCATGCTCCATTTCATGTTCAGCGATCCCAGTACCGGCAAAGACGATGCGTTTTACCAGATGCTGGGGGACTTCGTGAAAAAGCATGAAAATGGCTGGGCGACTTCGGAGTCGTTCCGCGAGGTGGCCAATCAGCACATTGCCGCCACTCCGATCGGCAAGCGGTATCGCATCCAGGACCTCAACTGGTTTTTCCAGCAGTGGGTCTTTCAGTCGCAATTACCCAGTTATCGGGTCGAATATGAGATTGAGGACGGACCGGACGGCACAGCGGTGGTGAAGGGCTTCATCTACCAGGACAACGCTCCGGAAAACTGGGTGACCATCCTTCCCCTGGTAATGAAAATGGGCAAAGACCAGGTGGCTAAGGGCCCCGTGGCGGCACAAGGACCCAAGACACCAATTTCAATCCGTCTCCCCGCCCGCCCGCAGGACGTGCAGCTTGATCCGGATTTGTGGATTCTTTCGGAAAAGACATCCGCGAAAAAACTTCGCTGACGCTTTTTGCTTCCCTAGTTGGTATGAGGGGCTAGTCTTGTGGAGGGAATATTTTCACGTCCACGGCGGAGGGATCGTACACCGTGGCCGCGGGATGATGGGCTTGTTCAAACGCGGCAATTCGCGCTTCGTGCTGGAGTGTGATACCGATATCGTCCAGTCCCTTCAGCAGGATTTCCTTCCGGAAGGGGTCCATCTCAAACGGAAACCTCAGCCCGGTGTCGTCGTAGATGACCTGGGCGGGCAGGTCGGCGGTGAGGCGGTAGCCGTCCACGTTTTCCGCGCGGCGGAAGAGTTCGTCCATGGCCGCATCCGGCAGTGTGGCCGGCAGGATTCCGTTCTTGAAGCAGTTGTTGTAGAAAATGTCGGCAAAGCTGGGAGCAATCACCACGCGGAAGCCGTAGTCCAGCACGCCCCACGGGGCGTGTTCGCGGCTGGAGCCGCAGCCGAAGTTGGCGCGCGTCAGCAGCACCGACGCGCCCCGGTACCGCGGAAAATTCAGAACGAAATGCGGGTTGGGCTTTTCTCCCGGAAGGTAGCGCCAATCGTAGAACAGCACCCTGCCGTACCCCGCGCGCGTCAGCAGCTTGCAGAACTGCTTGGGCACCATCTGATCGGTGTCCACGTTGACGCGGTCGAGCGGCGCCACCAGTCCCGTGTGCGTTGTGAAGGGTTGCATTCTCGGGGTTGTTCCCGCCCTAGTTGAGTTTCCAGTTGCGGATATCCACGAAGTGGCCTGCAATCGCCGCCGCTGCGGCCATCACCGGGCTCACCAGGTGCGTGCGTCCGCCTTTGCCCTGGCGGCCTTCGAAATTGCGGTTCGATGTACTGGCGCAGCGCTGGCCTTCCCCGAGCACGTCGGGGTTCATCCCGATACACATGGAGCAGCCCGCGTCCCGCCATTCGAATCCCGCGTCCAAGAAAGTCTTGTCGAGGCCTTCCTTCTCCGCCTGTGCCTTGACCACCATCGAGCCGGGCACCACCAGCGCGTGCACGTGCGGCGAGATTTTCCGGCCTGCGACTACGCGCGAAGCTGCGCGCAAATCTTCGATCCGAGAATTTGTGCAGGAACCGATGAAAACCTTGTCCAGGTGGATGTCCTGGATCGCCGTTCCGGGTTTCAGGTCCATATACTGGAGCGCCGCCACTGCCGCCTTGCGGTCCACCAGGTCGGCGAACGAATCCGGGTCCGGGACGCGCCCGGTCACGTCGGTGACCATTCCGGGATTGGTGCCCCAGGTGACTTGCGGGGCGACGTCCTCGCCGCGCAACTCCACGCTGCGGTCGTACGCAGCGCCAGAGTCGCTGGCCACCGATTTCCAGTGGTCCACCGTGACGCTGAAGTCTTTTCCGCGGGGGACAAACGGCCGGCCCTCCAGGTAGGCAAACGTCTTCTCGTCCGGGGCCACCATCCCGGCGCGCGCTCCGCCTTCGATGGACATATTGCAGACCGTCATGCGGCCCTCCATCGAGAGGTTGCGAAACACTTCTCCGGCGTATTCAAAAACGTGTCCAATGCCGCCGGCGATGCCGATTCTGCCGATGATGGCGAGGATCAAGTCCTTGGCGGTGATGGCCGGCCCGAGTTTGCCATCTACGCGGATGAGCATGGTCCTGGGCTTGAACTGTTGCAGGCACTGCGTGGCCAGGACGTGCTCGACCTCGCTGGTGCCGATGCCGAACGCCAGCGCGCCGAACGCGCCGTGCGTGGCTGTGTGGCTGTCGCCGCAGACGATGGTCTGGCCGGGCTGGGTGATGCCCAGCTCCGGGCCGATGACGTGCACGATGCCCTGGTTGCGGCTGAACATATCGAACAGGCGCACTCCGGTTTCCCGACAGTTGCGGTCCAGGGCGTCAAACTGACCCCGGGCGTCGGCATCGAGGATGGGGAGGTGCCGGTTCGTGGTCGGGACGGAGTGGTCCATCACCGCAAAGGTCAGATCCGGCCGCCGCACGGTGCGACCGGAAGACTGCAATCCCGCGAAGGCCTGCGGGGAAGTGCCCTCGTGAATGAGGTGACGGTCAATGTAAATCAGCGCGGGCTGTCCCGGAGTCTGGTGCACCAGGTGGGCGTCCCAGATTTTTTCAAACATGGTGCGCGGTGTCATTGCTGGCGAAATTATTTTAACAGGAGTTGAAATGGGTTCCAACCGCGGCCGGACGGAATGTAGCCGCACAACGGGAATGCCCGGATCCTGCAAAGCGGAACTGTCTCATCTCATGGCGGGCGGGGGCCACGCGCAGGAACTCCTAAGACCTCTGAGCGGCGGGCCGGATGCGGTGGCCTCCCAAGCGCAGCATCTGAGAGCGGCGGCCGGCCAGGTAGTGGGGAGGGGAGCGGGAATCATTCTTTGGGACTGGCATAGCTCCCTACTGAGAAATCGGGGGGGGGGTTTCCACATGATTATGATTCCAAAAGGGTTGCATTGGGAAATGTCCATAAGATGATGAAACCAAAGGTGCAAAATTGGGCCGCCTGGAGTGGTGGAAAAGGTAACTGTTGATTGTAAAGGGGTTGTGGGAGAAAACGGGGCAAGATTGTGAAAAGATGGGAGTTGCTGAGAAATGCTGAAACAGCGGATTGGATGCGATAGCCGGGAGGAAAGGCGGTGCGAGGAGGCCGGGGGCGGCAATAGCAATTAGACACATAAGATAGGCATAGAATATCACAAATGCCGGAAAGTTGTCAAGCGAAAAGTGAAGGATTGTTGCAGGCGATTAGCGGGCAGAAGTGGGCACAGGTTCCTCGGCTGCGCTCCCGTTCGACAGGCTCAGGGTCTTCGTCGGGATCGGCCGTCGCGGACGCCGGCCGAGGGCGAGGGACCAGGGGCTCGGGAAGAGAAGGAAAAAGGGAAGGGCGAGCGAAAAACAGAACTCGGAGACTTGAAATTGCAAATTCACAATTCCAGAGCGGAGGCCAGAGTCCAGAAAATAGAAGGCAGAAAATGGAAGGCACAGGCTTAGACAGCGGAGGATGGAAATTGGAGGTTTGAAGTTGGAAAGAGGACCGCCGGGCAAGCCCCTGGCGAATTCGTGCAAGAAAGGCCCTTCGTGAATTCACTCAGGGCAGGCCCTTCGTGGCCGCAGGGCAGGCTGATGCGCGAGCTTGCGGGAGCTCATAGGAAAGGGCCTGATGGCCTGTCAACGCAAGGTAAAAATGTCCGGTTTTCGGCCAAGTAGAAGTGTCCGCTTCCACGGTTGTCTCCCGGGGTGATCGGGAGGCGGAGTGTATCTCTAGTTTTGGTTTGGATTTTGGTTGGGGGGTTGTGTTGCTCCGCCCTGTAAGTCGTAGATTTACAGCACTTACCGACGATCGCGCCAGCTGCGGACGGAGTCGCAGAGCCAGGTAGCGACCACGGAAGCGCAACCAGTGGCTGCCGTCCAGGCGCCTCTCGATCTCGGCTCGGGCCCCCCGCAGTCCGGCGCAGACCTGTTGGCGCGGCACACCCCAGCGTTGTCCCTGCCAGCGCGCCGTGTGGTCGGCCGCCACGCTGCGCACAACCCACACACTCAAGATCTGCTCCAACTGATGTGCCCGCCCCAGCTGGCGGTGCGCATCGCGGGCCTGGACGGGGATTCAGTGAAGCGGGTGGCACAGGTGTTTTCGCGGGCGAAGCAGGAAAGGTCCTCGGTCGTCTTCCTCGATGAGATGGAAGGCCTGCTGCCACAAACGGCCAAGCAATTGAGTCAGCACGACATTCAAGTGGTCGAGCAGTTCCTGATCGAAATCAGCAACCTTGAGCCAGAGCACGAAGTGTTTCTCGTGGGCGCCACCAACCATCCCGACTATGTCGAGCCGCGCGCGCTCCGAGGCGGGCGGTTCTCCGAAAAAATCAGAATCGACTTGCCCGGAACAGTGGGTCGAGAGCTGCTGCTTCGGCGGTATTTGAACGGGGTGGCACACGAGTCAGGGCTCGGAGTCAGCGAGATTGCCGAGCGGCTGGAGGGCTTAGCCCCTGCAGATATCGAGGCTGTGTGCCAGGCGGCCAAGCGGTTTGCCTTGATGCGCGCGGGAGACGGGCAGGGTTCCCCTTCACTCAGTTCCGGGGACTTTGAGATGGCTATCCAGCGCATTCGCATGAACCCTTAGGGCATGCTCGCTCCGTCTTTGTCGGGCCACAGCGTAGGCCGACGCGGCTGCTAGCCATAAGAGTTGCAACAGGGAAGAAAGTGGTTCCCACCAATCATGCACGGTGGCTAGCAGCAGGGCGGAACGCGGGAGTGTCATACATAAATCTCTTTTCAGGTAATACGGTGAACCCGATGTCGCCCGTTAGTGGCTCACAATTGTCCGCCGTGATTGAAACCCTGATTGTCCACTTTCCCACCTGCAGCTTTTTGGCGCCATCCCTTAGCACTGCAAAAAGCTCGCCGTCCCGGTCTACGCCGAGAATAGCCAGCCGTTCCATAGTGTTGGTGTTGAGAAACACGTTGTGAACCACTTGCGGTCCGTTTCTTACCCAAAGAGCCTCTCTGACAAAGAAGCGATCTCCGCCAGCGTGGACAAATTCTAGACACGCGGAAACATTGTTGGCGGTCGTTTCAACAGCGAGCTGGGCGTTTCTAATATTCATGAATTGGAGACGATACATCCCGCCGCAAACGGCAAAATACCCCTCGCCGGTGATTCCTTCGTATTTCAAGATGGGCTGGTAAGCGGCGCCTTCGCGCGGCGGAATTCCCTGTACGGTGGTTGGTCCGTTTGTGCCGCTGATGATCACAGAATTCTTACCTAGCCGCTTGACGCTGTACATGGCTTGATCCGCAGCCCTCAAAACATCTTCTGCCGACTCGTGCGTCCCTTGGTTCGCGACAACTATACCTATGCTCGCCGTGACCTTCACGGTGTCCCCTGGATTTTCAGCGTCGATAGCATTTCGGATTCTTTCGGCTGTCGCCCTTGCTTCTGCCTCTCGGAAATTGGGGAGAACGACCATAAACTCGTCGCCTTGAGCGTAGCGATATAGTCGGCCCTTATGCACCGCCGCAGAGCCAATGATCTCTGCCGCGCGCTCTAGGCACTTATCTCCCGCGTCGTGACCAATTGTGTCGTTGACGGCCTTGAAGTTGTCCAAGTCAATGAAAAGAACTGCTATGTGGAGCCCCGTAGATAACAGGCGGCTGAGATCTCCAAGCAGATCCGTTTTGCTAGGAAGTTCTCCCAGTGGCAGAATTGCACTCACGGGAAGAGTCGGGCTGCTTTGGCCCGCTACGTTGGTTCGTCCGCGCCACACTTTCCACTCTTGCAGCACCCGGTCGTGATGGTGTGCAACTGCATTTCTCAGGCTTTCGGTTGGATCAGAAGAATGCCCGCGTTGTTTAGCGTAGTCTCCGAGAAAGCGTGCGCTCGACTGGATGCCTCTTTCATATACCTCTCTTACTATGTTCCAGATCTCAGTGAAATCTTCGGGCGTGGGCGTTGCCCCCGCGTGTTCAAACGCGTCTCGGAATGACGTAAGCCGAGCCATCATGTCATTCCCGATGAACTTGGCGTGCAATTCCATCTTGCCTCCGTATTCGATACCGCTGAAACCGTGATGCATGCCCCTGCGAGTCATTTCCTTTTTCAAGGATGTGATCGCTTCTTGTTGTTCGTTTCTTGCCTCACTGAGGGATCGCTGGTATAGGGCGTCTGCGTATTCGCGAACCTTAGCGTCCATAGCAGGAATTATAGGCTCACGGACAGCTTCTCAAGAACTGGAGCTCACGGCCCGACCGATTCATCCCCAGGACTACGGACTCGCCGCACCCTGGCGGCCAATGCCTCCGGCGGCTCGCCTTGCCCGCACAATCTCGGCCAGCTTGCCCAGATTCAGATCGATGTCCGTGCCGTTCTTCGTTGCTGTCTCACCCTCGCTGTTCCCGGCTTCCGCCCCCAGAAGGTGTGACCCTCACTTTTTTGACAAACCAGGACACTGGCTTTACGGTCTCCCGCGCTTCGGCCGTGTTTCTCGCGGGCGGTTGACCCGGTGGGAGAAGCGGGAAGCAGAAAGGGGGCACACGGAAAGAAGCTCAAGATCGCCGAGGCGTGGAAGCGGCCTCTCGCCGTGTTCGCCATTTGCTTCGTCATAGCAGGCCAAGTCGTCTGGGCCCAGAACCTTGGAGGCCAGCCGCAAACAAACGTGGCCGTCCAGGGGCAGACCGGAGCCCAGCCGAAAGGAGCCTTCCTGAACTTCAGCAACTGGATCGGTAACGTCATCGCGCCCGTGGGTGCCGGCGGGGCTGTTGTGGGTGCCGTCGTGTCCTGGCTGCATGGCCGGGGGGTTGGACGCTGGGTCGTGGCTGGCGGGGCACAGAATTCTGGCTGCTGGCGCGAATAGCCTGAAGGCAGCCCTACGCGCGATGAGCAGAATCGGGCCAGCTAAAGCTGGCCCCTACGACACAGCGAAGAATCGGGCCAGCCCTTCGTGGTCTCCCTTCGTCTACGCTTCCCTCGACTTGGCTTGGGACAGGCAGGGCAAGCCCTTCGTGGTCTCCCTTCGGCTGCGCTTCCCTCGGCCCCGCTTCCCTCGGCCCCGCTTCCCTCGGCCCCGCTTCCCTCGGCCCCGCTTCCCTCGGCCCCGCTCGGGACAGGCGGGACAGGCAGGGCGGGCCCTTCGTGGTCGCCCTTCGGCTGCGCTTCCCTCGGCCCCGCTTCCCTCGGCCCCGCTCGGGACAGGCGGGACAGGCAGGGCAGGACAAAGCCGGACTCGACGGGCAGGCAAGAAACCGGACATT
>Ga0247727_10006882_pt1 | contig 22066 bp, 22 predicted proteins | sample WisWelCaveWW1625_FD_202498 | JGI IMG/M metagenome (GOLD analysis project Ga0247727, IMG submission 202498) | Biofilm microbial communities from Wishing Well Cave, Virginia, United States - WW16-25 | ecosystem: Environmental > Aquatic > Deep subsurface > Groundwater > Cave microbial mat | place...
TTCCCCATTAGGGTATTTTCTGTCACAGCATTATTTTGCTCTGGATTATACATTATTACCGTCGCTATTTGAATATATTCAACGGATAAAATCATCACAATCGCGCACTTTTGAGGATGATATTAAGCACTTCCTAAAAAATTGTTAATACTAATCCTCAATACCATTTCCTATTTGCATTTATAAACCCAAAAGTGGCTTTTCAAATATATTTTGACACTTTATTGATAAATGGGTAATATTTGCTATGTACTACCTAATATTAAGCCATAATGCTTGCATGAAAAAATAATTTTTTTGACGGAAGGACTTAAGGAAAATTTTCCTTTATCCTGCGAGCGTAATTAGCGCTCACGGATTTTTTATTGGTATAGCTTCCTGCCTTTTTGATAATAAACTCTCCCTCAACTGCATTTCAGTTTATTCCAAGTTAAACGGTGATATTCGCCTAGTCTTTCCAATAAAGACATTACAGAATGGCAAACAGATAAATGTTTTTTATCCAATTGACCGCCCAACCTATGAGGTACTACGGGAGGCCATTAAACAAAAAATTGAAAATTTGGCTGAAAAAGTGACTGGAGATCAAGACAATGGATTCCCCAAATTACAATGAGCAAGACGTAGAGACTGTAGAGGCTGTAGAAGGTTTTTCGCACATAAATGTAATTGGAGAATTCCCGTTAGACATTTTTCCTCTCGAATTACAATCTCTAATCATAGAAATAGCCACTGCTTATGGTCTCAATATCGAGCCTGTTGCTTGTACAATGCTTGCGATCCTATCATCGGCCATTGGTAACACAATCCACATATCCCCAAAAGAAGGTTGGGAAGAACCCCCCATTCATTTGGAATATTTCAATAGGCCCTTCTGGTTCCGGGAAAACTCCTTTTACTGAACGGCTCCTTAAGCCTGTTTATGATCTGCAAAATGGTGTAGCAAATTGTAAAAAGGATTCAAATAATCTGTGCAAAGGGTCAGTATTACAAATATTTAAGCACTACATAGTCTCCGATATTACAGTCGAGGCGTTAGGAAAAGTGATGAACGAGACACCCAGGGGGATTTTAGTCCACCATGATGAGCTTTCGGGTTTCATTAAGAGCCATGACCAATATAAAGCTAAAGGGAACGACCGTCAGAAATATATCGAGTTATGGGGTTGTAAGCCCTGGAAGCGGGATAGAGTATCTTCAGGGACAACATATATCAGGAATACTGGATGTAGCATTTTGGGAATCAATAAGAAACCAACGGCCCGACTCTTTAAGAATACGCACCTACGAATTAAAGAGGGCTTATGATTGAGACTAATAGTGGGGGAAGGGAAGGCATAAGATCAAATTGGGAGGGAAAAGGAGATTATTGGTTTGGGAGGCAGAATAGATATTACCGTACGAAAATACGCCGGAAAAACTACGAGAATCATCTTGTCGAACGATCTTTCTGCTTAGATGTCAATTTCCTGTCAAGTCAGGGATTCTTCAGGCTTCAGGAGAGGCCGGGGGCCAGAGTGGGAGTATGTGTGCTTATCTCGTAAAGCTGGATACTTAGGTTGGGCCAAAATATGGCTCATGGACGCTAATATTTCAGGGGAGTTTGTCGTTGAGGTAGAAAGTAATGCACTTCAGAAAAGCGAATCTGTTCGGGTGATCTATCAATTTCATCCATTAGTGCAATGGCGTTATTGGTTTCGATGTCCAATGTGCAAAAAGAGGGTTGCAACATTATTTATTACGCTCTTAGACTCTTTATTTGAATGTCGAAAATGTCACCGGCTCGTCTATTGGTCACAAATGCGAGGTAAGAGACGTTTAGGTGAAGAGGAGTACAATAAGCGAAGTAATTTATTCAAAGTCCATAAAGAGTTAAGACGCCTTGAATAGAAAATACAACACTGGAATTCTCGTATCTGTACTGGTAAAATGCATAAGCGATTTATAAATACCAAAGATTTGGCTACTTATCTCTGTCTAAGCGAGAATACTATTCGTAATTACGATTGCTATTTTTTAAATGAATTTTATTAGCTTCATCAACATTTTTTATGTTAACAATTTATTGGACCCTAACAGTTATCTTCTCTTGATTATGCGACGATTCATCCCATCAGAGAGTTTATAAACTATGGGCCAATCGTTTATGATAGGATCCTTTCCGAAAAATATTTTCTCGAGAATAACTGCTGGAAATCCTGCTTTACAGTCTTTTGTAAATTTGATATATTGGCGTCCGTTCATGGGAGCTTTATGCTGGCGTAGCTCAGCACTATCTTTTCTTTAAAGAATTTTAGTTGTAGATAGCACCGCACTGATTTTTTCTTCTTAAAGTATATAATGCCGATGTAGCTCAGTTGGTAGAGCAGCGGTTTTGTAAACCGCGGGTCGGGGGTTCGAAACCTCTCATCGGCTTTTAAAAATTGGAACAAGATAGAGCAGTACTGATTACCACCAAATTTTTTAAGGTAAATCAGTGCAGTTGGTAGAGCAGCGGTTTTGTAAACCGCGGGTCGGGGGTTCGAAACCTCTCGCCAGCTCCAATCTACTACTAGGAGTTTGTTAATTTTCGAGCCGTTCCTTGAATCGCTGGGATTTTAATTTTTGTAGTAGAGGATGATTGGGGTTCTTTGACAAGAGCAAGGCGGAGTCGATGATGATGAGAGCGGCGACGGATTCCTTGCATTGGGAGATAGAATGAGGGGAATCGTGAAGAATTTTGGAGAGGCAGGCGTTTTGTTTGATCCAGTATGTCAAAGACCAGGCCAAGAATGACAGTATCCAGTGACGTTGGATTTGCTCTTGGTGACGGACTTGATATTGGTCAAAGCAAAAGTCATCTTTAAGCTCTCGGAAGGATTCTTCGATCCCCCAGCGCAACAAATAAGTCAAGATGACGGATCGGGTGGACATAGTTAAGTTGGTGGTAATTAAAACGTGAATATCTTTATCATCGGTATCGGACCATTTATCGAAGACGAAGATAATGTTTAAAGGGGTTGAACAATCTTTGATGGTGGATTGAAAGGCATAGGTTAACACGGATTTGATTTTGCCGTTACATTGAGGGATGTTGACGGATTTGAGTTTGTGGGAATAGAACTCTTTGATGAGAGGAATAATCTGGTCGGCGCGCAAGTTGAGCCATTGTTTAGTTTTGGGATGAGTAAAGCGGATGGAACGGTTGATTTTAAGTTCGGCGATGAGAGACAAGGATAGGGAGGCGATGAACTCGATTAATTCTGATGATGTATACCAGGCGTCAAAGAGGATGGCTGAAAAAGCGATTTTTTTATTAATAGCGTCGATGATAAGGTCTTTGGCAAGGTCGATTTTACTTTTAAAGGATTCGGGTGGTGCGCCATCAATGGGGATATAGGATTTAAAGTTGACGGGGAAGTGTTTGGCGTTGGAGACGAAGCAGGAAGCGACAGCGACGTTGTAGTTTTCCTGACGGCCTAAAGTGCCGCAGTATTGGAATTGAGCGCCTTGGGTTTTTTCGGCGTAGGGTTTGGGGCAGGCGGTGTCATCAATGGCCATAACGCCCTTGAGAGTAGATCGGGTGGTGTGTTGATTCTGCAGGATGTTTAAGCGGACATCGTTAAGTTGATCAATGCTCCAGTCTGACTCACTAAAGAAGTATTGGAGTTTTTGATAATCGATGTTGGTACGTTTGGCGATGGCAGATAGGTTGAGGCGTTTGTAGTCGAAGAACATAGCGTAGATCATTTGGCGTAAGATGTTCATTTGGGTATCGGAGAACAGGGGTTGAAAGTGAGTAAGGAATTGGTCGATGAATCGAATGGGTTTGGTAAAATGGGTCATGCGTTGATCCTTGTTTAGTGATGGTTGAATGATGGAATGTGATTACAATAGCAGGATTTACGACGGGGAATCAAGAGGAAATGTAGAAAATTTCATGCAACGCATTGAAATTACGCAAGTTGTGGACTCGCAAATTTTACGTAAAGACAATTTTAAAAATATTCGGATAAAAAATATTTTTTAACAGAGTACTGTACTACTAAACATTTTTTAGAGAAGATTGGAGCAGTCCCAACTTCCATAATTTATCTTTAGGAAAGTGGGACAGATCCGAAATATTTTTTAGTTATTTTATAGAAAAAAATGGGGGATAAGGGCAGCATTGGCTTTTCTAATAATTTTCATGAAAACCAATACAGCCCTTGATTTTTCTGTAAAATAAATAATTTAGATTAATGGTAATCAAGGGTAGCCATCATTTTCCATAACCCAGGTATAGAAGAAGTGATGACAGTCCTTATTTTATCTATAAAATATTTTAAAGAAAAATAAGGGCAGATACTCAAGTGGCCAACGAGGACAGACTGTAAATCTGTTGGGCTTCGCCCTACGGGGGTTCGAATCCTCCTCTGCCCACCATCTTCATGCGGGCGTAGTTCAATGGTAGAACTCCAGCCTTCCAAGCTGGTAACGTGAGTTCGATTCTCACCGCCCGCTCCATTAAATTCAAGCACACTGTGGGAATGCCTCAATTCATAATATTTAAATAGTGGATAAGCATTTCGACGTATCTCACAATGAATATTACTCAAAGAATTCGATCTCCCAAACTCTTCTTAGCGAGATTATTTCCTGTTATTATTTTAGCCTTTACAGTAAAAAATTTAATTATCGACTCACACGCATGTTTAATCAAGGCAACGACAATACTTCGAAACCCCATTCTGCCTCCCGGTGATAAATTTGTTCCCCTACGACCATATTTAATTGGCGTCAGAAAAGTTGGTTATTATACGGATCAAACCTCAGAAAATCCAATCACTGATGTCAACATCATGAAAGACTACCAACAGGCCCAGTATGCCTTGTCACCAACCATTTTAGATTATTACCATGGATTAAATTATGAGTTGATTATCTTTAATTGCTCTAGTAAAGATTGCATTGAGGGGAAGGGGGGCGCCTTGCGAGATCACAGCTTTGCCCCGATAATCAATTTAAATAACGGGATCAGCCTTATACGAAAGCTCAAATGATGCTTAGTTTCTTAGCCTTACTTTTTTCAATTTATCTCGGCTATCTCCTAATAACGTCAACCCCATTTGCTGATCAAAAAACCGAACCGATAAATATTTTCTTGGCGACAGGATTCGGCCTTGGCGTTTCATCACATCTTGTCCTATATAATATTCTTCTTTTTGATCAACTTAATCCTCTGGCGATTATCTTATCGCATCTTAAAATATTACTCCTGTTCATAGTACTTCGAAACCGATTTGGACATCACCTCCCCAAAAATCCAAGCCCTATTCGTAATAATGATCTTCCAATTTTTTTTCTGATCTCCACACCCTTTCTTATATTGTTGATTATCAATGCTCTCAGTTCTCCTTATGGCGACTGGGATGCCTGGGGATTCTGGAATGTACGGGCAAATTTTATATTTCGGGCTGGACCTTTCTGGAACGACGTTTTACCAACGGAAATAAATCACCATCCATGGTTATTGCCGCTTACAATTGTTTGGGGTTGGAGTTTTGCAGGGAGGGAGGACAACTTAATTCCTTTGCTCATTCCAATAATTTATACCGTTTCAACCGTTGGCTTACTTGTCTTTGGATTAAGCGATTATATTGAAAAAAAATTTGCCCTATTGGCAGGGATTTTTCTTTTATCAATTCCATTTTTTATGTATCATTCGACCAGTCAATATGCCGAAATTGAAGTTTGTTATTATTTACTTGGGGCCTGCATCTGCCTTTTTAGAACCTTGAAATACGAATCCATAAAATATTCTTTTTTCTGCGGTGCGTTTTTGGGACTGCTCAGTTTTACAAAAATTGAAGGGATATTAGAGATGATCCTTCTAACCTTTCTTATATATATTTATTTCTTAATAAATCAGAAAAAATCTTTCTTATTTTTAATTTTATTCTTAGGAATGGCTATATTTTCTCTTCCTACAATCATCGTAAAATGTTTCGTGTCTCCCAATCTCAATCATGGACTTGGGCTAAACTGGTCATTAATCGGTGATTTTCAAAGAACCGCTCTAATTATCACTTCCTTTCTACAACATGTGTTCTGGGTCGATGCGTGGGGAGGACTGTGGATTATTGGGACTATTATGCTTTTCATGAAAAGACATAGCCTTGTACAGAAAGAAATTATTATTATAACCATTTTTATTTTTCTTTTTATGTTTGCCTTATTTCTTCGTTTTCAAATCACCCCTCTTTACCTCGAATGGCACTTAAGCACGGTGCTCTATAGGGCATTATTTCAAATCACACCCTTGCTTATTTTTCTCATCTTTTATTCTGTATTTGAGGATAGAAACTTATCGACCAATAGAAAGAACCCTCAACCGCATGAAACAAATTGAAAGAATCCGACTCTGGTATAAATCCGACTGGTCAATTGCATTTATCCTGCTGGGATTATTCCTAATCATCGCCGGTTATCGATACGGCTGGGATGATCAGCATCTGGAAATCCCGCTTTTAAAAGCCCTCATTGATCATTCCCTTTATTCCGGAGACTACTATGTCACCAGTCTGAAGAACAACTTCTCCAGCTTTTTCTACCCGCTGTTATCGCGCCTGATCACCGTCCAGCAGATACCCATCGCGTATTTTATTCTCTACTTAGTCAGCCGGTATTTTCTATTGCTCTGGATGTATAAAATTTGGCTTTTTATTTCGAAACGAAGGGGGGTGGCGTTTCTGTGCGTGATTATACCGGTAACCTTAGGCCGGATGCCCGAATTCTTTTACCGAACGTTTTCTCACCAGGAATTTGCCTTGGCCGTCATTTTCGCGGGGCTATACTATTTTTATAAAGACAGATTTATTTTGGCGTCCTTCTTGCTGGGGATAGCCACGAACATTCACGCCGTGTACAGTCTTTTCCCGATGATTTATATTGGAATTTATATTGTCTGGCAGTGGCGAATCGTTTCCTGGAAAACAATCGTAAAGTCGTTCAGTATTTTCTTGTTCTGGGCTTCTCCCGTCATCATCTGGGCACTACAAAAACGCTTTATGCTGCCCGCTGAAATATCTGAAGAACCAGCCACATGGCTTCCCATCTATAGGTTCGCTTGTCCGCCAAACTTTATTTTTGACGGAGTGTCCTTGAGTTATTTATTCAAAAGTCCTTCCCAGTGGTTCCTTGTCGCCCAAAAAGAAGTGCTCCTGATCGTACTTTTTTTCTTTAATCTTATTTTTAATGAACAATTTCGATCGGATAAAAAGAGTCGCGCCATTATCTTTGGAGCTTTTATTTTACTATCCGTATCGTACGTTTTCACCTATGTGCAACCGTCGCGATTCATGCTGGACTTGAACATCATTCGCAACGTTCAATTTTTATCTTTTATTCTTACCGGCTATCTAGTGCTCTTTACCATCAATCTCATCAATCAAGAAAAAAATTATTTAGGATATTGCGCCGCTGTCGTCGTCAGTTGTTTGATCTTTGATCCTCATCTGGCGGCCACCAGTCTTATTGGTTTGAGCCTTTTATTACTTTGGAAAAAAAGCCGGAAAGATCGCCCACGACACGCGCTTGATGTCATCCTCATTGTGATTTTTTCGCTGGGGCTGCTTATCTGGGGATGGTTTACCCACAAAATATTTTCCCATCTGATGAAGACCGGCTACTTATTTCTCGCCACGATCATCATTGAGACTTCATTGATCCTGTTTGTGCTTCAGTTACGACAAATCGAGAGATTCCGGCCTACCATTAAAATGCTCCTGATTATTTTACCCGTAATTTCACTTATCTTTTATCGAGGGTACAATCATCTGAAATTTTATGTTCAGGAAACCCGGCCTCATACCGGATTCTGGAAATTGCAGCACGATTGGGAGGACATGCAACGATATGTCCGGGATAATACCCCAAAAACAGCCACCCTCTTAGCGCCCCACGACATGGAGATGGGAGGATTTCGTATATTGTCGGAGCGGACAATCGTTGTCTGCGACCGCGATATCGGGATCATCGGTTTTGATTATCCAGCCGCTTTAGAATGTCTTCGGCGCCTTCAAGATATTGAACCGCTGAAAGTCATTCTCAAAGAGCCAATGAACTTTGCGAATATGCTCCCAGTCATCGCTAAGCATCAGGTAGATTATATTATTTTCATGCGTTACTATGCTCCCAAAGAGGAGCCGGGAGGCCTCTACCAAAAAATTCATGAAAATGATAACTTTTCACTGTTTATGATTCGTCCAGAAATCGCGAGATATCTTTCCAAACTTTCTCTCTGAAATCTCCCGTAAGCGGCGATTTTTCCCTTGAATAGCGAAAACAATAATATATAATAAGCTGTCTTTTTATCTGTCTTCGCCGAAAATCAGTGAATTTACGATAGTTACAAAAATTACCAAATATTATGCCCAGAAAGAAAAAAATAGCCTTGGAACGACGTCTGGCGGTAAGAATTTCCTGCCAGACGCCTTTAACGTTTAAAGTCTGCAAGGAAAAAACCGTTTCAAAAATCCTGCATGGGTACACCAAGGATATCAGCCCAGGAGGGATTCAGTGTTCGATTACCCAAGAAGTTCCCCTAGGGTGCACGCTTTGGTTAAAATTAGATCAGGATGCCCTGACCCTGTGCGAAGAAATTGATAAACGGACAGTCATCTTACAGCAGGGGGTCTTGGGAAAAGTCGTGTGGGTCAATAAAATCGAAGACAATAACTTTGACATCGGCCTGCAGTTTATAACCAAAGAAGAAAAGTACTAACCTATCTATGAACAAAACCGTGGCTCAACGCATTAAAAATATCGCCATCATTGGAGACGGAGGGTGGGGGACAACCCTGGCCATTCATTTAAGCAAAAACGGGTATTCAATCAGACTTTGGGGGCCTTTTGCCGACTATGTCCGCTTTCTTGACCGATATCGTATCAATAAAAGATTTCTCCCTGGAATTAAAATTCCAAAGAAGATTAATATCCAAAGCGACCTTGGTTTAACCTTAAAAGAGGCAGACCTCATTGTTTTAGCTATACCCTCTAAATATGTTTTAAATATTATCCGGCAATTAAAAAAGTTTGAGCTCTCCGGGAAAATTTTATTAAGCGTTATCAAGGGGATTGAAGAGTCCCGTTTGAAGACCATCTCGCAGATCACTTATCAAGAGCTGGGGGATATTTCCTTGGCCGTTCTTTCCGGCCCGACCATCGCGATCGAGGTGGCCCAAGGGATTCCTTCGACCGCCGTGATTGCCTCAAAGAGCGCTGGAATAGCAAAAAAACTGCAGACGGTTTTTCACTCCGAGACATTCCGGATCTATAAGAATACGGATGTCCTTGGTGTCGAATTCGGGGGGAGCATTAAAAATATCATTGCCGTTGCCTGTGGTGTTTGTGACGGCTTAGGTTACGGGAGCAATACCAAGGCCGCCATATTGACCCGCGGCTTAATCGAAATGACCAAATTAGGAATCGCCATGGGGGCCAAGCGGCAAACATTTTATGGACTAAGTGGCTTGGGCGATCTGGCAACAACCTGTATGAGCCCGCGCAGCCGTAACCGTTCGGTGGGTGAGCAGCTGGGAAAGGGCAAAACCATTGATCAGATCACCAAATCCATGGACATGGTGGCCGAAGGGGTCACTACCGTTAAAGCCATTATAAAATTAAGCCAAAAACATAAAGTGTCCATGCCCATCACCCAGGAAGTTTATAATATTATTTATCAAAAAAAGAACCCTTTACAGGCGGTTAAGGATTTAATGACACGCAAATTAAAATCAGAATAGATACCACCAAAGTCGAAGCGTAGCGTTCCGACCTCGAACAATGTGAGAGCGTCGGAGCATAAAAATGCTTGAGGGGTTGACAATAAATAAAACCAGAATTATTGCTAAAACGGATTCGGCGGAGCGTAGCGCAGTTGGCTAGCGCACTTGAATGGGGTTCAAGAGGTCATGAGTTCAAATCTCATCGCTCCGACCATAATCCCAAACGTTAACATCGAAGATTTATGGAGCGATTGCCGTGAGCAAACATTGGATTTATCGAGAGCGTAGACGTTATCTGCGGATTGAAAAAAATTTTATTATCTCGTACTATGACAAAAGCGATCCGAACGTCAAACACGATATATCACAAATCAAGAATATCAGTTTAGGCGGGATGTGTTTTATTTCAGCCCAAGGGTATACGCCCGCCACCAAAATAGGGATTGACATGAAAACGCCTTATCTCTCGGACACGGTTCATCTGGAGGGGACCGTCCTGGAATCGAGAGAAAAGGTTCGTCAAATGATTTACGAAACTCGGATGGTTTTTGACCAACTTTCCGCAGACGCGGAAATGATTATACGGAAACTAGTGGCCACATTCGCGAAAACTCAAGGAACATAAAGGGGAGACGCACGGCGATGAACAAAATCAATATAGGTTTAATCGGATATGGCAATGTCGGTTCCGGCCTGGTAAAACTCCTAAAAGAGCGGCGCAGTTTTATCAAGGAAAGATTCAAAACAGAATTAAGCATCAAACTCATCTGCGACCGGAGTATTCAGAAGAAGAAACCAGCCGGATTTTCTTCCGCTCAATTAACGACTGATTTCAAAGATATTATTTATAATAAAGATATTGATGTTGTTGTTGAACTGATCGGAGGTCTTAAACCGGCGGAAATGATTGCCCGAGAATCATTGAAAAACGGCAAACATTTAGTCACCGCCAACAAGGAATTGGTTGCCCAAAAAGGCAAGGAACTATTCCGAGAGGCCATCAAGTATAATCGCAACATTTATTTCGAGGCTTCGGTCGCGGCGGGAATCCCCATTATCAATGCCGTTACCGATGGCTTGGCCGGCAACAAATTTAACGGCCTTTACGGGATTATCAACGGTACCTGTAATTTCATCTTAAGTGAAATGACCAAAACCAGCTGTTCGTTCGCCCACGCCCTCAAAGAGGCGCAAAAGCGAGGCTACGCCGAAAGCAATCCCACGCTCGATATTAATGGGATGGATTCCGTGCATAAGCTGGCCATTTTAACATTTCTAACAATCGGCAAATTTGTTAAACCCGATGAAATCTTTGTCGAGGGAATTACCCATGTTGATCATATGGATATTGAATATGCCGACAGTTTAAATCTACGCATTAAACTTTTAGCGATTGCCAAAAAAGTGGACAATGAACTGGAGATCCGCGTGCACCCGACCTTGATTCCCCGAAGACATCCCCTGGCCTCGGTCAACGGAATTTTCAATGCCATTTTTTTAAATACTGACCCCGCCGGGGATATCCTCATGTATGGACAAGGCGCCGGTCAGATGGCCGCGGCGTCCGGGGTGGCGAGTGATTTGATCAATTTGGCGACTCATCACGATGATAGCGCCTCCACCAGGATCAGCAATCTTTCGCGAGAGTTCGCCAAAGTGCGGTTACGCAAGATGGATCAGATCGAAACTAAATTTTATATCCGATTTATGGCCGTAGACCGTCCGGGTGTACTCGCCAAAATCTCGGGTATCTTAGGTCAGCATGGCATTAGCATCAGCTCCTTAAACCAAAAACTGCGGCATCGGTCTTCGGCGGTACCCATTGTCATGCTCACACATCAAGCGAAGGAAAAAATGATTCGCTTGGCTTTAGAAAAAATCAGCCAACTGCAAATCGTCCGCAGCCAACCCGTGGCCATTCGCATGGAGAATTTATAATGAGCTGGCAGGGATTAATCCATCAATATAAAAAATATCTTCCGGTCTCTGAGCGGACACCCGTGGTCAGTCTTAAAGAAGGGAATACCCCGCTTATCCCTTCCGATTATTTCACAAAATTGATCGGGCTAAAGGTGTATTTGAAATATGAGGGCCTCAACCCGACTGGTTCGTTTAAAGACCGCGGTATGACCATGGCCATTTCAAAAGCTAAAGAAGAAAAGTCCACCACCGTGATGTGCGCCTCAACGGGAAACACTTCGGCCTCAGCCGCCGCTTATGCCGCGCGTGGGGAATTAAAATGCATTGTCCTGATTCCGGACGGCAACATCGCCCTGGGAAAACTTTCCCAGGCCATGATTCACAATGCCAAGGTCCTGGCCATTAAAGGAAACTTCGATGACGCCTTAGAATTGGTTAAAGAAATCACGGCAAAATATCCAGTGACACTGGTTAATTCACTCAATCCATTTCGCATCGAAGGTCAAAAAACCGCCGCCTTTGAAATTTGTGATGCCTTAGATGACGCGCCGGCGTATCATGCCATTCCCGTCGGTAATGCGGGGAATATCACCGCGTATTGGAAAGGATACAAGGAATACAAAACGGTGGGATTATCCCGGCAATTGCCTAAGATGCTCGGATTCCAAGCCGCTGGGGCGGCGCCCATTGTGAAAGGTAAAATTATAAAAAATCCGAAAACGATAGCCACCGCTATAAAAATCGGTAATCCTGCCAGCTGGAAATCGGCGTTGATCGCGCGCGATGAATCTAAGGGACTTATTGATGCGGTCACCGACCAAGAAATTTTAACGGCCTATAAACTGCTGGCCGCTTATGACGGCGTTTTTGTTGAACCAGCCTCAGCTGCTTCGGTTGCCGGAATTATCAAATTGCATCGCCAGGGTTATTTCAAAGGTAAAAATGGAAATACAGACCTTGTTTCCTCTACAAATACAAAAAATAGTACGAGAGACAGGGGCAGTACTGACTACAATAATCTTAATAGGAAAGTCAGTATTGTTTGTACGCTGACAGGTCATGGTCTAAAAGATCCAAATATCGCGATTCAAAACATTAAAACTCCTGTTAAAATCAAAGCAAATTTAAAAGCAGTTCTCGAACACATTGGCTACTAAACGATCTTTAAAAAATAAAAGGGTCCTTTTGACCTGCGGCCCGACCTGGGTTCCAATTGATGCTGTCCGCGTGATCAGCAATATCTCCACCGGCGAGTTAGGGCGAACCTTAGCCGGCTTGCTTGATGCCGAGGGGGCTCAGGTAACAGTGTTGCAAGGGCCGACCACGCGTGAACTCCAGGGCCGTTCCATCAGGGTGATACCGTTTTGCTTTTATGACGAATTAACACGCCTGATGAATATTGAACTTCGCAAGCATTACGATATTATTATCCATGCGGCGGCGGTTTCGGATTACAAATTAGCGCATCCGTTTAAGAAAAAAATTAGTTCACGGTTGTCACGATTAAAACTGGATTTAACGCCGACTGCCAAAATTATTGAAAAGATAAAAAAAATATCTCCCAGCTCATTTTTAGTTGGGTTTAAATTGGAATCTGAACGGATTGTAGAGGCAGCACATTGTGCTGCCCCTACACTTCAAAAACTTTTCACAAACGCCCGATGCGATTTGGTCGTCGTGAACAGTCTTACGAAAAATAACTACAGCGGACATATTCTCGATCCCAAGAAAAACGTCTTAGCAACAGCGCAGCAACGGAAAGAGTTGTCCCGAAAGTTAATTCATCTGCTTAGAGAACGGATATAAGTTATGAAATACATTATTGTCGTTCCCGATGGCATGGCCGATTGGCCGATTGAAGAATTAGGGAATAAAACACCCCTGGAGGCCGCCCACACGGCCAACATGGACCATGTGGCCAAGAATGGTTTATCCGGGCTGGTGCAAACCATCCCGGATAAAATGCCGCCGGGATCTGATGTCGGAAACCTGGCGCTTTTGGGTTATGACCCGACCAAAAATTTTACCGGCCGCGCGCCATTGGAAGCGGCAAATCTCAATATTAAGATAGCCGAGGATGAGGTCGTCTTTCGTTGCAATCTGGTCACCATCCATGATCAAAAAATGGTCGATTACAGTGCCGGGCATATCAAAGACGATGAGGCCGCTACTTTAATTAAAGCCATCAATGAGGGCCTGGGCTTACCCAGCGTGAAATTCCATGCCGGCAAAAGTTATCGGCATTTGATGGTTATAAAAACACCTTTTCATCAGGATTTGGCCAAAATCAAAAGCGTGCCGCCGCACGATATTATCGATCAAAAAATCGAACGGCATCTGCCCAACGGAAAAGGGGAGGAAACTTTATTAAGCATCATGGAGCGTGCCCGTAAAATATTAGAAGAGCATTCCATTAATCACGTTCGAGTGGATCTTAAAGAAAACCCGGCCAACATGATCTGGCTCTGGGGCCAGGGGACCAGACCGCAGCTGCCGTCATTTAAAGACAAATTTGGCCTAAGCGGCGGAATTATTTCTGCCGTAGATTTGGTGAACGGCATCGGTAAACTCGTCGGCCTTGAGGTCATCCAAGTCCCCGGCATCACCGGTTATTATGACACGAACTTCGCCGGTAAAGCCGCATACGCGCTGAATTCATTGAAAAAGAATGATTTTGTCTATATTCATATCGAAGCCCCGGATGAAGCGGGACATAACGGCGACGCCAAAATGAAAATGGTATCCATTGAGAGGATTGACCGCGAGATCATCGGAACAATCTTGAACCATTTTAATTCAGCAGATGATTTTCGTTTGCTGGTCGCCCCGGATCATGCCACACCGGTTGCCAAACGCACCCACACCCGCGAGCCTGTATGTTTTGCCATGTATGGAAAAGGTGTTCCCCGGGATGGCATGGAAACATTCAGCGAAAAAAATGCCCGGGAAAAAGGCATAAAATTCGAAAGCGGCGAGGAGATGGTCGAATACTTTCTAAGACGGTATTTGTAAGATGAAAAGATTTTTTAGAACAAGGAGAAAGCTATGGTTCTTGATTTAACGAGTTTGAAAAAGGCCGTCCATTCTTTAGAGAGTGCGTTGGATTTCGCCTGTTCCAAGGATAAATTGTCCGGATTAAATAGCAATCAGAAGGACGTTGTCAGGGCGGGCGTCATTCAAAATTTCGAATTCACCTACGAGCTGTGCTGGAAATTTATGAAACGCTGGTTGGAAAATAATCTCGGGGCTGTCTATGTGGATGGCATTGCCCGCAAGGAATTGTTTCGCATAGCCGCCGAAAATCGATTAATCACTCAAGTTTCTCGTTGGCTAAAATATCATGAGGCACGCAATCAAACAGCGCATACCTACGATAAGACGACCGCTCAGGAAGTTTTTAGGGCGGCTCAAAAATTTTTAACTGATGCCAAGGAATTCTTGAAAAATTTGGAAGCCAGGAATGGTTGACGTCAGTAAAAAAAATTTCAACACCGTTAAAGAAATATTGGCAAAATATATTCCCGGCTTAGAGGTCCGGGTATTCGGATCGCGCGTCAACGGTCGTGCCAAACCCTATTCCGACCTGGATATCGCCATTATCGGGACAAAAGAACTAAACAGTATGGTTTTAATTCAATTGAAAGAGGCATTCCAGGAATCGGATTTACCGTTTCGGGTGGATATTTTGGATTGGAATAAATTATCTCCCGAGTTTCGAGACATCATTGCTCGAAATCACGTTGTTATTCATATTCAGGGAGTATGAAATATTTAGGTTATATGAAGTCTTGTTCTCTGCTTTTAATTTTTGCAACATTACTGGTGAGCTGTAATTTTACCTCACCTCAAATAAGCGACAAGAATCAACATTTCGAAAATGATTTCTTTTCAATTGATTATCCACAAGAATGGTCTCTTAATCAAAAAGAGCGGGAATCCTATTTGGCTTTTGTATTTTATAATCCATTATTTCCTTCCTTCAACGTTACACTCTTTGTAACACCCCAGGATGGTTATCCCAACGAATCATTTGAAAATATTGGGGCTCAGGAGGCCGCAACAAAGCGATTAAAAAATGAAGGCTATAATTCCATCACGGTACGATTGGATTCCACTGTATTCGATGGAAATTCAACAAAAATTGTTATCGTATCTGGGAAAAAATCTTCGGAAGAAAAATTACAAATTAACAGCATCGCCAAATTTCATAATAACTCTACATTTGTTATCATGTATGACTTTTATTCAGATTTTGATGAAAAAACTAAGCACCGATTAGAATCGATAGTAAATTCTATCCATTTGAAATAATAGGATACTTTTTAGACTGTATTTATAGAAAATTCACGACAAAATAAAAATTGTTTTCTGGAAGATTTTGGTTATACTTTAGGTTCCCAAAGAGGAGAGTAAATTTAAATGGCAAAATGCATCATTGTTCTGAAATTCGGCGGGTCTTCGGTCGCCAATACGGAAAAAATCAAAAATGTGGCCAACCGTGTCGTCACGTATAAAAATAACCGGCAGGATGTCGTTGTGGTTGTCTCCGCTATGGGTGACACGACCGACGAGTTGGAACGGCTCGCCTTTGAGATCAATGCCAATCCGCCCGAGCGTGAAATTGACATGCTCATGTCCACTGGGGAACAGATCTCCTGCGCGCTTTTGGCCATGGCGATCAAGAAGCTTGGGTTTGACGCCTTGTCCTTTACGGGAGGGCAGGTCGGAATAAAGACAGACCGGGCGCATACCAAAGCCCGCATCATCCGCATTGAAGCGAATCGCATTAAAAAAGCTTTAACAAAAAATAAAATTGTCATCGTCGCTGGGTTTCAAGGGGTCACCCATGATGATGAGATCACGACCTTAGGCCGGGGTGGATCGGATCTGACGGCCGTGGCGTTAGCTAAAGCCCTGAATGCGGAAGTATGTGAAATCTTTACTGATGTCGAAGGGATTTACACCACGGATCCCCGGATTGACGCGAAAGCCAAAAAAATTAAAATTATTACATTTGAAGAGATGTTGGAAATGGCGGCCTTAGGCGCTCAGGTTATGCAGGCGCGTTCCATTGAAGTTGCCAAAAAATATAATATTCCTATTCATGTTCGATCCACATTTTCCAAGGAGGAAGGAACCATGATTGTCAAAGCCAATGATAAATTAGAAAGTATCGCCGTGCGCGGCATCACGTGTAATAAATCTGAAGCTAAAATAACGATTTGTAATGTCCCGGACAAACCCGGGGTGGCGGCCAGAATCTTCACCGACATTTCCAAGGCTGGGATTAACGTCGATACCATCGTTCAAAATGTCAGCCATACGCGCCAGACTGATATTTCTTTTACAGTACCAAAATCGAATTTAAATAAAGCCCTTTCAATAACCAAAGAGATCACCAGAAAAATTGGAGGCGGAGAGATCCTCCATGATAAAAATATCGCCCGGGTGTCCATTGTCGGCTCTGGCATGCGATCGCATCACGGGGTAGCGGCGAAGATGTTTCGAACCTTGGCCGATAATAAAATCAATATTGAAATGATCACCACGTCCGAGATCAGCATCTCCTGCATTATCGAACAAAAATATTCCAATAAAGCGGTGCAGGTATTACATAAAAATTTTAATTTAGAAAAAGCGGTATAGGCCTGCTTTATCAACCTACGCGGTTTGCGCGAATTTTCTGCTGGTAAACCGCGTGGGTTATTTGAAGGAAGGACAAAAAAATGAATCCTATCACCATTTACGATACGACACTGCGCGACGGCGCCCAGACCGAAGGGGTTTCTTTTACTGTTCGTGACAAACTCAAAATCACCGAAAAACTCGATGAATTGGGAATCCACTATATCGAGGGGGGGTGGCCAGGTTCTAATCCGAAAGATAAAGAATATTTCGCGCTCATGAAAAAGAAGAAACTTAAATATGCTACCGTGGCGGCTTTTGGTTCAACCCGGCGTACCAAGATCAAGGCCTCAGAAGATACTAACCTTCGCGAGCTTATCAATTCTGGGACCAAGACCATCACTATCTTTGGAAAAAGCTGGGATTTGCATGTGACCGATATTTTAAAAACCACTCTTGATGAAAATCTTGATATGATCTTTGAGTCTGTCAAATATCTCAAAGATAAAAAGCGGGAAGTCTTTTATGACGCGGAACATTTTTTTGACGGTTACAAACGCAATCCCGCATACACGGTTAAAACCCTTTTAGCCGCGCAACAGGCCGGAGCCGACTGTATTATCTTTTGCGATACAAATGGCGGCACCCTACCGGAGGAAGTCAAAAAAATTATCTTAGAAGTAAAACCAAAACTTAAAACACCTTTAGGCATTCATACCCACAATGACCTTGATCTGGCTGTGGCGAACAGCATCGCGGCCGTTGAAGCTGGCTGCACCCAAGTACAGGGAACGTTAACAGGTTTAGGCGAACGCTGCGGCAATGTGGATTTGTCGACGGTTATTGGAATCTTACAGACGAAATTAAATTACAAAACCATTCCCGCTGACAAACTTAAACACCTCAAAGAAGCCACTTATTTTGTCAGTGAAATCAGCAATGTCAAAATGGCGGACAATCACCCTTTTGTCGGGCATTCAGCCTTTGCCCACAAAGGAGGCGTCCATATTGACGCGGTCATTAAAAATTCCATCGCCTATGAACATGTCGATCCCGATGCCGTTGGCAATCACCGCCGGTTTGTGACCTCTGAGCTGGCTGGTAAAATGCCCATCATCCTAAAAGCCAAGCAAATGAATATCATCTTGGACAAAAAATCTCCGGAGGCCAAAAAGGTTTTAAAAACTCTTCAGGACAAAGAACTCGAAGGCTATCAATTTGAGGCTGCCGATGCCTCGTTTGAATTATTCATGAAAAGGGAGTTGAATAAATATAAAGAATTTTTCAAGCTTGATAGTTTTAAGGTAACCATGGAAAAGCGCTACGACGGCAAAGTCTTTGCGGAGGCTTCCATGCGGCTTAATGTTCACGGCAAAACGGAATATAGCGCTTCCGACGGCGATGGTCCGGTGGATGCCCTCAATAAGGCCTTGCGAAAAGCCTTAACAAAATTTTATCCAAATATCAGTAAAATGCGCCTCTCGGACTTCAAGGTGCGTGTCATCGATACCAAAACCGGCACCGCCGCCCGGGTCCGGGTTTTGATTGAATCCCAGGATGAAACGGAATCCTGGACCACCATGGGTGTTCATGAAAATATCATCGAGGCCAGCTGGGAAGCATTGGTGGATTCCATTGAATACAAACTCCTCAAGGACAGTCGTAGGGGCAGATGATCATCTGCCCCTACCTTTATTATGAATATGCCAACCGATTTATCTCCCCGGTATAATCCCAAAGAAACCGAAGACAAATGGATTGAGTATTGGCAAAAGCATAATCTTTTTCACGCCAAGGTAAATCCTGACAAGAAGCCTTTCACCATCGTCATCCCGCCGCCGAATGTCACCGGCATTTTGCACATGGGCCATGCGCTCAATAATACCTTGCAGGACATCTTGATCCGTTACAAACGCATGAAAGGTTTTGAGACCTGCTGGATGCCGGGTACCGATCACGCCGGCATTGCCACGCAAAACGTCGTTGAAAAACAACTCGCCAAAGAAGGCAGGAAACGCCAGGATCTCGGCCGCGAGGAATTTTTAAAACGCCTGTGGGATTGGAAACAGCAATACGGCGATACCATTATTCAACAATTGATTAAACTCGGGGCCTCATGCGATTGGCAGCGGACACGATTCACCATGGATGATGAATACAGCGCCGCCGTCAAACATGTCTTTGTCAAACTTTATGAAAAAGGTTTGATTTATCAGGCGCAATACATTATCAATTGGTGTCCGCGCTGTCAGACTGCTTTGTCCGATGAGGAAGCCGAGCATCAGGACACTCAAGGCTCGCTTTATCACATCCGTTACCCATTTAAAGATAACCCTCAAGAATTTGTCATTGTGGCGACAACCCGTCCGGAAACGATGTTGGGAGATACCGCCGTCGCCGTCAACCTTAAAGACAAACGCTACAAAAAACTCATCGGCAAAATCCTTGTTTTACCATTATTGAACCGCGAGATCAAAATCATCGCCGATTCTTTTGTTGACCCAAAATTCGGCACCGGCGCCGTTAAAGTTACCCCCGCCCATGACCCGAATGACTTTGAAATGGGCAAGCGCCACAATCTTGAATTTATCAATATCCTGCATCCCAATGCCGTTTTAAACGACCAGGCCGGACGGTTCAAGGGAATGGACCGTTTTGTCGGACGTAAGGCCGTTATTGAAGCGTTGCAACAGGATGGACTTTTAGAAAAAATCGAACCGCATCATCACGCCGTTGGACATTGTTATCGTTGTCATACGGTTGTCGAACCGTATCTTTCCAAACAATGGTTTGTCAAAATGCAACCTCTCGCCAAGCCGGCTTTGGATGCGGTCAAAAAAGGGAAGGTAAAATTTTACCCAACCCGCTGGACCAAGGTTTATTTAAACTGGATGGAAAATATCCGTGACTGGTGCATTTCCCGTCAGATCTGGTGGGGGCATCGGATTCCGGTGTGGACATTACCAGTGCATGACGCTAATGAAAAAGGTGCTCAAGAATTGCTTATTAAATATTTTGAAGAAATTGGCGAAAGGAAAAATGTCGTCTTAGATTTAATCGATACTCCTAATGAACTCTCGGTTCTTATATGTACAGCAAGCAACAAAGCTGAAAAGGCCATTGAAGCGCTTAATTATTTCTATCAATATCCTCCTTATCATTCAAATGAACCAGAATTTGCTACAGATAAAGCCAGGGAACTTGCGTACTCCATCATGGCTGGACCTGCGGCAGGCCAGGTGTCACAGGACCCCGATGTCCTCGACACCTGGTTTTCATCTTGGCTGTGGCCATTCGCTACGTTCTATTGGCCTCCAAAAAATAAAGACCTGCAATATTTTTATCCCGGCGCGACACTTTTTACCGCCTCCGAAATTATTTTCTTCTGGGTAGCCCGCATGATCATGGCCGGCTTGGAATTTATGGGAGGCATTCCTTTTGCCGAAGTTTATATCCACGGCACCGTCCGTGATGCCAAAGGAAGAAAGATGTCCAAATCCATCGGCAACGCCATCGATCCCTTAGAGATCATCAACGAATACGGGACCGACGCGCTACGTTTTAGCTTAATTTTAAATTCCGGCGAAGACCTGTTTATCTCCAAAGAAAAATTTGAGGTCGGCCGAAACTTCGCCAATAAGATATGGAACGCCGCGCGATTGATTTTGATGAATGTCGATTCATCAAAGATTGACGTAGGGGCACAGAATCTTGTGCCCCTACAAAATTTGGATTTACCCTCACGCTGGATCCTGTCGCGTCTTCAAATCACCATCGATCAGGTCAACAAAGCCATCGAAAAATACCGTTTCTCGGAGGCCGAAAATTTTATCTATGATTTCTTTTGGAAAAATTTCTGCGACTGGTATCTGGAAATCGTCAAAGACAGATTTAACGATAAAAATATCCAAGCGGTCTTGTTAACGGTGCTTAGACAATCATTACAAATTCTTCATCCGTTTATGCCCTTTGTCACCGAAGAGATCCAGCAGAAATTACCCAACGCGGTAAAAAGTTTATCAACCAGCCCGTGGCCTGCGGTCAACAAAAAACTGATGGACAAAAGTGCTGAAGAGCAGATGCTAACGATCATCGAACTTATCTCATTGATTCGAAACACCCGGGCCCGATGGAACATCCAACAGCACGCCCAGGTAGACTGCCTTCTTGAAGTGTCCTCAAAAACTGATCGAACTTTAATCAAAGAGAGTATTTCCATCATCAAAATTCTGGCCAGGGTCAATCCTTCGATTCTTGACAAAGATTCGCCAGCGCCCAAGGAATGCGGCGTTGGCATAGTTTCAAAAATTAAATATTACATCCCTCTAACCGATATCATTGATATTCAAAAAGAAAAGACCAAAATTCTAGAACAAATTGAACAGCACGAGCTCCTGATGCAGGGCTTAAGTGAACGGCTCAAGAATAAAGAATTCCTCAAAAATGCCCCTCAGGAAGTCGTTGCTAAAGAAAAGACCCGCCTCGAGTCCCTCCAGGAAAAGGTCAAAGATCTAAAGAAAACCATCTCTGACCTTAATTAACCCGCGATTCATTCAACAAAAGGGACACACTTCTGTCACAACTCATTTGAGTGTAAGACATTCAAAAGAGATATTCCTATATAAAAAATACTTGCCATTTTGGCCGTTTCCCCTTGCGCATGCTATACTTAAACTTGATTATTCCCTGTGGTCTTGCCACAGGGATACCATCTTGAGGGAAAGTTTGAAAACCGTAGGTTTTCAGGATAGTATTATGATCTATGGGAAAAGTAC
>Ga0247727_10006883_pt1 | contig 22064 bp, 27 predicted proteins | sample WisWelCaveWW1625_FD_202498 | JGI IMG/M metagenome (GOLD analysis project Ga0247727, IMG submission 202498) | Biofilm microbial communities from Wishing Well Cave, Virginia, United States - WW16-25 | ecosystem: Environmental > Aquatic > Deep subsurface > Groundwater > Cave microbial mat | place...
CAAGCTCCCCAGCGTCCAGCGCGCCACCCGCGCCAAGGCGCCGGCGGTGCGCGGCGGCCGGTCCGAGGCGCCCGCGGAGGCCCACGCCTCGCAGGCGGCCGGCGGGATCGCGGCCCGGCTGCGCGGCGGCGAGATCGCGCCGAACCAGGCGATATCGATGCTGGTGGACGAGACGGTCGGCCGGCTCCAGGGGGCGTCGCCGGCGCTGCGGCGCCAAGTGCGCGCGACGCTCGCGAAGATCGCCGGCGAAGACCCCGGGCTCCTCGCCGTTCTGCAGCGCGCCCAGTCCGGCCGGTAGGACCCGTCACACACCCTCGCGGTTCCTTATCCCGGCGGACGGACGGCGGGAGTATGGAGCGCGACCAGCTCGCGGACCTTGGGGGAGACGAAGATGTCCTCGAGATCGAAGCTACCAAGCGCGCGGGCCAGCACGGACACCCGCTCGCTGGCGGGGGCGCGCTTGTCCATGATCACGCGCCACTCGCCGCGGACTTTGCACAGCCCTCCGCTGGACATCCCCTCGCCGGACAGCTCGGCCGGGACGACCTTGATGCCCAGCTTCTCGCAGACGGACTCCAGTTCCTCGAGCGCGCCTGACAGGCTCGAACTTGCGCGTGCCTTGCTCATCGGGCTCCCCTGGTGGCGGGCAGCGTCACCGTGAACGTCGTGCCGCCCCCCCGGCGAGAGGCGACGCGGACGGTTCCGGCGTGCGCCTCGACGATGGTCTTCACGATGCTCAGGCCCAGGCCCGTACCGGCCGCGCGAGTCGTGAAGAACGGCTCGAACACCCGCGCCACATCGCGTTCCTCGATGCCGCGCCCGTCGTCGTCGATGTCGACGGCGATATCTCCCGACTCGCCCAGCCGCGTGCGCAACCGGATGCTGCCGCGCTTTTCGATGGCGTTCCGAGCGTTGGTGATGAGGTTGACGAACACCTGCTGAATCTGGCTGCGAACGCCCGACACCGGCGGGAGCGACGGCGCGTACTCGCGTTGCACCGACACGGCGTCGCCCAACAGGTGCTCGCAGAAGGCAAGCGACTGATCGATCACCCCGTTGACGTCGACCTCCTGGTTCTCGCCGGCGTCGGGTCGGGCGTATTGGGTGAGCTCCCGGGTGAGCTTCTGCATCCGCTCCCCGGCCTCGACGATGCGGTGGAGCTTGTGCAAGTCGCCGCCGTCCCGTCCCGCCCGCTCGGCCTTCTTGGCGAGCTGTCCGGCGTGCGCCAGGATCGCCGTGAGCGGATTGCCCAGCTCGTGCGCCACGCCGGCGGCGAGCTGGCCGAGCGTCGCGAGCTTCTCGGCCTGGATGATCTGGCGCTCCAGGGCCTCGACGCCGCTCGTGTCCTGCCCGATCGCGATGATGCCCTCGATCTGGCCGTCCGAGGTGGTGACCGCAGCCGTGTTGAACACCGCCCGCCGGGTGCCCCCGCGCCGACGCGGCAGCCTCGCCTCGAACCCGGCGACGTCCTGTCCGCGCAGTGCGGCGACCAGCGCCCGCCTCAGACCGCCGTCGGACTCCGGCAGCCAGCGCCCGACCGTCTTGCCGATTACCTCCTCGCGCGAGTAGCCCGTCAGCCGCTCGAGGGCGCGGTTGAAGACGGTGATGCGCCGCTCACGATCGCAAACCAGGATGAGCGCGTTGGCGTGGTCCAGCAGTTTGGCCAGGTAGTCGCGCAGAAACTCGGTTTCGTACAGAAGCCTCGCGTTGCGCAACGCGACCGCCAGTGTGGTGGCCAGCGGAGCGAGGAACGCCGCCGCGGGTCGGCGTCGCACGGGTGCCTCGACGTTGAGCACGCCATAGAGCTTCCCACCCAGCGCCAGCGGGATCGCCAGGCCGGCCGCCCCGTCTTCGAATATCGGGCGGTAGGTGCGGCGGGCGACGATCGGTCCGCGTGGTGACGTGGCCAATCCCAGACGTCGGATCTCCTCGGGGCGGAGCGCGATCGGCGCGTCGCGGGCATCGCGGCGCAGCGGCCCCTCGGCGAACAGCGAGCTGAGCTCGAGCGTGTGGGGATCGAGCAGGCGCACGCAAATGTAGTGCGAGGGCAAGAGATCGCGCAGCATCTGCACGAACAGGTGGGCCAGCTCCTCCTCGCGACGGGGCTCGCCCAGTTCCAGGGAGAGCCGCGCGATGGCCTCCAGGATCTTCAGCCGGTCCAAGCTGGCGGGTCGCGGTCGCTTCAAGCCGCGTCTCCGTCCGTGCGTTTGCCGCCGGTTGCGCGCTCCAGGTCGAGGATCTGAGTCTCGCCGACGTAGGACGTGGTCTCGTAGTGCGTGATCTGGCCGATGCGCTTGACGATGGCGGCCATGCGCTCCGCCTCGTGGCGCATCGTCTCGAGTTGCCGGCTCAGCGGATCGGTCGGGGTCATCTTGCGCGCCAGGAGTTCGAGGTTTCCGAGGATCACCGTCAGTGGCTGGTTCAGCTCGTGCGCGGTGGCCCCGGCCAACTCGGCGAGCAGCGCCTGTTTCTCGGTGATCTCCAGCCGCTGCTGGGCCGTGGCGAGCCGCTGCTCGATCTTGAGACGCTCGCGCAGGTCGTTGAAGATGCCGACGGTGCCCACCTCACGGCCGTCTTCATACAAGATGGCGGCCGAAAGGGCGACCGGGACCCGCTCTCCGGCGCGGTTCAGAATCTCCTGCCGGATCCCCTCGATGCGTCCGGGTCCGCCGTGTTGCGGGCCGCGCAGCAGCCGCATGACCGACTGGGCGGCACCGCGTTCGGCGTACAGATCACGGACCGAGGCGAGGCCGACGATCTCGTCGGCTTTGCAGCCGTAGATGCGCTCGGCGACGCGGTTGAACACCAGCACCGTGCCGCCCAGGTCGGCCGCCACGATGGCGTCGGCCGCGGAGTCCACGAGGCGCTCGAGGAACTCCTTGGTTTTCTTGAGCTCGCGCTGCAGCGCGCGCGCCTCGGTGACGTTGCGGAAGCTGATGATGGCGGTGTCGTGGACGCTCCGGACCGGGCTGGTAGCTACCTCGACCGCGATGACGTCGCCGCTGGTGGTTTGCATCTCGAGGTCGAAGCTCTGCAGGCGCTCGCCCGAGGCGATCTGGGAGAGCATCTGCTCGAACTGGGATCTCTGGGCGTCGAGCAGCAGATCGGTGAACGGGCGGCCCTTGAGTCCGTCGCGCGCGTAGCCGGTGATCTGCTCGCCGGCGCGGTTGACGTAGAGGATGGCGCCGCGGCCGTCGAGTACGACGATGCCGTCGGAGGCGCTCTCGAAGAAGTCGCGGAATCGCGCCAGCGCCTGAAGCCGCCGCTCGGCGTCGAATCGGGCGAGAGAGACGCGGCGCGTCTGCTGGTGGACCTCGCCCCCGCGCTTGCTGTCCAGCGCCAGCGCAAGCACGCCGGCGAGCAGGCGCCCGAACGCGAACGCCTCGGCGCCCAGCTCCGGGTGGGGATCCACGGCGCGCAGGATCAGCACGCCGCGAACCTGCCCCTCGACCACCATCGGGAACAGCACGATCGCGCCGATTCCGCGTGCTGCGACCAGCGGCGCGACCTCGCCGAGCAGCGGGTGGTGGGGCGCGTCTTCGACGACCAGCGGCTGCCCGCTGGCGACCACGGCCCGGACTTCGGGGTATTGTGCCAGCGGCACTGATACGCGCGCGAGGTCCGGCTCGTCGCTGGCGGCCACGACGTCGAGGGTCTCGTTGTGGCCCAGCAGGAGCACGCTGCCCCGGTCCACCTCGAGGACGTCGGCCAGACGCGAGATCACCTCGTGCAACACGTTGCGCAGGTCGCGGTCCGAGCACAGGAGTTCCACCGCATCGAGCGCGGCGCTGAAATCGGATCCCCGCGGTCGCTGGGTCACCGGGGCCTCGCGTGATACGCGGCGAGCGCAGCGGCGTAGACGTCTTTGAGCGGCACGCCACGCTCCCGGGCGACGCGGCGACAGGTCTCGTATTCGGGTGCGACGTTCACGCCGCGGCCGTCCTCCTCGCAGACCTTGACGGACACGTCGCCCCACGGCGTGGCCACGCGCACGTCTCGGCGATCGAGCACGCGTCGATCGGCGAGCCAGAAGCGCAGGCCGATCGTGGTGGACTCGCGGAGCAGCGCCCATCCCACACGATCGCGATCGGCCTCGTCGCACAGCGCGCCAATCTGGAGCGCGGGGCGGCCCTTCTTCATGGCGATGGGCAGAAACCAGACGTCGCGCGCGCCGGCCGCCACCAGCGCGTCGGAGAGGTGCTCGCAGAACTCGGGGTTCATGTCGTCGACGTTGGCCTCGAGCACGCACACCCGCGCGATCGTGGCGTCTGGCTCGAGCGCGATGACCCGCAGCACGTTGGGGCGATCCTCGAGGGTGCGGTCGCCCGCGCCGTAGCCCGACGCGATCGGGCGCCCGGCGGGCATCGGGCCGAAGCCGTTGCAGCACGCGGCCACGATTGCGGCGCCGGTCGGTGTGGTCAGCTCCACGGAAGTGCCGCCGTCCTCGACCAGGCAGCCGCGCAAGAGCTCGACGACCGCCGGGGGCGGGATCGGCAGCGGACCGTGGGCGCCTCGGGTCATCCCGTGTCCGAGCGGCACCGCGCGCGCCGTGACGCGCGAAGGCGCGATCCAGTCCAACGCGACGCCGGTGCCCACGATGTCCACGATGGAGTCGACGGCGCCGACCTCGTGGAACTCGACCTCGTCGACCGGGACGCCGTGGGCGCGCGCTTCGGCCGCCGCGAGCCGCTCGAAGATCGCCCGCGGTCGCCCCTGCGGGAGAAACTTCTGGATGTCGCGCCATGCGCGGTGGGCGTGCTCGGTTTGCGAGACCTGGACGTGCACGTCGCACGCGGAGATGCCGCCGCGGTCCGCGCGCCGGACCACGAGCTCGTAGCCGGAAACCGGGAGCTTGGCGAGCGCCTCGCGGACGACGGCTTCCGGCACGCCGAGGTCGAGCAGCGCGCCGAGTGTCATGTCGCCGGCGATGCCGGAGAAGCAGTCGAGGTAAAGGTGCGAGCCGTGCAAGCTCACTGGCGCACCCTGGGTGCGGACGATCGCCACCCACTTGCCGTGGGGGTGAGCCAGCGAGCCTGTTCCGATCCGCGGGCCCTTCGGGCCACGCTCACTCCGCTCACTCGCTTCGCTCGTTCGCTCATCGGCGGTTGATGAGCGCGGCGCAGACGCCCGCGCCGAAACCGTTGTCGATGTTGACAACGGAGACTCCGGCCGCGCAGGAGGTCAGCATGCCGAGCAGCGCCGTGACGCCGTGAAAGCTGGCGCCGTAGCCGACGCTGGTGGGAACGGCCACGATGGGCCGGCCGACCAGGCCGCCCACCACGCTGGCCAGCGCGCCCTCCATGCCGGCAACCACGACGATCACCGAGGCGCTCTCGAGCAGCTCGCGGCGGTCGAGGAGCCGGTGGATACCGGCGACGCCCACGTCGAACAGGCGCTCGACGCGGTTGCCCCAGAGGTGCGCCGTCAGGGCCGCCTCTTCGGCGACGCCGATGTCGCTGGTCCCGGCGCTCACCACCAGCACGAGTCCGCGGCCGCGTTCCTCCCAGCGCTCTTGGAGGAACAGCGCGCGGGCAGCGGCCTGGTAGCCCAGATCGGGGAGCTGCGCGCGCACGATGTCGGCCTTGGCGGCGTCGACGCGCGTGACCAGCACGTCCGAACCGGCCGCGCGCATCTCGCGCACGATGCCGACGATCTGCTCGGCGGGTTTGGGCTCGCCGAAGACGACCTCCGGGAACCCCAGCCGCAGCGCGCGGTGGTGGTCCACCGTGGCCCAGCCGAGATCGCGGTAGGGAAGGGCGCGCAACTCGGCGAGCGCGTCCGCCACGGGCACCTGCCCCTGGCGCACACGCTCCAGGAGTTCGCTCAGGCGCGCGGGATCCACGCCTCACGTCTACCAGAGCTGCCCATGTCCGCCAAGCGAGCGATCGTGACGGGGCTAGGGCGCGCCTTCGGTCCTCCCGCGACGCGGGAGCACGAGCAGGACCTCGTCGATCGAGCGATCGGTGGCGGCCGTGACGGTGGCGGTGACCGCGCCGAGGGGGAGCATCTCGCCGACGCGGGGGATGCGCTTCAACCGGTCGAGCAGCAGGCCGGCGAGCGTCTCGTAGTCCTCTCCCTCGGGCAACGGGACGCGTAGCTCCGCGCTGACCTGCGCGAGCGGGGCGCGTCCCTGGATCCGGAAGGTGTAGGGATCCTCGCGGCGGATGAGCGGCGGGCCGGGCTCACGCACGTCGTGCTCGTCTTCGATCTCGCCGACCACCTCCTCGAGGATGTCCTCGACGGTCACGATGCCCACCGCGCCGCCGTATTCGTCGACCACGACGGCCATTCCCTGGCTCTCGCGCTGGAGGCGGATCAGACAGTCGCGCGCCGGTTGGTTCTCGGGAACGAAGATCGCCTTGCGGGCCACGTCGCGAAGCGGCAACTCGGGGGGCGCGCGAAGCACGTCGAAGGCGTGCACCACACCCTGGACCTCGTCCACGCGTGCGCCGTAGATGGGGATTCGGGTATAGCCCTTGTCGGCGATCTCGCGGGCGCCCTCCTCGACGGTGACGGTCGACGGCAGCGCGCAGACCTCGCTGAGCGGCAGCATCACGTCGTAGACGCTGGTCTCGCCGAACTCGAAGATCCGGCGGATCATCCTCTTTTCGTCGCCGCTGATCTGATCGGCCCCGGCCTTTTGCGGGAGATCGAGCAGCAGTCTCAACTCGTCCCGCGTCATGAACGGCCGCCGCTCCCGAACGCGGAGCCCGCGCAGCAGTAGATCGCTTACCCGCGAGGACAGCACTACGATGGGCGAGAACAGCGCGTAGAAGCCCCACAAGAGGTAGATGGCCCGCGGCGCCACGGCGTCGGCGAAGTGCTGGAACACGCTCTTGGGCACGATCTCGCCGAACACCAGGATGAGCGGCGTCATCACGAGGACGGAGATCAGCTCCGCCCGGTGCGGCGCGACCGCCGAAGCGTAGAGGGTGACGACGGTGGTCGACGCGACGATGCAGATGTTGGTCCCGATGAGCGAGGTGGCGATGAGGTCCTGGGGCCGCTCCAGGAACCTCGCGATCAGCCGGTCACGGCTCGATCCCCGGCGCGCGTGTGCCTGGAGGCGAATGCGATCGGCGCTGATCAGCGCCAGTTCAGACCCGGAGAAGAACGCCTCGAGGATCAAGCAGACGACGACGACCGCGACTACGACGGAGAGCGGGATCACTGCGGGATCTCCACCTGCCCGGTGGCCAGGCGTCGGCGGCGCTCCTTCTCGTCGGTGATCTCGCCGAACAGCTCCTCGAGCAGGTCCTCGAGCGTGACCAGGCCCACGGTGTGCCCGTATTCGTCCACGACCACCGCCAGGTGCGTCTTGCGCTTCTGGAAGTCGCGCAGCAGCGCCTCGCACTTGGTGGACCGCGGCACGAACAGCGGTGCTCGCAGCATCTCGCGCAGCCCTCGCCGCTCGGTGCCGAGGCCCCGGGCCACGCGCACCAGATCCTTGGCCAGGAGGATCCCGATGACCTGGTTGCGGTCGTGTTCGTAGATCGGGATGCGCGAGTACTGGCTCTTCTGTACTTCCTCGATGACCCGCGCAAGAGGCAGATTGTAGGACAGCGCAAAGATGCGGTCCGCGGGCGTCATCACCTCGGTCACCGCGCGGTCGCCGAAGTCCAGCAGGCGGTGGATGAGCTGGCGCTCGCCGGGGTCGATCTCGCCCTCCTGGCGCGCCACCTCCACCGCGGTGCGGAACTCGTCCTCTCCGACGCCGGACGCCGGGCCGAGCGTGGCGGCGCGACGGCCGAGCAGCCGCACCGTGGCGTCGGCCACGAGCTGGATGACCACGCGCAGCGGCGCGAACAGCGTGGTGAGCGCCGCCAGTGGCCGCGAGGCGAGCGTCGCCCAACGTTCCCCGAGCTCCAGGGCGACGTTTTTCGGCGTGATCTCCCCGAGCAGCAGGATCAGCGGGACGGACACGGCCGTGGAGATCAGAACGACGGCCACCGGGCCGAGCTGGCGCAGATAGTGGTCGGTGATCGTGGCCGCGATCGTCGAGGCGGCGATGTTGACCAGCTCGTTGCCGATGAAGATGGTCGCGATCAGGCGGCGCGGGTCGCTCAGCAGGCGTTCCAGCAACGGCGCGGCCGGGTGCCGCTCCTCGCGCAGGCGCAGGAGCTGCACCTTGCTCAGCGAGAACAGCGCGGTCTCGCTGCCCGAGAAGAACCCCGAGCACAGCATCAGCGCCCCGAAGAAGATCAGCCGCAGTGCGATCGAGCTGTCCATCCTCGTCTCACGGCACCGACGCGCGGAAGGGGATCGGCACGAAGATGAGAACGAAGACGACGAGCACCAGGCGCGCGATGAACCGTCCACGCGGCCCCAACGGCTCGTCCCCGACCGGCGGGTGCCAGCGGCCACGTCCCATACGCCTCATCACGCCCAGCATGACGGTCCAGACGAACCACGGCGCGGCGGCGCCCGCCCCGGCCATCAGCGCGTCGGCCGAGCCGCTGCCGCGCGCCTCGTGGGCAACCGCCAGCAGGACGAAGATGCCGATCGGCACGAGCGCGGCGTACACCATCGCGGCTGCCCGGTCGTGGCGATCGCCGAAATAGCCGTACGCGATGTGCCCCCCGTCGAGCTGACCGATCGGGATGAGGTTGATCATCGTGATCAGCAGACCGACCCAGGCCGCGAACGCCCCGGGGCTCAAGAAGACGTCACGGCCCCCGCCGGGGAGCATCTCACCCGTGACCGCGTACTTGAGACCGATGTACACAAGCGAGTTGCCCTCGAGCAACCCCCCCGGGATGACCGGGCCGACCTCCGAGGCCCCAAGCCCCCAGATCAGGCACGGAATCGCCACGGCGAGTCCGGCCAACGGCCCGGCCGCGCCGATGTCGACCAGCGCGTCGCGAGACCGCACGGGCTCGCGCATTCGGATGATCGCGCCGAGCGTCCCGAGTCCCAGCGGCAGGGGGATGAAATAAGGGAGAGAGACGTCCACCCGATGCCTCCGCGCGACGACGAAGTGGCCCATCTCGTGCGCCAGCAGGATGCTCATCAACGTGGCCGAGAACTCGACGCCGCCGAACAGCGTCGTGGTCAGGCAGGTGGCGAGGAACAGGCCGCCGTGCACGACGGCCAGCCGCAGGCGCGGGTGGGCTTCGAGCACTACGGGGGGGGCTCGTTCGCGCCGGCGCCGCCGGCACCGCCGCCGTACATGGCCTCGGCCAGGCGCTGGCTGGCCGCTTCGAGCCGTTGAATCGCGTGCCGCAGCGCCTCGGCGGTTCCGTTCTCGGCAACCCGCTTGCAGTGCGCCAGTTCGTCCTCGATCTCCTCCCGGTCGCCGGCTCCGAGCGTCTCGGCGTATTCCGCCATCGCCCGCTCGGTGGTGTAGATGAGCGTCTCGGCGCTGTTCTTGAGATCGGCCACGGCGCGCTTGTCGGAGTCGGTGTCGCGCGTCGCCTCCGCCTCCTCGACCAGGCGTTGAATCTCGGCCTCGGAGAGCCCGCTGGTCGGCTGCACCTGCACGCTCTGCTGTTGGCCGCTCCCGAGATCCTTGGCGCCGACGCTGACGATGCCGTTGGCGTCGATCTCGAAGCTCACCTCGATCTGGGGCACGCCGCGGGGCGCCGGTGGGATGCCGACGAGCTGGAAATAGGCGAGGCTCTTGTTGTCGCCGGACATATCGCGCTCGCCCTGCAGCACGTGGATGTTCACGAACGGCTGGTTGTCGATGGTCGTCGAGAAGACCTGAGCCGAGCGCGCCGGGATGGTCGTGTTCTTGGGGATGATGCGCGTGAAGATGCCCCCCGCCGTCTCGACCCCGAGGCTGAGCGGCGTCACGTCGAGCAGCAGCACGTCGGCGACGCCGCCCTTGAGCACCGCCGCCTGGATCGCCGCCCCCATCGCGACCACCTCGTCGGGATCGACCCCCTTGTGCGGCTTCCGGCCGAAGAACTCGGTGACGATCTCCTGGACGCGGGGCATGCGTGTCTGTCCGCCGACGAGGATCACTTCCTCCACGTCGGCCGCCTTCATCTTCGCCTCGGCGAGCGCGACGCGGCAGGGATCGAGCGTGCGCTGGACAAGATCGGCGGTCAGGGTCTCGATCTGGACGCGGGTGACCCGCGCGGTCAGGTGCTTGGGCCCCTGCGCGTCGGCGCAGATGAACGGCAGGTTGACCTCGGTGTCCAGCGCGCTGGAAAGTTCGTGTTTTGACTTTTCCGCCGCCTCTTTGAGCCGCTGCAGGGCCATCTTGTCGCGGCGCAGGTCGATGCCGTTGTCGCGCATGAAATCGTCCGCCAAATGATCGACGATGCGCCGGTCGAAATCCTCGCCGCCGAGCAGCGAATCGCCGCTCACCGCCTTGACCTCGAACACGTCGCCGTGCAGCTCCAGAATCGAGATGTCGAACGTGCCGCCGCCCAGGTCGTACACGGCGATGCGCTGCGCCTTCTTGCGCTCCAGGCCGTACGCCAGCGCGGCCGCGGTCGGCTCGTTGATGATGCGCAACACGTTGAGCCCGGCGATCTTGCCGGCGTCGCGGGTGGCCTGCCGCTGCGCGTCGTCGAAGTAGGCCGGGACGGTGATCACCGCCTCGGTGATCTTCTCGCCGAGGTAGTCCTCGGCGGTCTGGCGCATCTTCTCGAGGATGAGCGCGGAGATTTCCGGGGGGCTGTAATCGCGCCCGCGGATCCGCACCCGCGCGTCGCCGTTGTCGGCCGCCACGATGGAAAACGGCGACACCTCGCGCATCTTCTCTACGTGCGCGTCGTTGTACTTGCGTCCGATCAGGCGCTTGACGGCGTAGACGGTGTTTTCGGGGTTGGTCACCGCCTGGCGCTTGGCCATCTGGCCGACCATACGGTCGCCGGCCTCGGTGAAGGCTACGACCGACGGCGTCGTTCGCGCGCCTTCGGCGTTCGGGATCACCACGCGCTCGGTGCCGTCGAGCACCGCCACGCACGAGTTGGTCGTGCCCAGGTCGATTCCGACGACTCGGCTCATGTTCCGTCTCCGCTGGACTCGGAGTCGACCGGCTCCGGCGGGGCTGGAGGCCGGGCGACGACCACCATCGCCGGGCGCAGCACGCGGTTGCCGGCGCGATATCCGCGCGCCATCTCGCGGACGACGGACCCGCCCGGAGCGTCCGCCGTCTCGAGCTGGCCGACCGCGTCGTGCTCCTCCGGGTTGAACGCCGCGCCGACCGACTCGAACGGCCGGACCTCGAACTTGTCGAGCACGGCCAGCAGCTGCCGGTGGACCAGCCGCACCCCCTCCGCGATCGAGGCGGCGTTGTTCTCGTCGGCGTGATCCAGGGCGCGCTCGAGGTTGTCGGCGACCGCCAGCATTGCGAACAGCGTCTCCTCGCGGGCGCGGCGGGAGGCATCGTCGGCGTCGCGGCGCGCGCGCTTGCGGTAGTTGTCGAAATCGGCGGCGATGCGCAGCCGGCCGTCCTGGGCCTCCTTGAGATCGCGCTCAAGCGCGGCGATCCGCTCACCGTCCGCGGGGTCAGCCATCCCCTGCAACTCCGGCGCGGGCTCGGGAGCGGCAGGCTCACCGACGGGGACGTCCTCGGGAGCGGCTGCCTCGCCGGGAGACTCGCCGTGCGCGTCGGGTCCGCTGGCCTCTGGATCGGCGGCTGGCATGAGGCGCGGTTTTACCCTCACATCAGGCGGACTGCAACCTCGTCGGCCACGAGTGTCGGGCAGGAGAGCGCCCTTCTTGCGCAGGCGCGCAAGGCGTCGAGACAGGTTGACTCACCATAGGAGCCGGTGCAGACTCCTGCCATGAGTAGGCGCCTTCAGGTCCTGATGCCGGACGACGAGTATCGGGCTCTCGCCCGAGCCGCTCGCCGCCGCGGCAAGCCCATTGCCCAGCTCGTCCGCGAGAGTCTGCGCCGCTCGGTGGTCGAGCAGGCCGACCCGGCGCCCGAGCAACGACTTGCCGCGGTGCTCCGGTTCGCGCGGTTCGAGGGACCGACCGGAGACATCGCTCGTCTGCTTTCCGAGATCGAACGGGGGCGCGGGCCTCCGTGACCTACGTCGACTCGAACGTTCCCATGTACCTTGTGGGCGCGCCGCACCCCAACAAGCAGCGCGTGGTGGAGCTCGTGGCGCGACTGATCTCGGCGCTCGAGCCGTTGGTGACGAGCGCCGAAGCCTTCCAGGAAATCGTGCACCGGTACGTGGCGATAGGCGACCGCCGTCACCTCGACGCCGCCTACGAGGCTCTCGAAACCATGGTCGGGCAGGTCGCCGAGGTCACCAAGGCCGATGTCGACGCGGCTCGGGCCCATTCGGCGCAGTACGGTGGTCTCTCCTCGCGTGATTGCCTGCACGTCGCGATCATGAGGCGGTTGGGAACGGCGAAGATCTGGACCTACGACCTGGCGTTCGAGCGCGTCCCCGGCGTGCAGCGCATCTGCTGATCTGGCCCGCGTCACATCAAGCGGACTGCAACCTCGTCGGCCAGCAGCACGCCCTTCTTGCTCAGGCGCACGCGGCCCTCGCGGTCCTCGATCAGACCGGCGGCGCGTAGGGGGGAGAGGCGCTGCTCCTCGCCGTCGAGCAGGTTTCGGTCCACGCCTTCGCAGGTGCGCAGCGCCAGCCATACGCGCTCCCGGCGCGCCGCGTCGCCGTCGAGCAGCTCGAAGTAGGCGATCAGCGGATCGCGCGGAAACGCCGCTCCGTCGCCCGCCGCGCGTGCCGCCGCCGCCAGGTAGGCGTCCGCCGAGGCGACGGTTCCCCAGCGTTCGACCCCGTCCTTGACCTGCCTTCGCGAGTGCGCGGAGGAGCCGAGCCCGAGGTAGTCGGCGCCCGTCCAGTAGCGCGTGTTGTGGATCGCGCGGCGTCCCGGACGTGCCCAGTTCGAGACCTCGTAGTGCTCGAACCCGGCCTGCTCGAGCCCGTCGCGAACCGCGTCGAACATCTCCGCGACGCGATCCGTGTCCGGGGTCTTGAGCCGCCCCGCCCGCCGAAGCGCGCCGAATGGCGTGGCCGGCTCCACGGTCAGCGCGTAGGCCGAGACGTGATCCGGCGCGATATCGAGGAGCGATCGCAGGTCCGTACGAACCTGGGCCAGCGTCTGTTCGGGCAGCGCGAACATGAGGTCGCACGAGACGTTCTCGATCCCCGCCTCACGCGCCTTGGCGACCGCCGATTTGCCCTGGGCTGCGTCGTGCCGGCGGCCGAGCACGCGCAGGAACCGGTCGTCGAGCGACTGGACGCCCAGGCTCAGCCTATCCACGCCCGCTTCGCGCAGGGCGGCGTAATGCCGCACGTCCGCGTCGCCGGGGTTGGCCTCGATCGTGACCTCCTCGAGCGCAGTTTCGAAGCGCTCGCCCGCGCGGCGCAGCACTCGGGCGACGCAGTCGGGACGCCACAGGCCCGGCGTCCCGCCGCCGAAGTACACGGTGCACAGCGGCCCCGAGAACAGCGGCGCGCGCAACTCCATCTCCGCGAGCACCGCATCGGCCCAGGCCTCGTGTGGGATGTGGGCGCGCGCATCGGTGGCGAAGTCGCAATACGGGCAGCGCGTCTCGCAGAACGGGAAGTGGACGTAGATCCCGAGCACGCCCGAGCCTACCGGCCCGACGCCCCGGACGCCAGGGCCCACTCGGCGCCCGGCCCGACAGGGCTACGAACGACGCGGACGCCGCCGCGACCGCGGGCCGTCCGTTCGCCCGATCCGTCGCGGTTCCTACAGACGCGGCCACCGCCCGGTCTCTCGCAGTTCTGCGGCCGCCTGCGGCGGCGGACGTCCACCGTCAAGACGGCGCCGAGGCATCAACGCCCCAGCGATCGGCCTTGATGCGGGCCGCCTCATGGGTCCAGGTCCAACGACTGATACGTGGGAGATTCCGTAAACTCTGGAACACCCCCGCGCCTCTCCAGAATCACAGATCGGCCGCTCATGCGACCTACCCGCTTGATGAGGGGGGCTGCGATTGGGGGCTGCGGACTCGACCCGCGGCGCACCCGCAGGCGGCGGATGCGCCGCGCGATCGGCCGGTCGTCAGGGTCGCGTCGGTAATCGTGCTTCAGCATGACCGCTTCAACCGTAGCCCCGCAGTCGTCCGGGCAGGCGGCGCAGTCTTCGGCGGCGGCGCAGCAGCCGTCGCCGCACGCGTCGATTCGCGTCACGAAGCCGCCGCCCGCTGGGCGATCGGCGTGCTTCTCCTGCTCGTGCTGGGGCTCGTTCTGAAACGAATCTTGACTCTCCCGTAAAAAGTCCCAAGGGCGGTTCTCTCGTCGACGGCCCCTCATGATTTCGATCGCTTGCGACCTCCTGCATCGTCGATTTTCGCGGAATTTGGGGTTTCTACGAAGGGATCAATCTTGTCACCCCATGGTGAGGGTAACGGCGCCACGACCTTTCTCCTGGCAGATCGTGAGATGGCGGATCAGGGCAGTCGATACACGCTGGGGATCTGGTCTACTCGCTCGACACAGATGTCGAGGTCGCGGAGAAGCCCGTCGCTCACCGAGTAGATCCAGCCATGCACGACGAGGGGGCGACTCTCTCGCCACGCATCCTGCACGACGGTCGTACGGCAGACGTTTGCGACCTGCGCTGCGACGTTCAGCTCGCACAGGCGATCCGCCCGCTTTTCCTCGTCGCCGATCGCATCCAGTTCCGCCCGATGCACTGCATGGACGTCGCGAATGTGGCGCAGCCAGTTGTCGATGAGACCGAGGGGTCGAGACTGCAACGCCGCACGGACGCCCCCGCAGCCGTAGTGGCCACAGACGATGACGTGCTGCACGCCGAGAACCTCAATGCCGTATTGCAGGACGCTGAGGCAGTTCATGTCGGCCTGCGCGACGACGTTGCCCACGTTGCGGTGCACGAACACCTCGCCGGGTTGCTTCCCGATGATCCGATCTGGGGGAAGGCGGCTGTCAGAACAGCCAATCCAGAGCAGCTCAGGGCGCTGCTGGTGACGGAGCCGGTCGAAGAACTCCGGGTCGCGCTGGCGCATTCGAGCGGCCCACTCCCGGTTGGCATCGAAGCAGTCTTGCAGACTTCGCATGGTTGGTTGCCTCTCAATCAAGCTCGCCGTCCCGCTGGGACAAGACCACGGGCTATCGGGCGAGTAGCCTCGTCCTCTCGCCTCAGGCGGGCGTCGATCAAGAAGGTGCCGCACGGAACGAGAGATGAGGCGAACACGACGCCCGCGCGTAGCATCGACCAGCGCGCGGTGACCATCGCCCGCAAAAGCGCTGCGCAGAACAGCACGAACAGCGCACCGTGGATCGAGCCGGCGACCTTCACGGCCAGCGGCAGGCCCGCGAAGTACTTGAGCGGCATCGCGACGCCGAGAAGAAGCAAGTAGGAGCATCCTTCCACGAAGGCCACCACGCGCAGGCGACCGATAGGGGTGCGCAGCATGCGCCTATCTCTTGCTTCTCGTCCCATGGCTACTTGGCCAGCTCCTCCTCGATGAGCGCTTTGAGCGGCTCGTAGCCCAGCCGCTCGAGGAGCCTGCCGTTCACGAAAAACGTCGGCGTGCCGGTGACGCCCAAGCGCTTCCCATCCGCATGATCGGCCTCCACCAGCCTCCTGTGAGCGCCGGCGCTCAAGGACCGTTCGAAGGCCTGCATGTCGAGCCCAATCTGCTGCGCGTACCCTGGAATGAGCTCCGGTCTGGGGGCGTGGTGACTGCCCCAGTGCGGCTGGTTCTGAAAGAGGATCTCCAGCATCTCCCAATAGCGGCCTTGCGCACCGGCGGCCTCCACCGCGCCGGCCGCGTAGAGCGAGTTGGGGTGCAGTGGCATGTAGCGAACGACCAACCGGATACGGCCCTCGTACTGGCCGAGCAGCTGCTTGACCCTGGGGTACATCGCCCGACAGGACTCGCACTCCGGATCCAGGAACTCGACGACCGTCACCTTCGCGTTCTGGGGACCCATGCTGCGGCTGTGCGGCCGGACGAAGATCGAATCGTCGGTCCGAGATTGCTCGGCGACCCGCTCTGCTCGCTCCGCTCTCTGGGCGCCAAGATGGTAGCCCGCTGCCAGCACCAATGCCGTGATGAGAACCGCGGCGATGGCCGCGAGGCGAAAAATGTCCTTCCTCATGGGTGAGCTCTCCGCAGTCCGCTTCGATGCGCCAGGAGGCAGACCAGGATCGAAAGAAACGCGAGTAAGGCCATCAAGGGGATGGTGATGAACCCCAGCCATTCGATCTGGCGGGAGGTGCACGGCACGCCCTGAGTGCAGGGCGAAAGGGTCTCGGAAACGACGCCGTAGTAGATGAGGTTGTGATAGAGCGCGAGCCCCAGCCCCACGACCACCAACGGCAACGTGTAGGAGGCGAGGTTCTTGTCCCGGAGCACGATCCCGGCGGCAATGAGAACGGTCAGAGGGAACAGGCAGATCCGCTGGTACCAGCAGAGCGTGCACGGCGGCAGCTTCATCACCTCTCCGAAGAACACGCTCGTCAGGGTGGCGACCATCGCGACCACCCACGCGGCGTATGCGAAGACGTAGGGCTCAAGAGGGGCAACCGAACTCTTCATCTTACTGGTCCTGACTCCTTCCCATCTTCGAGATGTGAGGGATTCGCGGCACGACGACGGCGTAGAGGGCGGCCGCCCCGGCGATGAGGTACCAGCCGAAGCCGATGGCCATGCCGATGGCGGCGGCGAACCAGACCGCCGCGGCGGTGGTGAGATTGGTAACCGTGCCGGCGTCGCTCTTGAGGATCATGCCCGCACCCAAAAACCCGACGCCCGTGATCACTTGTGCCGCAATGCGAGCCGGACTGTTCGGGTCGATCGCCAACGAGAGAAACGTAAATAGCGCAGTGCCACCGATGACGAAACAGTGCGTGCTGATCCCAGCCGGCTTGCCGCGCGACTCGCGCTCGATGCCGATGAGAAATCCGCAAACGAGGGAGACGCCCAGGCGGACGAGAAAGCCGGCTTCGTACCCGGTAACGAGTGGGTCCCACATCCTGCTAGCTTAACTTAACTTTTGGCTCGATTCCGGATCTGATGACGACGATTCGAACCGGTGATGGAGCCTGACGGGCGAGCCCTCCTTGCGCATGCGCATGTTGATGAGCTCGACGCCCAGCGAGAACGCCATCGCGAAGTAGATGTAGCCCTTGCCGATGTGCTGCCCCATGCCATCGGCGATGAGCATGACGCCGATCAGCACGAGGAAGCTCAGGGCGAGGATCTTCATGCTCGGGTGCCGGTTGACGAAGTCGCCGATGCGCCCCGCGAACGAGAGCATGACCGCCACCGAGATGACCATGGCGACGACCATGACCGGGACGTGCTGCGCCATCCCGACCGCGGTGATCACGGAGTCGAGCGAGAACACGACGTCGAGCACCAGAATCTGGGCGAGAATGAGCCAGAATGCCGCGGCCCCCGAGGAACGAGAGCGATCTTCGTGGGCGACCTCCAGCTTGTCGTGGATCTCGTGCGTCGCCTTTCCGACAAGGAAGAGACCTCCGCCGAGCAGGATGAGATCGCGCCCCGAGAGGGCCCTGTCGAGCACGGAGAAGAGCGGGGCCGTCAGCCCCATGACCCAGGAGATCGCGAAGAGCAGCGCGAGCCGAAGAACCAGCGCCAACGCGAGTCCAATCCGGCGCGCGCTCGGCTGCTGCGCAGGCGGCAGCTTGCCGGCGAGGATCGAGATGAAGATGACGTTGTCGATGCCGAGCACGATCTCCATGGCCGTGAGGGTCAGGAGACTCAAGTAGATCTCGGGATGGGTGAGCAGCTCCAGTGTCATGTTTCGTTCCTCTCCGTGATCGGCCGCCGAAGGACTCGGTTGGCGCCATTGCGGAGCCGCCGTAGCAGTCGCCGCGCCCAGAGGAACTCCGTTCCCAGAATCGCGAGACCAAGCGGGATAACGAGGATGGCAGGACCGGGAAGGACGATGAGCGCCGCGCCGACCGCCACGACACTGACGCCGATCACGGCCGCCACGACCTTCCGTGCCACGCGAAGCGTCGCGGTCGCAGCAGAGGCTCCTTCCGTGGCGGTCATGGCTTCACATCGCGCGCGTGGAGCGCCTCGATTTCGCGTCGCAGCGCGCACACCTCGTCGAGGATCAACCCCTTGTGTGCCTCTCCCTCGCCCTTGAGGTCCTGCGCCACCTGCGCCTGCATCGCGTTGACGACCACCGCGATGAACAGGTTCAACACCACGAACGTCGCGACCGGCAGGTAGCTGACGAAGAACACCCAAGCATACGGCGACTGCGTCATCACGGCGCGCGCAATATCGGGCCAACCTTCCACCGTCATCACCTGGAACAGCGTGAACAGCGAGGCGCCGAGGAAACCTCCGAAGAACTCCGGCGCGATCGCGCCGAATAGTTTCGTGGCCATCACCGCCGATACGTACAGCACGAGCGACATCAAGCCGATGATCGACGCCATACCTGGGAGCGCCACGAGCAGGGCGCTGACCACCCGGCGCATCGAAGGCACCATCGACACCAGCCGCAGCACACGCAGCACTCGCAGGGTGCGCAACACACTGAACGCACCGCTCGCGGGTATCAGCGCGATCCCTACAACCACGAAGTCGAATACGCGCCACGGGTCGCGGAAGAACCGGCTGCGATAGACGAAGGAGCGCAACAGCAACTCGCGATCACGCTAGGGCTCGACGCCTCGCCCGCGATTCCCGCGCGCTTCGGCGACTTGTTTCGCGCGATCGATCGCACGGCGCTTGGAATATTCGTGATGCGGTCAACTCGGGCGCCTGAGCGCGTGGAACCTCGTGCGCATGGTGCATGGCGAGAACGATGCGGTCCGAAAAGAAGTGCGCGGCCAAGTTTAGCAGCAGCGCCAGCGCGGTGAAGCCATAGAGGTACCCGGGGCCGAGCGCGCTCCCGATCAAGATCGCAGAAAGCCCCCCGAGCAAGAGCAGCGTCTTCAGTTGGTTTTTCATCCTGATGTCCTCTCACCCGCTGCGAAACAGCCCGACGATCCTCTGCAGGACACCGGACCCCTCGTCGAGCCAGGTCCCGTTGCACGAATAGCAACGGTCGATCTGGACATCCTGCAGGGTCACGGTCTCGAGCGCCATCCCGCACTTCGGGCAGCGCAGGTAGTGAAGCGCCTTGAGACGCTCGCGCTCGGCCTGCTCCGTCTGCCGCTGCGACTCGAGCGCATTCACACGCCTGATCTCCGCCTCCTGGCGCGTGAGGTGCTCCTCCTCGGATGCACTGGGCCGATCGGTCGTCATGGCCTTTGGCCTCCTCTCTTCGGGTTTCGTCCGATTCATCGTCGTCCCGCGTCCCTGCGCCGTTGGAGATCGCGATCTACGGCTCGTGCGGCCCGGTCGGCGGCGCGATCGACGACGGCGAGAAGGTCAGCGTCGATCTCCTCGACCAGAACGTTGCCAGATGGCCGAAGAGCGACGTCGAGTTGGCACTGCTTGTCCACGCCGCCACGTGCGCCGTTGGCGTCCTCGAAGCGGACCGTCACCTTGGCGATGCGCTCGCCGAACCGGCCGAGCGCGAACCGCAGTCGGCGGTCCACGTGGGCGCGCAGCGCTTCATCGACCTCGATCTTCCGGGCGCGGATATCCACCTGCATCGCGTACTCCTTCCAGGTCGGGCCCATCGGTCTTACTCTGGAGTGTTCCGTTTCGTTTCACGCCTCTGTTTGTAGCCTCGGCGCCATCCGTAGACTATTAGAAAGGTAGAACGTGATTCGTCGTAAAAACCTTGCTACGCATCCGATATGGACTGGCTGAACTACCACCACTTCCTCTACTTCTGGGTCGTGGCGAAGCAGGGGAGCATCGCCCAGGCGAGCAAGGAGCTTCGGCTCGCGCATCCGACCATTAGCGCCCAGATCCATCGGCTCGAGGAGGTCCTCGGCCACAAGCTGTTCGAACGGAAGGGCCGCCAGTTGGTGCTCACCGAGTTCGGGCGTGTCGCCCTTCGCTACGCTGACGAGATCTTCTCCCTTGGGCGCGAGTTCATGGACACCGCAAAGGGACGGCCGAGCGGACGGCCGATCCGCCTCGTGGTGGGGATCTCGGACGTCCTTCCCAAATCCATCGTGTATCGAATCTTGGAGCCGGCATTTCGACTCGAAGAAGAAGTGCGCGTCATCTGCCGAGAGGACCGGTCAGCAGAAGGGTTCCTGGGGGAGTTGGCCATGCATACGGTCGACGTCGTCCTCTCGGACGCACCGGCCGGCCCCGGCACGGCCGTCCGGGCGTTCAGCCATCCCCTAGGCGAGTGCGGCACCGCGTTCTTCGCGGCACCCGAGCTCGCCAAGGCCTGCCGGCGCGGGTTCCCGCGGTCGCTCGACGGCGTCCCCTTTCTCCTCCCGGGCGGCCAATCGGCACTCCGCCGAGCGCTAGAGGGGTGGTTCGATTCACTCAAGGTGCGGCCGAAGATCGTGGCCGAGCTGGACGACGCGGCGTTGGCGAAGGTCGTGGCAGAGGCGGGCCTCGGCGTGTTTGCTGCGCCGAACGTGGTCGAGAAGGAGATTCGGCAGCGCTACAAGGTGCAGATCATCGGTCGCGTCGAGGAAGTGCGGCAGCGCTTCTACGCGATCTCGGTCGAGCGGAAAATCAGACATCCCGCGGTGCTCGCCATCAGCGACGCCGCGCGGAAGCACATCTTTGCTTGAACTCGCGTCCCGCCTCGGTGAGGAACGTGCCCGCCGTCGCCACCCTCACCGACGAGCAGGCGTCGCTTCGGCAGTCTCCCGAGGACGCGACGTTGCGGAGCGGAGGTCGTTTCGGCGGGCCGAGTGACCAGGCGGGTCCTAAGCTCTTCCTCGGCGGTCAGCCAGTCGTCCACGTCCTGTCCGTCCTCGCCTCCTCGCTCGATGTACCGCTGGTGCGCACGAGTGGAGATCATCTCCTCGGTCAAATCCATCTCGTACATGGTTACCGTCCGAGAGGCTACGCCGTGTAGCGTGAGCCTGGCAAGTTGACCATCCGCCAGTTGACCATCCGCCTGCGGCGGACCCTTCGCATGGAACGGGTCTGTTCCTTCGCAGCAAGAAAGTTACCCCCGTCGGAGAAGTCGGCATCCTGGGCGTGTGCCCGTCGACGGGACGCGCGGACTCGACGAGATCCTCGATGTGGCGCTGCAGGGCGCCGTCGTCGGTGCGCGTGAGTCGCTCGAGGGCAGAGGCGGGCGCGCGCCATAGCGGCACAGGCGCAACAGGCCGTCGCGGTCGCGGGCAGAAACAAGACGTTGGCTTGCAGCGAGAAGCCCTGGCGCAACGCGCAGCGGCGCACCGGGCGCGCCCGCCTCATGGGTCCAGGTCCAACGACTGATACGTGGGAGATTCCCCCCGCGCCTCTCCAGAATCACAGATCGGCCGCTCATGCGACCTACCCGCCGACGTCGATCGCCTGCCGCGCCGACTACTCTCCGGCAATCAGGTCGCCCCGCGCAAACGCCAGGAGCCCGGCGATCAATCGCGCGATCGGGACCGCTGACCCCGGTGCCATCGGCCTTTCGGTGCGCCGCCGCTCGGGCGCCTAAGCCACGCGACTCAGCGACATCCCGTGATCGTCGTCTCGCGCGCAACGCGGGGCGCTGTCGGCGTCATGCGAGTCGCAGCCCGGCGAATGTCGCGAGCGGACGAAAGTCGAGGTCGCGAGTCACGAGGGGCACGTCGTAGTCGAGACAGGTCTGGGCAATCAGCGAGTCGGCCAAGGGCGCCTTACGCCCGCGTGCGAGCAGGCGCGAACGCAGCCGTCCGGCGCGCTCCCAGTAGCCATCGGTCGGGGCGAGCAAGGGGATATCGAGAAGGACGGAGGCCACGGTGTCCGGCAGCTTGGGGTCGCTCAGGACCTCGCAGAGCACGACGGGGGGGAGGACCCCTTGCTTCGCCCGGAGCGCTGCATCGACCGCCTCTACGTCGTCCCCCGGATCACCGGACAAGTAGGCGATCAGGGAACTGGAGTCCAATGCGATCATCGGCGGTCCTGTCGCAACTCCGCCACGCCGATGGAGAAACGGACCTTGCCTCGAAGGCCACGGAGGCGCTCGTATGCGGGCCCCGCCGCCAGAAGCTCGAGCCCCTGACGCACGGTCGACGTGATCCCGCCGCCGGTCGACGCCCGGGCCTTGCGGAGGAGAAGCTCGGGGACGTGCACGGTGATC
>Ga0247727_10006884_pt1 | contig 22056 bp, 12 predicted proteins | sample WisWelCaveWW1625_FD_202498 | JGI IMG/M metagenome (GOLD analysis project Ga0247727, IMG submission 202498) | Biofilm microbial communities from Wishing Well Cave, Virginia, United States - WW16-25 | ecosystem: Environmental > Aquatic > Deep subsurface > Groundwater > Cave microbial mat | place...
CAACTGGCCCGCAGCGCAATGACGACAACCGGGGAGCGACCATGAGGTCCCTGCTGGTCGTGGTGAGCCTGCTTCTTGTTCGGCATGGCGTCTGTACGGCGCAGGAGACCAGCGGCAACATCCGCGGCCGGCTGCAATCCGCGGACAGCGCGCCGGTCGCCGAAGCCCGGATCAGGGCTACGAGCGCCAACCTGCTCGGCGTGCGCCATTCGATCTCGGCACGCGACGGCGTCTTTCACCTGCTGGCACTGCCGCCGGGGGCGTATACGCTGCGTATCTCGGCTATCGGCTACCGCGCGGTCGTCGTCCAGGACGTCCGGGTCCAGCTCGGCCGGACCACCGGACTCGGCGATCTGTTGCTCGAGGCGGCGGCGCTCGCCCTGGAAGCGATCACCGTCACCGCTCCCCCGGTGAGCTTGGATCCGGTGCGCACCACCATCGGCGCCACGCTGGATGCCGACGACCTCGCGTCGCTCCCCGGCGAACGCGACTACCGGTCGGTCATCGCGATCCTGCCGCACGTCAACGCGAGCCCGCACGGCGATCCCGTGAACGCGGCGGGAAGTACCGGGCTCGAGAACATGTATTTCATCGACGGCCTGAACGTGACATCCACCCGCACCGCCGCCAGGGGCACGAGCCTGCCCTACAACTTCGTCCGCGCGGTCGAGGTGAAGGCCGGGGGCTACGAGGCGCAGTACGGGAGGGCGCTCGGAGCGGTCGTGAACGCCGTCACGTACTCGGGGACGAACGCGCTCGAGGCGCAGGTCTTCGGCTTTGTCGCGCACGGCGCGCTCGCCGCCACTCCCAGGGCCTTGCCCGCCCTGCGCGAGACGGGCCATGCGGCCTATGACGTCGGGGCGAGGGTGAGCGGCCCCGTGGTACGGAGCCGCCTGTGGTTCACGGCGGCGTACAATCCTCGGGTCGAGCGCGTGGACAAGGAGCTCACGGGACTCGGCACCTACGCGGACCGGACGATCGCTCACATCTTCGCGAGCAAGCTGACCTGGAGCGCGACGCCGCGGACCACCCTGGAGCTGTCAGTGTTCGGAGATCCCACCACGCGGCAGGCTGTGGCACCGCTGTCGTGGGCCCCCAGCCTGTCCGCCGTGAACGCGGATCCTTTTCTGCGGCGACTGGAATGGGGAGGCGTGACGGGTTCACTGCGCGCGATCGCATCGCTCCGGCACGACCTGCTGATCGAGGCAGGCATCGCGTACACGCGAGGCGCCGGAAGCAACCTGCCGCAGACGCAGACCGGCAGGACGCAGGCGATCTACCAGGACTTCCTCGCCGGAACGGTCGAGGGCGGCGCCGGATTCATCAGCGACGCGTCGGAAGCACGGGCGAGCGGTCTCCTGCGCGCCACGCTGTTGACGGGGCGCCACACCGTTGTGGGAGGGCTCGAGTACGAGGACACGCGTCTGTCCCAGACCAACGCGCAGTCCGGCGGCGTTTCGATCACCAGGAACGACTCGACCTTCTGGGCCGCCATCACGGAGTCCACGACCGGTGCGTTCCACAACCGCGTGCCCACGGCGTACCTCCAGGACGCGTGGCGCCTGACGGATCGGATCTCGGTGAGCGCCGGCGTGCGGTGGTCGAGTCAATCGCTCACGGGGGCGAGCGGCACCGTCGCCCAGCGGTTCCCCTTCGAGTGGCAGCCGAGGCTCGGATTCAGCTGGCTGCTCGGACGCGGAGCGGCGCAACGGCTGTTCGGATCCTACGGGCGGTACTACCAGCAGATCCCGCTGAACCTGTCCGCCCTCAACTTCGCGGATTACGTCTTCATCGCGGCGAACTACTCCACGGATCCCCGACAGGCGGGCGCGACGCCGGATTCGGTCTTCGACTTCTCCACCTACGAATCCGACCTCGCGCACCAGGTGAACGGGATCGAGGTCGAGAACTTCGACGAGGTCACGCTGGCGTACGAGCGCCTGCTGGCCGGCACCATCCGCCTCACGCTGCGCGGCGTCCGTCGGCACCTGCGCTCGAGCTACCAGTTCGGTTTCGACCCGTCACGCGCTCAGCCGTGGGTCCTCGGGACGCCCGGGAAGGGTGACTTCGCGTTCCTGCCACCGCCCGTACGCGACTACACCGCGCTTGAGATCTCGCTCGCCGGATCACGCGGCGGCGTTGATTTCCTGGCCTCCTACGTGCTCTCCCGCACCTGGGGGAATTACACCGGCCTGTACGGCTCGGACGTCGACGCCGACCTCCCGGGCGGCAGCTGGGGGTTCTTCACGCCGTGGCAGGCGGCCAACTCGACGGGACCGCTGCCGAACGACCGGACGCACGTCTTCAAGTTGACGACCGCTCTTCGGGTGGCGCCGCCGCTGACGCTCGGTGCGCTGCTGACCGTGGCTACCGGGATTCCGAAGAACGATTGGGGCGTTGCGCCGCTGGGTCCGGTCTTTCTGGCGCCCAGGGGATCAGCGGGTCGGACGCCCGTCCTGTGGGATGCGGCGCTGCGGCTCGCGTGCGACCTCTTCCGGCACCGTACCGCGAGGGGTCGGGTGCTGCTCGACGTGCTGCACGTCGGCAACCCGCGCGAAGCGCTGCAGGTCGACGAACAGCACTTCTTTGCGGTCGACGGCGCCGGGCAGCCGACGAACCCCAACTCCAACTACCTCCAGCCGACGGCGTTCCAGCCACCGATGGCGGCCCGTCTGGGACTGGAGTTCGTCTTCTAGCTCAGAACGGCGGATCGAGCAGCGGGCGGTCGCCGTACACCTTGCGACGCACGGCCTCGAAGCGCGGCTCGCCGCGCAAGGCGTGGTAGCGCTGGTGCAGCGCCCACGGGAGGGCCAGGTCCCGCTCCCGTGCGCCCTGCTCGATCGCGTCGAGCGCACCGAGCCGGTCCCCCGTCGCCAGTCGCGCGGTGGCGATCGCGGCAAGCGGCACGCTCTCGCGGCGCGCCAACGCCGTGAGTCGCCCCAGTACTCGCCTCGCTTCCGCCGCATTCCCGACCCGGCCGTAGTAGTGGGCGACGAGGTCCAGCACACCGGCATGGGTACCCCGCTCCGCGACCAGCCGCTCCGCGACACGATCGGCGTCCGCGAACCGGCCGGCCCGCGCGTGGATCAGCAGTAGGTTGTCGTAGGCCGTGGAATCGAGCGCCAGGGCGCGCCGCGTCGCGCTCAGCGCGCTGTCCGGCCGGCCGGCCAGGATGAAGCGGTGCCCAAGGGCGGTCCAGAACGCGGCACTCCCGGGGTCGAGGGTGACGGCACGGCGCGCCTGGATGGTCGCCGAATCCAGCCGATTCACGAACAGCAGGAAGTTGGAGTACTCGAGCGCTATGTCGGGGGCGCCCGGTGCCAGCTCGACGGCCCGGCGAATGTCCCGCCAGGCGGCGTCCCAGTCCCACTCGTGCAGCGCCTTGAGCCAGCCGCGGGACATCAAGGCCATGGTGTTGAGCGAATCCAGCTCGATGGCGCGCTCGATGGCGCGGCGCCAGGTCAGGGCTACCTCGACGGGCGTACCGGCGCTCAGGTCGATCGCGTCCCCCAGAGCCGCCCAGGCGTCGGCGTACAGCGAGTCCCGCGCGAGCGCCTGCTCGTACAGCCCCCTGGCGCCCGGGATGTCGCCGGCCCAGTACGCCTGTCGCCCGCGGAGGTAAAGCCGGTACGCCTCGGGGTCGCGCGTCCGGACGCCGCGCACGCCGGCTGCGCCCGCGCCGAGTCGCGGCTGGAGCGCGGCGACGATCTTGGCGGTGAGGGAGTCCTGGATGCTGAAGACGTCCTGGAGCGATCCCGCAACGACCAGCTCGCCATTGAACTGCTGTTGCCAGAGCGCGGCGCCACTCGTCACGTCCGTGAGTTGCGCCGTGACCCTGAGTCGGTTCGCCGCCACGCGGACCACGGCCGACAGAACCACATTCACACCCAGGGAGCGACCGGCATCGCGCGGATCGGTGTCGCGGTCCCGATAGGCCCGCACCCGCCCTCCGGAGATCACGCTCAGTCCCTCGACCTGGACGAGCCCGGTGCTGACGCCCTCGGTCAGCCCCTCGGCGAGCACCGCGTTCGCGGAATCACCACTGAGCGTGAACGGCAGGACCGCCACCGAGCGCAAGGAGGCGACGGCCTCGGAGCTGCTCTCTCCTGCGAGCGCCGCTGCCAGCCAGGCCCCCGCCGCCACGATCACCAGCCCCGCCGCGGCGACACCAACGCGGAAACGATTCCGGCCCGTCAGTCCGTCGGTCCGCCGATCACCGGTCCGTCGATCCGCATTTTCCAGCGCCTCGGCCAGCGCCCGGCCCGTCGCCCACCGGTCCGCCGGCGCCTTCGCCAGCGCCTTCACCACGGCCGCCTCCAACGCCGGCGGCACCTCGCGTACCGTGGAGAGCGGCGGCACCGCGTCGGCCGTGTGCCGTGCCATCACCGCCTGCGCCGTCGGTCCGCTGAACGGCGGCGCCCCCGCCAGCATCTCGTACAACACGCACCCCAGCGCGTAGATGTCCGCCCGCCCGTCCACCGTGGGCTGCGCCGTCGCCTGCTCCGGGCTCATGTAGTTCGGCGTCCCGATCGCCAGGCCGGTGTCGGTCAGCTTTCCCCCGCCCTGCTCCAGCGCCCGGGCGATCCCGAAGTCCGCCACCACCGCCACCCCGCCCGACAGCATGATGTTGTCCGGCTTGATGTCCCGATGGACGATCCCCGCCTGGTGCGCGTGGTCCAGCGCCTCGGCCACCTCCCGCGCGATCCGCACCGCGTCGGCCACCGGCAGCGGCCCTTCCTTTTCCAGCCGCTCGCGCAGCGACTGGCCCGCGACATACGGCATCACGTAGTAGACGAGCCCTTCTGCTTCGCCCGAGTCGTGCACCGGCAGGATGTTGGGGTGCTGGAGCTGGGCGGCGATCCGGATCTCACGCAGGAACCGCTCGGCGGGGGCGCCCTGCCCCGCCTGGCGCTCGAACACCTTGATCGCCACCCGGCGCTCGAGGCGGAGGTCGCGGCCCAAGAACACCACGGCCATGCCTCCGCGGCCGAGCTCCTGCTCGACCTCGTAGCGGCCGGCCAGGGCGGTGCGGAGGCGGGTGAGAGTGTTCATGGCGGCATTACGATAGAGAGGCGGAGGACGAGGGGATAGAGGGACCGGGGCACCGAGGCAGCGACGAGGCCGCAACGAATCGACACCAGCTTGCAAGGATTTGGTTACCGCGCTGAAGGACAAGACCTGCATCGTGGGCGGTGCCGAGTTGCCTTCCCTGCCGCCGAGGACCCACCTTATGGGTATGCCGCTCAAGGTCACAGTACCGACCTATACCGTCGACGACGTGCGCGGCTTCCCGCCCGATGGCTGCCGCTACGAGCTGGTCAACGGCGTGCTCCTCGTGACCCCGCAGCCGGCTCACCTCCACCAGGTCGTGGCCACCCGGCTCGCCGCCGCTGTCGCGCACTACCTTGGCACCGCCGGCCCAGCGGTCGTGGTCGCCCCGGGGGAGATTGAGCTCCGGCCGTCGGTGCACCTCGAGCCCGATATCCTGGTTCATCCCGCGAGGTTTGGTCCGGGGGTGGCGTGGACCGGGATCAGCGAGTGGTGGCTGGCCATCGAGGTATCGGGCCGCTCCTCCCGCCGCTACGATCGCGACTACAAGCGCGACGCCTACCTCGCGCTCGGCGTGCGCGAAGTCTGGCTGGTGGACCTGGACGAGAAGTGCGCGTTCGTTTCGAAGGCGAGCGCGCCACGCGACGTCCGTCACACGCAGCAGCTTACGTGGCATCCCGAGGAGACACCCAAGCCCCTGGTGATAGAGTTGGCGGAGATCTTCCGCGGGGTGCCCTGAGCTTAAGCCGATATCCCGCCCGCTCGTCCGCAAACCGCCACACGTCCGCACTCCCCTCTCCAGAACTCCGTCCGCCTGTCCTCCTGTACTCCCGATGACTCCCCTGGGGGACGCCCAGGGTACGCCGCGTGAACGGGCCGCGGCTAGCGTGGCTGCCATGACGACGACGCTGAGGGTGACGGCGCGCGGGGAGACCCGCGCTTACGCCGACTCGCTCGCCGCGCGCCTGGGCCGCATGCCCGGTTTGACGGTGCGGCCGGCTGGCGGCAGGTTCGGGCCCCACAGCGAATTCACCGTACGAGGCGACGTGACGGCGCGTGACGGGCGGCTGGTCATCGCCGCGCGCCTGTTCCGCCGGCCGAGCGGGGACGCCGTCTGGACCGCCACGTTCTGGCGGACGGACTCGCTGACGTCCGACCTCGTCAGCGACCTTGGCGCCGCGGTCGCCGAGGCGGTCTACGGGCAACTGGCCCGCAGCGCAATGACGACAACCGGGGAGCGACCATGAGGTCCCTGCTGGTCGTGGTGAGCCTGCTTCTTGTTCGGCATGGCGTCTGTACGGCGCAGGAGACCAGCGGCAACATCCGCGGTCGGCTGCGATCCGTGGACAGCACGGCAGTCGCCGACGCGCAGATCAGGGCTACGAGCGCCAACCTCCTCGGCGTGCGCCATTCGATTTCGGCAAGCGACGGCGTCTTTCACATCCTGGCGCTGCCACCGGGGACCTACTCGCTCCGCATCGCGGCCATCGGCTACCGTGCGGTCCTCGTCCAGGAGGTCCAGGTGCAGCTCGGCCGAACCACGGGCCTGGGTACCCTCCAGATGGAGGCAGCCGCCGTGGAGCTGAGCGAGATCACCATCGTGGCGCCGCACGTCACGCTCGACCCGGTGCGCACCACCATCGGCGCCACGCTGGAAGCCGAGGATCTGGCGGAGCTGCCCGGCGAGCGGGACTACACCTCGCTGATCGCGATCCTGCCACACGTCAACACCAGCTATCACGGCGATCCGGTCAACGCGGGGGGCAGCACCGGACTCGAGAACATGTACTTCATCGATGGCGTGAACGTGACGGCGCCGTTCCGGGCGTCGGGTGGCACCGGCCTGCCGTACAATTTCGTGCGCAGCGTCGAGGTCAGGGCCGGTGGCTACGAGGCCCAGTTCGGCAGGGCGCTGGGTGCCATCGTGAACGCGGTGACCTACACCGGCACCAACGACTTCGAGGCGGCCGTGTTCGGGTTCTTCACGCACGGCGCCCTCACGGCCGAGCCGAGGGCGCAGTCCACCCTGCAAGAGACCGGGGCGTACGTCTACGACGTCGGGGTGCGCGTCAGCGGGCCGGTGGTGCGCGACCGGCTGTGGTTCTCGGCGGCCTACAATCCGCGCATCTCCCACGCCGACCGCGAGATCGCCGGACTCGGCACGTACTCGGACGACGCACGGGCGGACATCTTCGCCGGGAAGCTGACCTGGCAGGCGATCCCAGCCGCGAGCCTCGAGCTTTCAGTCTTCGGCGACCCGACGACGCATCACGAGGTCGCCGGCCTTTCATACGTCACGGGGCTCACCCCGATCAACGCCGACCCATACCTGCATCGGCTGGAGACCGGGGGCGTGACGGTCTCGCTGCGGGCGACGGGTACCATCGGGACGTCCCTCCTCGTCGAGGCATCCCTTGGGCGATCAACCGGCCGGGAGAACTTTCAGGCGGAAACCGCCCGGGGGCGGTCGGAGTCGCCCTATGTGGACTACCTCTCCAACACCCTCGAGGGGGGCGTTCCCTACCCGTCGACCGTATCCCAGGCGCGCACGGGAGGCGTGCTGCGCGGGACGCTTGGGGCCGGGCGGCACAGCGTGGTGCTCGGCGTCGAGTACGAGAACACCCGGGTTACCCGCTCCCTACGGAGCGGTGCAGCAGGATTCGTGACCCGATTGGGGACCAGCACCTACCGCGTTGACTCGGAATCGACGAGTGGCTCGTTCCACAACCTGTTGCCGACCGCGTATCTGCAGAACTCCTGGCGAGCAACCGACCGCCTCACGGTGAGCGCCGGGGTCCGATGGTCCGGCCAGTTCCTGACAGGGGCCAGCGGTGGAACCGTTCAACGGCTTCCCGGCGAGTGGCAGCCGAGACTTGGGTTTAGCTGGCAGGTCGGCAGGCCGGGGTCGCAGCGGATCTTCGGATCGTACGGCAGGTTCTACCAGCAGGAGCCGCTCAACCTCTCCACCCTGTACTACGCCGACTACTACTTTACACAGACGTACTACTCGGCAGACCCCCGGCAGCCGGGCGTGACGGCCGACAGTGTACTCGACTTAACAACCTACGAGTCCGGCTTTGCCAACTCGATCGACGGTGTCGCGGCGGAGCGCTTCGACGAGTTCACCGTGGGCTATGAACGCCTGTTCGGCACGGCCACCAAGCTGACCGTGCGGGGGGTTCGACGCGATCTTGGCACGACCTTTCAGCAAGGGATCGATCTCGCAACCAGACCGTACTTTTTCCTGGGCACGCCAGGCAGGGGCGACCTGGCCTTCCTGCCGCCCGCACGCCGCGAGTACACGGCTCTCGAAGTGGGTCTGGAGGGCGCCTGGAGGCAGCTTCAGTACCGGGCGTCGTACGTGTGGTCGCGCACCTGGGGCAACTACACCGGCCTCTATGGGTCGGATCTGTACTTTGGTAACCCGGGCGTCGACTACGGCCTGACCATGCCCCACCAGGCGCGGAACTCGACAGGTCTCCTGCCCAACGATCGCACTCACGTCGTCAAGCTTGTGAGTGCCTACCACGCCGCCCGCGGTCTCGTCGTCGGGACGTTTTTCACGTGGCAGTCCGGCACCCCCCTCAACGACTTCGGTGCGGGCCCGTGGGGCACGTTCTTCCCGGCGTTTCTCGCGCCGCGCGGTTCCGTGGGTCGCATGCACTCGCTCTGGGACTTGAACCTGCGCCTCGCCTACGACGCGCCGCCGGTCCGCGGCGCTCGGACGAGGGTCGTCCTGGACGTCCTGCACGTCGGGAATCCGCAAACCACCGTCCGGCAGGACCAGCAGCACTACGCCTGTCTGGACGCGAACGGCAACCAGTCGTGCCCGAACGCCAACTACGGGCAGGCCACGCGGTACCAGCCGCCGATGGCGGCTCGGCTCGGCGTGGAAGTCAGCTTCTAATCGGCGAAGTCGCCGCCACGTCGGCACGGCGTCGTCGCGCCGCCATTACCGAATCGTCGGCCATCCCACCGGCCTGTCGCCGAAGACCCGTGCACGCACGGCTTCGTACCGCGGCTCTCCGCCGAGCGGCGTGGCAAGGAGAAACAGGTCGACGGGCAGGTTCAGATTGTGGTTGCGCGCCGCTTCCTCCAGTGCGTCGAGGGCGCCAGAGCGGTCACCGACCGCCAAGCGCACCTGCGAGAATGATGTGGCCGGAACATACTGGCGGCGCGCAAGCGCAGAGAGACGGTCGAGGATCTCCCGGGCCCGCTGGCGATCGCCCGTCCTGCGGTAATGCGACGCGACCATCGACAACACGAACGGCCTGTCTTCCCCGAAGCGCAACAGCCGTACGGCGGCGCTATCGGCCTCGTCACGGCGACCGGCATCGAGGTGCAGGACCATCGGCGCGATGTGTGCAAACCACAATGTGGAGTCGAGCGACAGCGCGTGCTCGCTCGCCGCAAGCGCGCTGTCGCCCGCACCCGCCATCGCGAGCCGCGTACCCAGGTTCGCCCACATCACGGGATTCGCCGGGTCGAGGGCGACGGCGCGACGCATGTGCACCACAGCCGATTCCGGATCGCTCAACAGGTTGAGCAGCACGACATAGGATAGCGCCACGTCGGCCGATGCCGGCGCGAGACGGAGTGCGTGCCGCATGTCGCGGCGCGCGCCATCCCAGTCCCAGTCGTAGAGGTGGCGCAGCTCGCCGCGAAGGGCGTACGCGAACCCGTTCAGGCTGTCCAGGTCGATCGCGCGTTCCACGGCACGACGCCACGCCGCCGCAAGGTCGGCGGTCGGGAGGTAGTCGGCGGACCAGCTATAGGCGTCCGCGAGCCCCACCCAGGCGTCGGCGAACGTGGAGTCCCGCTCCAGCGCCTGCTCGAGCAGCGTGATGGCCCGCTCCAGGCTCGGTTTCGTCAACTCGTAGGTAGCGCGCCGGGCCTGGAGGTAGAGGTTGTAGGCCTCCGGGTCGCGCGTCCGCACGCCTCGCGCCAGCGCCGCGCGGCTCGCCGGCGCCAAACGCACCTGGAGCGCGTCCACTATCCTGACCGTAATCGCGTCCTGGATGGTGAAGATGTCCTGCAGCTCACCGTTGACCGACATCTCGCCGTCGAACCGCTCCCGCCACCGCACCACACCGTCACCCACGCTGATCAGCTCGGCGGTCACCCGCAGGGTCCCGCCGGCCAGCTGCACCGTAGCCGACACCACACTGGCCACGCCGAGTTCGCGGCCCACCTCGCGCACGTCGTCCAGACGGTCCCGATAGGCGAATACCCGGCTCGTGGCCGGCACCCGCAGCCCCGGTGCCCGCACCAGCCCGGTGATGACCGCTTCGGTCAGCCCGTCGGCGAGGGCGGCCTGTGCAGTGTCACCGATGATGCGGAACGGCAACACGGCCACCGAGCTGTGCGAGTCCGCGTCACCGGCGCGCACCCCAGCGGCGCGCACGCGCCACACCCCCAGCCACGTTGCCGCCACGACGAGCGCGGCACCTACTCCGATCCCCACCCGGACCCACGGTCGTCGTTTCGATCCCCCGATCCCCCGATCCCCCGATCCCCCAGTTTCTTCCAGCGCCTCGGCGAATGCCTTGCCCGTCGGCCAGCGATCCGCTGGCGCCTTCGCCAGCGCCTTCACCACGGCCGCCTCCAACGCCGGTGGCACCTCGCGTACCGTGGAGAGCGGCGGCACCGCGTCCGCCGAGTGCCGCGCCATCACCGCCTGCGCCGTCGGCCCGCTGAACGGCGGCGCGCCGGCCAGCATCTCGTACAGCACGCACCCCAGCGCGTAGATGTCCGCCCGCCCGTCCACGAGCGGGCTCGCGGTCGCCTGCTCCGGGCTCATGTAGGTCGGCGTCCCGATCGCCAGGCCCGTGTCCGTGAGCTTGCCGCCCCCGGCCTCCTGCAGCGCGCGCGCGATCCCGAAGTCCATCACCACCGCCACCCCGCTCGCCAGCAGGATGTTGTCCGGCTTGATGTCGCGGTGGACAATCCCCGCCTGGTGCGCGTGGTCCAGCGCCTCGGCCACCTCCCGCGCAATCCGCACCGCGTCGGCCACGGGCAGCGGCCCTTCCTTTTCCAGCCGCTCGCGCAGCGACTGGCCCGCGACGTACGGCATGATGTAGTAGACCAGGCCCTCGGCCTCGCCCGACTCGAAGACCGCCAGGATGTTGGGGTGTTGGAGCTGCGCGGCGATCCGGATCTCTCGCAGGAACCGCTCGGTCACCTGCCCGCCGCGCCCCTCCGCCTCGAAGACCTTGATCGCCACGCGACGGTCGAGCCGCAGGTCGCGGCCGAGGTAGACGACCGCCATCCCCCCGCGGCCGAGCTCGTGCTCGACCGCGTAGCGGCCGGCCAGGGCGACCTTTAGGCGTTCAAGCAGTGGGTCCACGATGACAGGCACCAAGCTATGCCGAAAACACCAAGCCCGCACCGGAATCCCGGCACGGGCTCGATTGGGCCGAGACTCGGCGGCCTACACTTCGACGTACTCGGTGGTCGACACCGGCTTCGGCACGCGCTCGCCCCGCTCTCGCAGGGCGTCGATGTGCAGCCCTACGGCCTCCCGGATCAGCATGAGCACCTTCGGGCGTGTGCGTCCGGCGGCAACGCAGCCCGGCAGATCGGGTACGTAGGCGCTGAAGTTCCGGGCCGCACGCTCGACGACGACCGCATAGCGCATGTTCATTATCTCCGTTTCTCCAGTCCGCCTTGCTTCAGGATACTCTTCAGGGTCCCGCGCGCCAAGTCCATGCTCGGATGCCCGGCCACGGTCACGGTGCCCGGCTTTACGAGGTGCTGGAACTGCCGGTGACTGCCGCGGACCCGCACCAGGAGCCACCCGTCCTCCTCCAGCAGCCGGATCACGTCGCGGATCTTCACCGGACCAAGATCGGCGCCGACGCTCCAGATGCGTAACCATTCCAACGCTGACTGTATCGGAATCACCAGGCCTGTACCGGAACCCCAGCTCGGACGCCCGACAGGACGGCCAAGGTACGGCGCGTGGACAGCGGGTCGCTAGGGTCGGGGCATGACGACAAGGCTGAGGATGGTGCTCGGGGCCGGCGTAGTGCTCCTGGTTGTCAGCACGATCATCCTCGTGGCGACCGTCTCGGGTCGCCGCATGGCGATCGCGAACCCACCCTCTTCGACGGGACCGCTCACAACCCTGATGGTGGAGGAGTTCCACACCGGCGACCCCGCGCCCCGGGTGTGGACCGCCGCCGCCTTCGCCGAGTCCCTCGCGGCGCGGCTGGCGCGCATGCCGGGTTTGACGGTCCGGGTGGGCGGCGGCAGCTTCGGCTCCGAAACCGAGTTCACCGTGCGGGGCGATGTGACGGCGCGTGAAGGGCGGCTGGTCATCGCCGCGCGCCTGTACCGAGTTCCAGGCCGGGACGCCGTCTGGACCGCGACGTTCTGGCGCGCGGATTCGCTGACATCCGACCTCGTGGGCGACCTCGCCGGCGGGGTGGCCGAGGCGGTGTACGGGGCGCTGGCTCGCAGCGCAGTAACGACGAGCCGGGAGGAACCACAATGAGAACGCTGGCCCTGAACGTGCTCTTGTGCCTGGCGGTCACCCCGGTCTGGGCGCAGGAGGTCGCCGGCCGCGTCGGAGGCCGCGTGCTCTCCACCGATAGCGCGCCGCTGGCCGACGTTGAAGTCTCGGTCAGCGGGCCGAATCTGATGGGTACCCGCAGCACGGTCACCGACCGCGCCGGGCGGTTCCTGCTCCTCGCCCTGCCGGTGGGCGTGTATCGCGTGCAGGCCCGCCGCGTGGGCTTCCGGCCGGTGGCGGTCCAAGGTGTGCCGGTGCGGCTGGGAGCCACGGCCGATCTGCCGCGAGTGCTTCTGGAGCCACAAGCGCCCATCGAACTCGCCGAGCTGGTGATCACCGCGGAAGCCGCCGGGCTCGACCCCACGAGCGCGGCCGATCGCACGACGCTCGACATCGGGGCGCTCGACGCGCTGCCGCTCGAACGCAACTTCCGGGAGGTCGTGCTGCTCGCCCCGCAGTCCGTGCCGTCGTTCATCGGCGACGGGATCAACGTCGCCGGCGCCACGGGCTTCGAGAACAACTACTACGTGGACGGCATCAACATCACGAGCCCGATCAACGGCAGGACCAGCATGGACCTGCCCTACAACTTCATCCAGCAAGTGGAGGTCCGGACCGGGGGCGCGACGGCCGAGGATCCTCAGGCGCTTGGTGGCGTGGTCAACGTGGTGACGCCAAGCGGCGGCAACGAGCTTCGCGGCTCGGTGTTCGGCTTCTGGTCGGGCGATGCGGTCCGGACGGCGGCGCAGCCCGTCGCGGGCGCGTCGCAGACCGGCTTCGCCTTCTACGACGCAGCGATCAGCCTGAGCGGCCCCGTGATCCGCGACCGGCTCTGGTTCTTCACCGCCTTCGACCGCAACTACGAGCGGCGCGACCACACCTACGGCTTCGGCACGCTTTCGGACATTCGGCGTCAGAACCTGTTCGCCGGCAAGCTCAGCTGGCGACCGGGGCCGAGGACATTCGCAACGTTCACGGTGCTCGGTGACCCGAGCCGGCTGGAGCCGGTGACGACACCACCGTTCGCCGCCGGAGTGGCACAGAACCGGGAGGTGCTCGAGGAAACCGGACGAGCCGGCGGGGTCGGCGTATCGCTGCACGCGCAGCACGTCGTCTCCCCGAGGGCGCTCGTCGAGGTTTCGGTATCCCAAATGACCCGGCTCGAGTCCGGCGACCCCGCCACCGCCGGCGCCCGCGCACCCTACGTGATCGACGTGCTCGCCGGGACGCTGTATGGCGGGCGCGGCTTCGGGTATCGCTACGACTCGCGACGCCGCTCGATCCGCGCCGACGTGACGTGGCAGCCCGCGAGGCACACAGTGAAAGCCGGCATCGTGTACGAGGAGCTCCGGAACACCATGATGCAGTGCGCGGCCCGCTCCACCTGCGGCGGCGACATCACGCGGTCCGATACGGCCCTGTACTCCTGGCACTTTGCAGGGATGGGGAACGGCCAGGCGAAGCTCCGCAACCGAGGCGTCTACCTGCAGGACGCCTGGCAGATTACCCCGCGGCTGGTGGCGAGCGGCGGCGTGCGGTGGAGCCGGCAGGACATGCTGAACGGATTTGCGGACACGCTTACCTTCCGGATCCACGACGGGCTTCAGCCGCGCGTCGGCCTCGTGTACCAGGTCGGTGCCGTAGGCACGCAGCGCGTGTTCGTGTCGTGGGGCCGCGTGGCCGACCAGGTCGGGCTCTGGAACGGGATCGAGTTTGCGCCCGGCGCGGAGTCCCTCATGACGTTCCCGCAGGATCCCCGCGCTGACACCAGCGGCGGCGTGCTGGTCTACGCCATTCCCTTTGGTTCCGGATACGCCAGCGATCCAAGGATCCGGGGACAGACCTCGGACGAGTGGACGGTTGGCTACGGTCGCCGCGTCGGTCGCACCCTCACGCTCTCCGTACGCGCCGTACGGCGCTCACTGCGGGATGCGGTGTCCAATGGGGCCGACACGACGTTCACGTTCGTGTGGGGCAATCCCGGGCGCGGGCGGCTGTCGCAGTTCCCCCGTCCTACGCGCACGCACGACGCCCTCGAACTGACGCTCCTGCATGCCGGGGTCGGCTCGACGTGGTATCAACTCTCCTACGTCCTCTCCCGGACGCGCGGTAACTTCCCCGGCATCTACCTCAGCGACTGGGGGTTCCGCGACGTGCCTTCCGAGTTCAGCCCGCTGTACGTCTTCGCGTCGCAGTGGCGCAATGCCAGCGGCCTCCTGCCCAACGACCGCACGCACCTGTTCAAGGCGTACGGCGGACATCGCTTCCAGCTCGGCCTCGATGTCGGCGCGTCGCTGCTCGTCGCGAGTGGAACCCCGCGGACCGACTATGGCGCGATTCCCGAAGCCCCGGGGCCGTTCTTCGGCATCGCGAGCCCGCGCGGCTCCGCCGGTCGCACACCGACCATCTGGGACCTGGGCATCCGGGCGGCGTACGACATCCCCGTTGCGCGGCGCGGCGCCGTCCGGTCGCGCGTCCTGCTGGACCTCCTGCACGTGGGCAGCCCACGCGCGGCCGTGGCGCATGACCAGCAACGCTACACCTGCCTGGACGCGAACGGCAACCAGTCGTGCCCGAACGCGAGCTACGGCGCGGTGACCCAGTATCAGCCACCGATGACAGGGAGGCTCGGATTCGCGGTGGCGTTCTAACGGGGACCCGTTGGGTGCCGCGGCCAGCCCCGCGGCACGCGCCGGTCGCCGAAGACGGTCCGGCGCACGGCCTCGTAGCGCGGCTCGCCGCTGAGCGCGCCGAGATCGAAGGGCAGCATGGGGGCGAGATCGAAGTCCCGGTTCCGCGCGGCTTCCTCGAGGGCGTCAAGGGCGCCGACCCGGTCGCCGACCGCGAGGCGCGCGATGGCGATGTACACTGGGGGCACGTACTGCCGCCGCGCGAGCACGGTCAGGCGATCCAGGACATCACGGCCACGCTGCCGCTGCCCGGCCACACCGTAGTATTCGGCCAGCCAGACGAGCGCTATGCGCACCGAGTCACCGGCGTACCGCAGGACGCGCGCCGCCTCGCGCTCGCCCTCCACATGGCGACCCTCCTCCTCGTACAACTGGTCCAGCCAGGCACTCGCCACCCACTGCGTCGAGTCCAGGGCCAGCGCCCGCTCAAAGGCCGCGATCGCACTGTCGGCCATCCCAATGTACCGGAAGCGCATGCCCAGGCCGGCCAGCATGAACGAGTTCGTGGGATCGAGTCCGACTCCGCGCCGCATGTGCGCCAGCGCCGATTCAGGTTCGGCGACGTTGTTGAGATGGAAAGCGTAGTTCAGCGCCACATCGGCCGAGGCCGGACTGAGGCGTACGGCCCGCCGCATGTCGCTCCAGGCGCCGTCCCAGTCCCAGTCGTAGACCGAGCGTACGTTGCCGCGCAGCGCGTACGCGTAACCGTTGGAGCTGTCGAGCGCGATGCCGCGTTCCACGGCACGCCGCATCCGAACGGCGGCCTCGGCGGGCGTCAGGTTGCCGAACTGAGCCAGGAAACCGTAGGCGTCGGCCAGCGCCACCCAGGCTTCGGCGAACGTGGAGTCTCGTGCGAGCGCCTGCTCGAACAGCGCGATGGCCCGCTGGACGTCAGCGAGCGTCAGCTCGTACGTGGCGCGCCGTGCGCGCAGATACAGGTCGTAGGCCACCGCGTCGCGGGTGCGCACTCCGCGGGCCAGTGCCGCGCGGCTCGTGGAGGCCAAACGCACATGAAGCGCGTCCACGATCTTGCTCGTGATCTCGTCCTGGATCGTGAACACGTCCTGTAACCGACCGTTGACGAGCAGCTCGCCATTGAATTGCTCGCTCCAGTGCAGCAGACCGCTTGAGACGTCGGTGAGCTGGGCCGTGACCCGCAGCCGGTTCCCCGCCACCTGGACGGCCAAAGTGACCACTGCGCTCGCTCCCAATTCGCGCCCCACCTCCCGCGCGTCGGCACCCCGGTCGCGATACGCCCGCATCCGACCGCTCGACAGCACCCCGAGACCCTCCACCCGCACCAACCCGGTGGTCACCCCTTCCGCCAGTCCCTCGGCGAGGATGGCCTGGGACGTGTCGCCACTGGTGGTGAACGGCAGCACCGCCACCGACTTGAGCAGCTCGGGTCCTACCGCCGCCGCGCGGCGGGACCATAGCTGCCACGCAATCGCGACCGCAGCCAGCACGGGGAGCGCGGCCAAGGTCGCGCGGCGCAACTGTCGGGAACGTGCAGAACGCCGGGTTGCGACCGGCGTGGTCAGCGCGCTCGTCAAGGCGTCTGCGAACGCCTGCCCCGTCTCCCAGCGATCCACCGGCAGCTTGGCCAGCGCCTTCAGCACCGCCATCTCGAGCGCTTCGGGCACCTGACGCACCGTGCTCAGTGGCGGCACCGCGTCGGCCGTGTGCCGTGCCATCACCGCCTGCGCCGTCGGTCCGCTGAACGGCGGCGCCCCCGCCAGCATCTCGTACAACACGCACCCCAGCGCGTAGATGTCCGCCCGCCCGTCGACCGTGGGCTGCGCCGTCGCCTGCTCCGGGCTCATGTAGTTCGGCGTCCCGATCGCCAGGCCGGTGTCGGTCAGCTTTCCCCCGCCCTGCTCCCGCGCCCGCGCGATCCCGAAGTCCGCCACCACCGCCACCCCGCCCGACAGCATGACGTTGTCCGGCTTGATGTCCCGATGGACGATCCCCGCCCGGTGTGCATGGTCCAGCGCCTCGGCCACCTCCCGCGCAATCCGCACCGCCTCGGCGATCGGCAGCGCCCCCTCCCGCTCCAGCCGCTCGCGCAGCGAGGCCCCGGCGACGTACGGCATGACGTAGTAGACCAGGCCCTCGGCCTCGCCCGACTCGAAGACCGGCAGGATGTTGGGGTGCTGAAGCTGCGCCGCGATCCGGATCTCGCGCAGGAACCGCTCGGTCACCTGCCCGCCGCGCCCCTCCGCCTCGAAGACCTTGATCGCCACGCGACGGTCGAGCCGCAGGTCGCGGCCGAGGTACACCACGGCCATGCCCCCGCGGCCGAGCTCCTGCTCGACCGCGTAGCGGCCCTGGAGGGCGGCCTGGAGGCGCTTCAAGCTGTCCATCGGTGGGGCAATACTACGGTGCTCGGCGCCCTGTCAGACAGGGGCAGTGGGGGATCGGGGGATCGGGGGATCGAAAAGACGCCACGGTGATGGTTGAGTGACAGGCCATGCACAAGCATGTGCTCGTGAACAGCCATCGCAAGCTGCTCGCCTGGCAGGCGTGTCGGGAGCTGATTCGGGAAGTCTACAGCGTCACCCGCGGCTTTCCCGCCGATGAACGGTTTGGACTCACGGCGCAGCTGCGCAGGGCCGCGGTCGCCGCCGCCGCCAACATCGCCGAGGGATACGCGTGTACTGGCCTCAAGGAGACGGCACACGGCGTGAGCATCGCCGTCGGGTCACTTGCCGAGGTTGACGCTCAGCCATGGCTTGCTGCGCCAACTGCACAAGCGGATCCGTCGCTAGCCTTTTCCATCCCCCGATCCCCCGATCCCCTGAAACACGAAAGCCCGCCCTGCACGGATGCAGAACGGGCTTTCGAAGGGGAGGCTGGCGGCGGTCTACTCTCCCACCGCCGTCCGGCGGCAGTACCATCGACGCTGGTGGGCTTAACTTCCGTGTTCGGGATGGGAACGGGTGTGACCCCACCGCGCTAGTCGCCAGCCATGAGCTGAAAAAGAGGTAGTCGGTAGTTTGGTAGTCGGCAGTTGGTAGTGATACTGACTACCGACTACCGACTCCGAACTACGGACTGAAGTCAGGTGACATGGCTGAGGTGATCACTCCGAGGGAGAGATCAAGCCTCACGGGCGATTAGTACGGCTCGGCTGACATCCTTACGGACCTGTACACCTGCCGCCTATTACCTGGTCGTCTCCCAGGGCCCTTCAGGGTGCTTGCGCACCGGGAGCATTCATCTTGAGGTGGGCTTCCCACTTAGATGCGTTCAGCGGTTATCCCGTCCGGACATCGCTACCCGGCGTTGCCACTGGCGTGACAGCCGGCACACGAGCGGTCCGTCCGACCCGGTCCTCTCGTACTAAGGTCGGGTCCTCGCAATGCTCCTACGCCCACGACGGATACAGACCGAACTGTCTCACGACGTTCTGAACCCAGCTCATGTACCACTTTAACCGGCGAACAGCCGGACCCTTGGGACCTTCTCCAGCCCCAGGATGTGATAAGCCGACATCGAGGTGCCAAACCGCGCCGTCGATGTGAACTCTCGGGCGCGATAAGCCTGTTATCCCCAGCGTACCTTTTATCCGTTGAGCGATGGCCCGTCCACACGGTACCACCGGATCACTTAGGCCGACTTTCGTCCCGGCTCGACCTGTCGGTCTCGCCGTCAGGCTCCCTTTTGCCTATGCACTCGCCGTGCGATTACCGACCGCACTGAGGGAACCATCGCGCGCCTCCGTTACGTTTTCGGAGGCGTCCGCCCCAGACAAACTGCCCGCCTGCCACGGTCCTCGCGGGTGTAAGCCGCGGAGTGAGAACGTCACCAAAGTAAGGGTGGTATTTCACTGTTGGCTCCCCACGGGCCGAAACCCGGGTTCAGCGCCTCCCACCTATGCTACGCAGACATTGCCGACGTCCAATGACAGGGTACAGTAAAGGTGCACGGGGTCTTTTTGTCCTGTCGCGGGTAATCGGAATCCTCACCGATACTGCAGTTTCGCCGAGCTTACGGTCGAGACAGCCGTCAAGTCGTTACGCCATTCGTGCAGGTCGGAACTTACCCGACAAGGAATTTCGCTACCTTAGGACCGTTATAGTTACGGCCGCCGTTTACCGGGGCTTCGGTTCGCAGCTTCGCCTTGCGGCTAACCGCTTGCCTTAACCTTCCGGCACCGGGCAGGCGTCAGTGCCTATACGTCAGCTTGGATCACGCATTGGCAGGCACCTGTGTTTTTGCTAAACAGTCGCTTGACGCGATTCTCTGCGGCCGGATTGGGCTCAGGGCGCTTGTCCCCTCACCTACTACCGGCACCCCTTCTCCCGAAGTTACGGGGTCATTTTGCCGAGTTCCTTGACCGTAAATCACTCGAGCACCTTAGGCTACTCGCCTCGCCTACCTGTGTCGGATTGCGGTACGGTCACGTCGTGTCGTCCCTCGCGAGGCTTTTCTTGGCAGCGTGCGTCACCAGCCCTTGGCGGGGCCTTGCGGCCCCTTCGGCATCGGCGCTCGGCTATCCTGGCGGATTTGCCTACCAGGAAACGCCTACCACCTTACATCGGCACAACCACCCTCCGACGGCTAGCTTGCTCCTGCGTCCCCCCTCGAGGTGATAACCTTCACGACGTGGTACGGGAATGTTGACCCGTTTCCCATCGGCTACGCCTCTCGGCCTCGCCTTAGGGACCGACTGACCCTGAGCTGATCGCCATGGCTCAGGAACCCTTGGGCTTTCGGTGGCCGGGGTTTTCACCCGGCTTCGCGCGTACTCGTTCCGGCATCCTCACTTCCCGTCGCTCCACGGCAAGGCTTCCGCCGCCGCTTCGATGCTCCGGGAACGCTCCCCTACCCCTGCGCCTTGCGGCGCAAGCCATTGCTTCGGTGGACGGCTTCAAAGTCCCGACCATTCTCGGCGCAACCTCGCTGGACTGGTGAGCTATTACGCACTCTTTAAAGGAATGGCTGCTTCTAAGCCAACCTCCCAGTTGTCTCAGCAAGATCACATCCTTCGCTACACTAAGCCGTCACTCCGGGACCTTAGCAGATGGTCTGGGTTCTTTCCCTCTCGCCACAGGACATTATCGCCCTGCGACTGCCTCCCGGGCAGCATGTGCAGGCATTCGGAGTTTGGTTGGAGTTAGTAAGCCTCGTCGGCTCCCGAATCCATCCGGTGCTCTACCTCCCGCACACTCATTTCCCGAGGCCCTACCAAAATAGATTTCGGGGAGAACCAGCTATCTCCGAGCTTGATTGGCCTTTCACCCCTATCCTCAGCTCATCCGAGCGGTTTTCAACCCACAACGGTTCGGTCCTCCACGCGCTGTTACGCGCGCTTCAACCTGGCCAAGGATAGATCGCCACGGTTTCGGGTCCAGTCCCACATACGCTCGCCCTGTTCAGACTCGCTTTCGCTCTGGCTCCGGCCCAGAAGGCCTTAACCTGCATGTGAGAACAGACTCGCCGGATCATAATGCAAAAGGCACGCCGTCAGTCGTGACGACAGCCGAAGCTGCCGCCCAACCTCCGACCGCTTGTCGGCACACGGTTTCAGGGTCTTTTCACTCGCCACCTGGCGTTCTTTTCACCTTTCCCTCACGGTACTGGTGCACTATCGGTCACGAGAGAGTATTTAGGCTTGGAGGGTGGTCCCCCCGGATTCCCGCGGGATTACTCGTGTCCCGCGGTACTCGGGATACCGCTAGGGGTCTCGACGCTTCGCGTACCGGGCTGTCACCGTCTCTGGCGCAGTTTTCCAAAAGGCTTCGGCTCGCGTCTCCACTCCCACGTTACGGTCCCACAACCCCAGTCGTGCAAGCACGGCTGGTTTGGCCTGTTCCCCGTTCGCTCGCCGCTACTAGGGGAATCGCGGTTGCTTTCTGTTCCTCCCGGTACTGAGATGTTTCAGTTCCCAGGGTTGGCTTCCGTCTTGCGACGGATCAAAGAGCTCGCGCTCTAAGGGGTTGCCCCATTCGGAGATCCCGGGATCACGGCCTGTGTGCGGCTCCCCCGGGCTTATCGCAGCTTACCACGTCCTTCATCGCCTTCTCGTGCCAAGGCATCCACCGTGCGCCTTTTCGCGCTTGATCTCAAGTCCTCAAGTGTTTCTGTCTCGGTGTGATTCCTCAAACACCACGTCACCTGACTTCAATTGTCAAAGAGCCGAACGACCGCTGACCGCTGGCCGCAGACCGCCATCATTGCGAGGCGGACGAGGCAACGGTGCGCGATCGACGCGCTCGAAATCGGAGAGAGAGCGGAACTGCGTGCGGGCGACACCAGAGGTCTTTCCGCGCCGGCCCGAAGGCCTGCGCTTACTCGACGCTCCAGAAAGGAGGTGATCCAGCCGCAGGTTCCCCTACGGCTACCTTGTTACGACTTCGCCCCAGTCACTGGTTTGACCTTCGGCGGCTGCGCCCTTGCGGTTCGCCCACCGACTTCGGGTCCCCCCAGCTTCCATGGCGTGACGGGCGGTGTGTACAAGGCCCGGGAACGTATTCACCGTGGCGTGGCTGATCCACGATTACTAGCGATTCCGACTTCACGGAGTCGAGTTGCAGACTCCGATCCGCACTTAGACCGGCTTTTAGCGATTGGCTCCCGCTCGCGCGTTTGCGACGCATTGTACCGGCCATTGTAGCACGTGTGTCGCCCTGGACGTAAGGGCCATGATGACTTGACGTCGTCCCCACCTTCCTCCGGTTTGGCACCGGCAGTCCCCCCAGAGTCCCCGGCCGAACCGCTGGCAACTGGGAGCGAGGGTTGCGCTCGTTGCGGGACTTAACCCAACATCTCACGACACGAGCTGACGACAGCCATGCAGCA
>Ga0247727_10006885_pt1 | contig 22055 bp, 22 predicted proteins | sample WisWelCaveWW1625_FD_202498 | JGI IMG/M metagenome (GOLD analysis project Ga0247727, IMG submission 202498) | Biofilm microbial communities from Wishing Well Cave, Virginia, United States - WW16-25 | ecosystem: Environmental > Aquatic > Deep subsurface > Groundwater > Cave microbial mat | place...
AGCAGAAGCCCGTCGAGGGCGTGAGCATGGTGTACACGTTCGACAACGCCAAGGCGCCGTCGAAGCACACGACGCAGTATTTCGAGATGTTCGGCAACCGCGGAATCTACCACGACGGCTGGGTGGCCTGCACCACGCCGGCGATTACGCCCTGGAGCACTTCGTCGGTGTACCCCGGGGTCAACGACTACAAGTGGGAACTCTACCACGTCGCCGCCGACTTCTCCGAGGCCGACAACCTCGCCGCCAAGCAGCCCGCGAAACTCAAGGAATTGCAGGAACTCTTCTGGAAGGAGGCGGAGAAGTACAACGTCCTGCCAATCGACAACAGCAGGCAGGAGCGCTTCGACGTCAGCCTCCGCCCCAGCCTCACGCGCGGGCGCGACGAGTTCACCTATTTCCCCGGCCTGGTGCGCATCCCCGAAGGCGCAGCGCCCGACACGAAGAACAGGTCCTGGCAGATCACCGCCGACGTGAACATTCCCGCGGGCGGCGCGGAGGGCATGCTGCTCACACACGGCGGACGCTTCTCCGGATGGGGCCTGTACCTGCTCAGGGGCAAGCCGGTCTTCTGCTACAACCTCGCGGGCGTCGCCCGGTACACTATCGCCGGCACGGAGTCGCTCGCCGCGGGTGCGCACACCATCGTCTACGACTTCAAGTACGACGGTGGCCTCGGCAAGGGGGGCGCGGGCACGATCCTGGTGGACGGCAAGACGGTGGCCACGGGCCGCATCGACCGCACGCTGGCGTTCCGTCTATCGCTCGACGAGACGCTGGATTGCGGCGAGGACACTGGCACTCCCGTCAACGAGGACTACCACGTGCCGTTCAAGTTCACCGGCGATCTCAAGAAGGCCGTGCTCAAACTGGGCAAGAGCGGACTCGCCGCTGCGGATGAGAAGCAGCTCGAAAGTGCCACCCGCGCCCTCACGTTGGCAACAGAGTAAGCCCGGCGAACATTCGCGGCCGCGCCCGTCGTATTGGCGGGCGCGGCCCATTCGGGCTTCCGACAGTGCCGTGCAAACGACCGAAGGTCAGCCACGCGTCGCGGTCATGAAGCCGCTGCCAATTGATCGTACCACTGGACCTGTTCCGCCACGTCCTTTGCCGCGTGAATCTGGCACGATCTCAGTTGTGGCACGGTGACAAGGATACAGCAAAACTTGATGGCCATCGAGCCTACTGGCCGATGGGAAGCGTGAACACGGGAAGCCCTTCGGCGCCACCGACGCGGAGTTGAAGCGCGAGAATCTTTGTGAGAGTGAGAAACGTGGTCTTGGTCTGGTGGTCGTGATCATCGATGTAAAACCAGTGGCCGCGATATTTCACCGACACAGCCGCGTTGTCTGGCGGCCGTTTGCACACTTTGACCTGGAACGTGCCGTCCAGGACTCGTTGCCAGTCGAATGGAAAGCCGGTTTCATTGCGGGTGATTGTGGCCAACCCGCACGCAACGTGATCGTCCGGAACCTCGACGCCTTTGGACAGGAAGAATAGGATCTCCATCAGCGACCGGATTCCAATGATGATTTTCGTGCGGCCTTCCCCGGCAGGTTCCGAAAGCAGTCGCCGTTCGAGAGCCAGCACCATTTCATACTGTCCCAGTCCCGGCTTCAGACCGAGCTGACGAACGACCTCCATCCCCTCCGGCGAATCGAGCGCCTGCGCGGCGAAGCGGAGCGCGGTTACTTGCTCCTTCTTCTTCAAGACGACCTTGCCGGCATCCTCGGTGGGTTCATACACGTAGTCCTTCTCGAACGCGTCTCGGAATTCGGCGGTACTGATTGAGTCGCGGGGGACTGGATTGGAGACGGGGGTCAAGCGTTCGATGCGACCGACCTCAAGCTGTCCGCGCGCCGCCAGCGCCCGCGCATTTCGCATGAGCGAATCGAACTCCTCGAATTCGGGCGGCGTCTCTGGACCGGGGCCGCCGGCCGTGACGGCGTTTTCCACATTGTTCATTCGCTTGACGATGATCCTCATCACGTGCTCGGCCGGCGTACCGGTGTTCGCCAACACAAAGAGTGATTCGGTCGTCAGGGGATTGAGCAGCCCGCGGATGACCTCCTGATTCGGCGGCACGTACGAAACCGTTGGCCTTTCGAACGAGCCAACGCGGCCGAAGAGTCTAAGCAAATGAGCGGCCTCAGGTCCCACGTCCCCACTGGCGGTGAACTCCTGGCCCCACTGACGCTGCGTCGCGATTGAGGCAACCGACAGGAGGCCAATGCTATCCTGATAGCGGAGACGCACCAGATTCAGCAGCAGTTCCTCGCGGTTCGTTAGGACCACAGACTCGTTGTATTTCGTTCGCTCGATTTGAATCGCTTTCGGTCCGAGCGCGCAGCCGGACGCCGACAGGAATGCAGCCGACATGAAAACCAGAGGGCATACGCAGGAAAACCGCATAGAACGCCTTTCGACAGAATCACCGTTTTGAACGGAATCCTCTCTAATATCGGACTTCCAGTGACAACCGCTTCTGCCGAGCACATCGCGAAACTTTGGACTATCGTTTGGAATCGCTGTGGCCCTCCTGCCGCACAAGTCCACACAACCGATACGGTCGGACCTTCTGTGGTGGACGCCGCCAGTGTCCGTGACTGAGATCATCGAATAGCCAACACCGACGCAGGCTGCGTCGGCCACGACACGAGCCCCCGTCGAACCGCCCATGAGGCCGGCGGCAGGGCCACGAAAATGGCCATGCGAAAAAAAATGTGGCGCGGCTTTCGGAACGCATTTGATAAGTGATAATAACCCCTGCCGTACACGTTAGGGCGGACATCTTCCAACGGTTGGATGGAGTTGTTGCCGGAATTCCACCATTTTGCGTCGTGCGAACTTCAATGAGTCACGACGTGGCGGATGCCAGCGTCGGCAATTCCGGCGCGCCGGGACTGGCAGCGGCGGCCACAAACTGAAACGTCCGATAGGAACCTGTATCAAGTCGCCGAAGAACTCTCACGACGGCTCTCACACATCTTCGTCCGCGACGGACAGGGCCGCCGCGCAGTGTTCGGCGGCAGCGAGAAGTTTCAAAACGACCCGCACTGGCGCGACTGCCTTCAGTTCTACGAATACTCCCACGGCGACAACGGGGCCGGCTTGGGAGCCAGTCATCAAACCGGTTGGACCGGCGTCATCGCGAGGGCCATGCACCTGTTTTCGTCCGTCACGGCGGAGCAAGTCCTGGAAGGCGGTAAGAAGGCCTACTTCGAGGCCGCCGCCCAGAAGCCGAGCGGCCAATCCCGGCGCGCGGCCAAACAAGCGAGTTCGTAACGGGTAGTGTGGGCAGTGCCCACCATTACAAATCCTAGGGGTGGGCAGTGCTCACCCTGCTACGCGTGCATGATTTCCGCACGGAGCCCGGGGAGTACCAATCGTGTCACCACCGCGCTATCCATCGCTCTACCAGATCAACACCCGGGTCTGGCTTACGGAACTGTCTCAGACGCTGGGCCGCTCCGCTACTTTGGATGACATTCCGGACGCCGAACTGAACCGTCTGGCCAAAATGGGATTTGACTGGATCTGGCTGCTGAGCGTTTGGCAGACAGGTCCGGCCGCGCAACGGGTTTCGTGCAGCAACCAGGAATGGCGACGTGAGTTCGAGCACACGCTGCCCGACCTGTGCGAGGAGGACATCGCCGGTTCCGGGTTTGCGATCACTGGCTACACGGTGCATCGCAACTTGGGCGGCGATGCCGCGCTGGCCCGGCTGCGAAAACGTATGCAACAGCGTGGGCTGAAGCTAATGCTCGACTTCGTCCCAAACCACATGGCACCGGATCACCCCTGGATCGACGAGCATCCGGACTTCTTCGTCCCCGGTAGCGAAATCGACTTGGCCCGTGCGCCTCAGAACTACTGCCGCGTGAAAACGAAAAACGGGTCGCTGCTGCTCGCCTACGGGCGCGACCCGTACTTTGCCGGCTGGCCGGACACGTTGCAGCTCAACTATGGCAACCCAAAGTTGCAGCAAGCGATGATCGCCGAGCTGGAGCGAATCGCCGGGCAATGTGATGGCGTCCGCTGTGACATGGCGATGCTCGTCCTGCCCGATGTGTTCGAACGCACTTGGGGCATCCGTGCTGATCTCTTTTGGCCGAATGCGACCGAGTCGGTGCGGCGGAAATATCCGAACTTCCAGTTCATGGCTGAGGTCTACTGGGACATGGAATGGACCATGCAGCAGCAGGGGTTCGATTACGCCTACGACAAGCGGCTGTACGACCGGCTGCGCGAGCATCACGCGCGCCCCGTGCGCGAGCACTTCTGGGCCGGACTGGATTACCAGGACAAGCTGGCCCGCTTCCTGGAAAACCACGACGAGCCGCGTGCTGCGGCCACGTTTCCGTCGGACGTCCACGAAGCAGCCGCGGTCATCACGTTCCTGTCCCCCGGCCTGCGTTTCTTCCACCAAGGCCAGTTCGAGGGCCGCAAGAAACGTATCTCGCCGCACCTGGTCCGCGCACCCGCCGAGGCCGTGGACGAGAACTTGAAGCAGTTCTACGAGCGATTGCTGGCCGTACTTCGCCACGACGCCGTTCGCAATGGAACTTGGCACCGGCTCGAATGCGCTGCGGCGTGGGACGGAAATGGGTCGAGCGACGCCTTTGTCGCCTGCGACTGGGTGGGAGCCGACGGCCAACGACTTCTCGTCGCCGTCAATTTCGCGCCGCACCAAAGCCAGTGTTACGTCCGCTTGCCACCCGACGGTCTGAGACAGGGAACGTGGCGGCTGACAGATCGAATGGGCGAGGTTTCCTACGAGCGGGACGGAACCGATTTGATCGCGCGCGGGTTGTATTTGGACATGCCCGCGTGGCATTACCACGTATTTCAGTGGGAACGCCTATAGCCGAATTGAATTGGGCGGAATAGAGACCCAAAGCACCGATGCTGATTTTCAGAAAGTGCGCACGATGATCTGGCTGCGGCGTTACCGCGTTCGGAGTTTCCTAACGAACTCCGTTTGGTTCATGCCGTTCTTGGGCATGGTGTTCGCGATGGTCGCGGTCCGTGTGATTCACCGGGTCGATTCCGTGGTTGGCTGGCAGGCGAGCGTCAGCGTCGATGGAGCGCGGGCGGTGTTCGGCGCCCTTGCGTCATCGATGCTGACTTTCATAGTCTTCGTCTTCTCAATGCTGCTGGTCGCTGTGCAGCTTGCGAGTGCTCAACTGTCGCCACGGATCATCGCGACTGCCTTTCGCGATCGCGTCACGAGTTTCGCCCTAACGGTTTTTGTTTTCACGTTCAGTTTCTCGCTCGCAGTGCTCGCTCGAATCGATGCCTCCGTGCCCCAGATCACCGCATGGGTCGTGACGTACAGCAACGTGGCGTGCGTCGGCATCTATCTTTACTTGATTGATCACGTGGGCCGAATGCTGCGTCCCGTGAGCCTGCTGAGTCGCGTGGCCGCGGAAGGTCGTTCCGTCATTCAGGCGGTCTATCCGCGCCGGCTTGTCGAACGGGTCGAATCGCCGGCCGATGCCGCGGACCTGCCGACCGGAACACCCTCGCGAACCATCGAGCATTCCGGCGACGGTGTGTTACTGGCGTTTGACCAGGCCGGACTTGTCGAGCTGGCGCGGCGGACCGATTGCGTCATCGAACTGGTGCCCCAGGTAGGCGATTTCGTGGCCAAGGGCAACCCGCTCTTTCGGCTGCACGGCCGTGCGTCGCTCGCTGAGCATGAACTGCGGCAGACCGTGGCATTCGGGCCGGAACGCACGATGGAACAGGACCCGCTATTTGTATTCCGCATCATCGTCGATATCGCATCGAAGGCCCTGTCCCCCGCGATCAACGACCCGACGACCGCCGTGCTCGCCCTGGATCAACTGCACCACTTGCTCCGAACGGTGGGATTGAGGCACTTGGACACCGGCCAGGAGCGCGACGCGACCGGCCGGTTACGTCTTCTGTATCGCACGCCGGACTGGGACGATTTCGTCGGACTGGCCGTCACCGAGATTCGACACTTCGGCAGGGACAGCATTCAGGTCGCACGTCGCATGCGTGCGATGGTTGCGGATCTGATCAAAGCAGTGCCGGACCATCGTGCCGTGCGACTGCGCCAAGAACTCGACCTGCTGCACCGCTCCGTCGAACGTGGCTTCCTCGAGCCCGAAGACCGCGCCCGCGCCGACACCGGCGATTCGCAAGGCATGGGCGGGACTGAACCGAGCTGATGGGACGCGGAATGTTGCTGGTCAAGATGCTCCATGAAAAAGCGGACAGGTTTGTTCATCCTACGAAAGGACAGATTCATGCAAAAACTGCGAACTCACAAGGCAACGATGGCGGTTGTCTTGACGGCGGTGGTGATGGGCGTGGTTGTCGTGGCTCAGGACAAGCTGCGGACCGACACCGGCACGCTCGATCGGGAGGCGGCCGAACGGGCGTTTCAGAAGCCGGCGTATTCGCCGTATGCGGGGCGGAACTTTCAGACGCGGCCGCTGTTCGGGGACACGCACTTGCACACGTCGTCTTCATTCGATGCGGGAGCGTTTGGCTGCCGCCTCATAGCCGCGGACGCTTACCGATTCGCGCGGGGCGGCGAGGTTACGGCGTCTACCGGACAACGGGCGCGGCTGTCTCGGCCGCTTGATTTTCTGGTCGTGGCCGACCATTCCGACAACATGGGTTTTTTTCCGCAATTGCTCGCAGGCGACCCGAACGTGTTGGCCGACCCGCAGGGCCGCAAATGGTACGACATGATCCAAAGCGGTAGGGGGGCGGACGCGGCGTTCGAGATGATCGTCGCGTTCTCGCAGGAAAAATTCCCGAAGGCATTGCTGTCGCTCCCCGGCACTCCCGCGTACCGCGCGGCGTGGCGGGACACGATCAAGGCCGCGGAGGAGGCGAACGACCCCGGCCGATTCACCGCCTTCATCGGTTACGAGTGGACCTCGAACACCGGCGGCAACAACCTGCACCGCAACGTTATCTTCCGCGACAACGGCACGAAGGCCAGCCTGGTCGAGCCGTTCACGACGCTAAAGCCGGTGGGCAGCGACAACCCGCGCGACCTGTGGAAGTGGATGGCCGCGTACGAAGCGAAGACCGGCGGCAACGTGCTGGCGCTCGCGCACAACGGCAACCTCTCGAACGGACGCATGTTCCCGATTATCGAGTCGTTCACCGGCAAGGCGGTCGATCGCGAGTACGCCGAGAGCCGCGCACGCTGGGAGCCGCTCTACGAAGCCACTCAGATCAAAGGCGATGGCGAGTCGCACAAGTTTCTTTCGCCCAACGACGAGTTCGCCGGCTACTAGACGTGGGACAAGGGAAACCTGGACCTCAGCGAACTCAAGAAGTCGGAGATGCTGGAGTTCGAGTATGCCCGCTCGGCGCTGAAGAACGGCCTCAAGCTTCAAAAGGAACTTGGCATCAACCCCTACAAGTTTGGCATGGTCGGTTCGACCGACGCCCACACCGGGCTGGCTGCGGTCGAGGAAGACAACTTCTTCGGCAAGACGAGCAGCAATGAGCCGAGCGCGACCCGCGCGGAGCACCCGTTCGCGAGGTCCGAAAACCGTGTGATCATGGGCTGGGAGACAGTCGCGTCCGGCTACGCCGCAGTGTGGGCGACCGAGAACACGCGCGAGGCGATCTTCGACGCGATGGCGCGTCGCGAGACCTACGCCACGACCGGCCCTCGCATGGCCGTGCGTTTCTTCGCCGGCTGGGACTTCGACGAAAAGGACGGGCAGACTCGCAACCCCGGCGTCATCGGCTACCGCAAAGGCGTACCGATGGGCGGCGATCTCAGCGACGCCCCGAAGGGCAAGTCGCCCACGTTCCTCGTCGCGGCCCTCAAAGACCCGATCGGCGCAAACCTCGATCGCATTCAACTCATCAAGGGCTGGCTCGACGCTAAGGGCGAGCTGCACGAAAAGGTCTACTACCTCGCGTGGTCCGGCAACCGCAAGCCCGGCCCCGACGGCAGGCTACCGCCGGTCGGCAACACAGTGGACGTTGCGAGTGCCACCTGGACTAATACGATCGGCGCATCTGAATTGATCGGCGTCGGCAAAGACGCCGACTTCGATCCCGCGCAGCCCGCGTTTTACTACGTCCGCGTCATCGAAATCCCGACCCCGCGCTGGACCGCGTACGACGCGAAATACTTCGGCGTCCGAATGCCCAAGGAAGTCCCGATGACCACACAGGAGCGAGCCTACACGTCGCCGATCTGGTACACGCCGGCGAAGTAAGGTGGGCATCGCCCTCCGGGCTAGTTGGCCCGGATCGTCAGCGCCGGCGCGGCTTCCTTCTGTGCTGTGTCGGCCAACGCCAACAGGATTTTCAGGTACGCCATCGACCGCTTGGAGTAGAAGTCGCGGTGATCGATCCAAAACCAGTAGCCTTGGTATTGGACCGCGGCATAATCGTCACACGGCTCTTCGCAACCGCTGTGAACGGTGAGTTGCGGCTGTGTCGTCGAGCCGGCGTCGCCCAGGTCGAGCGCCCGGCCGTCAGCAAGGTGGTTGTCGGGCACCTGCACGTTGAGCGCAAGGAAGGTCATGATGCGAAGCACGGACCGGGTTCGAAAGGCGATTTCGTCGTTCGATTCGGGAAGCATTCCAAAGACGACCTTGAACTCGTGCACATCGGGATCCAGACGAAGCAGCTTCCGCGTCTGGGCGAGTTCCTCCGCGAGAGCGGGCGGGATTTCCTTGTCCTGAATCGTCATGTGATGATCAATGGCTCGAAGGTCATCCTGACTATTTCATCCAGGCGATGGATGCTGGAACAATGATACCGACACTACTCAAGCTCCGCCTCCTGGTTGCAGCACGGGCCGCCGAAGCGCCAGGTGAAGCCGGTGCCGATCCAGTAGCTTTCGACGCTGGCGGAGGAGAATGGGCCGAAATCTTCGGACGCCTCGAACATGCCGCCGGCCATGATGTCGAGGTCCACGTTGGGCAGGATATCTTTGATCCCCACGCCAGCGGAAATGCGGTGCTCGTTGATCGCGGCGAACTGGGCCTGGATGTACTCGATCGCCGCTGCACTACCCGGCGGTGTCACGCCGCCCGCCGTAACGCCCACGTTCGACCGCATAGCGTCCTCGGCAAACGCGTAGCCTAGCCGCAACCGCACGCGATCGCTCCATTGGTATTGCGCACCGACTTGAACCACGAACTGATCCTCATAGATCGCCTCGAACAGCGTGGCCTCGCTCCACTGCTTGTACAGCAAATCGACCGCCAGTAGCAGCCGCCCGCCCATCAGGCTGTCGTGGGCGATACCCCAGCCGAAGTTGCGCGGCAAGTCCACGTCCACGTCCTCGATGATCGTCGGCAACGGTCCCGGCAGCTCCAATCGCACGGCGTCGTCGAAGTTGAATCGCTGCCGCGTCTGGTAGTAGAACCCCAGCGTCGTGTTGCACCCGAGTTGGTACGAAACGCCGATGCTGCCGCGTAGGGCGTAGTCGTACGCGGCTGCCGTAAGCCCGACGAATGGGCCGTCAAATGTGGCGTTGCCCAACATGATGTTGGCACCGGCGGACAATCGTTCGGTCAGCTCCACGCCGGCACCGGCCGAAATCTCCAGCGCCGAGAGCAATGCCGATGTCCCGTTGCTGGCCGGCTCGTCGGGGCAGACGCTGGCAGCGTCCGACACGCTGGGTTGCGGGCGAAGCCCGCGCTACGACTTCCCGTAGAGCGATTCTGCGGGTTGTACCGTTTATATCGGTCGTATCCGCTTTATCGACAAATCCGAGCGTACGCTGGAGTGAAACTCGCGTCGGCTTTGCGCGCGTAGGATGGGCTTCGCCCACCACAACAAGTGAGAGAGAAATTGATGACCAGGAGTTCCAGCCAGTTCAAACGGCTTGGAATGCTTTGCCAATGAACCACCGGCCCGATACAATCCCCGGCCGACGTGGTGGGTTGAAGGTCGATGTCCAAGAGGTTGAATTCATGAAGCCAACGAATCATCTTCGCAAGGCCAGCCTCGCGGTGGTTTCCTTGGCAATCGTCGTCAGCGTTGCCTGGGTGGCTGGGTCAAATCGGTTTGATTCACGATCCGAGGCAGCCCAGCCCAAGGCTGCCCCGGTCCGCAACGCCTACTTTGGCGACCTGCACGTCCACACCGGCTGGTCGAACGACGCGTACAACGTTAGCGTCCGCACCACGCCGGACGATGCCTACCTCTACGCCAAGGGGGAAGCGATCCAAATCACAAACGGAGAAATGGTCAAGCTGATCAAGCCGCTGGACTTCATGGGCGTGACCGAGCACGCCGAATACCAGGGCATCATGGGCAGGCTGCAGGACCCGAAAAACCCTCTGTACAACCATCCGTTTGCCAAGGACCTGTGAAGCAAGGACAGCGAGGTCCGAGCCACCGCGACGATTGCGATCATGAAGACGGTCATGGCCGGGAAGCCCATCCCCGAGTTCGTGGACAAAAAGGTCGTCGGGGAAATCTGGCAAGACGTCGTCAAGACGGCCAACAAGCACAACAACCCGGGCAAGTTCACGGCGTTGATCGGCACGGAATGGTCGTCGAACGGCCCCAACGGAACTCAGAACATGCATCGCAACCTCATTTTCCGCGGCGACAAGGCGACGGACCTGCCCTTCACCACGTTCGATTCGGTCAAGCCGGAGGACCTCTGGACCTTCCTGGAAAATGGCCGCAAGCAGGGGTTCGCGTTGCTCGCCATTCCTCACAACCCGAACATGAGCGACGGTCTGATGTTCCGGCCCCAGTACTCCGACGGCCAGCCGATCGACAAGCCGTATGCCGGACGCCGCATGCTCAACGAGCCGCTGGTCGAGATCAAGCAAGTCAAGGGAACATCCGAAACGCATCCGCGCCCGTTTCTTCGGCGGCTGGGATTACAAAACCGGAGACGATCTGGGCGACAACTTCGGCAAGACCGGCTACGACAAGGGCGTACCGATGGGCCGCGACCTGGCAGCGCGGCCGGACAAGGCCAAGGCACCGACCTTCCTGGTCCAGGCGGAGAAGGACGCCGACGCCGCCAACCTCGACCGCATCCAGATCATCAAGGGCTGGTCCAAGCACGGCAAGAGCTTCGAAAAGATCTACAACGTGGCGTGGTCGCGCGGGCGCACGCCGGACGCGAAGACCGGTCGGCTCCCGCCGGTTGGCAACACCGTGAACGTCGCCGAGGCCAGCTACGCCAACACCATCGGCACCGACAAACTGTCGGCTGTGTGGCAAGACCCGGAGTTCGACCCCACGTTGCGCTCTTTCTACTACGTGCGCGTGCTGGAGATCCCCAAGCCGCGCTGGAGCACCTTCGACGCCAGGAAGTTGGGAATCACCGCGCCCGACCCGGCCTCGGTCCAGGAGCGGGCGTGGACGTCGCCGATCTGGTACACACCGACGGATGCCGATCTGGCCAAGGGCCGCGAGAAGGCGATCACGGTCACCGGCCTGGCGAACGACAAGGCCGAGGCCCTCTCCACCGACGAGCTGAAGCAACTGCTCGTCGGCAAGACGGTCCGCATTAAGAACCTGGTATCGGGCGCGGAGTACGACGCCGCCTACAGCGAGGACGGCCTGCGAACCTTGACCGCTACTGCGGGCTTTGGCTCCGCGCACGGCCAAGGGGCAGCAACGAACCCGTACTTCATCACGGACGGCAAGCTTTCGAGCCGGCTGGAAGACGGCTCGCAGTTCTCTTCGCGACTGTACAGGCACGGAGGCCACTACCTGGCCGCGCGGGACGACGAAGCGGGGTTTGTGAACTACGAGTTCTTCCCCCGTTGAGGGAGCTTGCCTGGCCATTCGTGAAAAAAGCCAGTGACTCTGCTCGGCTCGACCCCGGCACGGTCGTCCTTTCGCGACCCGAATTACGGCTGTGCTTTCGCGCGAAACGGATTGGAAACGAGCACACCGTTGTAGGTCTGGCCGTCGTTGAGATCCTCACTGAGAATCTCGCGGCACCTGTGGTGGGCGGCGGTCGCGATGATGAGCGAATCCCAATAGCGAGTCTGGTACTGCCGGTGAATCGCGATGGCATCCGCAACATCCTGAAACTCCACGGACACGACGGGCATCGCGGCGCAAAATGCCAGAATCGCTCGTTCCGCCTCGTCAGCGGTGAGCAGTTTCTTGCGGACGACGGTGGCGTGAAAAAACTCGCCCAGCACTTGCACCGAAAGGACGCCCGTGCCTTGCGAAGAGCACGCGGCGATCAAGTCCAACGCCGTCTGCTGTTTGCCCACGTCCGACGAGTCGCAGGAATAGACAAGTACGTTGGTGTCGAGAAACCGCCTACCGCTCATAGAGTTCATCCCGACTCTTCCATAGCTTGCCGCCCATGGGCCGGCTGAGTTGGCGGAGCGTCTCGATCAATTGATCCGTCGCGGCCGTCGTCCCGCCTCGGTCATCGTTCGGGAGTTGGGCAAAGTATTGCCCCACCATCGCGTCGACCGTGATGTTCCGCCGTTCGGCTGCGCGTTTCGCGCGCTCAGCAAGTTTCTCATCGACTTGGAGAGTCAAGGCAACCATGTCCAAACACCTTTCTTGCCTGCCCTTGAGTCACGTCTGGAATCCAGAGCTATTCTAATCCTTCCCGTGGCGATTCGTAAGGCAAGCCGCCGTTCGAACTCAGCATTCCGGCGAAGGTCTGGATTCACGATGACGCCGCTGAGTTTGCCCGGATCGTCAGCGCCGGCGCTGCTTCGCGCGGTCCGGTGTCTGCCAACGCCAACAGGATTTTCAGATACCCCATCGACCGCTTGGAGTGGAAGTCGCGGTGATCGATCCAGAACCAGAAACCCTGGTACTGGACCGCGGCATCATCGTCACACGGCTTTTCGCAACCGCTATGAACCGTGAGTTGCGGCTGTGTCGTCGAGCCGGCGTCACCCAGGTCGAGCGCCCGGCCGTCCGCAAGGTGGTTGTCGGGCACCTGCACGTTGAGCGCAGGGAAGGTCATGATGCGAAGCACGGACCGGGTTCGGAAGGCGATTTCGTCGTTCGATTCGGGAAGCATTCCAAAGACGACCTTGAACTCGTGCACATCGGGATCCAGACGAAGCAGCTTCCGCGTCTGGGCGAGTTCCTCCGCGAGAGCGGGCGGGATGTCCCTGTCCTGAATCGTCAGGAGAATGTCGGGGTGTTCTTTGTCGCTGCCAGGCTTGACACGCAGACTGACATGGCCCGAGGCCTGGGCTTTTGAAATGTTTTGGAGCACTTGGTAAAACTCGGGATCGCCCTGCTGCATTTTGCCGCCGACGAACTGGCGGTTGCGGATCCCGTTGATCGATTCGACGGCCAGTTCCATGACGACGTCCGCCGGGGTGCCGCTCTCGATTAGGTTCAAAATCGACACTGGAGGAAGCGGATTGGTCAAGTTGCGCGTGAACTGCGAACCAGTCTGCGGCGAATACGTAACGGTTGGCCGATCGCTCATGGTCCGGCTTCCGCTCAAGCCGAAAGTCAAGAAGTTTGCAACGTGGTCCTGCGGATGGACCTCCGCACCGAAGCTTCCTGATGTGGTTCGATTGTGTTCATAGCCATTGACCATCGATGGGACATCAACGAATTCGGGCACGTCCAGATAGCGCAGGCGCACGATGTTGAGTAGGGTCTGCTGTTTCCAGGAGGTGACGATGGCCTCGTTGTACGGAATGCGATCGTCCAGAATCGTTCTCGGCCCGATGTGCTGGCAGCCCGTGATGACCAGGAGTGCAATCAAGATCACGATATGGCGAGTTCGTGACAGCTTCATGATCGACGGCGCCTGGGCTTTGCACGGAGAAACTCATGGTGCGGCTTCAGAGGAACTCCTGGACTCCCTGTTTCATCGGCTTTTCCCGCACAATCCTTGAGTTGGGCAAGTCCGGAACAACTTGCCGAGATCGCCTATTGTGACTGACCATTCTGGACACAGGATGTTTGAAAGCCGTGGAAGGGCAAGTGAAAGCACCAGTTCAAACTGAGTCACTCGTCGGGACCCGTCCACTCATGATCGCGCGCACCAGCGCCGAATAATCCCGCTCCGTCTGGTCGCCGTAACTCTCGGCGAACTCCGCCATCGCGTCGGCCAGTGCGTCCGATTTGCCAAAGTACCCGGCGATCTTGGCGGCGTCGCCCGTCCGCGCGTGAGACCGCGCCAACAGCATGCCACACGACCAACACCAGCAGTCGAACGGCCCACCGGTCAGGCATTCGACTGGCATCGACGCTTTCATGTTCTTCATCTGGCGCACGTGGAAGTGCCGACCGTCGATCGTGGTGTAGCCGAGCAGCGGGTCGCCCAGGGCCTGCATGGCTCGCTGGCACGCAATGACGCGCCAACCCTCGTGAGCAACCCGGTACGGGGCGGGGGGGAGATAAGGCGCATGCGCCGGCGTCACGGCTTCTTTGACCTGAAGGAACAATGGGTCTCGTTCACCGTTTCCGAACAACAGCGCCACGTAGGCACGGTGCCCCACGCTTCCCACGCCGACGACCCGGTGGGCCACGTCGACGACCGAGTAACGCCGCAGCATGAACCGGTACTCGGGCGGCAAGGATTCGGCATACTCGACGAGCGACGCTATGACTTTCATACGATTCTAATCGTCGAGTCGCGTCTGGACCGGAGGCTCCTCGACGAACCTCCAGCTTCCGCTGGCCTGCCGCTGCGCCGCCTTGGCAAGCAATGACTCATTCGTGGTTCTTTTGGCCTTGTCCAGCACTTCCTGGATGATTGCCCGCGTTGATTTGCCGATTCGAATATTGTGCTGTTTGAACACCGCCTTGTTTCTTCGATCGAGGTCTGCATACGCGAACATCGACCAGGTGGGAAGAGCGCCGTGGCTCATCAGACGTTGCAAGTTGAGATTGTAGCCGGACACGCACTCGACGACTGCCGCGCTTCGCTCGCGACGGTTCAGGCCATTCTCGCGGCCCGCAACATTCACACTGGCGACGAGACGCTTCAGGTCCCATTCCCACGGGCCGAGCGTCGCTTCGTCAAAGTCGTTCATGTCGACGATCACGTCGCGCTGCGGGGTGGCGTACAGTCCGAAATTGTTGATGTGCGCATCGCCATCGATCAGTGTCTGCAGCCCGGTGGTCGTCGTTCGGGCCAAGTCCCATGCCATGACTGCCGCGGCACCGCGCAGGAAGGCGAACGGGGACTGTGCCATCCGGGCCATGCGAAGCGGAACCAAGTCCGCCTGGCGACCCTCGTTGGTAGCGACCAGCGTGTCCACCGGATCGGGTCTGTCCGACGCCGGCGACCAGTCGGCGTGGCTCGCGCGCGGCACACGCTTCCTGAGCAATTTGCCGCGCTGGTATCGACACTCGGCGGGCTCCAGAGATTGGTGAGGGTCATAGAGTGCACTGGTATGCCAAAACTCGCGATGCGCCTCGAGATCCACGCCAAGGTATCCGTTATCTGAAGGCACGCTGGCTGATTCCAATGGCACTATGTGGCTGCGTGAGACATCTCAGCTTGAAGAACCCGCGGATTTCTCGCTCGTACTGGGCGGGCCGCTCTATCAGCTCTACCTGCGCACCGGGCTAGTGAAGCCGCCGCTCGATCTGTACAAGCGGCGAATCATCGGTATTTCCCTGTTCGCCTGGCTGCCACTGCTGCCGCTGGCGGTCATCGGGGGCGTAGCCGTGGGCGGTGTAATCGTGCCCTTCCTTCTCGACCTGGACGTGCATGCCCGGTTTCTCGGATCACTGCCGCTGTTGATCGCCGCGGAACTCATCGTGCATCAGCGAATCCGTGTCGTCGTGCGACAGTTTCTGGAGCGTGACATCATTGCGCCGGAAGACCGGCCGCGATTCGAGGGGATCATCGCCTCAGCCAGGCGGCTGCGAAACTCGCTCGTTGCGGAACTGTTGCTCATCGTGCTTATCTTCACCGGCGGACATTGGATTTGGAAAGAATACTTGGCCCTGAGCGTGCCGACTTGGTACGCGGCCCCGATCGACGGCCAAGTGCAGCTCACGCCAGCCGGCTACTGGTACACGTTCGTCAGCCTCCCGATCTTTCGCTTCATCAACTTTCGCTGGTACTTTCGCTTGTTCATCTGGTACCGCTTCCTCTGGCAGGTGTCGCGACTCCCGCTTCGTCTGAACCCGCTGCACCCGGATCGGGCCGGCGGCCTGGGTTTTCTGGCCGGCAGCGTTTTTGCGTTCGGGCCGGTGCTGCTGGCGCACACGGTCTTGCTCGCGGGACTGATCGCTATTCGCATCTGGCACGAAGGGGCGGCGCTGCCGGACTTCAAGTTGGAGATCGCCGGTATCATGGCCTTCCAGATGCTGCTTGTGTTGACGCCGCTGACCTTCTTTTTCTTTCACCTGGCCGAGGCGAAACGAACCGGCACGCGCGACTACGGCATCGTGGCCAGCCGCTACGTGAATGACTTCCGCCGGAAATGGATCGACGCTACGTGTGCGGACGCTGCCAGCGTCCGGGCCGTCCCGGCCGAACCTGCCAACGCTGGCAGCGTCGGCCACGCGGGGAGCGAAGCACTGCTTGGCACCGCAGATATCCAGTCGCTGGCCGACCTGTCCAATAGCTTCGAGGTGGTGCGCGAGATGCGAGTGCTGCCGTTTGGGAAGCAAACCGTCGTGAATCTGGCGATCTTGATTGCCTTGCCACTCTTTCCGCTGACGCTGACCATGATCCCCTTCGAAGAGATGATCGACCGCGCGGTCGGGGTCTTCTTCTGAACTTAGGGTGGGCACAGCCCACCAACCGTCGCGAACGCAAAACGATGGGCAACGATGTCGAATGCAAAATGGTGGGCGGTGCCGACCCTACGACTCTGTAGCCGAACTCGTGAGAGTTCGGACATTTGGCCAAATACACTGAATTCTCACGAATTCAGCTACAACACGTTGAACTGGCGGCCGGCAAGGTCCCCTGGCTAGTGTGTCCTCAAGGCTTAAACGTGGGGTTCAAGCCGGTGAGCGGCAAGGCGCTAGCCGCAGGTGATTCTGCTGGACCGGCGGCTAGCGCCTTGCCGCTCACGACCCAAAGTTTAAGCCTTGAAGACGCAATAGACTCGCATCGCTTCGATTCGCCACTCCACGGAGTACAATCTCGATGACCTGGCTGCAGCGCTACCGCGTTCGGAGTTTCTTGAAGAACTCCGTCTGGTTCATGCCGTTCATGGGCATGGTGTTCGCGATTGTCGTCGTCCGCGTGATTCGTTGGGTCGATTCCGTGATCGGTTGGGAGGCGACGGTGAGCGTCGAAGGAGCACGGGCGGTGTTCGGTGCATTGGCGTCGTCGATGTTGACCTTTATTGTATTTGTCTTCTCAATGCTGCTGGTTGCCGTGCAGCTTGCGAGTGCTCAACTGTCGCCGCGGATCATCGCGACGGCATTTCGGGATCGCGTTACGAAGTTCGCCCTGACGCTTATTGTATTCACGTTCACTTTCTCGCTCGCCGTGCTGAGTCGAATCGATTCCTCCGTTCCCCAAATCTCAGCATGGGTCGTGACGTACAGCAACGTGGCGTGCGTCGGCGTCTATCTCTACATGATCGATCACGTGGGACGGATGCTGCGTCCCGTGAGTCTGCTGGGTCGCGTGGCCGCGGAAGGGCGTACCGTCATTGAGGCGGTCTATCCGCGCCGGCTCGTCGAACGGGACGAAACGCAGGCCGATGCCGCGGACCTGCCGACCGGACCACCGGCGCGCACCGTCGAGCATTCCGGCGACGGCGTATTTCTGGCGTTTGACCAGGCCGGACTTGTCGAACTGGCGCGGCGGGCCGATTGCGTCCTCGAACTGGTGCCCCAAGTAAGCGACTTCGTGGCCAAAGGCAACCCGCTCTTTCGGCTGCACGGCGGTGCGTCGCTCGCCGAGCACGACCTGCGGCAAACCGTGGCATTCGGACCGGAACGCACGATGGAACAGGACCCGCTATTCGTGTTCCGTATCATCGTCGATATCGCATCGAAGGCCCTGTCGCCGGCGATCAACGACCCGACGACCGCCGTGCTTGCCTTGGATCAACTGCACCATCTGCTCCGGTCGGTGGGATCGAGGCACCTCGACACAGGCCAGGTGCGAGACGCGACCGGCCGGTTACAACTGGTGTATCGCACGCCGGACTGGAAGGATTTCGTCGGTCTGGCCGTCACCGAGATTCGCCATTTCGGCAAGGACAGTATTCAGGTCGCGCGCCGCATGCGGGCGATGCTGGAGGACCTGATCAAGGCGGTGCCGCCCCATCGTGCCGCGCGGCTGCGTCAGGAACTCGACCTGCTACACCGCTCCGTCGAACGCGGATTCTTCGAGCCCGAGGACCGTGCGAACGCCGAGACGGGTGATTCGCAAGGGATGGGCGGGACGGAACCGAAACGATGAGACGCGGATTCTTTAGGTAAAGATGCTCCTTGTTGTGTGCAGGTCTCCTGACCCCGCACGAATTCGACCAAGGGCCTGCTCAATTGCGGCCAAGTGCCGGAACCAGGAGACCTTCGGTCGTGGGAGGTGTGTCACGTGTCTTCTGAGAAAGCCGGCGCAAGTCGTCGAGAAAGTGAAATGAACTTGGAATGGACACAACGATGAAAACCACACACGCGCAGAATCTCATGGCCGCAGCGCTTTTCGCCGCCGGTCTCGCGCTGTCCGCGTTTCGGAGAAACCTGCAATGATCGAGCAACTGCCTGAAAGTTCTGAGGGGATTCTTGGTTTCAAGATGTCCGGTAAGCTGCACGACGCGGACTACAAGAAATCCTCAGCGATACTTACCGCCTTGGAGCAACGCCTTGATCTCATCGTGATTGCCCAAGAAAGAGACAAACAGATCAGATGGCCGGTCCTGAAAAATGAAACGCAACGCAACATTACCGCGACATCTTCCTCAGTTGCTCGGTGGTGACGGTCACCAGTTTTCCCGACCGTTTGAGCCGGCGATACCGCTTCTCGGTGGCCTCCTCCAGCGCAGCGATCTGCTCCTGCGTCGCCCCGTATTCGCGTTGCGCTTGATCTCTGGATTCAACCTCGACTTTGCGCAGAGCAATGATGTCGGCGCCACGGATAATTCCGATGTCGTCCCCTCGGGCGGCAGCATCGAGCCAGCGGGTCAGATTCTTCTTCGCGTCCGTGATGGTGAGAGTCTTCATAGAGTCTTTATAAAACCTCTAAAAAGCTTTGTCAATTGACAGGAGTAAACAACCATGGTGGCCTCGGCAAGGGCAGCGCGAGCACGCTGTTCGTCAATGGGAAGAACGTCGCCACGGGTCGCATCGAACAAACCCAAGGTCTTTTGTTCTCAGCGGACGAAGGGGCCGACGTCGGCGCGGTTGAGGGCACTCCCGTCACCGAGGCCTACGAGGTGCCGTTCAAGTTCACCGGCAAGATCGCCAAGGTGACGATCGAGCTGAAGGAAGTGAAGACCGCCGACAAGGAGAAGGCAGAGAAATCCCAAAAAGTAGCCGCTCTGAAGAAAGGGTTATCCGACTGACGCATCATCCTGGAAACGTCTCCGGGTGACGCAACAGCGATTCGTGTCGCGGTCTTGAGGCCGCGACACAACGAGCACGCCCGTCATTTCGCAGGCTCGCGTTTGAGGTTCAGGGCGAGGAGGCTTTCGAGGATTTCGTCGTCTGTCAGGGTGTCGGGCCAGCCGTAGGCGGCGAAGACGGCGGAGTCGAGTTTTTGGTGCGCCAGCGCGAGCCAGGTGGGGCGCTGGTTGTAGAGATTGGTGAGCGTGCGTTTGGCCAATTCGCGTGCGGCCTCGTCGGAGTTCGGCACGCGGCGCGGGTAGCGGACCGTGCCGATGCCGCGCGAGAGAGGGTCGTGGACCTAGCGTGCCCACGGGCCGTTGGCCGAGCCGGGAAACTGCAGCACCTCCTCGCGCGTCCACTCCGGCGGATTGAGCCAGCCCGTTCGCAGCCGATCCAACTCCCGCGCCGCCTCCGCGATCCGCTCCGCCTGCTCCGCCGACGAATCCGGGAACGGCCGGGTGGCTTGTGACGTTGACGGAATTCCCAATTCGCGCCAAACTATCCAAAGAATTGGCTCGCGATTCCATCGCATGCCAACATGAGAAGGAGAATTCATGGCCGTTTCCGTGAGCCTGATCAACATGAAGGGCGGAGTTGGAAAGACGACGCTGGCAGCACAGCTCGCGCATGCAGCCGCCAACATCGATTTACGCACCTTGGCGGTCGATCTTGATCCACAAGCAAATCTAAGCCAATCGCTGCTGGGTCCTGGAAGGTACGCCAAGCATCTCGACGACAAGAAGCCAACAATCGTCCAGCTATTCGAACAATACTTCCCACCAACACAAGGAGTTGGAAGCACTAGGCCATTTGATATTAACGACATCATCCTGAAGAAGGCACGCTACGCACAGAAAACCACTCTCGACCTGATCCCTAGTCGACTGGAACTCTCGCACACGTTGAAGAACCCGACGGGAAAGGAGCGACGTCTGGCGAAGGCGCTGAGCAAGGTCGCGAAAGATTACGACCTGATTCTCATCGACTGTGCTCCCACCGAATCGATCCTGACCGAAGCGGCCTACCACGCGAGCCGGTACGTCTTGGTACCAGTAAAGCCAGAATACCTCGCCACCATCGGCCTGCCGCTACTGGCAAATTCCATCCAACAGTTTCGATTCGAGAACGGCGATCACGACCTCGACATCTGCGGGATCGTGTTCGTGCATTCGTCCCAGTATTCCATGGGGCCCGAAGGCAAGACATCGATCAAAGAAGTGCGATCTGAGGCAAAGAAGAACGGTTGGAATGTCTTCGAGAATCGCGTGCGCTACTCGGCCTCATTCGCCAAGGCCGCGAGAGAGGGCACCGCGATTGGCAGCACCAGCAATGTCCGCTGGTGGCTTGCTCCGGAGTTCACTCGACTCGTCATTGAGTTCTTCGACGCGATCGGACTTGAAACACCGGCCGCGAGAAGGTCGGTCGTTCTTGACTAAATGAGTTCTTCGACGCGATCGGACTTGAAACGGAGGACGCATGACCTCGTCCAGGTTTCTCGATTACGAAGTGGCCCTTCTTCTGGCCAAGTATGGCAAGGACGCCTTTCTCGCTGCGCTGGCCCGGAGAGTGCAACTCACGCCATCAGAGCTCGATGAACTACTCGAGACGATAACGCAGCGAAAGGTGGTGGCAGGTCCGAACAGGAAAAGACCCAACCTCGACGCCGTAGAGCACGTCATTCAATCACACCCAGAACGTGCGCCATTCCTACAAACCTTGCTTCAACGGTTTCAGAAGCGGACCTTCTTGCCTGAGCTACGCGATGTTCGACGCTTCTTTGATGAGCGGTCACGAAATCTCGGATCTGCAAAATCGCGCGCGGATTCACTGCCGAATGTGATGAGACTGCTCGCCGAACTGGACCAAGCGGAATTGGAGTCACTGTGCCAGTCGCAATCCGAAGGCGCGTACTCGTCGCTTGGAATCATCTCGGACGCAATCTTGCGGCGCGACAAGCAAACAAAAGTCGGCACGTGATGGTTCGACGAAGGGCAATCTGGTCCGGGCGGAGCGAGTTGGAGGATGGGGTTGCGCGGAGTGGTGAAGCCGTTGTGGTGCTTCCATTGCAGGAAGCCGATCCAGACGACGACTTGGGCCAGTTGCTGGGCGTACGGGTTGATCTCGATGCCGGCCAACTGCGTGGGGCGGACTTGCGGCAAGAGGGGCAGGCCGCAGCGCGAGGCGTAGGTGATGACCTCTTTCTCCAGGTCCAAGAGCAGGTGCAGGGCGACGTAGAGGAAGTTGCCGGAACCGCAGGCGGGGTCGAGGACCGTGACGTGGGCGAGCCGCTCGATGAAGTCCTGGAGCGAGCGGTCGCGGCGCCGCAGCTTGTCGGCCTTGGTCTTCGGCGTGCGTGCGGCCGAGGCATCCGCGGCCAGCTTCTCGCAACCGGCCTGCACGGCGGCCCACTCGCGCCGCAGCGGGGCCATGAGCACTGGCTCGACCAGGTCGGTGATGTCTTGTCGCGACGTGTAGTGCGCGCCGATCTGCGACCGCTTCGACGGGTCCAAGAGCCGCTCGAAGAGCGTGCCGAAGATCGACGGCTCGACGTGCTCCCAGCCGAAGCGGCTGACCTCGGTGAGCAC
>Ga0247727_10006886_pt1 | contig 22053 bp, 20 predicted proteins | sample WisWelCaveWW1625_FD_202498 | JGI IMG/M metagenome (GOLD analysis project Ga0247727, IMG submission 202498) | Biofilm microbial communities from Wishing Well Cave, Virginia, United States - WW16-25 | ecosystem: Environmental > Aquatic > Deep subsurface > Groundwater > Cave microbial mat | place...
CTCTGCTGCTTGGCATCCTGCACGTGGATGGTCACTCCCCAGCATCACCACGCCCCACCCCCTTTAGGCTCATCTTGTGTGAGAATCAATCGCCTCCTTCAGGCTCATCTTGCAGGAGACAAGACTGAGGCCGCCAGAGCGGCCGTTGCTGCGATACGCTATTACAACGCCATGACGCTCTCCGCAGGCGAAAAGCTCGGGCCTTACGAAATCATCTCCAAACTGGGCGCCGGAGGCATGGGGGAGGTGTGGAAGGCCCGCGACACGCGGCTGGACAGGTTCGTGGCGGTCAAGGTCCTGCCGGAACATATTGCCAAGCGGGCCGATCTGCGGCAGCGGTTCGAGCGCGAAGCCCGCGCGGTGGCTTCGCTGAATCATCCGCACATCTGCGTGCTGTTCGACATCGGCAATCACGAAGGCGCCGACTTCATGGTGATGGAGTACCTGGAGGGCGAAACGCTGGCCGAACGCATTGGCAAGGGTGCGCTACCGTTGGATCAGGCGCTCCGGTTCGCCTCACAGGCCGCCGATGCTCTGGACCGGGCGCATCGGGCCGGGGTCACCCACCGCGACGTGAAGCCGGGGAACATCATGCTGACGCGGGACGGCGTGAAGGTGCTGGACTTCGGCCTGGCCACGCTCATCGAGCCCGACCAGGCGGGCGACGCGGACGCGACCGTCGCCGCCGCGCCGCTCACCGAAGTGGGCACCGTACTCGGCACCGCCGCCTACATGTCGCCGGAGCAGGCGCGCGGGCAGAGATTGGATGCGCGCACGGACATCTTCAGTCTGGGCGTGGTGCTGTATCAGATGATCACGGGCACGCTGCCGTTCCGGGGCGTGAACGCGCTGGATGTAATCAGCTCGATCCTGCAAAAGGAACCCGCGCCGCTCACCCAGCACGTGGCGGGTGTGCCGCCCGAACTGGAACATCTCCTCCGCAAGACACTGCGCAAGGATCGCGAGGAACGCTACCAGACGGCCAGAGACCTGCTGGTTGACCTGAAGGACCTCACAGAGGAAATGGCCTTTGCCGCGAAGCTCGAACGCTCCGGTCAGGCGGCCCAACCAGAGCCCCTCGCGGCGCCGGCGGAAATCATCCCCGCCAGTCATCCCCCTGCCGCGCCCGCGACTTCCAGCACGCAGGTCATTCTCGGCGAAGTGAAACGGCACAAGCTCGGCGTCGGGCTCACGCTGACCCTGCTGCTGGCCGGCATCGCCCTCAGTTATTACGGCTTCTTCGCCCGTCGCGGCGATGATCCGATCGAGTCGCTGGCCGTCCTGCCCTTCGCCAATGTGAGCGGCCACCCCGACACGGAATACCTGTCGGACGGGCTGACCGAGAGCATCATCTTCAACCTGTCCCGGGTGACGCGGCTGAAAGTGCTGCCGCGCAGTACAGTCTTTCGCTACAAGGGCAAGGACCAAGACCCGCGGACCGTCGGGAGAGAACTGGGTGTGCGAGCCGTGCTGGCGGGCCGGATCGTCCAGCGTGGAGGGGATCTTTCCGTCAGCGCCGAACTGATTGAGGTCAGTGAGAACCGGGTGCTGTGGGGCCAGCAATACAACCTGGCCGACGCGCTGGTGCTGCAACAGACGATTTCAAAAGAGATTTCCCAGCGGCTGCGGCTTGGACTGAGCGGCGAAGAAGAGAAACTGGTGACCCGGAGTTATACTTACGACAATGAGGCGTATCAGCTTTACCTGAAGGGGAGCTATCATTACAGCAAGTTTCCGGACGAGGACATCCGGAAATCCATCCAGTACTTCCAGCAGGCGATCGAAAAAGAGCCGAATTACGCGCTCGCCTGGTCCGGGATGACCCTTTCCTACATGTCACTCTGGTTTCGCGGTCTTCTCACCCCGGAGGAGAGCATGCCCAAAGCGAAGGCCGCAGCAGTCAGGGCGGTGGCGATTGACAATACGCTGGCCGAAGCTCACCTGAGTTTGGCGAACGTGAAGTATAACTATGAGTGGGACTTCCCAGGAGGAGAACAGGAATTTAAGCGAGCCATTGAACTGAGCCCCAACCTCGGGAGAGCGCATGAACAATATGGTCTCCTCCTGTCGTTGCTTGGCCGGGCCGAGGAGTCGATGGCCGAAGCGAGACGCGCCCTGGAGCTGGAACCGTTTTCGCTCAGAACCGGCTTCAATGCCGGGGTAATCTATTGGCATGCCCGCCAATTCGACCGCATGCGCGAGCAAGGCCGAAAGTGTATCGAGATGGATCCGAACTTCTATGGCGGGCACGCGCTGATCGGGAATGAGGCCGAGGCAAACGGAAGGTATGAGCAGGCGGTGGCGGAAATAACAAAAGCAGTGGAACTCGGCGGCGGCACACAGGAATTATCGGGGCTGGGAGGCGTTTACGGGAAGATGGGCCAACGGGACAAGGCACAACAGGTGCTGAGTCAACTCATGAAGTTGAGCACGCAACGCCATGTCCGGCGGTTGGACATCGCGATGGTCTATGCGGGGCTGGGCGAGATGGATCGGGCCTTTGAATGGTTGGAGAAGGCTTATCAACAGCGCGAAGGACCGGTGGTCTGGCTCAAAGTCATTTACGGCCGGCGCTATCCGGCCCTCGGCCGGGACCCGCGTTTCGCTGACCTGCTGCGGCGCATCGGCCTGCCGCAGTGATCGAATGTCCCTCCCAGATGCGCTTGACAACCGGGTATCTGACTTGTATCCTTCGGGCAGTCTTCGCTCCATTCGAGGAGGGGAAATAGTATGCGCAGACGACAGTTCTTAACGGCTCCGCTGGCGTTGGCGGCGGGCATTCGGCTGCAAGGAGATGAGAAGCCCAAAGCGCTCGAGGTGACGGACCCGCGGGCGACCTCCGGCGATCCGGTCGAGCCGAATTGGGAATCCGGCAACACCGTCACGGTGGGCCCCCACCGCGCGGATATGGTGGGATCGGACCAAAAAGCGATCCAAGCCGCGGTCGATTACGTGGCCCGCCTGGGGGGAGGCACGGTGCGCATACTGCCTGGTACTTACCGCATGCGCAATGCCGTATACCTGCGATCGCGCGTGCGGATCGTCGGCAACGGCCTCTGGATCGCCTGCGCCGCCTTGCTGGCTCTGGCCGCCGTCGCCGCCTGTCTCATCCCCGCCCGCCGCGCCGCGCGGGTCGGCCCGATGGTCGCTGTGAGGTATTAAATAATGACTAACCTGATCCGCGACTTTCTCCACGGCTGGCGCATCCTGGCCCGCAATCCCGGCTTCGCCGCCATGGCCGTCATCACCCTCGCCCTGGGCATCGGCGCGAGCGCCGCCATCTTCAGCGTGGTTTATGCCGTGCTGCTTCGCCCGCTGCCCTACGGGGAGCCCCACCGCGTCGTCGCCCTCTGGCAGAACAACGTCAAGAGAGGCGTCGCCCGCGACCGGGTCTCCGCCGCTAACTTCATCGACTGGCGCGACCGCAGCCAGGTCTTCGAGCAGGTCGCCGCCATCGACCCCTGGGGATTCGACTACAGCGGCGGCGACGAGCCGGAAACCTTTCGCGCCTCCCGGGTCACCGAGGGCTTCTTCCAGATCCTCGGCGCCACCCCGCTCTACGGCCGCACGTTGCTTCCCGAAGATCATCAGCCGGGCCGCCACCGGGTGGCCGTGCTCAGCCACGGCCTGTGGAAACGCCGCTTCGGATCCGATCCGGCCCTGGTCGGAAAACGCCTGCTGTTCGACCGCGAGCCTTTCACCGTCATCGGCGTGATGCCTCCCGAGTTCGACTTGCCGGCCGGCCGCGAAGTCTGGGGCCCCAAAGTTCTCACCGACAGCGACCGGCGCAACCGCCTGTCCAACTACTGGGAGGTCGTCGCCCGCCTCAAGCCCGGCCGGACCTTCGAGCAGGCGCAGGCCGACATGAGCGCCGTCGCGGCGCGCATGGCCGCCGACTATCCGCCGTCGAACCAGGGAAGCGGCGTGACCGTGGTTCCGCTCGAGGACCAGCTGGTCGGCGAGGTCCGTCCCGCGCTGCTGGTGCTGCTGGGCGCCTCCGGCTTCGTGCTGCTGATTGCGTGCGCCAACGTCGCGAATCTCTTGCTGGCCCGGGGCGCCGGCCGCCAGGCGGAGCTCGCCATCCGCGCCGCGCTGGGCGCGAGCCGCTGGCGCCTGGTGCGCCAGATGCTCGGCGAAAGCCTCGCGCTGGCCGTGTCGGGCGGCGCGGCTGGCCTCTGGCTGAGCTCCCGGGCGCTCGACGCCATCGTACAGCTCGCGCCCGGCAATCTGCCCCGCCTCGACGCCGCGCGGATCGACGCGCGCGTCCTGGCTTTCACGCTGGCGGTCTCGGCCCTGACCGCCCTGGCCTTCGGTCTGGCCCCGGCGCTGCGCGCTTCCCTGGCCCGAATCGGAACAGCCGCCACGCCTCGCGTGAGCCGCTCGATTTCGGGATGGCTGGTGATCGGCGAGGTCGCCCTGGCGCTGGTGCTGCTGACCGGCGCGGGCCTGCTGGCGCGCAGCTTCGTCAACCTGCTGCGGGTCGATCCAGGGTTCGCCGCCCAGAACGTTCTGTCGCTGCAGGTCTTCGCCTGGGACTTGTATGCCACCCCGGAGCTGCGCGCGGAGTTTGTGCGCCAGGCGCTCGAGCGCATCCAGGCCGTGCCCGGCGTGAAGGTCGCCGGGTTGTCTTCGCGGGCGCCCTTTAGCCCCAGCGTGGAGCTCCAGTCCAGCTTTACCATCGTGGGGCAGCCCGAGCCGCCGCCCGGGGACCGGCCCAGTGCCCTCCTGAGCGTCGGTGACCCCGGCTACTTCCGCGCCATGGGGATTCCACTCGTTCGCGGGCGCCTGTTCACCGACTTCGATGACCCTAAGTCGGCGCCGGTGGTGCTGATCAATCAGGCGTTCGCCCGCCGCCACTTCCCCGGCCAGGATCCCATCGGGAGGAAGATCTCGGTCGGCCTTGCGCGGCTCGGCCCCCGCGAGATCGTCGGCGTGGTCGGCGACGTCCGCCAGAAGGCCCTGGACTCGGAACCGCGCCCGGAGATCTACGTGGCTCACCGGCAACACGCCATCGGTCACCTCACCTTCGTCGTCCGCACCACCTCCGACCCGGCCGGCATGCTGCCCGCGGTCAAGGCCGAGATTTACGGTCTCAACAAGATGCAGCCGATTTACGCCGCCTCCACCGTCGAGCAGTCCATCTCGGACTCGCTGGCCTACCGGCGCTTCAACCTGCTGCTGCTTGGGGTGTTCGCCGGCGTGGCCTTGACGCTCGCGGCGGTGGGCGTCTACGGCGTGGTCAGCTACGCGGTGAGCCGGCGGAGGCGCGAGATCGGCATCCGTATGGCGCTCGGCGCCACCCGCAGCGAGATCCTGCGCGCCGTGGTCGGCCGAGCCGCCGCTCTGGCTCTGGCCGGCGTTGCGCTGGGCATCGCCGGCTCGCTCGCCCTCACCCGCCTGCTGGGAAACCTGCTCTACGGCGTCACCCCCACCGACGCCGCCACCATGGCCGGCGTCTCCGCCCTGCTGCTCGCCGTGACCCTGGCCGCCTCCCACTCCCCGGCGCGCCGGGCCACCCGGCTGGACCCCATGCTCGCCCTGCGGTATGAATGAGAGATAAGAAGGCCCGGTTTTCTTCTCGACATGCGATACGCCGTGCGAGCACTGCGGAAGAACCCGGGCTTTGCGGCCGTGGCGATCCTTACCCTGGCATTGGGCATTGGAGCGAACAGCGCCATCCTCAGCGTGGTGAACGCCGTCCTGCTTCGCCCGCTGCCTTACCCCGACGCGGACCGGCTGGTTCAAGTTTGGGAGACCAACCCGCGCGCCAACCGGTGAGGCCAGGGCGTCCCGTACCCGATGTCGTCGACTGGCGCGAACAGAATCAGGTCTTCGAAGTTTCCGCCGCGGTTGGAGGCATAGGCGATCTCGTCTCCCGAGGCTGTCCAGGCGCCGAGCGCCTCCGCAGCCGAATCGAAGGTGAACCGGGTCTTGACCCCCCGGTCCAAGTCGTACACCCAGATGTCCCCGTCGCCCTCCCTGACATTCACTGCCAGCCTGCGGCCATCCGGCGACAAAGTTGGCCCGTCCTGACGCTGGGGTTCGCCGATCGTGGAAAGTCTCCCGCCGGACCGGTCGCACCAGACCAACTGCAGTCGGTCGGAAGGCACGTCGCTATAAACGGGCGCCCGTGCGGGACACCTGCGGCGAGGAGCCACGCTGGACGATCGGGAAAGCTTTGCCGCCCGGCTGGAGGGTGGCAAGGGAAAACGGCAGCGCCCAGATCGCCGAACGGCAACCGGCCCGTAACCATCTCGTAGAGCGTGACGCCGAGCGACCAGATATCGGTCCGGCGGTCGGTAGGTTGCCCTTGCGCCTGCTCGGGAGACATGTAGGCGGGCGTACCTACCGCTGATGCCGTTTGAGTCAGCTGTCGCGTCGGTGAGCTGCGCTAAACCCAAATCCATGATACTTCACCTGCTCTTGCGGGTTGATCATGACGTTGGCTGGCTTGATATCTCGATGGACGATGCCTTTCTCGTGAGCGGCCCGGATACCCGTTGCGGTTTGTGTCGCGATATCCAGGGCTTTTTGCAGTTTCAGCGGACGCTCCGCGATCATCTCTTTCGCCGTCCGGCCTTCCACGAAAGCCATCGCCAGGAAAATCGCCCCTTCGGCCTCATCGATCTCAAACACGGTGCAGATGTTGGGATGGTCTAGCGCGGCCACCGCCTTCGCCTCGCGCTCGAACCGTTTTCGGACGGCCTGGTCGGAAACCAGGTGCGGCGCCACGAACTTCAACGCCACGGTACGTTCGTATGGTATACTATGTGCGGAGATATATGAGTAGAATGAATACTTTTACATACAAAACTAAAAACTCTTCGCCCGGCCCCGATGTGCCTTCCAGAGCCTCTGATCGGTCGGTCGTGTCCAAGCTCGCGCGAAAGGCGAGAGCTGGACTTGTCTCGGTCACCGGTGGCGCCGAGACCCTGGGATTGAGTTCGCGACACGCCGCGTTGAAGCTCGCCTCCCTGGCAAGGCGTGGTTGGCTCCAGCGCGCCCGCCGAGGGTTATATCTGATCCTGCCGCTGGAAGCCGAGCCTGGCCGCTTGAGCGTGGCTGAAGATCCGTGGGTTCTTGCCCAGGAAGCCTTCTCGCCCTGCTACATCGGAGGATGGAGCGCCGCTGAGCACTGGGGCTTGACGGAGCAGATCTTCCGCTCCACTTTGGTTATCACCGCTGCGAACATTCGCGCGAAGACCGCAAATCTTCTCGGCGCGGAGTTCCGGCTGTTTCGCGTTCCCCGGGAGCGACTGTCAGGAGTGATCAAGGTCTGGCGAGGTCCACAGCAGGTTTCCATCTCAAGCAGAGAACGAACGATTGTTGATTGCCTCAGAAACCCGGAGTTGTGCGGAGGTGTCCGTACCCTCTTCGCGATGCTCCGCGAGTATGCCTCCGGTCCGGAATTCGACGCTGCAAAGCTGCGCGACGAACTGAACCGATCGGCCAACGGGGCCGCCTGGAAGCGCTTCGGCTATCTGATCGAACTGCTCCGCCCCGAGCAGGGTTCGCTGGTTGCCTCGGCCCACAGGAGCCTGACTGCCGGGAACATCAAGCTCGATCCGGCCATACGCACCAAGGGGCGGTTGCTGCGCTGCTGGCGACTGTGGGTGAATGCAGGCCTTACCAGTAACTCGGACGAAGCATGATCTCAAAGCAAGACATTCTGGACCGTGCCACCGAGTGGCGCCTGCGACCCGATGTCGTTGAGAAGGACTATGTCCTCGGATGGCTGCTGGCCGGCCTGGCACAGCACCCAGTTGTGCAAGACTCCTGGATATTCAAAGGCGGCACTTGCATCAAGAAGTGCTACTTCGAAACGTACCGTTTCTCGGAGGACTTGGATTTCTCATTGCTGCCGGCGTCGCCATACAGCGCAGAAGAACTGCGCCAGGTGCTCTCCGGGGTCGCACGGGCCGTCCATGAGATGAGCGGCCTTCTGTTCCCGGAGGCATTGATCGAAGTCAGAGAGCGACACAACAAGCAAGGGCAACCGACCTTCCAAGGAAGGCTCGCATACGGTGGACCGCTTAGACAGCTCAACAACCCTACTCCGCCACGAGTGCTGCTGGACATCACGCAACACGAGCCGGGTGCTGGACAACACGCATCGGCGAGGGGTCGTTCATCCTTACCCGGATAGCTTGCCAGGGGGAATGCTGGTCCCCACTTACTCCCTGGACGAGTTGCTGGCCGAGAAGACGCGGGCCTTGTACGAGCGCGCCAGACCCCGCGACCTGTACGACGTGGTTTACATTCTCGACAACCCGCCGGGCCTCTTGCATTTTGAGCACACGCACCAGCTGTTCAAGCGGAAGTGCACCGTCAAGGCACTTACGGTACCCACGATTCAAAGCTTGGTTGCCAGGGCGCAGTCCGACGAGGAGCTGCGAAGCGAGTGGGCAAACATGCTCGCCCACCAGCTACCGGATCTGCCGGAGATGGACACCTTGCTCGCGCGTTTGCCCGAGCTGCTGACCTGGATCGAGCAGCCCGCAGTACTGCCGCCCAAGATGGCATTTGCCGCTCCCCCTGTGCAGGCAGGCGAGACTGCCGTTGGGCTGTCGGGAATTCAGTACTGGGGTGGAGGTGTACCGTTAGAGACTATTCGCTTTGCGGGCGCCAACAGGCTCTTGGTGGAGTTCATGTACCACGGCAAGCACCGGCTGGTAGAGCCGTACTCGTTGAGGCGCGCTGCGACGGGCAACATCCTTTTGTACGCGTGGGAGCTCAACTCACATCAGATCAAAGCCTTCAAAGTAACGGAAATATCTGGCTTGAGATCGACCCACACGCCGTTCACGCCTCGCTTCCAGATTGAACTGACCTCTTCAGGGGAGTCATTCGCTATCGCCGCCACATCGACTGTGCGCCTGCCCAGGTCGCACGCTATGGGCCACACCCGAACGTCCTCCCCTCGATCCAAGACCGGGCCGACTTACGTTTTCAAGTGCCCGAACTGCGGCAAGGAATTCCGGCACAGCAAGAACGATCCAAAGTTGCGAAAGCACAAAGCTGCTGGCGGATCTTGGAATTGTTCCGGGCGTCGTGGCTACTACCTGACAACAGAGTACTGACCGGGCCACGAAGTTCCCCGTCGACTGGAACAAGCCTGTGCGGTTGCTCGGTATCTCCCTACTCCTTCCCGGCGAAGGGCGAATACTGTCCGCCCCGACCAAGAATGAGCTTCCGGCCTCTTGGTCACATCAACCCACCGCGAAGATCAGCCCCCGCCCCGCCGCCGGAGCGACAGGGCGATCGGTTAGAATTGCTCCTATGCTGAAGTCCCGCCCCCTGCTGCTGCTCGCCTTTGCCCTGGCCCTGGCCTTTGCCCAGTTCCGCGACTCCGGAGCCCCGGAACTGCACGCCCGACTGGAGCTGGTCACCGAACCCCTGATGCCCGCCCGCGTCTACCTGTTCAAGGACAATCGCGACATCGCCAACTCGCCGCTGGCGCCCTTCCGCCTGAGCCCCGTCCAGGCGATGCTGTCTCTGCGGACCGACCGCTTCTACCGCGAGCGGCTGTGGCGCAACTCGCCCGACCCGGAGACCCTCGAAGTCATCTGCAATGACCAGTCTCACTTCCTGCTGCTCAAGGGCCGCGGCACCTACAACCTGCCGGCGAGCCGTTATCGCGTGGAGGCCTACCGGGGCCTGTTCTTTGTCCCCTTCGTCGAGGAATTCGAGCTGCAGGCCGGCGAGACCCGCCGCCTGGTTCTGCGGATGGAGAGCTGGACCCGCCGCCAGGATTGGATCACCGCCGACGACCACATTCACCTCACCCGCTCGCGCCAGGATGACGAGGTGTTCCTGCGGTGGCTGGAGGCCGAGGATCTCACGGTCGGCAACTTCCTGCAACTCCAGCGCCAGCAGGACGCCGCCGTCCAGTATGCCTTCGGGGGGCCGGGCGAGGCTCGCCGCCCGGGCTACTCCATCCGCCCCGGGCACGAGTCGCGCTGCGAGTATTACGGCCACGTCAATCTGCTGGGCGGGCGGGAGATGATCCGCCCCTTGAGTATTGGAAGCATGTATGCCAACGCCCCGCAGGCCTACCCCTTCCCGGCGGTGCTGTTTGCCCGAGGCCGGGCGCTGGGCGCCACGGTCGGCTATGCGCATTTCTACGGAAGCATGCCGCACTCCACGCTGCTGATGGACCTGGCGCTGGGCAACCTCGATTTCGTCGAGGTTTTCCAGTCCCGCGTGCTGCGGATGGAGCCTTGGTACGAGCTGCTCAACGCCGGCTTGCGGGTAACCGGCGTCGCCGGCAGCGACTTTCCCGGACCGCTGAACCGCAAACCCTGGCCGCGCTGGGTGTCGCTGCTGGGCCCGGAGCGGACCCTGGTCAAAGCCGCCGCCGGGGACTCTCCCTACCAGGCCTGGGCCGCCGGCGTGCGCGCCGGTAAGGTCATCGTCAGCAACGGGCCCCTGGTGGAGGTGAATGTGGATCAGGCCGCCTCCACCGCCACCGCCACGGCTGGCTTCTTCCGGCCCCTGGAAATGCTGGAGATCATCCGAAATGGCCAGGTAGTGGCCTCCGTGCCCGGCGACGGAAAACGGACCGAGTTGACGGCCTCGGCCCGCTGGTCCGGCCAAGAGAGCAGCTGGGTGGCCGCCCGGGTGCGGGCCCAGAAGCTGGAAGGCGAGCCCGACATCCAGGCCCACACCAACCCGGTCTACCTACTGGAGGATGGCAAGCCCGTGATGATCCGCGCGGCGCGAGAAGCTGTGGCCGCCCGCTGGGAGGCGGAGCTCGCCTACTACCGGAGCGCCGGCTTGCCGTTTGCCAGTGAGGCCCAGCGCCGGGAATTCTTTGATCTGGCGGAACGCGCCCGCATTGAGTTGCGCCGGCCTCTGTAGCCGGCCGCGAGCCAAAGCGGCCACACCTTTCAAGCCGGAGTTTCGGGGAACCAACGCCCTGCTGTTCCCGCGGCTGGGCGACTACGCTGTCCTGCGGCTGGATGGCGCGGTGGCATTGGCGGGACTGTTTGACGAGGGGTGGGGGATTGGCCGACAATGAGGTGGAGAGCGAAGGAGTCATGGCCATGAATCGCAGACGGTTTCTCGGGACGGCGGCTGCCCTCCCGATCTTCGGGGCCGCCGCTGACAAGAAGTACCGCACCGCCCTGGTGGGAACGGGCTGGTGGGGAATGAACATCCTGCGCGTCGCCATGGAGGCCGGCCAGTCCAAGGTGGTCGCCATGTGCGACGTGGATCCCAACCAGCTCGATCCGGCCGCGGCCGACGTCAACAAACTCTCCGGCGACCAGCCGAAGAAATACAGGGACTACCGCGAGCTGCTGCTGAAGGAGAAGCCCGAGATCGTCATCGTCGGAACCCCCGACCACTGGCACCCGCTGGTGATGATCGCCGCCGTCCAGGCCGGCGCTCACGTATACGTCGAAAAGCCCATCGGCCACACCATCCGGGAAGGCCGCGCCATGGTAAAGGCGGCGCGCGAGGCCCAGAGGGTCGTCCAAGTAGGCACGCACCGGCGCGCCTCCCCGCACAACCGCAGCGGCCTGGACTTCCTCAAGTCCGGCAAAGCCGGCCAGATCGGCATGGTGCGGGCCTTCGTTCACAACGCCGGCGGCGCCGGCAAACCGACCGCCGACTCGGATCCGCCCACCGGCATGGACTGGGACATGTGGTGCGGCCCGGCGCCCTTCCGGCCGTACAACAAGGCCCTCCATCCCAAGGGCTTCCGGCAGTTCCTCGATTACGCCAACGGCACCCTGGGCGACTGGGGCATCCACTGGATGGACCAGATCCTGTGGTGGACCGAAGAGAAGTGGCCGAAGAAAATCTACTCGACCGGCGGCCGCCACATCAAGCGCGACACCACCACGGCGCCGGACACCCAGGTGGCCACCTTCGAGTTCGAGAACTTCACGGCGGTTTGGGAGCACCGGCAGTTCGCCGCCAACAACGCCGAAAAGACCAACCTCGGGGCGTACTTCTACGGCGCCGAGGGGACCTTTCACATGGGTTGGCTGGACGGCTGGACCTTCTACCCGGCCGACAAAAAGAAGCCCGTTCTGCACGAGGATCCCAAGCTGAACAAGCCCGATGACCAGAACATTCGGGAGCTGTGGGCCGATTTCCTGGAGGCCATCCAGACGGGCCGGCGGTCGGCCTGCGACATCGAGATCGGGCATCGCTCGACCAACATGAGCCTGTTGGGGATGCTGTCGCTGAGGCTGGGCCGCAGCATCCAGTGGGACGGCGAAAAAGAAATGGTCGTCGGCGACCTGGAGGCCAACCGGCTGCTCAGCCGCAAGTACCGCGCCCCCTGGGTCTATCCGGGGTAGGACAGGCATTCCTGCCGGTTCGGGGGCCGCTCCCTCATCAAAGTGTCGCGCGAAGATCGGATAACGTGACCACGAGCGTCATCGGCTCATGGGGGCACGGATCGAAGCCGAGCGCAATATAGAACTCCTTGGCCTCCTCCGAGATGGCGTGAACCACAATGCCTCGGATGCCGATGGCGTCAGCCGCGTGAGCCACACGACGCGCCGCGTCGCGGAACAGAGCGCGCCCTATCCCTCGTCCCTGGTATTTGCGGTCCACGGCGAGACGGCCCAATACCACAACCGGAATCGGATTGGGCATATTTCGTCTGAATCTGCCCGGAACGCTTTCGACTGTGACCGCGCCGGAAGCGAGAGCATAGTAGCCGGCCACCCGTTCCCCTTCACAGACAACATAGGTGCGCGAGGCGCCGCCCGCCTGGTTGGCCCTCGCGCGGCGCTTCAACCAGTCATCAAGGGAAGCCTCACCTGAGGCGAAATCCCCTATCTGATGATGATCGGCCAGCCTCTCGGGCGGCGAAATCGTCACGCTCACTTCTCCCAGGGACCAGGGGTCTGCATGGTCCGGCGCAAACGCTCACTGGGCTGGGGCGGCGCATCGAGACGCGCCAGAAACTCGGCATAGGCCTTCGGCCTGACCTCGAATATGGTGCGCTCCAGCAGGGCGTCCTCGGCGGCGTGTCGGGCGGCATCGAGCAAGAAATCCGTCCGGCTTTTGCCCAGCAGGTGCGAAGCGCGGTCGATCAGGGCGCGCACCTCCGGCTTGATCCGAATGTTCAGAGTATGGCGCTTGGCCGCTTGAGGCTGAGATACACGCACGAATCACCTCTTGTAGGAACCAGTATACCATGGCGCAATGACATTGTCATTACGGATCTCGCAGGCCACGGCCAAGAGCGGCCCGCTCCCACCGGACCATGTAAGAATTCCCCGGCCACCAGCCTCCCCGGGGTGCTTAACCGTTTTGGGGATTTCGCCTGTTCAGTCTCGAAATCCGCTCCCTCACGGTCGCGGCTCTGTTACGCATGTGCTTATTTGCAGAAGGTTACCGAGCCGCGCCCGAGGGAGCGGTCACCAGAGCCGGGCTGCCCCAAACGGTTAAGCACCAGCCTCCCCGGCGCCGCGTTCGCAGGGTTTACAAGTGTGGTAGAACAAATGCAAGTGCTGATCCCGATGAGTTCCTGGAAGCGTCTTGTCTGGGTGGTAATACTTACGGCCATAGGGCTTTTCCCTGTCCTGCTGGTGGCCAACGGGGGCGGCTACTGGGAGGCGCGCACCGGGTCGTTTAACGAGCCTGGCTGCAACGGCCTCGGTTGCCACACTCCGATTCCCCTGCCGCCCAACCAGGGGCGCGTGGTCATAGATGTTGGTCCCTACGTGCCGGGGGAAAAACAGCTGGTGGTGGTAACCATCGCTGATGCCAGCGCGGCCCGCTGGGGGTTTCAGCTGGCGGCGCGCGAGGCCCGAAACCCGCAACGGCAGGCCGGGACCTTCTCGGCGCCGCCCAACGATGTGCTGGAGGACGGCAGCACCGGGCTGGTGCAGGTGCGCTGTTCAGGCGGCGCCATGCCGCCCTGTGGCGGCCAGATCGAGTTCGCCACCCACACCTCCATCGGCAGCCGGCGCGGGCAGCGCTCCGGCTCGGTTGAGTTTCGGGTGGATTGGACGGCCCCGCCCGGAGACGTCGGTGACGTAATCCTGGCGGCTTCGGCAGTGGCTGGTGACGGCGATGGCGGCTTCGGCGGCGACCAGTCCTACACCACTAACGCCATCTCGTTCTATGCCCCCAGCAGCCGGCCTTCGTTTCGCGAGGGGGGCGTGGTTTCGGCCGCCAGCTTCCGAACCACCGGCGGCGCCATCGGCCACGGGTCGCTGGTGACCCTGTTCGGCGACGGGCTGGCGGGGCGCGGTTTCTCGCGCCAGGTGTCGCGGCTCGACCTCAACCTGGGGCGATTGCCGAACGAACTAGGCCGCATCGGCGCGGATTTCTTTTTCCCGTCGAGCGACCCTTACCCCGCTTACATGCTGTTCCTCAACGAGCGGCAGATGAACGTTCAGGTGCCGGAGTTGCCCTCCAGCTACGTCGGGCAGATCGAGGTGCAGCCGGTGTTCAATCGGGGGCAGGGACGCAACGAGGTGCGCGGCAACCGGGTGCGGGTGAATCTGCAACCCCTGGCGCCGGCGCTGTTCACTTACCCCGATGGCCGCAGCGTGGCGGCGGTGCACTCGGCGGCGCCGTCGGGAGCGCCGGTCGGGCCGCCGGGGCTGTTTCCCAACTCACGGCCGGCCCGAGCCGGCGATATTGTCCTGATCTACGGAACCGGCTTTGGTCCTACCCGGCCGGCGGTGGATCCCGGCTCCCTGGCCTCCGAGGCGGCGCCCCTGGTCGCCCAGACCGGCATCAGCATCGGCGGCTTGCGGCTGGCGCCGGCCGATATTCTTTATGCCGGCGCGGCCCCCGGCTACGCCGGGCTCATCCAGATCAACGTGCGGGTGCCGGCGGGCCTGGGCAGCGGAGATCTGCCGGTCATCGCCACCGTCGGCGGGGTGGAAACCCAGCCGGGGGTCACGCTGCGAGTGGAGTAGCTATTAGCTGTTAGCGCTCTGCCGTCCGGCGTGCCGGAGTTGTTGGCCGCGTCCGCCGACAGCAACGTCGGGGCGAGGCCGGGACACTCGGGTGCGCGACATAAAAAGTGGTGGCGTTGGCGGGCCCGCAATTGTCATCCCGAGCGTAGCGAGGGATCTGCTGTTGCGCTGGGGCGAAAGCAGATCCCTCGCTGCGCTCGGGATGACACCGACTGCGCTCGGGATGATACCGGCGCCGCCTTGCCTCCGAACGTAGCCGTAGGGTCGGTCGGCGCGAGAAAATCGGGCATTGCGACTGACCCATCACTTTCATCTCGCGCACCCGGGACACTCCCCTCCGCCCCCACCACTCTCCTATAATGGTCGTGTGAGGACCGTCACGGTCGCCAGGTTCGACAGCTTCGAAGACGCCGACCGTGCCGACAAAGCCTACTATCTGAGTCTGACCCCCGAGCAGAGGCTGCGCCTGCTGGGCGAGATGTGTTCCCTCCTGCAAGGAACCCGCCATGACCCTCCTCCCCGACTGGCGCGCGTTTATCGAATTGTTGAACTCCCACGGCGTTGAGTACGTCGTCGTCGGGGCTTGGGCGCGGGCCTTCCACGGGATTCCTCGCTCCACCGGCGACATCGACTTTTTTGTCCGTACGTCTTCCGAGAACGCCGAGAAGTTGGTCCGAGTGCTGCTGGCCTTCGGTTTCGGTTCGCTCGATATCAAGGCCGAAGACTTCCTGGCGCCCGATCGCATCATTCAGCTGGGCGCCGAACCCTACCGCATCGATATCATTACCTCCATCTCCGGCGTCAGTTTCGAAGAGGCCTGGACCGACCGCGTTACCGGCGAGTTGGACGGTCTTCCGGTAGCCTTCCTGAGCCTGCCGCTGTACAAAAAGAACAAGCTCGCCGCTGGACGCCGAAAGGACCTTGCCGATCTGGACGCTGTTCCCGATTGAGCGCCGTTGGCCGTCACGCGCTGCCGGGCACCCGCAACAGCCCGGCCGCGGCCATTTGATCAAAATGTGCGGAGAACGCAAAGGCCTCCTGGACCTTCCGGGTCCGAGCCACAGCGAGGCAGGCGCAATCGAACGGGCTCCACTGCTTGTCTGAGTATTGCTAGAAGATGCGCCACATCTCTTGGTAGTCCTCCCGGATGGAACCAAGAGCGCGCAGAGCCGCCTGCTTCCCAAGCCGGCTGCTGAGCAATGTCATCGTCTCCATCAGCGTGGGTTCCGCAAGAACCAGGGAGACACCGCGGCCCACTCGTTTGAGGTAGGCTACAGCCTCCAGGTGGTGAACGTCATCGGAATCAGCCAATGCGTACAGGGCGCTGGTATCCACCACCACCGATCGAACCGGCATCACTGCTGCGCTTCGGCATCCGCTTCAGCGCGCCGCGACCAGGGCCTCGTCGTGCATCTCACTGGCCCGCCCTGGTCCTCCCCGGCCGATACCGACCATCTCCCACAGGCTGTCCTTATCTATGGGCCGATCCCAACGGTGGCGCATTCGCTGGTCGATCCATTCCCGCACCAACGCCGACATGGATCGCTGCGACCGCCTGGCCTCCTCGGCCAGAAAGCGGTGCTGCTCTTCCGAAAGCATCAATTGGGGAGCGGTGCATGGTTACATCATACACCATACATCACGGGATGGCGGCGCCGGCTCCTAGCCTGGACGAGGTAATGGTGGGCCACGCCCCGGCCGGCAACAGCTACCCTCAGAACCCTTCCACCACCACCAAGCCCAGAGGCCGGTTGCCCTCCCCGTAGACCGCCGCCAGGATGGAATTGGAGTTCTGGTTCCTCTCAAAAATCACGCGGGCCTGCTGCTGTTGGCCGGCGGCGGCTGGCGAACCTATCGCCAGCACTCCCTCGGGATTCGCCAGCGCCGTCGCCGCGCCGGTGGTGATGTCGAAGACCAGCACCTGGGATCCTTCCGTGCCCGGCTTGATGCCGCGAGCCGTCAGCTTGCGGGTCGCCGAATGCAGGCCGGGGTTGGCCACCCGCGCGAAGCCGGCCGGCGCCGGGAACAAGACCGCGGTGGCGTTGGCCAGGTCGAACAGGATCAGGCCCTCGTCGCCGGGCTGGCGGTTGGTCGCCATGGCCAGCAGCCGGGCCAGCGAAGCGATCGGCTGCAAGCCGGCGAAGCCGGTCGAGCCGCGGGGCGCGTCGATGCGGCGGACGGTCTCGCCAGAGCCGTCGAAGACGAACAAGCTCGAGGAGATCTGCGCCAGGCGGTCGGCGTTGACCCCGTACAGGTAGTCGTCCAGCACGTTGAGCGAGTTGACGTCCAGGGTGCCGCCGGAGGGCAGCGCTACCCGGCTCATCGACTGCGCCGCCAGGTCGAACAACAGCAAGCCGGTCGAGGCGCAGGGCGTGGCGGCGGCCGTCTCCAGCCGGTCGCTGAGCGCCAGAGCCAGCTTGCGCGACAGGGTGAGATTGAAGAACCGGAGTTGCGGCGAGCAGGAAGCCGCAAAGGCCCCCGACGGGAAATCAGCAGCCCGGGCCGAGCCGCGCTCCACGTCGAAAATCGCCAGGGCGTGCTTGGTGTTGTCGGCGCTGCGCGCCGCGACGATCACCCGGTTGGATTGGGGTTCGCCGAAGGCGTTGGCCCGGGGAGCCGGTGGCATCGCCGGAAGCTGACCTCCAGGCTGCCCGCCCCCAGGAGGCATGCCCCCGCCACCAGCAGGCGGCTGCCCGCCGGGCCGCGGCGCTTCCGCCCTCGGTGGCATTAGTGGCAGGTAGCCATCCGGAAAGGCGATTCGCGTCTGCACTTCACCACCGGGCGAAACCACCACAAAGATCGCCCGGGTGGGATTGGTCTCGTTGTCGGCCACTACCAAGGCCAGGCGATTGTTCGCCAGCCGGGCCACGGTGGAGACGACTTGGGTGAGGCCATCGACATTTACCGGCGGGGCCCCGCCGGCCCCACCGCCCGGTGCGCCGCCGGGGGCCGGTCCCGGCTGGCCGCCGGCCAGGATCTGCACCTCGCCCGTATCAGTATTGATCAGAGCTACCCGAGGCGGCTCCCCCGGCAGCGTGGCCGTCACGCCCCGCTGGCCGCCACCGGCCGGCTGCAGCGCCAGCGCCGGCGCCGGCAAGTCCACAATGCGGCTCCGGCCGGTGGCGCCATCCAGAATCAGGACCCGCGAGCTGATCCCGGCCGGGGCTGCCGCGGCCGCCGGGCCGATCAAGGCCGCCAGCTTGGCCGATTCGTTTTCGGCGATGAACGGCGTCTGGACGTTCTGGTTGGCGTGAATCAAACATTCCTCAACCCGGCTGATCCGGTCTCGCCGGAAGTCAAGTATCCAGACCTCCTGGTAGCAGCCGTCGCCGCCGCGCTGGCCGTTGATGACCGCGAAACCGCCGTTCAGGGAACTGTCTGCGATGCCCAACAGATTGCCGAGGCTGTCGGGCACGCGCAACAGCCGTGCGTGCGGGGCGCCCGCCGACCCCAGAGTCAACCGGTTGGCCATCTGAGGGCCTGAAAAGTACTGGAGCACATCGCCGGGAACCGCCTGTTCCGACAACTGAAGGTTGATCTGAAACAGCCCTACGAAGCCCGGCGCCAGCCCCGCAAACTGCACCGCTGCCGGGAACCCGCTTGTGAAAGCCCGCTGGGGCCGGTTGACCCGCGCCAGGGGACCGGAAGGGCCGGCGGCGCCGCTGGCCACTGCCGGCTCCACCGGACCGAGCCCGGCCGCATAGACGACCAGAACGTCCCCTGGAGCCGGAGGATTGTCAGGACCCACCAGCCTCCCGGCCCTCACCGCGATGGCCGGGCCGAACCCGGCTCCATTGAGGGCAAACAGGGAAGGGGCCGCCGGCTGGACCACCAGGGTCGCCGCCCGACTGGACACGCCCCCCCTGCGGACCACAACCTGAGCCGGCCCGGCCTCCGTCTCAAACGGGACCTGGGCATTGATTTGGGTGGCAGAAACGAAGTACAGCGGGGCCGGCCGCCCGTTCACCAAAACCTCTACGCCTGGGGTCCCCAGGGTCGTAGGGAGCGGAATTCGGGTTGCCAGCACCGTTGCCGGCGCGAGATTGAAACCGTATACATTGAAGATACCGCCCGGCGCCACCGTGCTCGGGGCCAGCTCCAGGGTCACCCCGTTCACTACGCCCCGGGCCTCGACCACGGGCGCCTGCGCCGGCGCCAGAGCCGCCGAAATAAGAGCGATCCACAGCATTTGCTTGCACATAGGGGCTCCTGTCTATATTCTTACACCATTCCAGCCACGAAGTCTCGCCCGGTAACACAGGCATTCCTGCCTGTCCGGTTTTGCCGTCTCAAAACTTCTAGTCCTCTTATTGACCCGACCTGCCTCCGGTAAGTTATTGATTCTATTGTGATTCCAGCCTTAGATGGAACAGTACGAAATCTTTTGTCAAAAGGGGTTGACATAGTACTAATAGAACTATAGAATATGGGATGCGGCTCTTCCGCCGCGAACCCAGCCATGACAGAAACAGCCAAAGGGAGCGGCGTCCAGGATGGGGTCGTCGTTTCTGAGGAAAAACAGTACATCCGCATCGCCCTTGCCGATGACCATCCCATCTTCCGGGACGGCCTCAGGAAGCTGCTGGCGCTGGAAGAGGATTTCAAAGTGGTGGCTGAAGCCACCGACGGCAAGGAAGTGCTCGACATCCTGCAGAAGCACGAACCCGACGTCCTGCTGCTGGACCTCAAGATGCCCGGTCTGGACGGCCTGTCGACGTTGCAGCGGTTGCAGGCCCAAAAAGCAAAGACCAAGGTGATTGTTTTAACGGCCTCCGACGACGAGAGCGAATATGTGCAGGCCATGAAGTTCGGCACTTCGGGAATCGTGCTGAAACAGACCGCCACCGAGCTGCTCATCAAGAGTATCCGCAAGGTATACGGCGGGGAGATCTGGCTGGACTCGCGCACCACCGCGGCGGTGATGCGCCAGTTTGCCGCGCCCGGCGAGGCGGGCGCCAAAGACCGCGAGCGCAGCCCCTTAAGCCAGCGCGAGCGCGAGATCGTGGTGCTGGTGGCCCAGGGGTTCAAGAACAAGGAGATTGCTGAGCGGATGTTCATCAGCGAACAGACGGTCAAGAACCATCTCCACAACATCTTCGACAAGCTAGGGGTCAGCGACCGGCTGGAGCTGGCTCTCTACGCCATTCACAAAAACATCCGCCCGGCGTAGTGACACTTTTACCGGGGATCGACGGCGATTCTGACCCTGTTGCTGGTCCGTCCGCCGGCCGCAATGGAAAGCTCTGCCGAGCCGGCATTCAGAATGGCCGGCAGCTCCACTCGCACCACATAGACCCCGATGTAGCCGCCCGCCAGGCTGGAAGAGTGCACCTGGAGGGGCCGGCCGTCGAGGAAGGCCGCCACCGAGGTCACGGTGACCGGAGGATCCTCGAGGGGAGCCGGAAGGCCGGTGGGCCAGTCCGGGCGGACGCGGCCCAGGCCTGTCGCCAGAATCAACAGTTGGGCGCCGGCACGGGCCGGGCGCGAGGGTTCCAACAGCACACCTCCGGCGGCATCCAGGACCAAGGGGCTCCCGTCGCCATCGACGAAGATGGCAGGGGAAACCGCCTCCAGCGGCACGCCGACCCTGGCCAGCCCGCGTTGGGTTTCCAAGGCCAAGCTCAGCGTCGGGCCAGTGGCCTCGAAGGGCACCTGAATCTGCGAGGAGCGCCCGGCCGCCAGCACCGGGGCCGTGAGGCTTCCCGCCCGGGCCGCCCTCACGGCAGCTCCCAGGACCGTCAACAAGCCGCCCGGAGCGGCCGCCCGCTGGCTCAGGTCGGCGGCGTTCAACACCCGCAGTGAGTCCGCCAGGTCGGGCGCCTCGGTCCGGTAGATGCCGTATCCCGCCAGGGCGACATAAAGTGTCCCGCTGACTGGATCGAGGCGGAGATCCTCTGCGGCGGCCTCCGGTAGGTTGCCCGTGAGGCGGATCCAGCGCGTGGCCGGGGCCGGCTGGCGCAGGTCGCCACGGGTGTAGAAGACACCCGCCGCAGTGGCCAGGAAAACCGACCCGGTTTCCGGATTGGCGGCCACCGCATGGGCCTCCGCGTTGGGCAAGTTGGCGGAGAGGTCATCCCAGAACAAGCCGGCGTTGGTGGTTCGGAACAAGCGGCCGCCGGTGCGGCCCCCGACGGCGGCCAGCGCCACGCGGGGGTCGCGCGAATCGACGACGATGCTGGTAATGGAATTGCCCCCGGCGGCGAAACCCTGAGCGGCCGGACGCCAGTTGGCGCCGCCGTCGGAGGAGATCCACAGGTGACCGTCGCTGGTGCCGGCGTAGTAGATCGGCTGCGGCTCGCCGCCGCCGGCGAAGGCGCTGATGTAGTGCCGTTCCGGCTCATCACAGACGGCGGAGCCGCACCAGGTCAGGTCGGGGGAAACCGGCGCTCCCTGGCGCCAGAGCCGGTAGGATGCCGCCCACTCCGGAGGCATCTCCAGTGGCCACGGTGACCGGCGGGCGCGATCACCCTCCGGCAGCGCCGCCAAGGCCCGCGCCCAGGAGTCGAGACCGTCCTGGCGCGACGGCTGCCAGAGGCCGCCGGGGTTGCTCTCCGCGGGACCTACGCCTAGGAGGAATACCTGGGGCGGGGCCCCGTTACGGCCGAAGCGGGCCGCCGGCAGGTTCGGCAGGTTTCGGTTTAGGTCGCTCCAGGAGAGACCCCCGTCCACCGAGCGCCACAGGCCTCTCGAATTGGCCACCACCGCCAACTCCGGATCGAGCGCCGAGAAGGCGATCGAAAACTGGCCCTCGCCGATCACCGAACCGGTCTTATCCCTCGTCAGGTTCACCCATCGCCGCCCTCGGTCGCTGCTGCGGTAGACATGGCGCCCCAGGGCGAACAGGTACCGGGCATCGTAGGGATGGCGGAAGACGGCCGTTAGGGGCTCGCCAGGCGGCCCGGCTTCGGTTTCGACGGGGGGATTCTGGGCCGCCAACTGCCGCAGCGCCTCGGGGCTCGCCCCGGCCGGCGTCCAGCCCTCCCCCAGGTCTGAAGAAACCCAGGCCTCGCCGCGGGCCGATACGGCGAACAGCCGAGCCCCGTCGGCTGAGAAGAAGGCCTCAATCACCGGGGCGCCGGCCGGCCCGGCCAACTCCAGCTCCACGGCCCGCCCCCCCATTGCCTGCCAGGCAAGGGGTCGATCGGCCGCTTCGGGC
>Ga0247727_10006887_pt1 | contig 22052 bp, 25 predicted proteins | sample WisWelCaveWW1625_FD_202498 | JGI IMG/M metagenome (GOLD analysis project Ga0247727, IMG submission 202498) | Biofilm microbial communities from Wishing Well Cave, Virginia, United States - WW16-25 | ecosystem: Environmental > Aquatic > Deep subsurface > Groundwater > Cave microbial mat | place...
AGGCAACCGCACTCGAAGCGAGTTTGGATTTCCACAGCCGCCCGGCGGCGACGACTGTGGAAAAACCAGAACCGGGAAAAATCCTCACGGAGCAACTATAAGGGATCTGCTTCTCGCCCCGCCGTAACAGCAGATCCCTCGCTGCGCTCGGGATGACAATTGCGCTCGGGACGACAATCGGGCGGCGCCACCGCTGGCCGCGGAGCGTTGTAGTATACTCTCGGCGGAGTTTCCCATCCTGTCCCGCCGGCTGAAGTTGACTCTGCCCGCCCTGGCGCTGGCAGCGGGGGCTGCGGCGCAGACGCCGGTTCCGTGCGGCCAGTTGACGACCGGGTTTCTGGAGAGCGGCGGAGCGCCGCCGCGGTACACCATCGCCGTCGCGGCGGGGGACTTCGTGACGCTGCGGGCGACCGGCTTCGGGGTGAAACCGCTGCTGGACCTGTTCGACCCCGACTTCAAGGCGCTGGTGGAGGGCGAGGCGACCATCACGCGCCGCCTGACCCGGGCCGGCAGCTACTTCGTCCACGTGCGGGGCGATCCGTCAGCGCCATCCGGACCCTACCAGTTCGTCTGGCAGCGTGTGGTCAACCCTTGCAACGCCCTGGCCCTGGCCTGCGGGCGGATGCAGAACGCCTCCATCGAACGCGAGGGCGAGATCGACGCCTATACGCTGCCGGCCACGGCCGGGGACTCGGTGCTGCTGCGTATGAGCTTTGACACCCTGGAGTTCACCTTCGTCCCGATGATGGAGCTGTACGATCCGACGGGCCGTTTTGTGGACGCCTGGATCGACGAGGTGACCGTGCCCCTGGCAGTCACCGGCGCTTACACGGTGGTGGTGCGTTACGGCCTGGGGCCCCAGCGGACCGGGCCCTACGGCATCGTCTGGCGCCGCCTGAGCCGCCCCTGCGAGAGCCCCGAGCTGCCCTGCGGCGGCGGCCGCTCTGGGGTGATCACGGCGCCAGGGGAAACCCATGCCTACAGCTTCCAGGTAGCCGCCGGCGACCGCATCACGGCCCGCGTCGCCCGGACTTCCGGATCCTTCACGCCCTACCTGGAGCTCTATGACGCCACCGGAGCGAAGCTGGCTCAGGAGTTCGCCCGCATCGACCGGCTGCTGGACAGCGCCGGCCTGATGACGCTGCTGGTCGGCGACTCGCGGCGCGACCGACTGGGCGGTTACGCGGTGGCCTGGCAGAAGATCAACAGTCCGTGCAATCCCACGCCCCTGGCCTGCGGGGTGCCGGCCCAAGGCGCCGTCAATGCCGGCGCGGAATTGGCGGGTTTCACCCTCGGGGTCGGGGGCGGCGATTCCGTGTCGATCCGGGCCGAGCGTCGCAGCGGCGCCCTGAGCCCCTTTCTGGAGCTCTACCGGCGCGACGGGGCTGAGATGGCCTCCGGGCCGGGGGCTATCGCCGCCGTCGTGCCGAGCACAGCCAATTTCACGTTGTTGGTGCGCGACGCTCTGGGCGCCGCTACCGGGGCCTTTACCCTCTTGATGGGCCGGCCCAACAATCCCTGTCCCCTGATCGATCTCGAAAGCCCCCGGATCAGCCTGCTGGCGCCCCGGGGCGGGGAGTCCCTGGCCGGTGGAACCATCTTCCCCATCCGGTGGGCCTCGACCGACAACTTTGCGCTGGCCTCGCACCAGATTCGCTTCTCGACCGACAGCGGCGGCAGCTTTTCGGAGGTGGTGGTGGCCTCCCTCAGCCCGACGGCTCAGAGTTACAGCTGGACGGTCCCAACCGACCTAACCACGAACCGGGCGCGCCTTCGGGTGATCGCCGCCGACCGCGGGGGGAACACCGCCCAGGACGAGAGCCGGGATTTCTCCATCGCCGCCGCCGCTCCGGCTTCGCGGCCGATACCCCCCCGGGCGCGGCGGCCGCCAGCGCCGTAGTATACTCGCTGCCTATGACGCTCCCGGAAACCATGAAGACCCTGGAGTCGCTAGGGACCGAGCAGAACCGCAAGGTCTACCGGCGGCATGGCGCCGGCGACAACCAGTTCGGCGTCAGCTTCGCCAACCTCGAAAAGCTCAAGAAGCAGATCAAGGTCGACCAGGAGCTCGCCGCGCAGTTGTGGCAGACCGGCAACCTGGACGCCCGCAACCTGGCCACCCTGATCGCGGATCCTGTCCAGATGAGCGCGAGAGATCTGGAGAGCTGGGCCACCAGCGTCACCTGTTACCTGCATGCCGACCTGATCGTCCGCTATGTCGTCTCGCGCTCCCCGCTCGCCCGGCAAAAGATGGAGGCCTGGACCAGGTCGAAGGATGACTTTGTCAGCCAGGCGGGGTTTGATTTGGCGGGGGTGCTTGCAATGCAGGACCCGGATCTGCCCGACACCCTGTTTGAGAAATACCTCCGGACCATCGAGCGCGACATCCACGGGGCGAAGAACCGGACCCGCCACGCCATGAACGGCGCTCTAATCGGGATCGGCCTGCGCAGCCCCAAACTCCAGAAGCTGGCCCTGGCGGCCGCCAAGCGCATCGGCAAAGTCGAGGTGGATCACGGTGAGACCGGCTGCAAAACCCCGGACGCGGCCGCGTACATCCTCAAAGCCGCCGCCCGGAAGAAGAAGTCCGCCCGGTAGCAAGTTCGTCACCAGGACCGCTAAAGGGCTTGTCACGGAATAACTGTGCCAGTTTGCCAGACCCGCTCCCTTTGGTCGCGGCTCAGAATCGGGTTCCGAGCCGCGACGGAAAGGAGCGGTTGAGTTGCGCTGCTTACTCATCCGCAATATCCGCTTGCTCCAGAAAGCAGCTCTCGAAGGCGTGGTCCAGCACCTGGTCGTTCAGCTCCATCGGCAGGCACTCGAAACGGATCCAGTCGACGGCGTGGGTGATGACATCCCGCGGATGGCAGCGGCGCAGGCGTTTGCCCGTGCGGCGATAGCGCTTCTCCAGAAACCGCTCGATCAGGTCGCGAGAACAAACCGCCCCCACCGACCGGCAGAAGCGCTCGAAGATCTCAACAAACTCCTGCTCAGTCGGGTTGGGCAGAAACATCTTGTACTGAATGCGGCGCAGAAAAGCCTCGTCGCCCAGCTTGTCCGGGTGCAGGTTGGTCGAGAAGATCAGGAAGGTCTCGAACGGAATCGCCACCTTGCCCCCGGTTGCGAACGTCAGGTAGTCAATATGGCGGTCCATGGGGATGATCCAGCGGTTCAGCAGCTCCGCCGGGGTGACTTTCTGACGCCCGAAGTCGTCGATCAGGTAGATGCCGTTGTTGGCCTTGAGCTGGAAGGCGGCGTCATAGACCTTGGCGGTGGCGTTGTAGCTGAGGTCCAGCATGTCGAGGGTGAGCTCCCCGCCGGTGATGATGAACGGCCGCCGGCACTTGACCCAGCGGGCGTCATAGCCGGGTTCCGCCAGGGAAACAGCCGCCTCCGGCGCCTCCTCCACCACCTTGTGATACAGGACGTCGAACATCTGGATGATCTGGCCCTGCACCTCGATGGCATAGGGGACAAAGAAGGGCGCCTGCTCCACCTGCGCCATGGCTTCGGCCAGGTAGGTCTTGCCGTTGCCGGGCTGGCCATAAATCAGGAAGCTCTTGCCGGAGTTGATGGCAGGCCCCATCTGGGTCAGGGTCTTTGGGTTGATCACCACTTGCCGGAAAGCCTCGGCCAGTGCATTCTTGGTGAGCCAACCCTCCGGGGCGCGTTGGGCCCGCACCCCCTCGGAGTACTGCGCGATCGGCACCGGAGCCCGGCCCGCGTACTGGTTGGCCTCCAGGTATTCGCGCGCCCGCTGCCGGCCCGCCTCCGACACCACAAACACCGACGACACGCTGCCGAAGCCCGACGAGCGCTTGACCTCCACCAGGCGCTGGCGCTTGGCCAGATCCAGCACCGGCTCGATCAGGCTGAACTTCAACCCCAGCGCCGACGCCAACTCCCGGCCGGTCGTTTCGCCCTCAAAGTACAGCCGCTTGAGGATCAACTGCTCGACCAGGGAGGCAGGCAGGCCGGCCTCTTCGAGGCTCTCGGGGACCGCCGGCACGTAGGACCTTTGTTTCTCGGTGGACCAGGGGGCGACTGCGGCTGCGGCGCTCATAGACAGCTTTCAGTATGTATGACGGTGAGACCGCCTCGTATAGGGAGACTGCCCTAGAGGCCGGCGGGGAAATGCATGGCTGCCCTGCCTCAAAACACCCTGGTCTTCAACCGGGCGACATTGAAGGAGGCCGTGTCCGCGATGGCCATCACGGCCATGACACCGGCCTGCACCGGATCGGTCACCACCAGGTCGGCGGCCTCGGGAACGCTGCCGGCCATGTTGAGCGAGATCACCAGCAGACCCTTTTCGCGGACCTCCCGGACGGCCTGCTCGATCTCCCCGCCCATGAGCGAGCCGGCCAGCACCAGGGCCTTGACGCGGGGAAGGCGAACCACGGCGCGGACGGCCTCGGCGAGGGCTTTCTCGCCCACCAGGGGAATGGTGTCCACCGAGATGCGCTCGCCGCGGATGTTGTGCCGGTCGGCCTCGCTGATGGCTCCAATCGAGACCTGGCCCACCTGGGCCCCGCCCCCGATGATGATCAGGCGCTTGCCGTAGACCTTCTGGAGGGTACTGGTGCGTCCCACGCTGGAGACGATATCCATCGACCGCATCTCATCCTCGATGGCGGTGAACTCGGCGCCGCCGGCAACCTCGAAAAACACCGAGGCCACCGCCTTGTCGTTGTCCATGATGGCCACCGAGGTGATGTCGCCGCCGTGGCGAAAGATCACCCCGGTGAGCTGGTGCAGCACGCCCGGGCCGTTGCGCACTTCCACCAGCAGGCCGATTTGTTCGGGGGCAGGGGGAACCAGGTCGGACATGCCCCATAGTGTACCGGTAACACGGGCATTGCTGCCTGTCCGGTCCTCTAGCCGCCTAGCGCCGGGTGCTAAAATCGAGCTATGGACACTCCCTGGAAGATCGCCGGCCGGGAGTTTCGGTCCCGACTGATCGTTGGGTCGGCCAAGTACCGCAGCTTCCAGCTGATGAAGCGTTGCCACGAGCTGACGGAAACCGAGTGTGTGACGGTGGCGGTCCGCCGGGTGAACCTGACCGATCGCAGCAAGGAATCGCTGATCGATTACATTGACCGGGACCGGATTTTCCTGCTGCCGAACACCGCCGGATGCTACACGGCCGAGGAGGCCATCCGGACGGCGCAACTGGCCCGGGAGGTCGGCCTCTCGAACTGGATCAAGCTGGAGGTGATCGGCGACGAGCAGACGCTGTTCCCCGACAACGAAGGGTTGCTGGAAGCCACCCGGGCCCTGGTGAAGGACGGCTTTGTGGTGCTGCCCTACACCAACGACGACATCGTCAATGCGCGCAAGCTGGTGGAGGCCGGGGCCGCCGCCGTGATGCCGCTGGGAGCTCCGATCGGCTCCGGAATGGGGATACAGAATCCCGCCAACCTGCGGATCATGCGCCAGCTGTTGCCTGACGTCCCCATCATCGTGGACGCCGGGGTGGGCACCGCCTCCGATGCCGCCATCGCCCTGGAGCTGGGGGCCGACGCCGTCTTGATGAACACCGGCATCGCCGCCGCCGAGGACCCCGAGCGCATGGCCCTGGCGATGAAACTCGCCGTGGAGGCCGGCCGGCTGGCCTTCCTGGCCGGACGTATGGAGAAGCGCCTCTACGCCTCCGCCAGCAGCCCGCTGACGGGGGTGGTGAGGTGAACCTGTCTGTCTTCTGTCTACTGTCTACCGTTCTTCGGGGGTTTCACGATGACCTGCTCGGCAGGCTCCACCATGAGCAGATCCTCGCGGGCGCGCTGCTTGATGGCTTCCGGATTGTTCCGCAGGTCGTCGATCTGTTTTTCGAGTTCCGTGTTGCGGCGGCGTTGCTCTTCGATGCGCCGCAGCCAGGCACGCTCCTGGTCCCACTTGCGGCGCAATGCCAGGTAGCCATGCTCGCCCCAGATCTGGTAGGCCAGCAGAAACAGAAACAGCCCGCTGAGCGACAGCAGGATGGCGCGGCGGGTGCCATGCTTGCGCAGGGTCCAGCGCATGGGAATCAGGCGGCTCTTTCATTGTATAGTCGGCATGGAGAGCAGGGCAACCGTCATGACCGACAAGATCGTCGTCTTCAGCACCTGCGGCAAGGCGGAGGAGGCCGGCCGGCTGGCCCGGCACCTGGTTGAGCAGCGCCTGGCGGCCTGCGTGAACGTGTGCCCGCAGGTGGAATCCTACTATCGCTGGCAAGGAAAGGTGGAGCACGAGACCGAGTTGCTCCTGATCATCAAGACCAGCCGGGAGCTGCTGGACCGCCTGAAGGCGGAATGGGAGCGCCTGCACAGCTACGAGGTCCCGGAGCTGATCGCCCTGCCGATAGTGGACGGGGCGGCGAACTACCTGAACTGGATGGAGGCGGAGCTGGGTCCCCAGGCCTAGCGGGACCGCTCCGCCGACCAGTTGCCGGTGTTTTCGCCGGCCTGGTACTGGCCGCTCATGCGGTCGCCTTCCAGCTTCCCGCTGAAGGGAACCTGCCTGGGGGCGTCGGCGCCGGTGTATTGGACCGAGAAGCGGATCTGGTCGCCCTTGAGGGTGCCTTCGATCTTGAACTCGCCGCGGTCGGTGTCGAGCGTGCCGGTGATTTTCTCGCCGTCCTGGGCAAGGGTGAGCCTGGCGGCGTGTTCCCCTTGCTGCGAGGTGGCCTTGAAGTTCCAGGAGCCGGAAAGATCGGCCGGCCAGGCTAAGGCCGAGGCGAAAAGCAGCAGCAGGATCAAGCGTCGGAGCATGAGCTGAGATTACCATAGGATCTGGCCCCTTTTCAGACATTACCCGTATGCGCCGAGGGAGGGGAAGATGGTGGATGGCTCTGGCCGCCGCGGTGCTGGGGACGGCCGGAGCGTGGCTCGCCCGGGGAACGTGGCTGCCGCCGATCGGGGGGGCGCTGGTTGGAGGCCAGCCGCCCGAGAAGGCCGAGGTGGCGGTGGTGTTGGCGGGAGACCCGCACGGGCGCCGGCTCATGCGGGCGGTGGAACTGGCACGGCAGGGCTGGGTGAAGCGGGTGCTGGTCAGCGGCCCGATGGCCCTCTACGGGGTCAATGAGGCCGACTTGGCCATCCAGTTTGCCGTGCGCCAGGGCGTGAAGCGCGAGCTGCTGGAGCCGCTGCCGATAGTTGCCCGTTCCACCATGGCGGAGGCCCAGGCCGTCGACCGGAAGCTGCGGGAACGAGGCGTCAAGCGGGCCTTGATCGTGACCTCAAACTACCACACTCGCCGGGCCAGGGCCATCTTCGACTACTACGGTTCGCCGGGAATCCGATATCTAGTGGCGGAGGCGCCCGACGAGTACTTCCGCCCCCAGGACTGGTGGCGCTCGCGGGAGGCGCGTTCGGTGGTCTACCTGGAGTACTCCAAGTTCCTGAACTGGTGGGTGGAACGATGATCAGGCGGCCGCGGCCATGATCCGCCAGCTGAAGACGCTGTGGCCGTACGTGCTGCGCTACCGCTGGCGCATCGCGGCCGGCATCGCCTGCCTGGTGATGAAAGACCTGGCGGCGGCGCTGGCGCCGCTGGTGATCCGCCAGACCATCGACACCCTGACCGGCGGCCTGGCCCTGGGCGTGGTCTGGCGGCTGGGCGGGCTGCTGCTGGTCCTGTCGGGGGTCAAGGGCCTGTTCCAGTACGGCATGCGGTGGATCCTGATCGGGGTCTCCCGGGATGTCGAGTACGACCTGCGCAACGACCTGTTCGCCCACCTGACGCGCCTGACCCCACGATTCTACGGGGTGCACCGCACCGGAGACATCATGGCCCGGGCCACCAACGACCTGAACGCCGTGCGCATGATGCTGGGCCCCGGCATCATGTATTGGTCCGATACCATCGTGATTTTTCTGGCCACCATCGCCGTGATGGCCTCCATCGACTGGCGGCTGACCTTCTTCGTGTTTCTTCCGGTACCGGCGGTGAGCTTCACGGTGGGGTACTTCGGTCGGGTGATCCACGACCGGTTCCAGCGAATCCAGGCCATGTTCTCCGATATCAGCTCGCGGGTGCAGGAAAACCTGGCCGGGGTCCGGATTGTGCGGGCCTACGCCCAGGAGGAGGCGGAGCGCAAACAGTTCCGGAAGCTGAACCGCGGCTACATCGACGAGAACCTGAAGCTGACGCGGGCCTGGGGATCGTTCTACCCGCTGCTGGAGCTCCTGATCGGCCTGACCTTTGTCATCGTGCTGTGGCTGGGCGGCCGCCAGGTGATGCGCGGGGCCATCACGCTGGGGTCGTTCGTGATGTTCAGCTCCTATATGGGGATGCTGATCTGGCCCATGATCGCCCTGGGATGGGTGGTGAACCTGATGCAGCGTGGGACGGCGTCGCTGGGGCGCATCAACCAGCTGCTGGGGGAGCAGCCGGAGATCGACGACCGGGAGGCCATCGAGGGGGTGGAACCGGCCCGCGGCGGGATCGAGTTTCGGAGCGTGACCGTGACCCACCCTTCCGGCAAGGCGCTCGACTCGGTCGACCTCGAGATCGCCTCCGGCGAGACGGTGGCCATCGTGGGCCCCACCGGAAGCGGCAAGACCACCCTGGTGAGCCTGGTGGCCCGGCTGCGCGATCCCGACTACGGGTCGGTGCGCATCGACGGTCGCGACGTTCGCCACATTCCGCTCCAGACCCTGCGGCGCGCCATCGGGTTTGTGCCCCAGGAGACCTTTCTGTTCAGCGAGACGGTCGCTGAGAACGTCGCCTTCGGCGCTGGCGAGGCCCCCCAGGAGCGCATCCATCGGGCCGCGGAACAGGCCGGCATGGTGCCCGATATCGACGAGTTCCCGCAGAAATACCAGACCTTGGTGGGTGAGCGCGGTATCACGCTTTCCGGGGGGCAGAAGCAGCGCACCGCCATTGCCCGGGCGCTGATCCGAGATCCGCGGATCCTGATTCTGGATGACGCCCTGTCGAGCGTCGACACCATTACCGAGGAGCAGATCCTGACCCAGTTGGCCGGCGTGATGCGGGGGCGTACCACGCTGCTGATCTCGCACCGGGTTTCGACGGTGCGGTCGGCCGACCGCATCGTGGTGCTGGAAGCGGGCCGCGTCGTCGAGCAGGGCACCCATGAGCAACTGCTGGCCCAGGGCGGCTACTACGCCGAGCTGCACCAGAAGCAGCTGCTGGAGGAGGAACTGGAGGAGGCCTGAGCCGCAGGATGGAAGAAGAAGCCCTAGGCAAGATCTACGATACGCGGCTGATGCGCCGGCTGGGGGGATTCCTGCGTCCTTACCGGCAGCTGGTGGCGGTGTCGGTAGGACTGCTGGTGGCCGGGTCGCTGCTCGGGATAGCCGGCCCCTACCTCACCAAGGTCGCCATCGACCGCTACCTGAAGCCGGCGCCCGCTTCGTCGCCGCTGGATCGTTATCTTTCCTCGGACCCCTCGTCGGGCCTGAACCAGGTGGCACTTCTGTATCTGGGGGTGATCCTGCTGGGTTTCTGCGTGCAGTACGCCCAGACCTACCTGATGCAGTACACCGGCCAGCGGGTGATGTTCGACCTGCGGACCAAGATCTTCGATCAGCTGCAGCGGCTGGACGTGGCGTTTTACGACCGCACACCAGTGGGACGGCTGGTGACGCGCGTGACCACCGACGTCGACTCGCTGAACGAGCTGTTCGCCGCCGGGCTGGTGGCGGTCTTTGGAGACCTGCTGTCGTTGGCCTTTATCGGGGCGGCCATGATCAGCCTGAGCCCGGGGCTGACCCTGGCGGGCCTGGGGGTGGCGCCGCTGATTCTGGGGGTGACGATCCTGTTCCGGCGGGCGGCCCGCGACGCCAACCGGCGCATCCGGGTGGCCATCGCCCGCATCAACTCCTACCTGCAGGAGCACGTCACCGGCATGACGGTGGTGCAGCTGTTCAACCATGAGAACCGCAGCCGGGAGCGGTTCGACCGCATCAACGCCGATCACCGCGACGCTTACAAAGACGCCATTCTGGCCCACTCGCTGTTCTACCCGGCCATCGAGTGGCTAGGGGCGCTGGCGCTGGTGGTGTTGCTGCTCTACGGGGGCCATGGGGTGCTGAGCGGCGCCCTCACCATCGGCGTGGTGGTGGCGTTCATGCAGTACGCCTTGCGGATCTTCCGGCCCATCCAGGATCTGGGCGAGAAGTACAACCTCCTGCAATCGGCGATGGCCAGCGCCGAACGGATCTTCAAGCTGCTGGATACGCCGGTGAAAGTGGCGGCCGGGGAGCGTCGCTTCCCGCCGGACGGCCCCGCCAGCATCGAGTTTCAAAACGTGTGGTTCGCCTACCAGGGCGAGGACTGGGTGCTCAAGGACGTCAGCTTCACGGTGAAGCCCGGCGAGACGGTGGCGGCCGTCGGCCACACCGGCGCCGGCAAGACCACCATCCTGAGCCTGCTGCTGCGCTTCTACGACGCCACCCGGGGCCGCATCCTGGTGGGCGGCGTGGACGTCAAAGAGTGCGACCCGGTGGAGTTGCGGCGGCGGTTCGGCGTGGTCTTGCAGGACCCCTACCTTTTTAGCGGCACCATTAGGGGCAATATCCGGCTGGGGACCGAGACCATCCCGGACCAGCGGGTCGAGGAGGCCGCCGAAGAGGTGAACCTGGCGGACTTCATTCGGACGCTGCCGGGCGGATTTGATGAGCCGGTGCGGGAGCGCGGCAACTCGCTGTCGACCGGCCAGAAGCAGCTGATCAATTTCGCCCGGGCCCTGGCGCACGATCCGCACTTCCTGATCCTGGATGAAGCCACCTCCAGCGTCGACACCGAGACGGAGCTCCGGGTGCGGGAGGCCCTGAACCGCATGGTGACGGGGCGCACCTCCGTGGTGGTGGCGCACCGGCTATCGACCATCCAGAGGGCCGACCGTATCCTGGTGATGCACAAGGGCCGCCTGCGGGAATCCGGCGCCCACCAGGAACTGCTGGGGCAGCACGGCATCTATTGGAAACTGTACCAGCTGCAGTACAAAGACCAGGAAAAACCCCGCTAGGCCACCTGGCAGCTCCGCCGCAACCGAGACCGGTTGCCCGCCGTCGCGGGCCGCCGGGGCGGGGGGGGAAGAATCGCCGGGCTAGTGTACTCGCGGTTGAGAACACGCCAATGAACGCCAATGCCCGGATCGTATTCGCGTTGATTCGCGTTCATTCGCGGCTTACATCTTGCCCGTCTGAGGCGAAGCCTCGTTAGCCACTACGGCTCCAGCCGGATCTTCGCCAGGTAGATGGCCGCCTTGCCTTGGTGCGAGGAATAGTAACTCATCCACAGCAGGTTGTCGTGCCAGACCAAGCCCGGGTAGCTGGTGTCGCCGCCGCTGGGCAGCGTCAGGACCGGCTCGTAGCTCTGGCGGTCCATCCGCGCCAGCGCGGTTCTGGCCTCCCCGGTGAGGTCCCGGGAGCCGGCCCAGAAGCGGCCGTCGGGCAGCAGCAGGAAGTTCGGACCGCCGAGGCGGTGAGGGATCTCGCGCCATTCCCATTGCTGATAGGGCGCCCGGCTGACGCCGATCGATCCCCGGCGGGTGTCTCCCTCGCGCCTCACCAGCGCGATCATCTCGCCGTCCGGCAGAAACCGCAGGGTGGCTTCGGCGGCCCCCGGAAGATCCAGATCCGTGACCTTTTGGTATTCGATTCCGTCCGGGCTGGAATAGAGGATGCCGCGTCGCGGGTCGGTGCGGTAGCTGATCCCGTAGGCTCGCCCCTGGCGCCAGGTGACGCGCCAGAGCCAGTCACCCTCGGCGAGGATGGGGCGCGGCGTGGACCACCGGCGTCCGTCGGAGGAAAAAGCGACCCGGGGCCGGCGTCCCAGCAAGACCCGGCCCTGGTAAACCGACCCGCCGGCCAGAAGCATCAGCCGGCCGTCGGGCGTGATGGAGAGCTTGGGGTCCCGCAGGTCGATGCCGTCAGCCGACACCAGGGCAGCCGATTCCCAGGTTTCGCCGTCGGGCGAAACCAGCAGCCGCAGCCGGCCATCGCCGCCGACGTGGCCTTCAGCCTCCCGGAAAGTGCAGTACCAGCGGTCCTGGAAACGGATCAGGTCGGTAAAGGCGTTATGGGTGGCCCGGTCCCAGATCCGACGGACCGAAACGATCTCGGGGGGCGCCGCCGAAAGCGCCGCCAGACAGAACCAGGCCATAGAGACACGCCTCATTTCTACCGATGATATCTTGGAAATATGCCCGCCTTCATCCGGGTGGCCGAAGCCGCCGAGATTCCCGCCGGCGCCGGCAAGCTGGTGGAGGTGGCCGGCAAGCAGATCGCCGTGTTCGAGAGCCACGGGAGCTACTACGCCATCGACAATGAGTGCACCCACGTGGGGGGACCTCTGGCCGAGGGCCGGCTCGAGGGAACGGTGGTGGAGTGTCCCTGGCACGCGGCGCGGTTCAGCATCCAGAGCGGCCAGCCGGTCAGCGGCCCCCACCAGGGCGGCGTGGCCTGTTACCGGGTCCGCCGCGTCGGCGACCACCTCGAGGTCGAGCTGTAGGGTCGTCTTCTCCGGCCTCGATTGTCCTGTTACGATGTAAAGCCGTGCAATTTAGAAGTCAGACTTCTATAATGCACGGTATGGCCCTCCCCCGCATGCCCGCCTGCGGCAGCTGCTCCGCGCCTTCCCGGCGGTGACCGCCTGGGCGCCCGCCGAACCGTGCGCCTGGCTCCGCCCGCGGGAATGAGGCTGTTACTCCGGCGGATGCAAGGTTTGGAGGGACTCCTTGAGTTCTGGCCGCCGACCTAACTCTTCCTCTCCTGTGCGGTCAAGGCCGCCGGGCGATAGTCGAGCCTGGCGCTCGATTGGCGGCTCCGCCGGCGGGGCAGCGATGCTCGGTTCTTTAGCTGATTCCGGACATTTGGAGAGAAGGCCATTGGATCGTGACGCTGTGTAGGAAAGCGCCTTCAGGAACCACGAGAGGTTGTGGTTCGTGTACGGTGAGGTCGGGTCCTACGGGCAAGGGATCTTGGCGCCGCGTCAAAGAGTCCAGGTACACGGCAACGGCTTGGCGTGCATTCTGAACGGCTTCCGCTTCCGTTGCCCCGTCTACATGAAGCCCCTTCAGCGCAGGGGCGTAGGCATGGAAGCGGTCGCCATCCCGCTCGACAACAATCGAGACGCGAAGCAGTAAAGACGGCTTTCGCCCAACCGGATTCCGCATGCCGTATCCTCCTTTGGGCAGGCGGGCACTGGAGCTTCAGGTTTGCAGGAAAGGTTTGCCGCCGCCGCTATCGGGCGCCTCACTGGCGGAGAGGGGGGGATTCGAACCCCCGACACCGGTTTTGCCAGTGTAACTGCTTAGCAGGCAGCCCTGTTCGACCACTCCAGCACCTCTCCGCGCCCGGTAACACAGGCATTCCTGCCTGTTCTTATCCTACCACACCTACTTCCCGCGCTTCTCCTCCAGCATGGCCTTCAGGGCCTCCAGCTCCTCGCGCAGTCTCTTCTGGCGCCGTCCAAGGCTGGCGACATACGCCAGGTGAATCACCCAGGCCACCGAGAACGCCCACCACAACCACTTGAGGTTTTCTTCCATCAGAAATCTCCAAGACACCCGACAGGCAAGAATGCCTGTGCTACGGGACAGGCAAGAATGCCTGTGCTACCCGACAGGCAAGAATGCCTGTGCTACTACAGCGCATGAACCTCCCGGCGAAGGCCCTCGGTTTCGCGCCGCAGCCGCTCCAGCCGCCGCCTGACTTGCACCAGGCAGGCAAACACCACCAGCATCGCCGCCAACGAGCCCAGCAGCGCCACCCACATCGGGGAGGCCAGCCCGGATCCCTCTCCCCCGGCGATGACCGGCTGCGGGTGCTGGGTCCGCCAAAGGCGGTTGGCCATGTAAACAATCACGGCCCCCACGGCCTGAAATACCGTCACCACCGCCGAGGCCGCCGCCCGCATGTGGGGCTCGTCGATGGCCTGCCGCAGGATCAGGTAGCCCACGAACATCAGCCACAGCACAAACGCCGAGGTCAGACGCGCGTCCCAGGTCCACCAGATGCCCCACACCGGCCGGGCCCAAAACGGCCCCGTCAGCAGGTTCATGGTGTCGAACACCAGCCCGACTTCGATGCAGGCCACCGCCACCTCGTCAAACCGCAGATCCTTCGTCATCAGGTAACGGATGGCCGCCCCCATCCCCACCAGGATCGCCACCACCGCCACCAGGAAGGGCGGCATATGGAAGTAAAAAATCCGCTGCACGATCCCCATGCTCCGCTCCGTCGGAACCCACAGGAAGACCAGGTAGAGAGCCCCGATCATCATGGCCCCGGCGAGCGAGGGCAGCAACCATCCGGATCCGTTCTTCATGGTCATCCCACCAGCACAAACTCCACCAGCGCCGCCGCCAGCAGCGTGAAGATCAGGTCGAAGGCCACCAGCACCCGAATCCAGACCATCTCGGGCGCCAGGGGCTGTCCTGTAAATACCGTCGTGGTCAGCTGTACCGCCGCCATCAGGGCCGGCACGGTGATGGGAAACACCAGCACCGGCAGCATCACCTCGCGCAGCCTCACGTTTACGGTCACGGCGCTGAACACCGTCCCGATCACCGTGAATCCCCAGGTGCCCAGCACGAATACCAGCAGCAGCCAGCCGAGGTTCAAGTCCCAGCGAACATTGTAGAAGACCCCGAACACCGGCAGGGTGGCCAGCTCCAGCCCCAGCAGGAACACGGTGTTGGCCAGGGCCTTGCCAAGGAAGATGGCGCCCCCCGGCGCCGGCGAGGCCACCAGGGCGTCGAGCGAGTCGTTGGCGGTCTCGCGAGCGAAGCTGCGGTTCAGCACCAGCACTCCCGCAAAGCTGTACACCAGCCACAGCAGGCCGCCCGACATGGCTCGGGTCTCCTCGCCCGAGGGATCGAAGGTGAAGCTGAACAGCAGCAGCACCACCAAGGCGAAGGAGAAGGCCGCGTTGGTGACCTCCTTGCTGCGGCGCTCGATCCGCAGATCCTTGCGGGCGATGGCCAGGGCGGCGCGGAGGTACTCCATCAGGCGGCCGGCTCCGTGTGGCGGCGATAGAACTGCTCGGGCGCCGAGCGCACCTGGTCGGTGCACGGCCCCCGGAAGGTCAGCCGGCCCCGCTCCAGGATGGCGACCTCGGTGGCCAGCGCCATGGCTTCCCGCAGCTGGTGGGTGCTGATCACGATGCTGGCGTTCTGCTCCCGGGCCTTCTCGATCAACTCGGAAAGCAGCGCCGTCGCCCGATCGTCCAGGGCCGTAAAGGGCTCATCCAGCAGCAGGATCTCGGGCTGGTGCAGGAAGGCCCGCGCGATGGCCAGCCTCTGGCGCATGCCCCGCGAGAACTCCCGCGCCAGGCTGCGCCTCACCCGCGCCAACCCGGTGGTTTCCAGCCACTGCGCGATCTGCCGCCCGGCCTCCGGGACCCCGTAGAGCGAGGCGAAGAACTCCAGGTTCTCCTGGGCCGTCAGGTCATCGTAGATGGCGATGCCGTGCCCGATCATCCCGATGCGCCGGCGGTTGGCTGCCTGGCGCAGGCTCTGGGCGCCCATCGTGATGGTCCCGCGCGAGGGGCTCGAAAGCGCCGCCAGCATCCGCAGCAGCGTGGTTTTGCCGGCTCCGTTGCGCCCCAGCAGCGCCAGGGTCGCTCCGCGAGGTATCTCCAGATCCAGATCCCGGACGGCCGCGAAATCCCCAAAGAACTTCCACACTCCCTGGACCGAAATCATCGCCGCTTGGCCTTGCCGCCCTCTGGCGGCTTGTCCTGCTGCGCCGTGAACAGGCCGTAAAAGCCCAGGCCCAGAATGGCCGCCGCCAACCCAATGATCAGCCAGAACTTCGAATCAATCGGCGCCGGCACGATGGAGATGGAGGCCTCGCCGCCGGCGCCCTCCTGCCCGGCGCGCGACAGCCGCCCCTCCCCGGAAATCGCCAGCCGAAACGTCTCCCCCGCCGGCATCTGGAAGATGGTCGCCTTGGTCTGTGGCTCCTCCCCCATCGATTGCAGGCCTTCCCCCTTCACCGCCACCCCGCCGGGGACCGCCACCCGCGAGACCAACCCGGGGTACATCTTCCGGCTCACGAAGTCCATCCCCGACTGGTACGGCGTCAGGTAGGTCAGGTCGATGCGGCTCTCCCCCGGCTTGACCGCAAAGTCCACTTTGTAGACATCCGGCTGCTCGGTCTTCTCGGCCGCGCTTCGCACCGGCACGCCCCCAGGCCCGGTGGTGCTCACTTGCACAATCCCCTTAGCGCCCGGGGTCAAGTAGAACCGCAGGACCCCCCGCTTGCGATCCACGTAGGTGACCGGCGGCTGCGACTGGTTGCGGTAAAGGAAGCTCTCGTTGATGATCATCTCCCGGCCGGAGGGCTCCAGCAGCATCACGTGCTGCTCCGGCCGAGCCTCGGAGGTCGTAGCGGGCGCCGCCCGATACACCGTCAGCCGGGTGTCTCCCGTGCGCGTACCCGGCGGGATCATCTGGTTGTAGGTGACCCCTTCGAACTGCGCCTGTAGCATGACCGGGGCCCCTCCCGGCTCTTGCTCGAAACGGAATTTCCCCGCCGCGTCGGTCTTGGTTGAGCCGATCGGCTGCATGCCCTGCTCCAGCTTCAACAGGGTCACTTCGACGCCAGCTTGCTCCCGGCCGGTAGTGCCGTTCTGCACCACCCCCTCCATGGCCCCCGCCACCGGCAGAGACAGAAGAATCGCTAGCGCGGCCCCTCTCATGTGGCCGCCGGAATGGAGGCGCCGCACTCGCCGCAAAACCTCATGGGTTGGGCGAACCTGGTCGAACAGCGGGGACAGACCCAGACCGTGGGGGTCTCGACGGGCAAGATGGCCGGTCCCGCCTTCTTCTGGACCTTGTCGATCTCCGCCAGCACGCCGGCCAACTGCCGCTGCAATTCCTGCTTTTCCCGCTGGTAGTCCTGGTCGGAGAGCTTGTTCATGCGGTACTCGAACTGCAGATCCCGCAGGTTCTCGTAGATGGTTCGCTTCTTTTCTTCCAGGTGGGCGGTGGGACTGACGGGCTCGGGCGGCGGCAGGTCCTTATGGCGCACCAGCAAGGTGAACGCCAGCGCAGCCACAACCAGGATCGCGGCGGCGGCGAAGATCATTCCAGATCGGCCAGCTCTTTCTCGATCTGCTCGCGGTACTTCTCGGAGGCCATCCCGGCCGGGGCTAGAGCCGCCTTGGGCCTGCGCCAGCGCAGCATCACCCGGCGCAGCAGCAGCAGCCCCCCCGCCAGGGCCGCGAACGGCATCACCCAGCCCACGACGTTGAAGCCCTCCGCCGGCGGCGCGGCCAAAATGACCGTTCCGTACTTGGCTCGCAGCTTGCCCAGGATCGTCGTTTCATCCACCCCGGCCGTCAGGTCCGCCCGGATCTGCGGATTCACCTGGTCCCGGAAGTGGCAGTTCAGCATATTGCAAGACCCCACCGTGTAGGGGCAGCTGCACTGGCACTTCAGTTTCTCCCCGACCGCCCGCATCCGCACATACATCGGGTCGCCGCTCGTCACCGTCTGCCCAGCCAGGCCGCAGGCCAGGACCACGCCCCCCACGAGCGCCCATCCCCTCATTCCCTCACCGCCTCATCCCCTCATCGGCTTGCTTGGCCTCGGTCGCCCAGTCGCCCCCCCGCCCCGTCGCCCCGGTGGTCCCCACCACCTGCGTCCGCGGCCAGACCATCTTCACCTTGCTCGGCGCCAGCGCCACCAGCGTCCCGAAAACCACCACGAAGGTCCCCAGCCACACGAAGTTCACCAGCGGGTTGATGAATACCTGGATCACCGGCTTCTGCCCGTCGTTGGAATTGCCGGCGTAGACCACGTAGACGTCTTCCTTCATCTGCGCCTCGATGGCCACCGTGGAGGTGGGCTGCTGGCTGGCGTGATAGAACCTCTGCTCCGGATGCATGGTCGCAAAGGGCTGCCCGTCCCGGTTCACTTCGATGGTCACGGTGGCGCTGTGATAATTCGGGCTGTTGGCCTTCTTTAGATCCGCCAGCCGGAACCCGTAGTGGCCGACCTGGAGCGTCTGGCCCACTTGCATCTCCTCCATGGCCTCTTTCGTGAAGGCCTGCCCGGTGAAACCGATGAACATCAACACCATGCCCATGTGGACGATATAGCCGCCATATCGCCGCGTGTTGCGGTGGGACAGCTCCACGGCGCAGCCCACCAGCGTTCCCCCTTGTTTGCCCTGAATCGCCCGGGCGCCTTTGTAGAACTCCTGGAGGATCGTCAGGGCCACGAACAGGCACAACATGAACGACATCAGCACGTAAAAGTTCCAGATCCGGAAAGCGGCCAGCCCCACGCCTAGCGCCAAGGCCGCCATCGACGGCCATAGGAAGTTCCGCTTCAGGCTCTCGAGCGACGTCCGCCGCCACGCGAACAGCGGACCCACCCCGGTCAGGAACAGCAGGAACAGCCCGATCGGGATGTTCACCTTGTTGAAGAACGGCGCCCCCACCGTGATCTTCTCGCCGGTCACCCACTCGCTGATCACGGGGAACAGCGTCCCCCACAGAATCGAGAAGCACGACGCCAGCAGGATCAGGTTGTTGAACAGGAAGCTCGACTCCCGCGAAATCACCGACTCCAGCTGGTTCTCGCTCTTGAGGTAATCCAGCCGGTCCAGGATCAGGTAGATCGTCCCGGCCAGGCCGATGGCGATGAAGGTCACAAAGTACTTGCCGATCGGCGACTGCGCAAAGGCATGGACCGAGCTCACCACGCCGCTGCGCGTCAGAAACGTTCCGAAGATGCAGAGGAAGAAGGTCGCCGCCACCAGCACGACGTTCCAGACCTTCATCATGCCCTTCTTCTCCTGCATCATCACCGAGTGCAGGAAGGCCGTGGCGGTGATCCAGGGCAGCAATGAGGCGTTCTCCACCGGATCCCAGCCCCAGTAGCCGCCCCATCCCAGCACCGCGTAGGCCCAGCGTCCCCCCAGCATGACCCCGCAGGTCTGGAACAGCCAGGTCACCATAGTCCAGATGCGCGTGGTGGCGATCCACTGGTCACCCTTCTGCCGCGTGATCAGCGACGCCATCGCGAAGGCGAACGGCACGCTGAACCCCACGTAGCCCAAGTAGAGGAACGGCGGGTGGATTCGCATCATGGGGTGCTGCAGCAGCGGGTTCAGCCCCCGGCCGTCCGGCATGGCCGTCACCTGGCCGCCCGACGACACCATCTGGAACGGGCTGGCCGGGACCACCACCAGCAGCAGATAAAAGGCCTGGATAGTCATCAGGATGGCGATCACGTAGCCCATCATGTCCCGGTGTTTTCTCCGGTAGGCCCAGACCGCCACGAAACAGTAGGTGGAAAGAATCCACAGCCAGAACAGCAGCGACCCTTCCTGGCCGCCCCACCAGGCCGCCAGCTTGTAGCCCCACGGCATGTCCCGGTTGCTGTGGGAGGCCACGAAGCTCACCCGATAGTCATCGGTGAACAGGTGATAGAGCAGCGCCGCCGAGGCCGCCGTCACCAGCGCCCACACCGCCGCCACGCCTCGCTCAGCGCTGGCTGCCAGGTACGGCTTCTGCTTCCACTTGCCCGCCAGGGCCGCCAGGATGGTGTAGACCGAAAGGCAAAGACCTAACAGGAGAGCTAAGGCGCCAAGGTTCTCCATCGGAACTCCTCCATCAGCCCACGCCGACAGGCAAGAATGCCTGTGTTACTCAGCTCGTGCGGGGCGCCGCCGTCTGGTTGGCCGGCTCGGCGCCGGGTTTGGCCTCGTACTTCGAGGCGCACTTGGCCTGGATCTTCTTGGCTTCGAACACCCCGTCGTGGCGCAAGGTCCCGTCGGCCAGCGCCTGGGCGTTGTCCTTGAAGGTATCCGGCAGCGGTTCGCGGCCCGTGTAGACGACCTTCTGCCGCAGCCCTTCCTGCTTCAGCACAAACTCCACCCGGGCCGCCGACCGCACGATGGTTCCCGGCTCGACGTCGCCGGCCACGCGCAACCGCCGCTCCAGGGCCTTCTGGTTCATGGCCTGCAACTCGGTGATCGTGATGTAGTAGGTCTTGCTCTCGTTGATGCCGGCCACCGCCAGCCACCCCAGCGTCGCCAGCACCACCACCGTAATGGCTCCGAACTTCCAGTACTGTCTCATGGCTGCGACCTCGACTCTAGCTTACCATTATAGCTCTGATTTGGATGGGGATGATCTCAACCCGCTGGTCGACTCGTCGGCGCCGGCAGCGCCTCGCCCGGCAACTCCGGGTGGCCTGGGCGGCGTTGCCGTATGCGAATACGGCATCAAATATGGTACCCTCAAGCTATGAAAGAGCCGGCCCTGCGGAAAGTGACGATCCTGCTGCCGCGCGACCTGGTCAAACGGGCGACCGCCGCCACCGGTAAGGGCCTGACGCCGACGATCCGCCAAGGTCTGGAGGCGGTAGCGCGGGCCGCCGCTTACGATGGTCTCCGGCAGTTGCGAGGCAAAGTGAGACTGTCGGTCGCTGTCGAGGCGTTGAGGGAAGACTAGGCTGATCTGCGCGGATACGAATTGCTGGATCGCGTACCTGGCGGGGGAGGCCGGCCGGGATGTGGACCTGTTGGACGAATGCCTGGCCAACCGCTCTGTCCTGATGGCGCCCGTGGTGCTGGCTGAGCTTCTGAGCGACCCATCGCTGCCAGCCGTCGCCGAGAGCCGGCTGCTTGGCATCTCCCTGGCGGAGTCGCTCCCCGGGTTCTGGCGCCGCTCGGGAAAGCTGCGCGCCGAGCTGATCCGCAGAGGCTGCCGGCCCAAGCTGGCCGACACGCTCATCGTCCAGACCTGTCTGGATCACAAGGCCACGCTGCTGACCCGGGACCGCGACTTCGGGGCCTTTGCGCGCTGGGCGGGGCTGAAGCTCATCTGAGCTCTCCCCCGGACTCCCGCAATTCGCCGGTTGATTACCCCGATCCATAAAACAGGTCCCGGCCATCCACCAGCGCCCGCATCTTCCCATCCACCACACTGCGCGGCAGCATCCAGAACCCGCAGTCGGGATGGATCCACGCCAGCCGCCCCTCCCCCAGCGCCTTCACCGCCTGCTCGATCCGGCCAGCGATCAGGTCCGGCGGCTCAATGGCGTTGTCCTTGATGTCAACGACCCCCAACCCCAGCGCGATCCGCGGATCCAGTTCCCGGAACACCGGCAGCTCGTCATACCCCCGCCGGGCGAACTCCAGCACCAGGTGGTTCACCCGCAGGGCGTTCAGGAACGGCATCAAGTCCCGCCAGAAACCCTTCTGGATCGTCTGGCCCCCGTAGTTGCCGAAGCAGATATGGACGGCGCGCTCGGTTCGCAGGCCATCCAACACCTGGTTGATGGCCTCGGCGGCCCACTCGCGGTCCTCCGGATGGCCGCTGATGTTGGCCTCATCCAGCTGGACCACCGCCGCCGGGATCTGCTCCAACTGCTCCCGCAGCACCTCGGCGATCGCCATGGCCAGCCGAGGAAGGCTCCCATAGTGCCGGTCGGTCAGGGTCTTGGCCAGCATGTGCGGCCCGGTGCAGGTGAACTTCAGCCGGCTCCGGGTCAGACCCGCCAGGAATTCATAGTCCGCCGGCAGGTTCAGCACCCCCTCGCCCACCGGCCCGGTCACTATGCCGGCCGGGGCCTTCCGGAAGCTCATCCCGGCGTCGGCCCGAAAGGCCTTCACATCGGAGATCGAGTACCGCGTCTGGATCCCCGACATCCGGCTGGTGAAGTAGTCGATCATCCCATTGGTTTCCGGGTGGCTGGGGTCGAACCGGTCCAGCTCCCCGCCGGCGATGACATCCAGGCCAGCCAACTCCTGGGTCTTGAGGACGACCATCATGGCGTCCCGCAATGCCACCCGGGAGGTGTTGCCATACAGCCACTGAGGGATCGGGTAACTCCCTATAACAGTTGTCTGGATCTTCATCCTGGTGCATCATAACAGCATGAGACCCACCCTACTTTTCCTGTTGGCTCCCCTGTTGGCTGGCCAGGTGACCTTCCGCCAGCACGTCATCGAGGCCAAGATCCCCGGCGGCTACGCCGTCGTGGTGACGGACCTCAACAAGGACGGCCGCCCCGACGTCATCGGCCTCACCTCCCGCATCACGGAGCTGGCCTGGTACGAGAACCCAACCTGGCAGCGGCA
>Ga0247727_10006888_pt1 | contig 22048 bp, 27 predicted proteins | sample WisWelCaveWW1625_FD_202498 | JGI IMG/M metagenome (GOLD analysis project Ga0247727, IMG submission 202498) | Biofilm microbial communities from Wishing Well Cave, Virginia, United States - WW16-25 | ecosystem: Environmental > Aquatic > Deep subsurface > Groundwater > Cave microbial mat | place...
ACTTGCGCAAGTGCTTATTTCGATCTGGGAGAAGCGCGCGGATCGCTACTCCGAGGAACGCACGGCCAACACCGGCACGCCATCGCCACGGAAAGTTGAGATGTATCAAATTGGGGGTTAACTTAAAAGACTTGATTTTCGCCGATGAATAGTCTATAATACTACTGTTTGAAACGAACTCAGGAGGCACGAATGCTTACGATTACTGACAATGCACAAAATAAATTCCGTGAAGTTTTGGCCGCTGAGAATCGGCAGGGGCAAGGCGTCCGCATGACCGCCAAACGCGGCATGTCGCCGTTTTCGGTGGATTACGGACTTTCGTTCGTTGAGTCCGGACAGGATCATTCTGCCGACAAAGTTTTCGATTTCGACGGTTTCAAAGTTTATATCGATCCCCAGAGTTTTCCACTGGTGGAAGACGCCACCGTCGATTATGTGCACGGTCTCAGCGAAAGCGGCTTCAAGATCACCAATCCGCGCATGGCCGCGCCGCCGATCCTAAGCGGCCCGCTGGCCGAGAAAATCCAGCACATTATCAGTACTCGCATCAATCCATCCATTCGCTCTCACGGTGGCGTGGTCTCGCTGGTCGATGTGAAAGATCGGATCGCGTATTTGAAATTTGGCGGCGGCTGCCAGGGCTGCGGCATGGTGGATGTGACGTTGAAGCAGGGCGTGCAGGTGATGATCAAAGAAGCCGTGCCGGAAATTGAGGCGGTGATGGACATTACCGATCACGCAGACGGGAAGAACCCGTATTATCAGTCCGCGAAGTAAGATGCTGAGCAATCAGGATTTTTTGTTTTCCTGCTTTGCCATTTGCTAAGTGCCGTTCGTTGCCGTTTAGAACGTGGTCGGTTGCGAATTGAGTTGAAAAATCTTTTCCTACACTTACAATAGACGACTTTCTTAGATCTCCAGATCAGTCCCAGGATTTAGAATCTCAGCTTTATATCCCTTCGCTTTGACCTTCTGCACAAACACATTCGGATCGACGTCAATCACATCGAAAGTTTTGTAGTGCATCGGAACGGCTAATTTCGGATTCAGCAGCTCCACCGCCTTTACCGCATCGTCAATGCCCATGGTGAAATTATCCCCAATCGGGAGCAACGCCAGATCGATGGGGTTCATTTCGCCAATCAATTTCATGTCATAAAACAACCCGGTATCGCCGGAGTGGTAAATGGTTTTGCCTTCCACGAAAAGCAGGATGCCGGCTGGGTTTCCCATGTACAAAAATCCTTTGCCTGTCTTGTATCCAGAGCCGTGATGCGCGATTGTGAGCTTCACGCGTCCGAAGGGGAAAGCGTGGCTGCCGCCGATGTGCATGGCATGCGTGTTCAAACCCTGCGCGCCGCACCAGGTGGAGATTTCATAATTTGAAATGACAATTGCGTTGTTGCGTTTCGCGATCGCCACCGCATCACCGATGTGATCGCCGTGGCCGTGGCTGATGATGATGTAGTCGCATTTCACTTCGTCGGCGTTGATAGGGGAGAGGGGATTGCCGGTAAAAAAAGGATCGATTACAATTCGGTGGCCGTTGGTTTCCAAAAGAAACGCCGAGTGGCCGAAATAGGTTAGCTTTGCCATTGTGTCCTCCTTTCGCAGTGCGATCGGAATTGGTAGCCGCGACCTTCAGGTTGCGAAAGTTTAGGCTGTGACTGCTGGCGCGGGCTGAAGCCTGCGGCTACCGTGTCATACGAATCGTTGCGCCTTGACAAGATGCATAAACTCATCCCGGGTGGCTTGATTTTCTCGAAACACGCCTAACATGGCGCTGGTGGTCACCACCGTGTTTTGCTTTTCCACGCCGCGCATCATCATGCACAGGTGGCGCGCTTCGATGACCACGGCCACGCCCTGGGGATTGAGGCAGTCCATCAAAATTTCGGCGATCTGATTGGTGAGGCGTTCCTGTACTTGCAGGCGTTTCGCGTAGGCGTCAACGATGCGGGGAATTTTGCTGAGTCCCACCACCTTGCCATTGGGCATGTAGGCGACGTGACATTTTCCATAAAATGGCAGCAAGTGGTGCTCGCATAAACTATACACTTCGATGTCTTTCACGATCACCATTTCGTCGTAGCGTTCGTTGAACAGTGCGTCGTTGATGATTTGACAGACATCTACTTGATAGCCGCTGGTCAAAAATTGCATCGATTTCTCGACGCGCTCTGGCGTCTTGAGAAGGCCTTCACGTTCCGAATCCTCTCCAATTTCGTGCAGAAGCTGTTTGATTAAATCGCGCATAAAAAGACTTTACTCCTTTTCAAACCTCAAAGATTACCCGTGGTCAAGATCGAAATCAGCGAAAGCAAAATTAGAATCCCGACGATGCTAAGGGTTAACAACAGCAGGTGTTTTTTGGCGGTTTTCTTTTTGGCTTCTTCCATACAATCTACCTTGGTAGGTGTTGCGGCGCTCGAGTTCTTTTTTGATGGCGTGAATAATTTCAGCAGCGCTTTTGCGCCAACTGGGGGCGATGAGCAGGTCCAGCGGGGCTCCGCCGTAAAGGCGCTCAATGATGATGTTCGGATTCACCCGCTCCAAAAATCGGCAAACGAATTCAACCCATTCAGTAAATGAAAAAATGTGAAACGGATTTTGCAGATAGGCCCTCGCCATTTCCGTGTAACGCACGATGTGAAGATTGTGAATCTTCAAAAAACTCAGCGGCAGCGTCGACACTTCGTCGGCTGTAGCAAACATCTGTTGTTCGGTTTCATTGGGGAAGCCGAGGATGACATGCCCCGCAACATGCAACCCGAGTTCAGCAGTTTTTTGAATAGCCTCGACCGTGCAGGCGTGATCGTGGCCACGGTTGATGAGCCGCAGCGTCTCATCGTGCACGGACTCGATGCCGTATTCGAGAGTCACAAAATAGTCGCGCTGGATTTGTTCGAAGAGGTTCAGCTTGGCATCGTCGATACAGTCGGCGCGCGTGCCAACCGCGAGGCCGACGATTTCTGGATGATCGAGAGCTTCAGCGTAGAGTTTTTCCAAATGTTCGACTGACGCGTAGGTATTGGAGTAAGGTTGAAAATAAACAATGAAAGCGGTGGCTTTGAAGCGCTTTTTCAAATAGCCGATGGACTGCTGAACCTGGTCCTTTACCGGTACTCGGGCGCGCGCGGCCCGCGGCGTGAAGCTGTCGATGTTGCAGTACGTGCAACCACCGGTTGCCACTGTTCCGTCACGGTTGGGACATGTGAATCCCGCGTGAACGGAAATTTTGTGAACACGCGTTCCGAAGGTTTCCTGTAGAAACTTGCCGTAGGAATTGAACCGTAACTCTAAAGCTTCCATTTTTATTGAAGTGCATCCACCAGCGTGTCCGCAAATTCTCGGGCCGCGTTAGGTCCAGAGGCGGTGATGAGGTTGCCGTCGCGTTCTAATTTGCTGCCGGTAAGAATCGCGCCCTGAACTTTTAGTTTTTCATAAACGGAAACATGCCCCGTCGCTTTTTTGCCGATCAGAAGTCCGGCCACGGCTAGTGTCACCGTCGCGTGGGAGCTGGCGGCAACGACTTTGCCTTTCTGCGCCGCGGCGCGCGCAATTTCATGGGCGGTGACATCATGCCAGTACTGGCTCGCGCCGGTGCCGCCGATGAACACCACGGCGTCGAATTCCTGACCGTCGATTTCGTCGATCAACAAATCCGGATCCAGTTTCATTCCCTGCGTTCCAGCCGCGCCTTTTTTAATCGTGGAGGCAACCGTAATTTTTGCGCCACTTTTTTCCAGTTTTTCGCGGGTAGCCTGATACTCTTCATCGCGAAAATTGTTATGAGCTAAAATCATCAAAACCGATTTGGACTGAGCCATCGATCCTCCTCAAATAGTTTCTGGCCAATGGTAGATTAACCGTTCAACTGGTTTGCCATTTTTTATGTGACTTTCAATGATTTCCGAAACATCCTCTGCTTTCACGTCCATATACCACGTCGCCTCCGGATAAACAACAACCACGGGTCCGTTTTCGCACGGCCCGAGGCAGCCGCAGGCGGTGACTTTCACTTCATTCATCAGGTCCATTTTTTCGAGTATTTCCTGAAAAGTGGCGACAACCGGGTGGCCGCCATTGGGTCCGCACGATGGTTTAGCGAATGGCGGACGGGCGTTGGTACAGACAAAAAAGTGATATTTGTACTTGGACATTTGATGCTTAAACCAGCCTGATTCCTGTCCTCAAAATTTCTTTGGCAAGTGGATTCCGCAAATTAAAATCGGTTGGTGAAAAGGGGACGACATCTAGTTCACTGCTTATTGAAAGAGTGATCTTTCTTATTTTATCTTTATCATCAATGCGATCGCCCCCGAATATTTCAGACACCAGAGCGATATCAATGTCGCTCCATTTCTGAGAATTGCCTTTTGCAAAGCTTCCAAAAAGTATGGCTTCTTTGATTGGAATATTATGCTCACGCAGGGCGCTGAGGTATAGATCAATAGTTTTTTTTACTTTAGCTGGGAGCTGAACCATGAATGCAACTCCTTTATTTTGTTCAAATACTCCCTGGCATATTCCGCATTGCAGCGCTTATAAAGCTCAGATTTGTAGTCAGGGTAACGTGTCTGAATATTGAAATCAGTAATTTTGTCCAAGATGAAGCTTTGATTTTCATCCAATTCTATCTTTGATAACTCTGCCAATCTTACGAGCTTGTGAGTTAACGGCGGCATTTCGTTGTTATTTGTGTCCACATAAATTGCTTTCAAAATTTTTTCTAACGCCAAATGCCCGACAAACAGACACCAGTCATATCTCCCAGATTCAAAAATGCTCTCTGCAGATTCAAGATCATGCTGAGACGTTTCAATCCAATATTTAATATGTTCTTCTTTAGTCATTTCGATTCAGAGCTATTTCTTGAAACTCATCCCAGCCTTTTCTTCAACCGACTTCACTTTGTCATCGAAGGAATAGTCAGTTTTGGAATCATCGATTTTGATTTGCGTCATCACGCGGTCGTAGTCGGCGCGCACCGCTTCGTGACATTTTTGGATAAGCTTCATGACATCGTTCCACTCGCCTTTGATGAGCGTTCCCATGGGTGTGAGCCGATAATCCAATCCGCTCTCATGAATGATTTTCACGGCCTTCGCAATGGCCTCGCTGAGTTTTGAATTGTTGCTGACGGGCATGATACTGAATTGTACCATCATTTGAAATTTTCCTCCCACAGGATAAAAGAAAGCACACGGATTTCCAACGGTGCAACGGATTTTCACGAACTCTGAACAGCTAACTTTTTTCGGTCATTTGTGAAGATTTTTCTGACGATTTCAGGCTCGGGGCCAAAATTTAATATCAATCCAACTTCGAGTTTCGTTGACTTGAGATAGTTGATCAACTGGTTTGTGTGCTGTGGATGCAATTTCTCAATCGCCTTTATTTCAACAATGACTAAATCTGCAACAATCAGATCGGCAAAATATTCTCCGATGAGGGCATCTTCGAAATAAACCTTTATGGGCGACTGCTGGGCAACATCAAAACCTAATTTTCGCAGAGTGATCACCAAGGCATTTTCATACACCTTTTCTAAAAATCCGAAGCCCAGCGTGTTATAAACTTTATAAAACGAGTTAATAATCTTGCTGGTTAATTCTTTGTGAAGCATTTTTTGTCTTTGACTGTGTATATCCGTTGTATTCGTGATTATTCGTGTGCTAAGCTTTGGGCACTACCCCTTGCACCCACTTTTCGCCACCTGAAAAATATTCTTTTTTCCAGATGGGAACGGTTTCCTTCAAAGTATCGATGGCAAAGCGGCACGCCTCGAAGGCGTCTTTGCGATGGGCGCAGGCCACGGCAATTGCCACGCTCACTTCGCCCAACTGCAGGTGGCCGATGCGATGCACCATCGCTATTTTTTTCACAGGCCAACGGCGAAGAGCCTCGTCTTCGATCTCCAGCATTTTTTTGAGCGTCATTTCGGGATAGGCTTCGTAGTCCATTTTTGTCACCCGCTGACCCTCGGCGTGATTCCGTACCCGACCCAGAAACAACACCACGCCGCCGGTGGAATGATCCTCCATCAAATCCAAAATTTCATCGATGCTGATTTTTTCCGAAAGCAATTTTACCAACGTGATCCTCCGCTGATTGGCGGCAGCAGCGCCACTTCGTCGCCATCCTTCAAAACGGCTTCCTTGGAAACGTACTCACTGTTCACCGCAAAGCTGACGACTTTTAGATGCTCACGCAATGCCGGAAAACGCTCACCGACGATCCATTTCAGATCATCAATCGTAGTTTTGGATTTCAATTCAATTTCCATTTCTTGCAACTTGGCCAATTCGCGCAGTTGTCCGAATAATCTCAGCTTGATGTTCATTGAGACGATACTTCCGCTTCCGCCGGCATTTTTTCTTTTTGTTTCTTTTCGACCAACGACATCGCCAAATTATGATCGAAGCCGCGATGCGTCGGGTCTTCTTCGAAGCCCCGATAGATTGCGCGGCAATGGTAGCAGATGGTCACGGTTTTCAGAACTTTGTACAGAATGAAGTCGATGATGGTGGCGATGAGGAGCGTCAGGCCATAAGTGTGATAACTAAACACCACGCCGATGCCAAAAATCAGCAGCCCTAATCGCGGGTTGAAATCTTTCTGAACATAAAAGCGGATTTTGCCGCACAGCACGCAGCGATCGACTTTGCTGCCATTCTGCATATTTTGGCTGAGATGAACATTCACGCCATTGCCGCAATGCGAACAAACCAGTTGATCTTCGGGCTTCGACAGCTCTTTCAAATTGTCTTTCTGACAACTTTCGCAAACGTATTCAACGGTCATTGATTTAGTTCCAGTTCGGATCTTCCGGTACGAATTTGATATTCTTAGTTATTTTCAGCGCCAGCAGTTTTTTGCTCAAAATGGTCTTCAGTTTGTCGTAGCGCATTTCCACAACGCCAATTTCCAGCAGCTCTTGTTTTTCGCGCGTTGTCAAATCCAAAATGGAGGCGGTTTGATTAATGACTGCCTCGAAGGAATGTCCGGTCAGATTTGGGCGATCCAGTGTTATGCCCATCTCGAATAAATAACGATCGAGCAACGCCATAAAGTTTTCTGATTCCAACTTCTCGTTGAAACTATCGTGATCGATGTTTGTGTCTTTTATAAGCTGAACGTCCGCGATGCGATAGGGAGCCTCTTGTATGAAATCAACGATTTTGACGCGGCTGATGCCATACAACAGAATGTTGAATTTCTCGTTGTCTAATTTTTCTGAATACTGAATTTCGCCGACGCAGGCAATCTCGTGAACATCCGGGTTCCCGAAATAATCTTGTTCCCAGCCATCTTTGAGCAGGGTAACCACGATTTGATTGGAGCCCGCCAAGGCATCCTCCGTCATCTTGCGATAGCGTGGCTCAAAGATGTGCAAAGGCAAGAGTGTCTTCGGAAAAAAGACCACGTTGGGTAAAGGGAAAACAGCGACCGTCGTAATCGATTGCACTTTACTCGACATTTATTAACTCAGTTTTAATTTCAACTTTTGGCGACTGAGATCTCTCAATTTTCTCAATCGCCCAGCGCGCGTGCACTGCAACCAGCGACTCCTCGGTTTCAGCCATTTCCTCCAAATGAGGGAGAAAAGACCGTTCCCCCAAGTTCCCCATTGCCACAGCAATGTTACGCAACAGCCCCCGTAGCTTCGTTCTCTTAATTGGACTTTTCCGAAATGGTTCACTAAAATTTTCCGCGCTCAATTTTGCCAACTCGATCAAGTCCGGATGAAACAAATCTTCGCGTGGCTGAAACTCCGGCGCATCGGTGATCGGCGCTTTGCGATTCCACGGACAGACATCCTGACAAATATCGCAGCCGAAGATGTGGTTACCCATTCCATCACGCAGCTCTAGCGGAATCTCCTCTTGCAGCTCGATGGTCAGGTACGAAATGCATTTGCGTGCGTCCAGCACGTAAGGTTCGAGAATGGCGTCGGTTGGACATGCCTCGATACAGCGATTGCACGTGCCGCAGCGATCCGGAACCGGCGCGTCGTACTCCAGCTCGAGGTTGGTGATGATTTCACCGAGGAAAAACCACGAGCCTTTTTGCTGGTTGATGATGCAGGTGTTTTTGCCAAACCAGCCGATGCCGGCATATTTGGCGTACACTCGATCCACCACCGGACCAGTGTCCACGTAAATCCGACCAATGACTTCTTCGGTGCTTTCCAGTTTGATGAAATCGAGTAATTCAAAGAGCTTGCTTTTAAGAACTTCGTGATAATCGTCGCCCCAGGCGTAACGGGAAATCCAGCCGCGCGCGGGGTCGTGCATTTCAGTGGACAGCGGACGATCTGTGTTGTACACCATCGCGCAGACGATGACTGATTTCGCTTCCGGGATGATTGCGGTTTCGGCGGTGCGTTTGTCAACGTTGCGTTGCAAATATTCCATTTGGCCGGCATATCCGGCCGCTGCCCAGTCTTTGTAAAACGATAATTCCGGTACTGGTTCGATTGACGCAATACCCACGAGATCGAAACCCAACTCCGGCGCTCGCCCCTTGATTTTATCCGTCAAAGACATCGATTAAATTTTCACCTGAACATCGTTCCCGACGACCTGCACTTCGTAGGTTTTCAATTTCGCGGCCGAGTCGACAACGTTTTCCCCGGTGATAACATCGTATTGCCAGCCGTGCCAGGGACAGGTGACAATCGTGTTTTGCAACTCGCCTTCGCCGAGTGGGCCGCCGCGGTGCAGGCAGGTGTTATCGGTGGCGTAAAATTTCCCGTTAACATTGTAAAGAGCGAGTGCCAGTCCGTTCACTTCGACCGTTTTGCATTCGCCAGATTTCAACTCGTCAGAATGAGCTATAGTTAGGTATTCAGCCATAGGTTTAACTTTTTGTTGTAAAATATAGATAACCGAAAGATAAAGTTCAAGCTCTAAATTGACGCGCAAAGCCATGGAAAAAAACAAAAAAATATTATTGACATTGTCGTAGATTTTTTTATTTGACAATAGCTTAAGTCTCCCGATTTTCTCTGCCCACAGATTTTATTCTAATTTTGCTTAGGCTCTGAGTTTTTTGACTTTCTCATTGCGTTTAAGGGGAGAAAGGATGAGACGCCTAATTGTTTCTTCATGATGTCGAGAGGGTCGCCCACGCCCTCACCTTCACAAAATCAATCGTTTTTTCGTCCGCAAAAATATTGCGTGCTGGACTGAGTTCCTGTTTTAACAACAAGAGCCCTCCAGTCTTGTAAAAATAGGGGAACTCTTCTCAACTATGAAAGACTATCGATTAATGGAGGATCCTACTATGAAAAAGCAAACTTCTTTGATGATGCTGCTATTCGTTTTTAGCTTAATATTTTGGGGATGCAGCGACTCTTCAAACCCGGTTGATGAGACCAATTTCCAACGTGTTGATAAGCAGGCGCGGCAGATTCCACCAGTCTCGGTGGCGGATGCACCGGTTGATGATGGAATACGTCTCGAAAAGCCGGGTGTAACCGTGCCGCCAACTTTGGCTGCAGTCCAAAACGTGGTGGTTGATGACGATGGCGGAGCCGATTTTACTACCATTCAGGATGCTGTGAATTCTGGCGCCAAAAAGATCACGGTGCGGTCTGGCGCCTATGCTGAAAATGTGGTGATTGGTCCGGGTGCCAAAGTCACGATCATAGGCGCAGAAGTTGGCCTCACGTTGGTGTCGGGGGTTGCCGGTACCGCCGGCCCGATTATGGATGTGCTGGCCGGCAGCGATGTCAACATCAGCGATTTGACCGTTGATGGCGGTTCTGCGATGAGCGGGGGCGTGGTCACCGGCATCCGATATAACGAGGCGCACGGTCGGGTTAAAAATGTTGCGGTGTTGAACATCCGCGATGCCTCGGGCGGCGCGCAGGGCATCGGAATTCGAGTGCAATCGACCGGCCCCAAAGCCAAGGTTTTTGTTGAAAAGTGTGAAGTTTCAAACTACACGCGAGTTGGAATTAATGGAAACGGCGTCGGCGTGAATCTCACGGTTAAAGACTGCGATATTGGCGGGCCTTTGCTTCCGCGGGTGTGGGCGCCGAATGGCATTCAGGTTTCGCGCGGCGCCATGGGCAACATTCGCGGCAATGACGTGGACAACAACCCTTCGCCTAACCCGCCGGGCGGAGCCGGCAGCGGCATCATCCTGTTCTGTGCCGGGACCACTAATGTTCAAAACAACAAAGTGACGCGCGCGGATCTTGGCATCGCCATTGCGGACAATGCGAACGCCAAAGTCCACAACAATGAAATCATTGACAGCAGCTTCGACGGCATCAGCCTGCAGTTCATCGGCCTCTTGTTTGGAGATATCGGGTGCGGAGTTACGTTGACCGAGAATAACTTGATCAAGAACAACAAAATCAGCGGCAGCAGCGATACCGGTATCAGTTTCGCTAATTTCGATCCCACCACCGCGGCGAATACGCCAAACAACAACCGCCTGCTCATCAACACCATCGATGACAGCGGCGTTGACGGCATCCACGTTTTTGACGGCGAGGGCAACCTCATCCAAAATAATGAAATGACGAACAGCGGAAGCACCGACTCGGTTGATGATACCGTTGGTGGTGGTACAGCGGGTACCGCAAATACCTGGAAGAACAACATCTGCTCTTCAAGCTCACCTGCTGGACTTTGCAACTAACTCCACAAATAACGATGCCATCGCTCCGAGCGATGGCATCGTTTTGATTAAGTGCGTAGCACTTTTTTTATTCCAACTTGAATTATTTTTTGAAGTGCGCTTTTTGCTGAATGCGAAACTCGCGGCGCTCGCCAGCGGCAATCCAGCGGCGTTTTTCCTCGTCGGTTTCGGGGACGATAGGTTCGACGGACATGGGTTGATTTTGATCGTCCAGCGCTACAAAGGTGAGGTAGGCGGTGCTGGTGTGTTTCTGTTCGCCGGTTTTGAGGTTTTCGGAAAGCACTTTGGCGCCGCATTCCATCGACGTGCGAAATACCCGATTTACGGCGGCGCGGATAATAATCAGCTCGCCCACTTTGATAGGGTGTTTGAAATCGAGGTTGTCCATCGAGGCGGTCACCACAGGCCGGCGGCAGTGGCGGTGCGCGGCAATAGCGCAAGCGATGTCGATCATGTGCATAACCTTTCCACCGAGCACGTTGCCGAGCACGTTGGCGTCGTTGGGGAGAATGATTTCCGTCATTTCAACATAGCTGGCGGAAACGAGTTTGCCGCTCGTTGGATAAGTGCTATTTTTGGTCTTTAGCATGATTTGATTGGTTAAATCCGAAAAACGAATTTCGAAACCCGAAACAAATTTCAAAATCGAAAAACCGAAATTTAAAACAATTTCGAACTATCTATTTTGGGAATTTTGTATTTCAGCCATTTGAATTTGTCTCGAATTTCGAGTTTCGGATTTCGGATTTTGACAAGAGAGAAAAGAAGATTCAGACCTTAAGCGCCGACTATTCACTTTTTTTTAAAATAGCGCCAAATATGTTCATGAGTTCCGTTGACTCCTGAACCAGCTCACTTCTTTCTTTGTCCAGCTCTGAGGCGTCATTCGTATCTATCAATCTCAACCAATAGCGACTCTCTTTCGCCTCTTTACGGCATATTTTGATTCTCATCAAGAAGTCTTTCTTACTCAGTGCTTCATTGGCCTCGATATAATTCGCGCCGACAGAACCTGACGCGTTGATTACCTGTTTTCCATCCTCAATATTGGCTATTGACTTACGCAATTTTTTTACAAAGGCTCTGACCCTTTTTGCAAAGATTAGTGTGCGATCCTCCAGATCATACTTCTTGGGATTTTGCGTTTCAGTCATTTGAATCTGTTTCGGAGTTAGGATTTTAAATGATTCAGTCGATTAAATCTTAAAAACGAATTTCGAAATCCGAAACAAATCCCAAAATTCGAAAAAATCAAAAATCCAAAACGGTCCTCCGAATCATACTTAGAATTTTGTGTTTCAGTCATTTGAAATTGCTTCGAATTTCGAGCTTCGAATTTCGGATTTTTAATACTACAGTTTAAAAGGCAAACTCCAGTCCCTCTGCCCCTGCAGTCGAGTTCGGAAAAATCTCGCGGGTTTTGGCCTCCATGTCGGCCAACTTCGCATCGTCGTGACCGGGGTCGTGGTGGAAGAGCACGAGGTTTTTGACGCCAGAAGCCTTCGCCACCTCAGCGGCCATTTCATTCGTGCTGTGTCCAAAACCTTGTTTGGGAAAACTTGGATCCGAGTATTCCTCGGGTGAGTATTGAGCGTCATGGATGAGGAGGTCAGCGCCTTTTGCAAATTCAATCAGCCGGATGTCATTGCCAACGTAACCTTCGGTGTCGGTCGCGTAAACGACGCTTTTGCCATTCAATTCAATTCGAAACGCCATCACGCCAACCTTGGGGTGGGCGTAACTTCGCATCAACCGGACGACAACATCCTTTCCAGAATTCTTGCGATGGTCATTCTTGGGAAGCACCGCCGGGGCTTTTGAGATATCCGTGAAAAGAAGGATTTGATTTTCGTTAATGTTGTTGATATTGATTTGCGCCGCCATTTCCTCCAGCTCGACCGGATTATATTGCGGGTGCAAGGTCGTCGCCAAGACCTGATCCAAATTCTCGGAAATCGATTTTGGGCCAAATATGTTCAGAGCGCAATTTGGATTGTACGCTGGCGCAAAAAATGGCAGACCCTGAATATGATCATAATGAGTGTGAGAAAACAAGAGTGTGACGAAGAAAGGCGATTCTGCGCCGTTCATTTCCTTCAACAATCTGGCGCCAAGATTGACGATGCCCGTCCCGGCGTCGAGAATGATGATGTGGTTCTTGGCGCGCACTTCGACACAGGAGGTGTTGCCGCCAAAACGGATCGTCCCTTGGCCGGGCACCGGATGGCTGCCGCGTACCCCCCAAAACCGCACCAGCAGATTGTTACTCCCCATAAAATTCCCTTTTGTAGTTGTTTCGCTCAATGATGCAAATTCAATTTATTTTGAAAATTCGTTTTATGGTCCCGGCAGACTGCTCTTTCTGGCTTACCTGCGCCATCACAGATTCGGCGATTTTTTTGAAGGCCTGCGCCACCGGCGATTTTGGGTCGGCAATGACGATGGGTTCGCCGATGTCACCGCCCACGCGGATTTTCATATCCAACGGGATTTCCCCCAAAAATGGCACATGGAAGTCTTTGCTCGCTTTGCTGGCGCCGCCATGATCGAAAATTTCCGTCCGCTCGTTGCAATGCGGGCACACAAAGTAGCTCATGTTTTCCACCAAGCCCAGCACGGGTACTTCCACTTTTTTGAACATGTTGATACCCTTTTTGGCGTCGGAAAGGGCGACATCCTGCGGGGTGCTCACCACCACCGCGCCGGTCAACGGCAGCGATTGAGTAAGGGTGAGCTGCGCGTCGCCGGTGCCGGGCGGCAGGTCGATGATCAAGTAATCCAGCTCGCTCCAGTCCACGTCTTGCAGAAATTGTTGAATCATGCGTCCCACCAGCGGCCCGCGCCAGATGATGGCGGCGTCGCCCTGCGAAATAAAACCGACTGAAACCATTTCGACGCCATAGCGTTCCAGCGGCGCTATTTTGTTGTTGCGCGCGCCTAATTTTCCACTGACGCCCATCATCATCGGTACGTTTGGACCGTAAATGTCGGCGTCCAACAGGCCAACTTTTGCGCCGGTCTGGGCCAGCGCCACCGCCAGATTCACCGACACCGTGGTTTTCCCAACGCCGCCTTTTCCGCTGGCCACGGCGATGTTGTATTTTGCCGGCGGTTTGAGCTGCGGCTGTGGCGCATGCGGCATTTGCGGCCGCATGGCCGGTTGCTGCGGTGGCGGCGCCGAAATGACTTTTAGCGGATCGTCAACGCTGGTGTGGATGGTTACGTTCGCAAAGCCGAGGGATTGTACCGCTTCTCGTGCGCTTTTCTGAACAATTTCTTTGTTTGGATACGTGGGACTTTTGAACTCGATGGTGAACGAAACTGCGCCATCTCGAAGCTGGAGGTTTTTGATCATGTTTTTTGAAACGATACTTTCGCCCGATAGCGGCTCCTGCACCTGCGATAGCGCCTTGATGACGTCCTGTTCGGTAATCATGCCCATTAAAACAATCGTCCTTTCTATCCGATGTGTGAGTTCTCGTAATTTTATGATAAATTTGAAGATTAATTTAAAAAAAAAAATCCCAAAGTCAATCACTTTTGGGCTGGTTGCGATCTCGCTAAAGTTTGGGCCTTTTGCTTCTAACCTTTCTTTAGAAATAATCTATTGCACAATAGTGTTAAGATAGTCATATTTCTGAGCGGCCACATTTCAACGGGAGGGCGCATCCGCGCTGGTCGCAAGCCACCGAGCGGGTGGTGGAAACCGGCCGAGCGCATTCCGACGCTGACGTACAATGGCTATGGCGAGTTCGTGGCGAAGATGTACACGGGAAAAGAAGCGTGAGAATTTTCAATTCACAGTTTACAATTAATAATTTGATTGGGCGAATGGATAATTGTGAATGGTGAATTGTCAATTATGAATGCTCAATTAGTCAATTGTCAATAGAGTGAGAGTTGGGATGAAAAATAAAGTAGCGATCATCACCGGCGCGACGGGCGCGCTGGGGTTTGAAGTCGTGCGAACTTTCTTGAATGCCGGCGCGAACGTGGTGACCACTTTTCGAAGCTCGGAAAAACTACGTGAGCTGAAAGATTATGCTGGCAGCAGTGATTTTCATGCCATCGAAGCTAATGTGACGGTCGCCGCACAAGTGGCTGCGATGGCTGATGAAGTTCTGGCCAAATTCGACCGCATCGATGTTCTTGTGAATTGCACGGGTGGATTTTTCGGCGGCGTGTCCGTCACCGACACCACAGAAGAGCAATTGCAGAAAATGCTCGACATCAATTTCAAGTCGGCATTTTTGTGCAGCCGCGCAGTTTTGCCGGCGATGATCAAACAGAAGTCGGGGCGCATCATCAACATTGGATCGAAAGGCGGATTGCAGGGAGCGGCGGGCATGTCTGCGTATTCTGCTTCCAAAGCCGCGCTGATCAATTTCACGCAATCGCTGGCGGCGGAGGGCAAGCCGCACAACATCACCGCGAACCTCGTCATCCCCAGCATCATCGATACACCAGAAAATCGCGCGGCCATGCCCAAAGCAAACTTTGAGAATTGGGTGTCCCCGGAGTCGCTTGCCAAAGTGATTTTGTTTTTGAGTTCGGAGGAAGGGAGGGACATCAGCGGCGCAAGCGTGCCGGTGTTTGGCAGAAGCTAACCTTCTTTAAGAAGGTTAGCTTCTCGGCGCTAGTTTTTCACAAACCGATCCCCAACTCGCAACTCGGTTTTCTTTTCCGGTTTTGAAATCACCAGTTCCACCACCGATTCCGCCTTTAACACCGCAATCACCCGGACTTCTCCCACCTCCATCCAACGGTCTTTCACTTTCCTCGCCACGCGAAATTTTTGTCCAATTTCAAGCGTGTGGGATTGTCCCGCGTTCACGAACGCCTGTTTCCCAGTGACTTTCACAATCTCAATGTTCGAAATGGGCGCACCGACAGGCAGGTACACAATAGCCGTTGTGTTTCCGAGTGGACCGGGTTTGCTGACCCCGCGCGCGTGATCCTGCGCTAAGGAAACGGTGTGAAGGGAAATGACTAATCCGAATAGAAAGCATAGCATTTTTCTATCATTGTCATTTCGAGCGTAGCGAGAAATCTGGCGGCGCACAGATTTCTCACCCGACAAAAGGCGTTGGGTTCGAAATGACACTCCCAGTGTGTAGCGTTGTCCAAAAGATTTGTCCAGCATCATTTCACCAATACCATTTTTTTCGTGAGCGAATTTTTTCCAACGCGAAGCTGATACACATAAAGTCCACTCGCCGCTGACCGACTATCACGATTGCGACCGTCCCAAACCGCTGTGTGAAATCCTGCGGACCGCCGCTCGTTGTGAATCAGCGTGGCGATTTCCTCGCCGCGAATATTGAAAATCTTCAGCGTCACGTTTTCCGCTGACGGCAACCCGAAGCGAATCGTCGTGAGCGGGTTGAGCGGATTGGGAAAGTTTTGTGCCAATTCAAAATTACTCGGCATCAACTCATCGTCGCCAGTCCAATGCGCGATGAACCCGGGTTCGCCCACAATGAGCTTCAGACTTTTGGACTCGTTCATGATCGGTGCGAAGCTGAAAATATTCAGGTCTCGAAGATTTTGAAATATGCCAAGTGACTCGTCAAGCAGACGAACTGCAAATTCCGCTGGTACGAATTCAATGCCGTCGAAAGTCAGATGAATTTGATCTCGAATGTTGGTGCGAACTTCAAATTCCCAGATTTCGCCTTCCAGCGGCGCCGGCCGGGCATCGATGCAGAAGTCGTCGATCAGCGCGTCCCATTCCGGATGGGGGAAAGACACCCGTACAAAATCCCCGATCACTGGCGGCTCGGGCTGATCGAATTCGTCCCAATCAACCGCAGCATCGTTTGCGATGATCGCGACGTTGTCGGTGTCGCGCGCCTGCTGGCACTGCGCTGAAATGCGAATCGAAAAAAGCACGTTTTCATCGAATGGAATGGCTGGCTTCAAAATCGGGCTGGTCACCGGCGAAAGTTGCGGATCCACCACCAACGCCTCGCCTCTAGTTGAGTTGTTGAACACCGCGTAACCATCGAACGGCTGAATCGCGGTCACCGCGCCGACGCTACTCCAACGCCCGTCGAATGTTCGCAGCACGGGCGTCGCGCTGCTGTTCTGAAATCGCAATTTAGAAACCGGAATCGAAAAATTGAACGGGTTGCCGATGAGATTCCAACCGGGCTGAAGTGAGATGGCAAAAGTCTGGTTAGTGAGATTGGACTTTCCCGCTCCGGTATCGACATGAAGTCCGGGTTTTCCGACGATGAGAAAAAACGCCTTGCCGGGAAAAAAATCAGCGATGTTCGGAAACTCGATCCAACTGTTGTTGCGCAGCTCGAACAGGCGCCAGGTTTTGATGTGCTGGAAACCGAGATCGTCTGCCAGCACATCGGACGCATTTTTATTATCGAGATCGAGCGGCATCGAAATGAGGCGATACGCCGTCTGCAGCGTGTCCGAGGGTTGCGCTGAAGGTTTGGCCTCGTTTTCAACCGACACCTGTAGCGCATGAATTCCGGAAAACGGCGAGCGAGTGGCTCGCCCACTCACGTCCGCTGCTTCAATGTAATATTCGACGCCGCGACTGGTGACAGCTTCCGCTGGAATCGCGGCCTGGTATGAATTATTTGACGCGGTCATCGCGAGGGTGCTAAAGTCGCTTTCTCCACCCTGGCGATATTTTAAACTCACCGAGTTGATGCCGTTTTCGTCGCTGATGTTCGCTGTGATGTTCATCGCCTGTTGCGCGCGCGGCAGTTGCGGCGGATCGTGTTCCACCAGCGGCGGTTGATTGCCGGTGGAGGCAATCGCCCGCTGCACCGCGGCAAACGCATCGATTTTGCCCGCGCCAAACTGATGGTTCGGGACGCTGCCGGTGAAATTGTCGCGGCGCGCGGTTTCCTGCAAAATTTGCAGAACGAGATCATAAGTCAAATTGGGATTCGCTTGCAACATCAGCGCGATGACGCCAGTTACGTGGGGCGCAGCCATGCTCGTGCCCTGCAAGCCCAAATAACCGCCGCCCTGCAATTCCCGTTGAGTCGAGTAGCCAAAGCCGGGCGTCAAATGCGAGGAGAGGGCGGAGAAAATCACCTCGCCCGGCGCAGCAATGTGCGGTGCGAGCCGGCCGTCGCGGGTGGGGCCTCGGCTGCTGAAATAGGCGCGCTGGCCGATGTACGGAATGATCGTCGTGTTCGGATCGCTCGGGTCGGGATTGATGCTGTTGTAGAAACTGCCGTCCGCACTTTGCCAGCGGTTTTTGGTGACGTACGCCCCTACTGCGAACACTTTTTCCGCGGTGGCCGGCATTCCCACGGTGTAATCGCTGTTGCCGGGCATTTCGATCACATCTGCGAAGCCGACGACGCGATCGTAAAATTCGCCGCCGGTCACCACCCACATATCGAGGCGACCACTGCGGGCGCTGCGGGTGAGGATCGTCCACACTAATTCCGTGTTGTCGGATTCCACTAAAAACAGCGCCCGACCGTCGCCGTTGTTAGGATCGCTGGTGGTGGCGGCATCGATCACCACGTTGCCGAGGATTTGGCTATCAACGGTGAGGGTGGTGTCGAGCGCTTGCCCGGCGGAGATGGACTTGGTGGCGCTGAGAAAATTTAGCACGCCGTTGTTGTTGGCATAAACGCCAACTGTAAATCGGTTGAGGACGCCGGGGTCGTACCATAAATCTACCAGCGACAGCCCCGCATCGGCATCCACGAGCCAGAGGGTTTCATTGGTTTCTCCGGAGAAGGTATTGCCGCCGGCGTGAATTTTGTCGAAGCCGGAGTTGCCTGCCGCGGCGACAATAATTTTTCCCGGCCCAACCAAATTTGTCAGCGATTGTTCTTCGAGACTGGTGCCGTCGTGGGCGCCGAGATGGCCGCCGAGGCTGAGATTGATCACTGCAGGTCGGTCGAGGGCGTCAGCTTTCTGAAAAATGTACTGGCAGCCGGCGATGATGTCGGCCTCGGAAAATCCGCCGAAGCTTTGCGGGTCGCGAATGCCTTTCACGAAAATGATGTCGGCGCTTGGCGCCATTCCGCTCATGGCCGGATTGAGTTGCCCGCCGCCGGCTGCAGTGCCGGTGACGTGGGTGCCGTGGCCGCCGCTGCCGTTGCCATCGCGCTGCGTGACGCTGGCGGGATTGGCGTCAATCTGCGCCTTCGTCCATTCCTGCTGCGTGTTGTTGGATTTGTATTCGAGTAGAAACCGGATGCGCGTGCCGCTGGCGTTGGAGAAATCCGGGTGGGAGAAATCGATGCCGCTGTCCACCATGCCGACGATCACGCCCTCACCGCGGTATGCCTGCGAGAGACCTGTGCCGGCGTGTACGAGATCGGCACGGATGTCGGCGCGGCTGGCATCATTGAGCGGAAAGCTTTTGCCGGAGATTTGGACGAATCGCACGGCCGGCTCCTCTGCGAGCGTCCGCAGCAAATTCACCGGCGCGCGGGCGATGACGATGTTACCCACGTGCGTCCGCCGCGCCACGCCGAGGGCGTCGAGGCGGAGGGTGTCTGCGATGGTTTCGAGTTGGATGAAGACGTCGCTTATCAGCTCGCCGCTGGCGTTGCTGTAAACGGCGAACGGCAGATTTTTAGGATCGACACTGAAGGACGATCGGCCTTTTGCGAGTCTGGTTTTTTGCGAGAGCAACATGCGGGCAGCGGGATCGAGTTTTTCAAGCCAAGGTTCGATGGTCGTAGATTCGATGCGTGGTCGTGAGAAGATGGCTTGTTTTTGGGGATAGGAGGCTTGAGGGCGGAAGTGTGTGTGATCAAAACGAGATTGAGGTAGGAGCAAGGTTGGGAGGTGGACAAGAATCAGCCAAAGAGTCCCGCAATAACTATTTTGAAGAAATTTAATCAAAGTTGTCTTGTAGGACGTTTGTTTCATTATTAGAGATCAAAAAATCGGCTATAGCGAGTTCTAACTATGCTGGGAACTGCTTTTATTCAGATTTTCTTGAATATCCTGACAGATGAAGTTGCAAAGAGAAATAAAATCGCTTCTCCATTTTTGATGCAAATCTGGTGGAGCAATCCAGTCTACATCTTTGGGATTCTTGATAAGTAACTCGAAATCAGTTTCTGGATCAGCAACCATCTTTATTTCAACTTCTTCTGTAGCGACGGGCTCAATTGGAGGACCGGAGCCATGGACAATTACCAGTGGTGCAATTCGATGGATTGCTGAGTCTCTCCATTTGACAATTTCCTCAAAAAAAGCCCGGAATCTCGAATATCTGTTGCATATTTCCGGGGTCTTACTCCTTAATGAATTCCAAAACTTTGTTTTTGTGAAGTCTTTTTCTTTGTTTGATAGGGGTAAAATGTACAATTCTGCCAATGCAATCGAAACCGCATCTAGCAATGATTTACAGGCACTAAAGTATCCTACTATGAATGATCCGGCTAACGTGGCTCCTCTCCATGGGCTTTTATCTTTGAGAACGTCGGCTATGATTTCGGAGTACATGTCGATATCTGCCATTCGGCGAGAAATGTTTTCGGCTAGTCTCAGGAATGGATCGCTCAAAGTGTCTTTTGGATCATATCCGTGAGCGTCGAAATGATCATCTAAGTTTTTGAAACACTCGGGTACCGGTGTCTCAATAAAAGGGTACGGAGATCGATTATAAAAGTAGGTCTTCATAATCTTGCTGGGTCAAACACAAATCTCAGATTTGTCTTGGCCTCCGACAATATTCTACATCTTTACTGCATTCCGGGTAAGTCCGGCGGTCCCGGCAAGTCCGGTGCAGTGCGTTGCGGCGACGAGGAACCGGCGGATAATAATAGCAGCGCGGTGCCACCACCGGCCGCGGCCAGTCCACTGATGATCAGCGGCCATTTCTTCGCTTCACGTTGAACGTAGGCATCCACCGCAAACACGAAATTCTCGCCGTGCAGTCCATCGGGAATGTCGGTGAGCAAATTCCAGCCGATGCGTTTGCCGCGTCCCGGCCGCACGTTTTTACCCACGTCGCCGATAACCGTTTTTCCGGCCAACCGCAGCCACTTTTTAGTTTCCGGAATGTAGAGCGACAGAACCACCGTGTACTTCTTTTTCGGATCGCCAATCAGATCGTACGCCACGACCACTTTCGAATCTTTGCGCTGCTGGAAACGGACGTTTTCCACGGTGAGCTTTTGGGCGGAGAGGTTTGCGGCTGCGATACAGCCAAGCAGCCCGACGATCAAAACATTTTTCATCGCTAAAGCAATTTGAGGTTTACCTGTCATCGCGAGCGAGCGAAGCGAGCGTGGCGATCTCATTCGCTGGAGATTGCTTCGGCAAAAAAACGCCTCGCAATGACACTTTTAGATTAGACAGCCTCGTCTCTGATACACCTGTAGTTTACAGACGGAGGTAACCCTATGCAGAACAAAAAGTCCCATTTGACAAAGCTCAGTAAAGGTGGAATTTAGAGGGTTATTCGATATTCCATGTTCTACATTCATATTTCAAGAGATACTTAATATCGAACAAGGAACGTCGAATGTCGAATATCGAATTAGATCCATCCAAATTAGGGAAATTAGTTAGTTCGGTTCGAAGTCCCACTGAAAGGCGACGCTGACGGCGGGATGATCGCTGAGGGCGTTGCCCTGTTCATCCACGAAATCGGGATCGAGTTGCCACGAGAGGGGGGTGAGGATCAACTCGTCGCTGCTGCGGAAGAGCACGCGATCTATTTGCTCGCCGCTGCAACCAAGGGTGCGGCAGGCATCGGAGAGATCTAGTTCGGCCAGCAGGGTTTCGAACAGTAGGTCGTCTTCACGGCGCGATGCGCGCAGGTTGGTGTCACCGGCGATGATCACGGCCTTGCCGGCAGAGCGCGCTTTGACGCGCCGGATGAGCTGCTCGATCTGAAACTCGCGCGCCGCGATGTCCTCCGTCGTGCCGCCGGCATCCATGTGCAAATTGTAAATGTCGACGATGATGCCCGGGGCGATTTCAGTTTCCGCGGCGGAGAAGCCTTTCTTTGCAAAGCAATCGCTAGCGTCTTCGTTGGAACAATGCTGCCATGGCTCGCGCAAAAAGCTGCCGAAAGGAAACTCCGAAAACTGGTTGAGGCCGTCGCCATCGGTGAATTGGTTGGCATCGGCCTTAGGAATAGATTGATGCGGATGCTGCGCCAGCGCGCGCAATTGCTCGTGATAGTAAAAATCCTCCTGCACCAGCGCCAAGTCGAATTGATTGAGCAGCGGACTGATGAGCGGAATGTTCTTCTCCGGATTGGATGCGGAAATTCCCTGCGGCAATCCGGCAACGTTGTAGGTCAGCAGGGAGAACTCACCGGCGGCAGGACTGGGTTTGAAGGCTGAGGGTTGGTTGGCGGAACAGTGGAAGATTAGCAAGCTGATGAATAGCAGAAGAGAACGTCGTTTCAAATTATTTCCCCGTT
>Ga0247727_10006889_pt1 | contig 22044 bp, 20 predicted proteins | sample WisWelCaveWW1625_FD_202498 | JGI IMG/M metagenome (GOLD analysis project Ga0247727, IMG submission 202498) | Biofilm microbial communities from Wishing Well Cave, Virginia, United States - WW16-25 | ecosystem: Environmental > Aquatic > Deep subsurface > Groundwater > Cave microbial mat | place...
CCGGCCTTCATCGAGCGGCCGGGCCCGCCGAGCTTCCCGACCGTGGCGCCGGCGCCCGCTCCCACGTTGCCCTCGGCCACCGGGCCGGAGCTCGCCGCCTGCGCCGCACGGTAGCCGCAGTCCGCGGTCGGGCGGACCTGCGGCTTGCCGCCGAAGCCGAGGTCGAACAGGATCGCCGAGGGCACGATCGGCACCTTGGCGACGCGGGTGTCGTAGCCGATGCCGCGCTCCTCGAGCCAGCGTACGGTCCCCGTCGCGGCATCCAGGCCGAAGGCGCTGCCGCCGGCGAGCACGATCGCGTGGATCTGCTGCACGTGGTTGACCGGATCCAGGAGGTCGGTCTCGCGCGTGCCGGGCGCGCCGCCACGCTGGTCGACCGCGGCCACGGCGCCGCCCTCGGCCAGCACCACGGTGCAGCCGGTGGGGCGTTCCGCCAGCGTGTGGTGGCCGAGCTTGAGGCCGGCGACGGCGGTCAGGCCCTTCGACACGTCGACGGCCATCGCCGTGGCGGATGGGCCGGGCCCGGCCGACTGGGCGCAGAGCGGCGCTTCCGCCATCGCTACGAGCGCACCCAAGACAGCGTAGCGTCCCTTCATGCGACCCACCTCCTTGTCTCGAGGGCTCTCAGAACAGGAACTTCACCCCGAGCTGCAGGACGCGCCCGTCCTCGGCCGAGGTGATCTGCCCGAACGTGGGTGTCCCGATACGGAACTCGGGCTGGTTGAAGCGAACCTGGTTGAGCACGTTGAAGCCCTCGAGCCGTAGCTGCAGCGTAGAGGCCTTGATCCGGAAGTTCTTGAACAGCGACAGGTCGGTCCTGGCGAAGCCCGGCCCGCGCACGGTGTTGCGGCCCTGGTTGCTGGGCTCGGCCGTCGCGGCGAGCGGCCGGCGCGCGAAGCACGCGGTGTTGAACCATGTCGACCCGCCCCGGATCTGGTCGTTCGAGGGCGTGGCGACGTCGTTCGGATCGCACACGACCGCGGGCCTTTCCGTCAGGAAGCGGATCGTGCCGCTCGGGTCGACGACCGTGAGCGGGAACCCCGTCTGCCACTGCACGATCCCGTTGAGCTGCCAGCCGCCGAGCGCCGCCTCGGCGAAGCCGCCCCGGTCCTCGAGCTTCGGCAGCTCGTAGCCGAAGCTCACGACGAGGCGGTGACGCACGTCGAAGAGCGCGTCGCCCCGCTCCTGCGCGAGCGCGGCCGCGACCGACGCGGCGTCGCCCTGGGTCACGGCCAGGAGCGGCCGCGGCTGCTCGGCGTTGGCGATGTTCAGTCCCGAGACGTGGTCGATCGCGTGGGCCCAGGTGTAGGACGCCAGCAAGTCGAGGCCGCGCCAGTCGCGCAGCCGCAGGCTCGCCTGCAGCGAGTCGTACCAGGACTCCGCCACCGAAAACGTCGGCCGCACCAGCGAGTACGCGGGCATCAGGCGGGCGCCGCGGGTGGTCTGGCCAGGCTGGTACACGCCGGGGTTCACCTCGATGAAGATCGGCAGGTCCTTGCCGCGCGAGCCGACGTAGGCCAGCTCGACGCCCATGGAGTTGCCGACCTGCTGCTGCACGGACAGGTTGTAGTGCTGGGCGGAGGGCGTCACGTAGTCCTGGCCCCAGCCGATGATGATCAGCGCCGGTGGGAAGAGCCGCGGCGGCCCGGCCAGCGCCTGGAGCGGGTCCTGGATCGTGATCGGCGAGGGTGAGTCCACCTGGACGAGCGGCGTGAAGGGCGGCGCGAGCACGCCCGCCTGGAACAGGTCGCCCTGGCCGGGCACGGTGTCGTAGAAGAGGCCCCAGGCGGCGCGGACGCTCGTGCGGCCGTCGCCCCGGACGTCCCACGCGGCCGAGAGCCGCGGCGCGAAGTTGTTGTTGTCCTGCTCGATGATGCCGCGCGGCACCCCGGGGTCGCCGGGATAGACGAGGCTCGCGGGCGCCTGCGGGAACACCTGCGACTGGACGCCCGTCGAGAAGCCGACGATCGCGTCGTTCTCGTCGTAGAACGGGCGCGGCAGCTCGTAGCGCAGCCCGAGGTTCAGCGTCACGCGCGGCGACACGCGGAACGAGTCCTGCACGTAGCCCGCGTACAGCCGGTTCGTGCCGTCCTGGATCGCCTGCGTCGTCGTCGCCCGCGATTGGGCCGGCAGGCCCAGCAGGAAGTCGGCGAGCGCGTTGCCGCTCCGCACGCCGTTGAAGGTCATGTCGCCGTTCGGCCGGTTGATGAACGCGATTTTCATCCGCTCGCTGCGGATGTCGACACCGAACTTCAGCGAGTGGCGGCCCTTGAGCCAGGTGAAGTCGTCGGCGAACTGGAACACGTTGTTGACGCGCTCGACGAACGGCTGCTGCGGGTCCCCGAGCGTGAAGAAGCCCGCGACCGCGATCGAGGGCAGGCCGATCGCCAGCGGGTTGCTGGCCTGGAGGTTGATGCCGTAGTCCGAGGGCGGGATGCCGCTCGTGACCTGCGGATTGGCGTAGATGCGGTTGAACGAGAAGCGCGCCACGTTGATCGCGTTCGAGCCAAAGGAGAACGTGTCGGAGAGCATGACGTCCTGCAGCGTCGCGAGCGCGAGCTGGTCCGCGGGCTGTACCGTACGGGGCGTCTGCCGCTCGCTGTCGCTCCACAGGTAGCGGGCCAGGATCGAGTGCCGCTGGCTCGTGCGGTAGTCGAGGCGGATCCCGAACTGGTCGCGGCTGTCTTTGACGGTCGGCGAGACGGTGTAGCGGTTGGCGCCCACGTTCGGCGGCGGCACGAAGTCCTGGAGCATCCTCTGCGAGATCGGGCTGATGCGGCCCGCGGGGATGACGTTGCCCGCGAACGGCTGGCCGGTGAGCGGGTCGCGGATCGTGGTGCTTCCGAAGTTGCCGCTGCGCTGGTCGGCGGTCGGCACCACGATCGTCTGCGTGATGCCGCTGTCGTTCCGGAAGCCCTCGTAGTAGCCGAACACGAAGAGCTTGTCCGCCACGATCGGCCCGCCCGCGCTGGCCCCGAACTGGTTCTGCTTCAGCTCCGGCTTGGCCTGGTTCGCGGGAGCGAAGAAGTTGCGCGAGTTCATGGCGTCGTTGCGGTTGAACCACCAGCCCGCGCCGTGCCACTCGTTGGAGCCCGACTTGGTGACGACGTTGACCACGGAGCCCGCGTTCCTGCCGTACTCGGCGCCGTAGGAGTGGGTGAGGATCTTGAACTCCTGGATCGCGTCCGGCGGCGGCCGCAGCACGAAGCCGGTGTTGAAGGTGTCGTTGTTGCTGGCGCCGTCGAGCAGGAAGTTGTTGGACTGGTTGCGCATGCCGTTCACGCTGAAGCCGGCGGTCACCGCACCGAAGCCGTTCGTGCCCGCCTCCGCGTCCCCGGTCTGGCCGCCGAGCGAAGCGGGTGGCGCCACGACCCCCGGGATCAGCGTGCCGAGCTGCGTGAAGTTGCGGCCGTTGAGCGGCAGGTCCACGACCTTCCGCTCGTCGATCACGATGCCCATCGTGGCGTTGGCGGTCTCCACCAGCGACGCCTCGCCGACGACGCTCACCACCTCGGCCCGCTCCCCGAGCTCCAGGCTGAAGTCGACGCGCGCCGTCTCCGCGACGCTGACCCTTATGCCCTGCCGGATCACCGACCCGAAGCCCTGGAGCGTCGCCTTGACGTCGTAGCGCCCCGGGGGCAGCAGCGGGAGCGTGTAGACACCGTCCCTCCCGGCCGTCGCGGTGCGCACCTGGTTCGTCGCCTGGCTCGTCGCTTCGACCACGGCCGCGGGCAGCATGGCGCCCGTCTGGTCCGCGACCTGTCCCGTGAGGGTCCCCGTCGCCTGGGCAAAGGCGAAAGTGGGCAGCAGCCACAGCAGCGACACCAGCACACCCGGCGCGCGCAGGCGCGTCAGCGTCCGTGTCTTCCGAGTCGACTTGGCATCTGGGTCCATGCTCTCCTCCTTGCGGCCCACCCGTCTCGAGCGGGCCGACCCTCAGAACGATCGTCGTCTCAAGCCCCGGCCAACTCCATCCCCGGCGGGTCGAAGCGCCCGTCGATCGCCGTCCAGCCGCCGTCCACGAACAGCACGGCGCCCGTCACGTAGCTGGCGGCGTCCGAGAGCAGGAAGACCGTGGGCCAGGCCATCTCCTCGGGGCGCGCCCAGCGCTTCAGGGCGCAGCGCGCGGAGTAGGCAGCGTACCAATCCGGCTGGCTCTTGATCGGCGCCGTGAGCGGGGTGTCGGTGACGCCCGGCGCGAGGGCGTTCACGCGCACGCCGGCCCCCGCGAACTCGGCCGCCGCCGTCCTGACGAGCTGCACGATGCCGGCCTTGGTCGCCGCGTACACGCCCTGCCCGGGCTCGACCACGAGCGAGCGGATCGAGGAGCACAGCACGATGCTGCCGGAGCGCTCCGCGGTCATGATGCGCCCGGCGGCGCGCAGCACGTTGAAGTTGCCGCGAATATTCACCGCCAGGACGCGCTCGAGCTCTTCCTCGCTGTAGGCGAGCAGCGTCTTGCGCACGTTGATGCTCGGAGTGCAGGCGACGGCGTCGAGGCTGCCGTTCCGGGCCTTCAGCTGGTCGAACGCCGCTTCCACGGCGGCGCCGTCGCGGATGTCGAGCCCCAGCGCCTCGGCCGCGCCGCCGGCCGCGGTGATGCGCGCCGCGACCGCCTCCGCCTTCTTCGTGTCGATGTCCAGGCAGGCGACGCGCGCGCCCTGGCGGGCACAGGCCTCGGCCACCGCCTCGCCGATGCCCGAGCCGGCGCCGACCACGGCGGCGAGCTTCCCGTCCAGACGGAAGGGCGACTGCTGCGTCATGTCACGCTCCACTGGCCGGCGGTCTCGCCGGCCGGCTGCCGCGTCACGTGGTAGAAGTTGGCGGAGACTATACACTGTCGCGTCATGTCCTCCGCGCGCGACCGGGTGCTGTCCGCCGTCGACGCGCTCAGGGACGAGTGCGTGGCGTTCACGTCGGAGCTGGTGCGCGTGCCCACCGTCAACCCGCCCGGCGAGCACTATGAAGACGGCGCGCGTGTGATCGGTGAGCGCCTGGCGCGCTTCGGCTTCGACGTGGAGTACCTGGCCGCCCTTGGCCGCCCCGAACATACGGCTGCGCACCCGCGGATCAACGTTATGGGCGTCCGCGCCGGCAGCCGGCCGGGGCCGTGCCTGCACCTGAACGGCCACTTCGACGTCGTGCCCGCCGGCGATGGCTGGAGCGTCGATCCCTACGCAGGCCTCGTGCGCGACGGGCGCATCTACGGCCGCGGCACCAGCGACATGAAGGCGGGCATCGCGGCGGCGGTCTACGCCACCGAGGCGATCCGCCGAGCGGGAATCGACCTGCCCGGACGCCTCGAGCTGAGCGGCAGCGTCGACGAGGAGAGCGGCGGCTTTGCCGGGGTCGCGTGGCTGGCCGAGCAGGGGCGTATCGCGAAGGACCGGACCGACTACGTGATCATCCCCGAGCCGCTCAACGTGGACCGCATCTGCATCGGGCACCGCGGCGTCTGGTGGTTCGAGGTCAAGACCCACGGCCGCATCGCCCACGGCAGCATGCCGTTCCTGGGCGTGAGCGCCATCGACCACATGGCGTCGCTGATCGAGGCGATCCGCACGGAGCTCAAGCCGCTGCTCGAGACGCGCACGACGGCGATGCCGGTGGTGCCGCCGGGCGCGGGCCGAGCGACGCTCAACGTCAACAGCGTCGTCGGCGGCCAGGCCGGCGAAGAGGTTCAGACGCCCTGCGTCGCCGACACGGCGCGGGCGATCTTCGACCGCCGCTTCCTACTCGAGGAGGGGCTCGAGACCGCGCGCGCGGAGGTGCTGGCGTTGCTCGAGCGGCTGCGCGCGGAGCTGCCCGGCTTCCGCTACGAGATCGTGGACCGCATGGTCGTCCACCCGGTCCAGACGCCGGACGGCTCACCCCTCGTCGCGAGCCTCGGCCGCTCGATTCGCGAGGTGCTCGGACGCGAGGCGGCGCTCGTGGCGAGCCCGGGCACCTACGACCACAAGCACGTCGCGCGGATCGCCGGGGTGCTGAACTGCGTCGCCTACGGCCCCGGCATCCTGGAGCTCGCCCACCAGCCCGACGAGTACTGCGGGATCGAGGACCTCACGAACGCCACGCGGATCCTGGCGCTGACGGCGCTCGATCTCGCCGGCGGATCGTCGTAGAATGCCGCGGCTTGTCACCCAGTGGGCGCGCGGGATGGGTGCGGGGACACTCCCGAATCGCGGGCCGCTCGCCCGCACGCTGGCTCGTTGTATTCCTGCTCGCGGTGGCGCCACTCGGCGCGTGGGCCGCCCAGGAGCCAGTGACGGCGCAAGAGCCGGCGAAGGAACCCTCGCCCGCGGAGGCAGCGGGGGAACCGGCGGCGATCCAGTCGCCTGTCGCGGAGCCCGCGATCGTGGCGCCGCCGCTCGCCGCGGCCCCGCCCGCGACCGTGGAACACCTCTTTCCGCGCTCCCTGGGCTCGACCTTCGACCGGCAGTTCCTCCTCGACCTGCCCGGCCAGGGGCTGTGGTCCCTCTTTGAAACCGTCGAGTCGACGGCGATCCTCGATCGCATGGACGGCGCCGGCCTGTACGTGGGAGAGGCCGGCCTCCTGGGAATCCGGGGCAGCTCTTGGACCCAGGCCACCTGGATCATGGGCGACCTCGACATCACGGATCCCGATCGCGCGGGCACGCCGCTCTTCTTCGCCGACCCAGACCAGATCGACGCGGTGGAGATCGCGGCCGGGCTCTCGCCGGCCGATCACCGTGGAATCGGACCGGGGATCAGCCTGATCCTGCGCCGACCCGGCGAGGCCTGGCGCAGGAGCCTGCAGTTGAGCCAGGCGCCTTCGGTGCTCCAGCAAGCGCGCGGCGCGGGAATCGCGCGGCTCGAGAGCTTCGGAAGCGGCCGCTTCCGCCTGGACGGTCCGCTGGTCAAGGACCGACTCGGCCTCTTCGTTTCCGCGAGCATGGCCCGCGGGGCCCGGAGCGAGCGCACCGATCCCCGATCGCTGCGGGGACGGGACGACAGCTTGCTCGCGCAGCTCGTGTACACCCCGACGCTACGGGACGAGTTCCGGTTCGTGACCGGCCTCCAGGGCGTGACGCATCCTTATGAAGGACGCGCGCGCTACGGCGGCGGCGACGTGCGCCAGTCGGACCGCTTCTTCCAGCAGCAGGCGACGTGGCAGCGGCGGGGGCCACGGCCGTGGTCGGTGAGCGCGGGTCTCGTGCGCGGGTCCTTCGACCCGCAGCTCCCCGGCGTTCCGACCGGACTGATCGAGCGGACCGAAGACGGGCCCGTGCAGTTGCAGTTCCCCGGCACGAGCTCGCGCGGACGCTTCGCCCTGTCGAGCATCTTCGATCCCCTCGCGAACGCGCACCACGCGCTGCGGCTCGGCGCCTCGCTGTCCTTCACGCGCTCGACCACCCGTCCCGCCGGCCTCCCCGGCCTGACTCCCGAGACGGTCGACGGCCTGCCCGCGCGTGTGTGGGACTACGGGTGGGCCGGCCCGGTGTCGAGATGGCGCGGCTCCGACGTGTCGCTCTACGCCACCGATCAGGTTCGCTATTGCCGGCTGGCCGTCGACGCCGGCCTGCGCTTCGAGTCTTCGGGAGGCTCGGCGGAGGGCTCGCCCAACCGGATCCGCTGGTCCGGCCTCTCCTCACGCCTCGTCGCGCGCTTGCGGCCTTTCGGGGGCAAAGGCCTCACCCTGCTGAGCGGCTACGCGTGGTACCACGGCCGGTTGCCCCTGAGCCTGCTCGCCTACGGCGACCCCGCGGCGCCTCAAGGCCAGGTCTACCGTTGGCGCGACGACGACGGCGACGGGCTCTTCCAGGCCGAGGAGCAGGGCGAGCTCATCTCACGGGTGGGCCCCGGCGGTCCCCTGGCCTCCATCGATCCCCGGCTCCAGGCTCCGCGGTCCCGCGACGTCTTCGTGGGCGTCGAAAGCCAGGCGGGCCGCTTCCGGTTCCGCTTCCTCGCCTACCACCGCCGCGAGCGCAATCTCGTGACCTCGGTGAACGTGGGCGCGCCCGCCTCGGCCTACGACGTGCACTTCGTTCCGGATCCCGGCAACGACATCGCGAAGACCGACGACGACTATCTGCTGCCTATCTACAACCGCCGGCCGGAGAGCTTCGGCGCGGATCGCTACCTGCTGACGAACGATCCGGAGAAGGGGCGCGACAAGGGCCTCGAGGTCCTGATCGAGCGCGGCATCGGAAAGCGGCTCCGTCTGATCGTGGGGGGCACGGCCTCGAAGTCACTCGCCCCCGCGGCCTACCGGGGCTTCAAGTCGGTCGAGAACGACCAGGGGGTGGTGGGCGAGCGCACGGAGCTGCCGAACGCCACCACCCTCTCGAAGGGCCGCCTCTTCTTCGAGCGCGGATACAACCTCAAGGTTGCCGCCACCTACGAGGCGCCCCACGACGTCCGCATCGGGGTGGTGGCCCGCTACCAGGACGGCCAGCACTTCGCCCGCTTCGTGATCCCCACCGGCCTCAACCAGGGCCCCGAGCCGATCCGCGGCATCGCGAACGGCGACTCGCGCTTCACCTTCGTCACGACCGTCGACGCGCGGGTGGAGAAGGGCTTCGCGTTAGGCTCGCGTCGACTCGCCGCCGCGCTCGAGGCCTTCAACTTCGGCGGCGGCTCGATCGAGGTCGAGCAGTACGTCATCTGGGGACCGTTCTACCGCGCCAGCTCCGCCGTGCAGCCGCCGCGCAGCGTGCGGCTCGGCCTGCGCCTGGACTTCTGAGCCCGGCCCCCCGAGCGATGACGCGATCCCTGCTTCCAAGCGTGGTACTGGCCCTGTCGGCTGCCGGGTCCGCCCTCGCCCAGACCCGGCCGCTCCAGACCGAAGAAGCCACCACCGCCGCCGCGGGCCGCATCGCGCTCGAGTCCGGAGCGACCGTGATGGCCAAGGAGCCAAGCTTCCTGACCGGGAGCGGACGCACGCGCTGCGACGTGCCGACGCTGAACCTGGTTTACTCGCCCTCGGGCAACGTGGAGATCGACGTGGCCTGGGCGGGCCGCGTGATCGCGGTGAAGGACTCCACGTTCGGCACGGTGTCCGACTGGGGCGACGTGACTCTCCGCGCCAAGGTGAGGCTCGCGCAGAACGCGAATCGCGACTCCGCGTTGGCCGCGCGCTTCACGGTCTCGTTGCCGGAGACGAATCAGGACAAGGGCCTCGGACCGAACACTCTCCGCATGGCGGCTCAGATCCTGGGCACGAAGGCGGTGGGAACGACCACCCTCCATGCCAACCTCGGCCTCGCGATCCACGACGAGGTCTTCGGACCCCACGCACAGAACGACCTCGCGGCCTACGGCGTGGCCGCGGAACGCCGGCTCGGGGGACGCTACACGCTGGTGGCCGAGGTGGCGGGCCGCGCCGGATCCGGGAAAGCGGTGATCGACCGCACCCACGAGGCGCGGGTGGGCGGGCGCCGGGACGGCGTGCGCGTGACCTGGGATGCAGCCGTGCGTCGCGGCTTGAGCGACTCGGACGGCGGGTGGGGCTTCACGGCCGGCATGACCTGGACCGTCCGACCCGCGCGCGTGCCTCCGAAGGAATGAGCACCGCTCTCCACTCTGGTCTCCGGCGGACGGCCTTCGTCCTCCTGGCCGCCGCACCCGCCGCCGCCTCCGAGCCCGCGAAGTTTCTGCCCGAGGGCTCGCTGCGTATCATGGGCGCGCGCTACGTGCCTGCGGAGCGCGATTTCCAATGGGACACTTGGGTGGGCGGGGCGATCGGGCTCGTGCGCTGGTCGGGAACGACATTCCTCGTGGACGTCGAGGTGGAGACGATACTGGGCGACGAGCTTCGCGCCTTCGACGCGAACCAGGCCAACTACCACCTGGAAGGTGCGCTGAAGCGGCCCTGGGGCCAGCGGACGCTGGAGCTTTTCTTCAGCCACGTCTCCCGCCACACTGAGGATCGCCCCAAGCCGCAGACCGTCGACTGGAACATCCTCGGCCTGCGCTTCGGAGGGCCGCTCAGCCGCACGCCCTTCCCCACGCGCTTCCTCGTGAGCGCCGGACCCACGACGCGCTCCTCGCTCGTCGAGTATCGCTTCGAGGTGGTCGGCCGCCTGGAGGCCGACGTGGTGGAGAAGCCCTGGGGGGCCTTCTACCTCTCGGCCATGCTCCGAGGCGTGAAGACCGAGGCCACGGCCGTGCTGCCGCGCAATGGCTTCGTGGACGTGAACGTGGAGGGCGGCGCGCGCATTCGCCGCGGGCAGCGCTCCCTCCACCTTTTCGCGGCGTACGAGCGACGCAACGACGTCTACCCGCTCGTCCCCGAGCTCCGCAACCGCGCGCTCCTCGGCCTGCGGTTCGGCATCATCGACAAGTCCCAGTAGCCGTCTCCTTGCCGGCAGGCAGGGTATGATAATATGTCCGACCAGAGGTATGAGTATGGCCAAGGCCAAGGTCTCGGTGACAGTGGACCGCTCGCTGCTACGAAAGTGCGAGCGAGCCGCCCGGGGAGCGACCCGCAGCGAGGTGTTCGAACGCGCACTGGAGACGTGGCTTCGGGACCTGCGCCAGAGAAGTCTGGAAGAGGACATCGAACGCTACTACTCCTCCCTGAGCACGGCTGAACGAGCGGAGGACTCGGAATGGGCCGGCATAGCACCTCGCGTTCTCGGCGAGACCTGGGCGTGAACCCGAACCCGCATCGCGGGTGTCTCTACTGGGTCGTGATTCCCGGTGAACCTGGAGAGAAGCGACGACCCGCACTCGTCGTGTCGGTCGATGCGCGGAATCGCCTGGCGAATGACGTGCTCGCGATCCCCGCCAGCACGACGCTCAGGGTGGCCCCCACCCACGTGTGCCTTCGGAAGGGAACTGCATGGATCCGCGCGGACTCGGTGCTCAAGTGCGAACAGATCACGACCCTTCCGAAGGCCCTACTGAGCGAATCCGCCCTGGGAGGGCCAATCTCAGCCGGGCTGCTCGAGGAAGTCGAGCGAGGAGTATTGCGCGCGATCGGGGTCCCGATCGACTGACCGCGACCGGGATTCCGTGATCTTCGTGCCCTGTCGTGCGTTTGCGCTTACAGGTCGACGGCGTAAACCCTGATCGGTTGCCCCGCCTTCCAGCGGATCGGCTTGTTCTCCAGCTTCAGTACGCCTCTGGGACAGACGAGGGCGCACATGCCGCATCCGACGCAGGCGGCTCGCTGCACGTCCTGGTTAGCCATGGCGTAGGCGCGGACGTCGATGCCCATTTCGCAATAGGTCGAGCAGTTACCGCACGAGATGCACATGTCCTTCCCGGCATGATTCTCGTACCGCCCCAACCTCGAAACGGATGGGTGAAGTCGAAGCAGGAGTCTCCCGACCTGCAGCGGGCGATCGCGGCGGTGCTCGAGGGCCCCGGAGCCTCTATACCTCGAACCGCTCCCATTCCCGCCTGGCCCGCTCCATCACGCGGCCGAACCGCGCGTCGCCGCGGACGTTGTCCAGGTAGCGGTCGTGCTCGGAGAGAAAGGGGTAGTTGATCATCCCGCGGTCGATCGCCCGGTCGAGCCAGACGAGCGCCTCCTCCTTGGCTCCGACCGCGGCATGGGCGCTCGCCAGGAGCCAGGGGATCTCCGCATCCCATGCGGCCGCCTGCCGATAGGGGCCGTCGGCGAGCCGCAAGACCTCCGCGCGGTCCGCTCGCCAGGCCGCGCGGCAGAGCCCCATCCACCACGTGCCGACGTCCGAATCGGGCTGCGCCATCACTCCTTCCGTCGCCGCCTCCGCCTCGTCGAGCCGCTGGTTGTAGCTCAGGGCCATGACGTAGTTCGCGCGCCAGACCGGGGTGACCGGATCGAGGGCGAACATGAGGCGCGCGGGTTCGAGCGCCTCCGAGAACCGGCCGGCGAACAGCGGCACCGTGACGCTCGCGAGGCGGCTGAACGCGCTGAGCGGGTCGAGGTCGACGAGCTGTGCCGCAACCGGCGCCGCGGCGTCCGGCTTCCCGGCGAGCCAGCCGAGTACGTGGGCGTACAACGTGAGGGCCGAGACATCCTTCGGGAAGGCCTGCAACACGCGGCGCAAGCTCCGGGCGCAGCCATGAATGTCCCCCCGCCCCAGTTGGACAGGTGCCTTGACGAGGTGCCCGCGCGCCGAGTCGGACTCGAGCGCGAAGATCCGGTCCGCGCACCATTCGGCCTTCCTGAAGTACTCCTCTTCCCTGCCGCTCGCGACCCCTACGTTGACGTATTGAAAGTAAGCCTCACCGAGTCCCTGGTAGAGCAAGGCGTTGTCGCCGATCAGCGCGAACGCGGCCTCCAGATGGCTGATGGCCCTGTCCACGCCGCTGGGCAGGAAGCTCCAGATCTCGCTCCGGGCACGGAAGTAGCACTCCTGGGCGCGCACGTCTGCGATGGGCCGCTCCGCGAGCTGCTCGGCCTCTTGCGGCGTGAGCCGGATATCGAGGGCGTCCACGATCGATCGTGACACGCGCTCCTGAATGTCGAACACGTCGTCCAGCGTGCCGCCGTACTTGTCGGCCCAGAGCTGGACGTCGTTCGGCGCGTCCACCAGCCGCGCCGTGATGCGCAGGGTGTTCGCGGCGCGCCTGACGCTTCCTTCGAGCACGTACGGGCAGGCGAGATCCCGGCCTATGGCCGCGAGGCTGCGCCCATCGCCCTTGAGGCGCATCGCCGAGGAGCGGGAGATCACGCGCAGTGCCCGGACGCGGGACAGGTCAGTGATGATCTCGTCGGTGAGCCCGTCGCTGAAATACTCGGTGTCGGGATCGGAACTCAGATTGGCGAAAGGGAGAACGACGATCGATTTCGTGTCGGCCGACGCTGGCTGAGTTGTGGCGAGCGCCTGGTCCGGGAACGGCCGCAGAGCGATCTGGGGCAGGGAAGGCGGCGAGGGGGCAGCGCCGGCGCTCGGGACAGCAGCGGGGGCCGACGATGCCGCGTGCGCAGGTGGGGGCTCTTCGATCACGAGCCTCGCCTTGCGCAGTCCGTCGACGAGCTGCTCGACGAGCTCCGGTCGGTACCATTTCCCGAACTGCTCGCGCGCGATCCCGGCGAAGTCGGGCCGGAGAGCCAGCACCTCCTGCCGGGCCTTGTCGGCCGCCTCGAGCTCACCGAGCTGCCCGTAGAGGGCGGCGAACAAGGCGTAGCAGAAATATTGCCCCGGCATCAGGGCCTTGGGGATGAAGGGTCGCGCGCCCTCATAGTCGCCCCTTCGATATGCGTCGAGGAACGGGAGCGCCCAATACCAAGCCGGGTGATGGGGGTTGAGCTGCCGGGCCTTCTCCCCGAGGTCGCAGCCGCGTTCCCAGTCTCCGGCGAACGCCAGCAAGTGGCCCAGGTACTGGACGGTTGCTCCGTCCATGGGGTTCTGGGCGATGGCCCGCTCCGCTGCGCTCCGGAAGGCTTCGAACTCCTTGCGGAAGTAGTGAGCCTGGGCCAGGGCGAGATGGGAGAAATGGCTCGAAGGTGCGGCCTCGACCGCGCGCCGCGCGGCCTGGAGCGAGCGGTCGAGACAACCGGGCCGGGCATTGAACCCGAACCGGTGCTCCTCTCCATAGAGCATGGACAGCATGGCCCAGGCCATGGCGTGCCCCGGCGCCTGCTCGACGGCCCGCTCCAGGATGTCGCGCACCGCCGCGTGCTCCTCCGGGATGACCCGCTCGTAATAGCCGAAGCTTCGCAACACGGCCTCGTAGGGGCTGAGTTCGGCGGCGCCCTTGCTCCTCACGGCTTCGCTCATGCTGTGCGGCAGGATCCCGTACCAGTCGGCCACCGTGGAGACGATCCGGGGGACGAGATCGTCCTGCAGCTCAAAGACGGCCTCCGACCGGAACGAGCGGTTGTAGGTCTCGGCCCACAAGTGCGCGCCTGAGGCGGCGTCCACGAGCTGCACGGCCACGCGCAGGGTGGGTCCCGCCTGACGCAGGCTCCCCTCCATGACGTAGCGCGCGCCGAGCTCCTGGCCGAGGGAGCGCACGTCGACCCCTTCCCCCGAGTACCGCGAAGTCGAGCTTCGCGAGATCACGCGGAGGTAGGAGAAGCGCGACAGGCCCGTCACGATCTCCTCGGTCAGGCCCTCGGCCAGAGCCGCAACACCTTGGTCCGCGCCCCGGTGCCTGAACGGCAAGATGGCGACCCAGAACCCTTCCTCACGCCGGGACGCTCCGGGAGGGGCCGCGCTCGAGCCGGGCCGCTCGGACCCGGCGGCGGGAGAGGCGGCCACCGCGGCGAGGCTGCCGGCCTCCGCCTTGCCCTGGAGGGCGGCCGCTAGGTCCCCGGCCGTCTGGAAGCGCGCCGCGGGATCTTTGGCGAGACAGCGTTCGATCACGCGGCAAAGGCTCTGGGGCAGCCCGGAGCGAAGTCTCACGAGCGGCTCGGGCGCGTCCCGCAGGATGGCCGACATCAGCCCCGCGGCGCTGTCGGCCTGGAACGGGCGCCGACCCGTCGCCATCTTATACAGGACGACGCCCAGGGAGAAGATGTCCGTGCGGCGGTCCACCGCCCGCCCCTGGACCTGCTCGGGCGACATGTAGGGCATCGTCCCCATCACGATGCCCTCGCGGGTCTTCATCGCGGTCGACAGCTCCGATCCGCGCCGCGGCTCCCCTTCACCGGCGGTGACTTTGGCCAAGCCGAAGTCCAGGACCTTCACGCGTCCGGACCTGGTGACCATGACGTTGGCCGGCTTGAGGTCGCGGTGGACGATGCCCTTCTCGTGGGCAGCGGAGAGGGCTTCGGCCAGGGAGGCCGCGATAGCCAGGAGGCGATCCTGGGGCAGGCCACCCTCTGAGATGAGCCGGTCGAGGGGCTGACCCTCCACGAGCTGCATGGTCAGGAAGTGGATGCCGTCGGCTTCTTCGACGGAGTGGACGGTGACGATGCCCGGGTGGTCGAGGGCCGCGAGCGCCTTCGCCTCGCGCCGGAAGCGCTCGAGGCGCTCCGGGCTTGCGGCCATCTCGGCGGGTAGCACCTTCAGGGCCACCTCGCGGCCGAGCTTCAGGTCGGTCGCGCGGTAGACCTCGCCCATCCCGCCCGCGCCGATGGCGGTGGTGATGCGGTAGTGGGCCAGACTGCGGCCGATCAGGATACCCCCAGGGACGGAAGCTTATGACAAACCCACGCGATCGAGCAGGCGGCAGCCGCCTTCGGGCATCTGGCCTCCCAGCCGTGCAGGATCTGGTGCACGAAGGCCACCGCGCTCGAGCCCTCGCCGACCGCCGAGGCCGCGCGCTTCATGTTGTTCGCGCGCACGTCGCCCCCCGGGTGCCGTGCCCGAGACGAGGATCGTCGACTGCCTACAGATCCACTGCGTAGACGCGGATCGGCTGCCCGGCCTTCCAGCGGATCGGCTTGTTCTCGAGCTTGAGCACCCCACGCGGGCAGACGTGGGCGCACATGCCGCAGCCGACGCATGACGCCCGGGTGAAGGACTGGTTAGCCATGGCGTACTGGCGGACGTCGATGCCCATTTCGCAATTGGTCGAGCAGTTGCCGCACGAGATGCACACGTCCTTCTTCTTGCCGCGCACCTTGGCTGAGCTCGTGCCTGGTGCGGCCCTGTGCTCCTGGTGCGGCCTGGTGCAAGCTCGCCTCTTGAGGTAAGGGGTGGGCCACAGTGTTTGCCCAACTTCTTGGCGGCATCTCTGGTTATCGACACCCCACCGTTCTGATGGAGTCGGAGCCTTCGATATCCTGCCCGGCGGTGGTCTTTCCCGTCAGTGACGCGGATGTATCACCGCACATGATCCCCGTCTCCTGCGTCCTGAAGTGCAGGACGAGATCGATGTCCCCGTCGTTGTCCACGTCCTCGAGGTGGCCCGTGGAGTGCGCTTCGGTCGCCTCAGTGCCGGTGCGCCCGAACGTTACGCTGGACGGCTGGACCGTGGTCGCGTCAAACGTGCCCGTGGTCAGGATCGCCACCGGGATCACGCCTTGAGTCCTAGGGTTGATACTGTTGGGGAAGCTACCGGGCTTGATGTCGATCCCCACCGGGACAACCTGCCTGAAGCTATACGCCGTCACTTCGGCGAGCGCGCCCTGACCTCTCGTACAGTCACCCAGTGCGAGGTTCGGGCTCCCCGAGTCGATCCTCGGCGGCCCGGTCGCCAGCAACACGGTGTCGACGTACAGCTCGTATCCCACGCCTGGCATGGCCACCAGCACGTAGTCGTGGAACTGGGTGTTGTCGATCGCCGTCGATACCACGACGTTGTTGATGTCCTGGACGCGCCCTGTGTCCAGCCCGACGCCAAAGAGCTCTGCCCCGGTGGCCGCGACAAAGCAAAAGCCAAACGCGTTCGGCTGGCCGAGTCCCGTGGTACTGTCCGCCAGGACCCGTGCCCGGACCGATATCACGAAGGGAAGCGACGGGCTCACGACGGCAGGGAGATTGTAGGTCTGAAACGTGGCCGCCCCCGCAAACGAGGCCGTGTTTTGTGTGAGGATGCCGCCGCTCACCGAGAACACGCTTGATTCTAGCGCTCCATCACTGGCGTACGTCCACCCCTGAGCGCTCGGTAGCGAGCCGAAGCTCAAGGTAACCGTGGTTGCCCACACGGACGTGGGATGCAGGAGCACGGAGAGCGTGAAGAGGAGTGTGCATGCACACCCACACCTGAAACTCAATCTCATCATGGATTCCCTCCACCAGTAGCGATAGCCTTATGCCCAAGTCTCGAGTGTGCCGCGCAGCCCACGTTACGAGTTGTTGCTATGTGTCGTGGCCGTCCGAGGGATGCTCTGCAGGACCGCGAGCGCTGCCCTGAAGATCCGCAGGCCTCTTGGTAACAGTCCGTTGCATCCACAATCGAGCACACGCAAGGGATGAGATCCTTACGGACGATCCCTGGCGGAAAGGACGGAGCTACGGGCTTTGCCCGCATTAGTCGGCGCTCGGAGGACTCGGCGGAGATACTGCTGAACAAACGCTACTCCCCGAGCGGCTGGGTGTCAACCAGGAATGGAGAGTACTCCACTTCGTCAGGTTTGTCGGCGCCTGATTCGGCTGATGGTGAAGACGTCTTCGAGGTCTGATCCCAACTCGCTGTAGATGTAGGCTTCGGAGTCGGTTCTTTGCCGCCAGGCACGCTCGCAAGACCCACGGGAGTTACAGGTCCACCGCGTAGACCCGGATCGGCTCGCCGGCCTTCCAGCGAATCGGCTTGTTCTCGAGCTTCAGCACCCCGCGCGGGCAGACGTGGGCGCACATGCCGCAGCCGACGCACGAGGCGCGCGTGAAGCTCTGGTTCGCCATCGCGTACTGGCGGACGTCGACACCTATTTCGCAATAGGTCGAGCAGTTACCGCACGAGATGCACATGTCCTCCTTCACCGTGATGGAGCTCCCAGCTCCCTTCGATCTTGATCCCCACGCCGCAAGGGGCGTAGTGTCTACTTCCAAGCTAGCAGGGCAGGGCAATGTCCAGCCGATCTCGCTCAGAGCCGCTGATGTCATGGTCGCCCCATCAGGTCGTCGTGCCTTCCTGTCAACTCGGGACCGGCGAGGGCAAGACCCCATGATCGGGCGAAGGCTGTCTCATTACGAGATGATCGAGCGGCTCGGCGAAGGCGGGATGGGCACCGTGTATCGCGCCCTCGACAGCCGCCTGGGGCGTCCGGTCGCGATCAAAGTGCTGCGTCTGGAGGCGATGGGGAGCGAGGACCGGACGCGGCGTTTCAAGCAGGAAGCGCGCGCCGCCTCCGCCCTCAATCATCCCAACATCGTCACGATCCACGACATCGGCAGCGAGGCCGGCGTCGACTTCATCGTGATGGAGTACGTCGCCGGCGCGCCGCTGCACCGCCTGATCCCGCCCGGCGGCATGCCGCTCGAGCAGGCCCTCGACTACGCCGTGCAGATCACTTCCGCCCTCGCTGCCGCGCACGCCGTCGGCATCCTCCATCGCGACATCAAGCCCGCTAACATCGTCGTCTCGCCGGATGGCCGCGCGAAGGTCCTGGACTTCGGCCTCGCAAAACTGACGGAGCGGCCGGTCCCGAGCGACGAGGCGTCGACCAACACCGCGCCCCCGCAGACTCAGCTTGGCGGGTTCCTCGGAACCGCCGGGTACGCGGCGCCCGAGCAAGTGGAGGGAAAAGCGGCCGACGCCCGGAGCGACGTCTTCGCCATTGGCGTCGTGCTCTACGAACTGCTGGCCGGGCGACGGGTGTTCCTGCGGGATTCGCATGGGTCCACCCTGGCGGCCGTGCTTCGGGACACGCCCACGCTGCTCGGGGCGATCCGGCGTGATGTGCCGAGCGAGCTCGAACGGATCGTGTTCCGATGTCTCGAGAAGCAGCCGGGGGCACGTTACCAGTCCGCAGCCTAGCTGCTGCGCGACCTGGCCGCTCTACGGTCGCGTCTCGCCGCCCAACCCGGGCGACTCGCGAGGGCGCTTCGCCGCCCGGCCGTCGCGGCGTCCGTGCTGGTGATCCTCGCCGCGCTGATCGCCGCCACGGCCGCGTCATTCGCCGCCCGCGCTCGGGTACGGAACGCCCGCGCCGCAGTGCTGCCCGAGATCGCCCGCCAGATACAGCGCGGAAAGCCGTTTGCGGCGTTTCGGCTGATCCGCGAGGTCGAATCCGTCCTGCCGGGCGACCCGTACCTCGAGGAGCTGCGGCGGGAATCGCTGGGGACCGTCTCGATCCAGACCGCGCCAGCGGGCGCCGAGGTGCGCGTCCAGGACTTCTTCGATGAACCGGACCGCTGGGTGTACGTGGGACGCACGCCGATCGAGAACGTCTCGCTTCCGGTCGAGCTGATGCGCGTGAGAGTCTCGAAGCAGGGCTTCGGGACGAAGGACGCGGTGGTGTTCAACGGCCCCCCCTCAATGGCATTCACCCTGCAGCCCGCGACGAGCACGCCTCCGGGCATGGTGCAAGTGCTGGGCGGGCCGTACGACCTGTTCAGCGCCCAGCCGGTGGTGCTGGAGGACTATGGATCGACACGTACGAGGTGACAAACCGGCAGTTCAAGGAGTTCGTCGATCGAGAAGGCTACGAGCGCGCCGAGTACTGGCCGCGGCCCCTCGCGGGCGACGGACGCGGCGTTCCGTGGGACGAGGCCCGAAGGGGATTCCGCGATCGGACGGGACGCGTCGGGCCGGCCACCTGGGAGTTCGGCACGTATCCCGAGGGACACGCCGACTTCCCCGTGGCCGGTGTGAGCTGGTACGAGGCGGCCGCCTACTGCGCGTCCGTCAACAAGGAGCTGCCGACGGTCCACCACTGGTACGGCGCCGCAAATCTGGGAATGGCGACGCAGCTCGTCTCCTACAGCAACTTCGAAGGCGCTGGGCCACAGCGCGTCGGCGGCCGGCTGCGAATGGGACCGTTCGGAACGTACGACATGGCCGGCAACGTGAAGGAATGGTGCTGGAACGAGGCGGACGGCAAGCGCAGGTACATCCTGGGTGGAGCGTGGAACGAGCCGAGCTACATGTTCGACAACCCGGACGCGCAGGCCGCTTCTGAGCGCACGCCCACCTCCGGCTTCCGCTGTGCGCGCTACCGCTCCGAGCCGCCCGCGCTCCTCCGGGCGCGAAGCGAGTCGCCGAGGCGCGACTTCCGGCGAGAGCAGCCGGCGAGCGACGAGGCTTTCGAGGTCTACCGCGGTCTGTATCGCTACGACCGCGGCGAGCTCGAACCGCGAGTGGAATCCGTAGACGACCAACCGGAGCATTGGCGGATCGAGAAGGCCAGCTTCAACGCGGCGTACGGCAGCGAGCGGGTGCCCGTCGTCTTGTTTCTCCCCAAGAACGCAGAACCCCCCTATCAGACGGTTGTCTGGATGCCCGGCGCGGGGGTTTTCTTCGAGCGCGCCTCATCCGCCAGGGCCGTCAATGCGCAGGCGCAGTGGTTCTATTTCGTCATCCGCAGCGGACGCGCGCTTCTGTTTCCGATCTACAAGGGCAGCTACGAGAGGAACGTCGGCAACCCGTTCGCCCAGCCGAACATCTGGCGCGACACGCAGATCGCGTGGGCGAAGGACCTCGGCCGCTCGATCGACTATCTCGAAACCCGCCGCGACATCGACGCGAGCAAGGTCGCCTACTACGGGCTGAGCAGCGGGGCCGGCGTCGGCCCGATCATGACCGCGGTCGAACCGCGCTTCAGGGCCAGCGTTCTGCTCGCCGGAGGCTTGCATTCCTGGCGCCGGCCGCCCGAGTCGGAAGCCTTCCACTTCGCGCGGCATGTCAAGGTTCCCACGCTGATGATCAATGGGCGGCACGACTTCTTCTTCCCGCTCGAGACGTCCCAGGCTCCCCTGTTCCAGTGGCTCGGAACGCCGTCGGCCGACAAGCGCCACCGGGTTTTCCAGTCGGGACACGTCCCGACGGAAAAGGAGGAGGTGGTCAAGGAGATCCTCGACTGGCTGGATCGGTATCTCGGTCCGGTTGCTCAACGCGGCGCCCGGCAGTAGGCCGAAAGAGTCCTGGCCGGCGGAGAAAAAGACGTCCCTTCCGGCGCGGTCGGGGTGGACCGATGATGTGGCCCTACCGTCCCGCGGCCGCCCGGACCCGTTCCTCCTTCACAACGTGCACTCGCGCCGGCCGGCGAGACTTGGCGTGCTTCTTCAGCACCTCAGCAATTCCCTCCCGGACCAGTTCGGCCACTGAGCGTCGCTCGTTGAAGGCGATCAGCCGCAGGGCCTCGTGCTGCTGGCTCTCGATCACAGTCAGCAGGCTCACCGGTGCCGTCAGCTTCCCTCGCGGCATCTCACTCCTCCTCGATTCGGGTCACCGTTCCAGGGGTTGCACGAGCTCGGTCTCGACGGAAAGCCAGCAGTCCCCGGTCCCACCAGAAGCCATGCGGCTTGTCGCGCCGGAAGACCTGCAGTTCGGCGCCGGCGTCGAGGAAAGAGGGGGTCCGCCGCCCGGGGAGAGCCACATGGCCGCCGGGGGGGTTGACATGCGTGTCCGATGAGGTATTATAGGTACCGGGTACTTTAAATGTTTAGATATGCCCAAAGGTAGAGTCCAGGAGTTGAAGTACCTGATCGAGATCCCGATCCCGTATGTGGACAAGCAGGGACGCAAACTGGAGGAGCGAAGGAGATCGGACTGGAGGCGGAAGCTCGAAGCGTTACTGACTGAGTGCTTCGGAGGATTCACGCCCGGGAAGGCGCCGGCTCTTAACCGCGTGCAGACGGCGGATGGAAGGTGGCTGACGCTGTCCGAGAAGGGCCAGGTCGTTCTGCGGTCCGCCTGTGCTGACCGCGAGGCCTTCCTTGGGCATCGCGACCGTCTCGTGGACTTCGTCGTCCGGATGGGCGAGGGCCTGAATCAAGCGGAGGTGTTCATTCTGGCTTACCCGTCGGACTCCTTACTAATCGAGGTACTTGAGCGGCTGCCTTGAGCGGCCGTGAGAAGGATCGAGCAATGTCGAAAACGAATGTGCATGTTATCGAGGTCGTCGAGGATTCCGAGCTTCGGAAGAAGGAAGGCAAGGCCAGTCAGGCCGTGAAGCGCTTCTTCCCGAATGCTGGGCCGCTGCGGCTGTACCGCACCGCGGAGGGACGGATCGGGGTTCAGCTCGACTTGAGCGTGACGCCGGGTGACCGCCAGCGCCTAGACGATGCATACCGAGCAATCATGAAGGTGCTGGGTGAGAAGCGTGGACGACCCCGAGGGGTCAAGACGGTACAGACGAAGCTCTTGCTTCCCGAGCCTGCCTACCGTGCGCTAAAGCGTGCTGCAGCCGCATCTAACTCGACCATGTCCGGCTTGGTGGCACAGTTGGCTTCCGGGCTTGGAAAGGCGGGCTCTCGGTAACCCGCTGGCTTCTACAGGTCTACGGCATACACGCGGATCGGCGTTCCGCCCTTGAAGCGATCAGACTTCTTCTCCAGCTTCAGCACGCCGCGGGGGCAGACGTGGGCGCACATGCCGCAGCCGACACAGGAGGCGCGCTTGACGTCCTGATTGGCCATGGCGTACTGGCGGACGTCGATACCCATTTCGCAGTAGGTCGAGCAGTTCCCGCAGGCGATGCACATGTCCTTTTTCACAGTAAGAAGAGGATCTGCCCTGACGCGCCTCGGGTGCGGTCTCCCCACTCGCCCCTTGCGCGCGAGTGTGAAGGGCGTTTCCCGCGGGTCGCTCTACCAC